>Ga0265296_1003707_pt1 | contig 13899 bp, 8 predicted proteins | sample MunlanPumphouse1_FD_189073 | JGI IMG/M metagenome (GOLD analysis project Ga0265296, IMG submission 189073) | Groundwater microbial communities from a municipal landfill in Southern Ontario, Canada - Pumphouse #1 | ecosystem: Environmental > Aquatic > Deep subsurface > Groundwater | place: Canada... | reverse complement strand
GCGTTCCTATGTCTGATTTCGAACACGTCTTTGAAGCCCCGCCCGAAGGCGCCGCCGCCGACTGGACCATCCCCCAGAACTGGGCGGACTATACCGACGTCGAGCATCAGACCTGGGACACCCTCTATGCCCGGCAGATGAAGATCCTGCCCGGTCGCGCCTGCGACGCCTATATGCGCGGGCTGCAGGCGCTGGACCTGAACACCGGCGGCATCCCCGACTTCGAGGTGATGAACCCCAAGCTGCAGGCCCTGACCGGCTGGACCGTGGTCTGTGTGCCTGGACTGGTGCCCGAGGACGTCTTCTTCGACCATCTGGCCCACCGCCGTTTCGTCTCGGGTCAGTTCATCAGGAAGCCGGATCAGCTGGACTACCTGCAGGAACCCGACATCTTCCACGACGTCTTCGGCCATGTGCCGATGCTGACCGACCCCGACTTCGCCGCCTATATGGAGGCCTATGGCAAGGGCGGGCAGCGGGCGGCGTCGCTGGGGATGCTGGACAAGCTGGCGCGGCTCTATTGGTACACGGTCGAGTTCGGCCTGATGAAGGAGGCCGACGGCCTTCGCATCTATGGCGCGGGAATCGTCTCGTCGGCGACCGAGAGCGTGTTCAGCCTGGAGGACGCTTCGCCCAACCGCCTGGGCTTTGACCTGGAGCGGGTGATGAAGACCCTCTATCGGATCGACGACTTCCAACAGGTCTACTTCGTCATCGACAGCATCGAGGAACTGAAGGCCGTGACGCTACAGGACTTCGGGCCGCTGTATGAGCGATTGAAGGGGGCCGAGGATCTGCCGATCGAGACTATCCTGCCCAGCGATCAGGTTTTCACGCGTGGGACGCAGGCCTATGCGGCCAAGGGCGGGCGGTTCGCGGCCTGACGGCGGCTGACAAAAAAACAGAGTCCAATTCGTCTGAATCGTCTGAAATCCCCTCCTTGGCGCTGACTGAAGGGTCATGATGGCGCGGGGCGAAGGTCAGGCGTGGAAAGGCGTGCTGGACGCTCGCAAAGCCCATGTTTTCCCGGGATTGCGACGCCGAGTTGTGACGCCTTGGTGATCCTTCTCCCCTCGGGGGAGAAGGTGTCGTGCGGAGCATGACGGATGAGGGTGCCATCGACCTCAGGCTGAACCTTGCGTCCGTATTGAACCTACCCCTCATCCGAGCGGCTCCGCCGCCCACCTTCTCCCCCAAGGGGAGAAGGGTTTAACTGCGCTGGAACGGGTAGAAGTCCCCGCCCAGCGCCAAAATCCCCGTCAACTGGTCCAGCGCGCCGCGCGTCTCGTCCAGCAGGGCGGGGTCGGCCAGGTCGCTGGCGGTCAGGGTTTCGCGATACCAGCGCGTAGCCCAGGTGGACAGGCGGACGTGCAGGGCGTCGGTCATCCGCATGGCCGGGTTGGTCGCGGCCAGTTCATCGTCTGTCAGCACGACGCGGAGGCGCAGGCAGGCGGGGCCGCCGCCGTTGCGCATCGATTGGCGCACATCGACATATTCGACCCGGCCGATGGGGCTGTTGGAGGCGGCCAACCGTTCGGCGACCGCGTGGCTGCGAGCATTGTCGCGGGTTTCGGTCGGGCAGATCAGGGTCAGGCGGTCCTCGCCCGGAATTTGGATCAGCATGGAGTTGAACAGATAGGAGCTGATGGCGTCGGCCAGCGGCAGGTCGGCGGCGGAGACCTCGACGAACTGCGGCTCGAACAGGCCGTCGGCGGCGCGGCGGATGGCGGCCTTGGTCGCGTCCGTATCCTCGAAGGCCAGTTCGTGGAAGAACAAGGTGTCCAGGGCGCCGACGCAGACCACGTCGTTGTGGAAGGTGCCGCCGTCGATGGCCGCGCGCGACTGCTGGGCCAGGACCGGGCGGCCGGCTTCGTGGCGGCGGGCGATGGCTTCGGAGGCCTCGCGCGTCTGGCGGGCAGGGAAGCGGCCGTCCCAGGGCGTGAAGGCTTCGCGGCCCCAGACCAGCAGATTGACGCCGCGACCGCCGTGCTCGGCGCACAGGCGGACGTGGTTGGCGGCGCCCTCGTCGGCCAGATGGGCCACGGCGGGCAGGGCGTCATGGACGGCGAACCGGGTCGCGTCGGGGAAGAGGGCGTCCAGCGCCCGCTTGGTCTGGGCGTGTTCCAGCGAACGGTGCAGGTTGGTGTGCAGGTTGGCGGGGGTGAAGTGGACCCGACCGTCGGCGGCGTCGGCGCTGGGCGTCACGGTCGCGGCGTTGGCGGCCCACATGGGCGAGGCCGAACAGGCGGCGGCGGCAAACGCAGGCGCGTCGCGCCAGGCCTTCGCGAGTACGGTCTTGTCGGAGCCCGAGAAGCCGAGCGAGCGCAGGAAGGGGATGTTGGGCCGCTCATGCGGGGGCAGGACGAACTGGGGCAGGCCCAGGTCGGCCAGCCGCTTCATCTTGTCGAGGCCCTGCAACACCGCCGCGCGCGGGTTCGACGCCTCGCCCTTGTTCAGGCTGGAGGCGAGATTGCCCGGCGACAGGCCCGCATAGGAATGGGTCGGCCCGATCAGACCGTCGGCGTTGGCTTCGATGGCCTTCATGCGTCCTTCTCCCCTTGAGGGAGAAGGTGGGCGCCGGAGGCGCTCGGATGAGGGTTGGCGGCGCTGCCGCTTCCGATCATCCGTATCGTCGAGTTTGACCCTTTGGCCATGGCGCTCACACCCCTCATCCGTCTCGCTCCGCGAGCCACCTTCTCCCTCAAGGGGAGAAGGAAGTCAGCGCAAGCCCTTGATCTCGCTTTCGATATTCTTGACCGCGCCCGCCTCGAAGCTGGCGACGGGGTAGGCGCAGTAGTCGGCGGCGTAGTAGGCGCTGGGGCGGTGGTTGCCGCTGGCGCCGAGGCCGCCGAAGGGCATGTCGCCGGCGGCGCCCGTGGTCGGGCGGTTGAAGTTCACCACGCCCGCGCGGATGCGGTTGATGAAGCGGTCCCAGTTCCGGGCGTCATCGCTGACCAGACCGGCGGACAGGCCGTATTTGGTGGCGTTGGCGGCCTGGATGGCGGCGTCGAAGGACGGGACGCGGATGACTTGCAGGAAGGGGGCGAACATCTCCTCGTCCTCGACCGCGACGCCGGTGACGTCGATGATCGCGGGGCGGACGAAGGCGCCGGGCAGGTTGTCGACGGGGCCGGAGGCGCGGATCACCCGCGCGCCCGCGTCGATGCGCTGTTGCAGAGCGGCGAGCGCGGCCTGAGCGGCCCTTTCCGAGATCAGAGGCCCGGCGTAGGGCTCTGGATCGCTGTCCCAGGGGGCGAAGTTGAGGCGGTCGGACAGGGCGGCGACGGCCTCAACGATGGCGTCGCCCGCGGCGCCTTCCGGCACGATCAGGCGGCGGGCGCAGGAGCAGCGCTGGCCGGTGGTGACGAAGGCGGACTGGACCACGATGCCCGCGACCGCTTCGGCGTCGGCTGCGTCCCAGACCACCAGCGGGTTGTTGCCGCCCAGTTCCAGCGCCAGGATGACGTGGGGATCGTCGGCGAACTTGCGCCGGAAATGCGCGCCCGCCGCGCCCGAGCCGGTGAACATCAGGGCGTCGATGGGCTGATCCAGCAGGGCCGCGCCGGCAGCGCGCCCGCCTTGCACCATGTTGAACACGCCCGTCGGCAGGTCGGCGGCGTCCAGGCATTCGGCCATCAACTGGCCGGTCAGGGGGGTTTCCTCGGACGGCTTGAACACGACCGTGTCGCCCGCCAGCAGGGCCGGGACGATGTGGCCGTTGGGCAGATGGCCGGGGAAGTTGAACGGGCCGAGCACCGCCGAGACGCCGTGCGGGCGGTGCCGCAGGGTGGCGCGGCCGAAGGCGGTCTCGCTGCTGCGCTCGCCGGTTCGTTCGTCATAGGCGCGGATCGAGAGGTCGACCTTGCCCGCCATCGAGGCCAGTTCGGTTTTCGTCTCCCACAGGGGCTTGCCGGTTTCGCGGCTGATGGCCTCGGCCATTTCGGGGGCGCGCTCCTTGAGCACGGCCTGATAGCGTTTCACCGCGTCGATGCGGTCCTGACGCGGGCGGTCGGCCCAGTCGGGGAAGGCGGCGCGGGCGGCCTCGACGGCGGCGCCGACCTGTTCGACCGAGGCGGCCTCGCCTTCCCAGACGGTTTCGCCGGTGGCGGGGTTGGTGGAAACGAAGTGGGTCATGCGTTTTCTCCCCTTCTCCCCTTGCGGGAGAAGGTGGTCGCGTCAGCGACCGGATGAGGGGTTGCGGCGACGTCTGACAGGGCGGCGCTGTGGCTAAGATAGGAGGCGGACGTCGCGGCGACACCCCTCATCCGACCTGCTTCGCAGGCCACCTTCTCCCGCAAGGGGAGAAGGGTGTTTTCGTGCGCTATCGCCTGCGGCCGCTTGAGCGCAGGCGTCACGACTTCACCCGAACCGTATCGCCGTCCTTGATCTTGAGGGCGGCGGCGACGTCGGGGGTCATGCGGGCCAGGTCGCCGTCGATCAGGACGCGGGCGCGGACGGCGCGGAAGGCGGAGACGCTGTCGGTCGAGACCAGGCTGGGCAGTTCGACCTCGACCGACTTCTCGATCCGGGCGGTCAGGACGCGGGCGTCGCGGACGGTGCGGATGTTGTCGCGACCACAGGCCACGGTCGGGCCGGCGTCGAAGATGTCGACCAGGCCGTTGGGACGGAAGCCCTCGGATTCCAGCAGGGCCATGGCGGGTACGCCCTGGGGGTGGACCTTGCCGATCACGGCGCGGGCCGGTTCGGGCAGCAGGTCGATGTAGATGGGGTGGCGCGGGGCCAGGTCGAGGATGAACTGCTTGTCGGTCGAGCCGCTCATGCGGTCGGCGTCGTCGAAGTCCATGGGGAAGAACTTGTGCGCCACATGGTCCCAGAAGGGACAGTAACCGTCGGGGGTGAAGACGCCGCGCAGTTCGGCCAGGACGTTGTCGGCGAACAGGTCGGGCTGGGCGCCGATCAGCATGTAGCGCGACTGGCTGAGCAGGCGCCCGGCGCCGCCCTTGCGGCGGTCGGCTTTCAGGAACAGGGAGCCGACCTCGGTCCAGCCGGTGCATTCGTTGACCAGGACCAGGGTCTGATGGTTCAGCTTCATGCCCAGCGAGGGCGACTGGACCGTGTTGTTGACCACGCGGAACGAGAAGAAGGGGCGCTTCAGCCCCACGGTCGCCTTGACCGAGCCGATGCCGTCGACGTCGCCGGTGTCGCCATCTTCCAGCATCAGGGTGTACCAGGCCTCCTGAGGCGGGACGCGGCCCTCGAAGCTGGCCTGGCTGAGTTCCAGACGCTCGCTCAGGACGTCCGCGTCTTCGGGCAGGCTGGTGAAGCCGGGGCCGGACAGGATGGCCAGTTCGAGCAGGTGATGGAGGTCGGCCGGGCCGGCGGGGCGAACAACGAGCATGCGGTTACAGGGTCTCCAGTCGGAGCTGTTTCAGTTTCAACGCGTCAATCTCGCCCGAGGCGATCTTGCACAGGATCAGGGCGCTGAGTTGCGCGCGTTCGACGAAGCTGGCGGGCCAGGCGAACTCCTGATCCGAATGGATCTCGCCGCCGACGACGCCGAGGGTGTCGACATTGGGCAGGCCCGCGGCGTGCAGGTTGTTGCCTTCGCAGACGCCGCCTGACGGCTTCCAGGCGATGGTCTGGCCCAGCAGTTCGCCCGCGTCGCGGACGGCGTGGAACAGGGCGGTCTGGCTGGCGTCCATCGGCTTGGGCGCGCGGGTCATGCCGCCGTGCAGGTCCAGGGTCAGGCCGGGGAAGGGGGGCTCGGCGGCGATGGCGCGCACCGCCGCGTTGATCCAGTCTGACGCCGCCTGATCCGGCACGCGGACGTTGAAGCGGACCACGGCGTTGTCGGCGACGACGTTCAGGGGGCCGCCGCCCGCGATCCTGGCGACATTGACCGTGACGCCCTCGCGCTGGCCGTTCAGGCCGTGCAGGCGGGCGGCGATGATGGCGGCGCCGGCGACCGCATTGGCGCCCTCGTGGAAGGCGCGGCCCGCGTGGGCGGCCTTGCCCGTGACGATCAGGTGGAAATTGCCGCTGCCCTTGCGCTCGCCGGCGAGCGTGCCGTCCGACAGGGCGGGCTCATAGGTCAGGCCGACATGGCCGCGCGCGCCCAGTTCGGCCAGCAGCGGGGCCGAGGCGGGCGAGCCGATCTCTTCGTCGGGGCTGAGCAGCACGGTCCAGCCGACGCGGGCCTTGTCCGGGTGGGTCTCGAAGGCTTCAAGCGCGGCCAGCATGACGCTGATCCCGCCCTTCATGTCGGCGACGCCGGGACCGTTCAGGGCGCCGTCGGCGCGCGTGATGACGGTCTGGAAGGCGCTGTCGGCGGGGAAGACGGTGTCGTAGTGGCCGGTCAGGACGACCTGGATCGGGGCCTCGGGCCGGGCGGTGATGGTCAGGCAGTCGGCGTATGCCTCGGGGATGACCGCGCCGCTGTCGGCCACGGTGGTGGAGCCTTCAGTCGGCACGCGCACGACGGCGGCGGGCAGGCGGCGGGCCTCGGCCTCAAGCACGTCCAACATCTGCGCCAGACCGGCCGCGTGGCGGCTGCCGGAGTTGATATTGGCCCAGTCGATGGTCCGGGCGACGATCACGTCGCCTCGGGCCGCGACATGGTCGAGGACAGCCTGGTCGTGAGGTTCGATCCGCATAAGCGCGACCCTAGACGGGGCGGGGGCAAAGGTGAAGGCGAGGCGGTTTCTCGCTCTGGGGCTTGGGAAACAGAGCCTGGCCGGGGTAGCTTTGCCTTCAGACCGATGATTCAGGAAAAGTCCCTTTGCTCAGCAGCTTGAACCCGTTCGCGCGAATCGAGGCGCGTCCGATGGCGATCCGCTTCGCGCGTCGCAGCGCCTGGGCCTTTCTTCTCGGCGGAGTGATGCAGTTCGCATACGCTGGCGCGATCTGGTTCTATTTCGACCATGTCTACGCGATCATGCAGTCGGGCGTAACAACCCAGGACGGGGCGTTATCGCTCAGAGACGACATCCGCAATCTCATCGTGGGCTGGACGGTCGTGATCGCCTGGATTTTCGTGCTGCTGGCGGGCATTCAGTGGCGCTGGCCGAACCGGATGCTCAGTGTTCTGGGGTTGGCCGCCACCGGTTACTATTTCTCCTCGGCGGCCGTGTCCCTGGCCTTGGGCGTCGCAGGCAGCAACTACTATCCAATGTGGGTGGCGAGTATCGGGTATCTATGCCTGCTAATAGAATTGCCTTTGCATATCGCCGGGCTGCGCGGCGCGGCGGCGATGGCGCGTGGCGGCTTGAAGGCCTAGGTGAAGACGACAGACAGGAGCATCGCCATGACCGTCACCCTCTTCCACAATCCGAAATGCTCGACCTCGCGCAAGGCGCTGGCGTTGTTGCAGGAGAAGGGCGTTCAGCCGGTGGTGGTCGAGTATCTGAAGACCGGCTGGGACGCACCGACGCTGGACCGGCTGGCCAGGGAGACGGGTGTCGGACTGTCGGGTTTGCTGCGCAAGCGTGAGGCGAAGACCGGTGAACTGCTGGCTGCGGGGGCGTCCGACGACGTGATCCGCGCGGCCATGATCGCCGAGCCGGTGCTGGTCGAGCGGCCCATCGTAGAGACCGACAAGGGCGCCCGGATCGGGCGGCCGGTCGAGAGCATTCTGGAGATACTGTAGCTTTTTATTCCGTCATTCTCCGGGCCGCGCTTGCGCGGAACCGGGGAACCTAGCGGCGCCCGTAGGGCGAAAGCTCCATGCGACAGGCTTGCAGTAAAGATCGCCTTCGGCGCCGCTGGGTCCCCCGGTCTCGCTATGCTCGCCGGAGGATGACGAAAATTACGGGGCCTTCCGAAAGACCCTAACGGCTGCGGTTGCGTCTCCGGTCGGTGCGGTCGCCGCCGGGACGGTCGCTTTCGCGGCGCCAGCGGATGGACAGGCTGGCGTCGCCTTCGCCGCCGAACTTGGAGCTGACGGCCAGGTTGCGGCGCACCTGCCATTCGACATTAACCGCCGCCCCGCCTTCGCCGCCGCCGATGACCTCCAGATAGACGTCATCGGTGATGTAGCGCCCGCCGGCCACCGTCAGGCTGGAGGCCTCGCCGCCGAACGACAGGCGGTCCAGGCCCGCCAGCTGGCGCAGGTTGCCGATGACGTCGAAGCCGCCGCCGCCGGCCAGTGAGGCCACGGCCGAGGCCAGTTGCGCCGCCTCGAACCCGGACAACTGCGACGCCGACCGCCCGAACAGAACCTGCGACAGGATTTCGTCCTGGGGCAGGGACGGGGTCGAGGTCAGCTCGATCTTGGGCATGGCCGCCGTGCCGGTGACCTTGATGGTGGCGGTCAGGGCCGGGTCTTCGCGCACCGCCGCCAGGTTGAGGCGGATGCGGGCGGGATCGGTGGACAGGACGACCGAACCGCTGTCGTCAAAGATAAAGCGCTTGCCCGCGAACTCATAGTCGCCGCGCACCACATTGGCCGTGCCGGTCAACTGGGGCTGGGCGATGGTGCCGCGCACGCGCGCGTTGGCGGTCAGCTCGACGTTCAGACCCCGACCGCGCACGTGGATTTCGCGTCCGGTCAGGTTGAGGTTCAGGCCGATCTGCGGGCCGCGCGACGGGGCTTCGGTCTCGATCGGATCGCCGCCGGGGCGGTTGATCTCGACCACGTCCATCTTCACCACGCCGTTAGAGCCGGGCAGGTTGGGCGAGATCTCGGCCTCGTCGATGTTCAGGTCGCCGGTCAGCTGGACGTTGCCGTCAGCGCCGCGCACGGCGGTCAGCACGCCGTTGGCGCGCGCCTGGGCGATGTCGTTGTCGATGACGCGGAAGCGGGTCAGCTCCAGCCGCAGGGTCGAGCCCGAGCCCTGACGCAGGCCCAGGTTGCCGCTGCCGGCCACCGTTCCCTTTTGACCGTCGGCGGCCTCGAACCGCTCGATCACGGCCTGACTGTCGTCGAAGCGGCTGGCCAGGGTGACGGCTTCCAGGCGCAGGCCGGTGGCGCTGTCGCGGAAGGCGCCCTGCGTCAGGTCCATACGCCCGGTCAGGCGCGGCTCGTTCAACGAGCCGGCCAGAGAGGCGCGAGCGGCGATCTGCCCCGACAAGGATTGAGCCCCGCCGAAGAACAGGTCCCAGATCGGCTGAATTTGGCCGTTGACGGCCACGTCGCCGGACATGGGGCGGGTGCGTTCGATCGCCAGGCGCAACGGTGCGGCGGTCGCCACGACGGGCAGGGTCACGTCTGCGGAGGCCTGAACCGCCGTGCCGTCGTCGGCCTGGGCCTTGAGCCGCAGAACATTGTCGCGCAGTTCGGCGCTCAGGGTGCCGTCGACCGCCAGGCCGCGCGGGGCGTCGATGCTGCGCAGCTGTTTCATGCCAAGGTTGGCCGAGCCGTTGAGGGTGTCGCCTGAACCTTGCAGAGAGACGCGGCCGGTGATCTGGCCGCGAAGATCAGGGGCCAGCGAGCCCAGCTCGACGTTGCTCAGCTCGGCCTGGATGGCGCTGCCGGCCTTGTCCTGGCGCAGTTCGCCGGTCAGGACGCCGCCGCCGACGCCCAGGTCAAGGCGGACGACGCGGCCGTCGCCGTTCAGGGCGACGATGGCAGGGGCGCGGGTGGTGAAGGCGACCTCGCGCACGCGGCCGCCGCCGCGCAGGGTCACGCTCTGGGCGGCGCCGTTGCGGGCGTACTCGCCCGTGCCGTTGAACTGGACCGGGGTAGCGCCGCCGACATCGGCGGCCAGGGTGAAGGGCAGGCGTTCCAGCGTGCCCTGGCCTTTGAGCGACAGGCTGCGGACTACCCAGGTCGAACCGGCCAGGCGAACGTTGCGTCCGGTCACGTCAAGGATGGCGCTCTGGTCGCCGCCGCCGTCGGTCAGGCGGACGCGGCCGTTGGCCTCGCCCGAGGCCAGGAAGGCGCCCTGACGCGCGGTGAAGGTCATGTCCGCGCTGGACGGGAAGTTGTTGGACAGGGCGATGGCGCCTTGCGCCGTCACGCCGCCGGCGTTGACGTCCACCTCGGTCAGGCGAATGCGCTGGCCGCCGAGGAAGAAGTTGCCCGACGCCCGCGCCGGGCCGTAGTTCGAGCCGGAGTTGAGCACGATGCGCCCGTCGGACGCGTCGGCGCCCTTGCGGAAGCTGAGGATCAGGTCGGCGTTGGTCAGGATCAGACCGCTGGCCGACACCTTGTCGAAGGCGGCGCGCAGGTCGGCGCGCGGCTGGGCCAGGGTGCCGGTCAGGGCGCCGTTGCCGGTCATGGCGCCGTCGATGGCGACAGGGCCGACGCCGAACGGGCCGCGCGCGTCCCAGTCGAGCGCCAGACGCAGCTTGGAACCCTCGATCAGGCCCTTGGCGCCCATCCGTCCGGCGGCGCCGGTCAGCTCGCCCCGGTCAATGGAGATGACGCCCTTGTTGAGCGAACCCGCCGCCTGAAGCCGCGGCGTCTGGCCCAGCAGGCGATCCAGCTCGTCCATGCCGATGGCCATGCGCGATCCACGGCCGTCGAAGCTGAGCGTCCAGGGCGCGCCGGGACGCGCCGAGGCAGCGCGGATCGGGCCGCTGAATGCGCCCTTGGCGCCGGGACGAATGCGCGAGATGTCGGTCAGGGCGGCGTTGCCCGAGAAATGGAGCCCGCCCGTAATGCTGCGCCCGCCCGATCCGGTCAGGGTCAGGCCTCGCCCGCGGGCGTCGATCTTCTTCAGCAGATAGGCGCCGTCGGCGGCGCGGGTGGCCTCCAACTGGATGCGCGGCGTGGCGCCCGCCAAGGCGCCGATGATGCCGGCGCTGGAGCCGCCGGCGGCGCGGATGTCGGCGACGACGTCGAAACGACCCTTGTTGGCGGCGACGCTGAGCGGGCCGGAGATGCGCGTGGCGCGATAGCTGGCGATGTCGGCGGCGAGCAGGCTGGCGGAGCCCTGCAGCGTCCAGGCCTCGGCGTCGCCCTTGAACACGCCGGTATAGGCCGAGGCGCCCGCGAGGGGGCGGCCGACCAGGCGGCTGAGCGAGGGGGTGGTGATCTCCAGGCTGACGCCGTCGGGAGCGGTGCGGTCGCTGAGCCGGATCACACCCTGGGCGCTGGACTGGATATTGTCGGCGGTCAGGGTCCAGGCGATACCCTGGAAGTCCTTGCGCGACTTGTCGGGAACGGCGGCGAAGCCGAAGCGGGCGGTGCGGCCGATCCGCTCGACGAAGGGAGCCAGCAGGTCTGAACCCGAGAAGTCGGCGGCGCCGCCGATGCGCGCGCCGGTCTTGCCGTATCGACCCTTGATCGAGAGCGGCGTGAAGTCGCCGGTTTTCACAACGACATCGACGATCTCGCCGTTGACCAGGGCGACGGCCGAGAAGGGCTGATCGGGGGAGTAGCCCAGGGCCCCGGCGATGGGGCCGCCCTGAGCTTCGTTGGCGCGCAGGTTGACGCGCAGGTCCTCGGGCTTCTTGCCCATGACGGCGGCCAGCCGCAGGTAGTCGCCCTTGCGGCTGAGGCTATAGGCGTTGACGTTGGCGACCTTGGAGCCCTTGCGCGGCAGCTTGGCGTCGCCGCTGAGAGTCCATCGACCGTATTCCTTGGAGAAGTTCTCCATCAGTTCGATGTTGGCGCTGAAGCGGTCGATATCGACCGAGATCGGCTGGGGGCCGCCGGGTTCCGTGCTGGGCTCCAACAGGGGGCGGCGGATGAGGCGGATCTGGTCGGCGGTGATTTCCTTGGCATGAAAGCGCCGCGTCAGCAGGGGCAGGTAGGACCAGTCCACGCGGACGTTGGTCGCCTCCAGCCAAACGCCCTTTTCGTCGGTGACCGTGACGCGGCCCAGGGTGAAGTCGTTGAACAGGTCGCCCTTAAGTCCCTCGACGTTGATCCGGCCGTAGCGGCTGATCTTCTTGCCGGTGACGAAGCTGGAGATCAGTTCGCGGCCGGAATCCGAGACCAGATACATCCGGCCGCCAATCGCAGCGACGATGGCGAGGGCCAGCAGGGCGGCGACCACGATGCCGGAGACGAAGGCGATCAGTTGCAGGCGGGTGCGTTTGCGCTTCGCCGCCTTTGCGGGCGTGTCGGCGGGGCGGGCCGCGTCGGGTTCGTGAGACGGCGGGATGTCGGTCAAAACGCCTGGCCGATGCTGATGTAGAGCTGGAAGGCGGAATCACCCTCACGCTTGTCCAGCGGGATGGCGATGTCGGCGCGGACCGGGCCGAACGGCAGTTTGTAGCGCACGCCGACGCCCGCGCCATAGCGCAGGTTGTTGAAGTTCGGCGTTTCCTGGAAGCCGATGGCGCCGGCGTCGATGAAGGCGACGGCCTGGAACTTCTCGCCTATGTCGCGACGCACCTCGACCGAGGTTTCGAACAGGGACAGGCCCCCGCGCGGCGTGTTGTCGGGCAGGCGCGGGTTGATGCTCTGGTAGGAATAGCCGCGAACCGAGCCGCCGCCGCCCGAGTAGAAGAGACGATCCGACGGCACCGTCAGTTCTTCGCCGCCGATGATCGAACCGATGCGGGCCCGGCCCGCCAGAACCGTCTTGGCGCCGTCCTGCAAGGGCAGGTAGGCCGTCGCCTGGGTCTCGGTGCGCAGGAAGAAGACGGTGTCTTCGCCTGTCACGGCCGTGGGCTGGGCCGAGACATAGAAGCGGTAGCCCTGGGTCGGGTTCAGCGGATCGTTGGAGCGGTCCATATAGGCGGCGCCGCGAGCGGTGAGGATGGCCAGATCGCGGTCGAAACTGATCGGAGCCTGGGTGATCGGATCAAAGCGGTTTTCGGAATAGCGGCCCGCGTCCAGACCCAGACCGTAGGTGAAGAAGGAGGTCTTGCCGATACGCTGGGACAGGTCGGCGTTCACCGTGGCGGCGGTGCGGTCGTAGGCGTCGGTCTGTTCGTTGACGAGGTAGGACGACAGCTTCAGGGTTTGTCCCGGCCGCCGCCAGTGCGGAAGGCTGACCTCGCCGCCCAGGCGGCTGTCGATGCTGGCGATACGCACGCCGTACCTGAGCGTCGCGGCGCGACCGAGACGATTATAGCGCGTCTGGAACACATCCAGGCCCGCACCCTCGGCGGTTGAATAGGTGGCGCCGGCCTCCAGCAGGCTGCGGGGACGGTCGGCCAGGGTCACCATGACCGGGCGCAGGCCCTCGGGCGTGATCTGATCAAGCGGGGCCAGGGCCACGCCGACGCCGTCATAGACGCCGGTGTCCAGCAGGCGACGCTCCAGTTCGGCCACATCTTCTGGATCATAGCGGTCGCCCGCCTTCCAGGGCGCCAGTCCGGCGACCCACTGTGGATTGGTCTGGCCGCGCGTGCGCAACAGAACGCCGTCTAAGCGTACGAGGGCGCCCGAGGCGATGTTGAAATTGGGCTGAACGGTGAAGGTCGCATGATCGACCACGACGCGCCGGGGCTCGGCCTTGGCGTCGGCGTAGCCCTCGCGCGTCAGGCCGGCCACGACCCGGCCTTCGGCGGCCAGGACATCGGCGGCGCGACCCGGATCGCCCGGCGTCAGGTTGATTTCCTTCGTCACCGTCTGATCGGTCACGGTGTCGGGGACGGGCGCGATCCAGTTGACCTTGGTCTCGCCCAGGACAAAGCGGCGGCCGGGCGTGACGGTGACGATGGCGACCGGCGTCTCTTCGCCCTCGACATCGTCTTCGAGCGTGGGTTGGTAGTAGCCTTCTGAGCGCAGCAGAGCGTGGGCCGCTTCCATGGCGTCGCGGGCGCGACGGCGCGCCTCGAACCGGTTGGCAGGTGCGGCTTCGACCTGACCCACGGCCTGTTCCAGTTGGCGGCGTAAGTCGGCATCGACTTCGCCGCGGATCTGGGCCTTGGGCACGTCCGCCAGCGCGGCGTGGCCGCAAACAGCCCAGAGCGCCACACCGGCGAGAAGGAGGTTGGTCCGCGACGTCAAACTGGAGCCTTGGTTCAGGGCGCTAAAAAACCGGGAGCGGACGCCGTTCTGGCGGAATCAGTAGAACAGCGTATCGCTTTCGGGCTGCA
>Ga0265296_1003704_pt1 | contig 13904 bp, 11 predicted proteins | sample MunlanPumphouse1_FD_189073 | JGI IMG/M metagenome (GOLD analysis project Ga0265296, IMG submission 189073) | Groundwater microbial communities from a municipal landfill in Southern Ontario, Canada - Pumphouse #1 | ecosystem: Environmental > Aquatic > Deep subsurface > Groundwater | place... | reverse complement strand
CGGGCGGTCAATCGTTCCTGGGAGATGTCCATCTGGATATCGAGCAGCTCCTCTTTCCGGGCGAGCGCGACGCGCGAGGGAACCTTGCCGGTGAGCGTACGCGCCTTCGTTCCGGCCTCGGGCGAATAGGCGAAAACGCCGACATGATCGAAGGAAACGTCCTCGAGAAAACCGGCGAGCTCCCGGAAGTGAGCTTCCGTCTCTCCGGGAAAACCGGTCATCACCGTTGTCCGCAGAACGAGATCGTCGATCGACGAGCGCAGAACGTCGAAAAGCGTATCGAGATCCTTTCTCGCGTATCCACGCCCCATTCGCTTGAGAATCGAGTTCGAGACATGCTGAATCGGAATGTCGAGATACGGGCTGATCGCCCCCCCCTTGATGAGCGGAACGAGCCTCCCGACGTCGATGTGCGCGGGATGGAGATACATGAGACGTATCCATTCGAACCGCGCCCCGTCCGCGAGCGCTTCGAGGAGATCGTACAGGCTTTCGCGCCGGCCCCGGTCCGAACCATACGAGGTCGTATCCTGGGCCACGACGGCGAGCTCCCTCACGCCCGATGCGGCGAGATCCGCCGCCTCGGCGAGTATCTCTTCCCACGGCCTGCTTGCGAGGTCTCCCCTGATCGAAGGAATCGTGCAATAGCTGCATCGGTTCGCGCAGCCGTCCGATATCTTGAGGTAGGCGAGATGCGGGGGCGTGAAGAGCCGCCGCCCGGGGATCGAGCATCCGCGACGCGGCCCTTTCGGGGCGACCGCAGAAGCAGGCGCTGGAAGGGTCTGTTCCATTTCTCCCCCTCCGGCTGCGATCTTCTCCGGTAAAAGCGGCATCTCGGCCACGTCGCAGAACAGATCCACCTCGGGAAGAAGCGTGCGGAGCGCGCGCGCCTCGCGCGATACGAGGCATCCGAGCACGGCGAGAAGCTGTCCCTTCTTCTTCGCGGCGCCGACGCGCAGTATCTCCTCGACCGATTCCTCCATCGCGCTCGCGATAAAGGCGCACGTCGTGACGACGAGCAGCGCCGCCACGTCGGGTGAAGCCGCTTCCTGCCATCCCGTCTGCTCGAGCCGCGCGGCGACCTTCTCGGCGTCGACGAGATTCTTCGGGCATCCGAGATTGAAGAAGAAATAGGTTCCGGGGAGAATAGGCTTTTCAGCTTCCATCGTAACTTTCGCGGCTCACGAGGACACGCCGCGCCTTGCTCCCCTCGAACGGGCCGACGACCCCCGCCTGCTCGAGCATGTCGATAAGGCGGGCGGCGCGCGCATAGCCGACCCGGAGACGTCGCTGGAGGAGGGAAATCGAGCCCTGCTGATGAATCACGACGAGCTCCTTCGCCTTCTGGAAGAGCTCGTCGTCTATCGGGGCGTCGTCATCCCCCGCCACGGGAGCCTCGTCCGTGAGATCGAGCGCCTCCTCGGCGGCCGCAAATTTCCTCCAGTACGTGGCCACGCGCTCCGATTCGGCCTCCGAAATGAAGGCGCCCTGGAGCCGGATGGGGTGCGGGAGGTTCTTGGGCAGAAAGAGCATGTCCCCGTTTCCGAGGAGCTTCTCGGCGCCGTTCGCGTCGAGGATCGTGCGCGAGTCGGTCTTCGACGTCACCTGGAAAGCGAGCCGGCACGGGAAATTCGCCTTGATCAGTCCCGTGACGACGTCGACCGACGGCCGCTGCGTCGCGAAGACGAGGTGGATTCCCACGGCCCGGGCCATCTGCGACAGACGCGTGATCGGCGGATAGATTTCGTTTCCCATCGTGACCATGATGTCGGCGAGCTCGTCGATGATCGTCACGTAGTACGGAAGCCGGGAGAGCCGCTCTTGCGTTTCGGGCGAAACAAGCTCCTCCTCGGCGACCTTGCGGTTGAAACCCTGGATATTCTTGACGCCGACGGAGGCGAGCAACTTGTACCGGCGGTCCATCTCTACCGTCAGCCACTGGAGGACCTTGAGCACGCGCTTCGACTCGGTGATCACAGGATGGAGGAGATGCGGGATATCGTTGTACGCGATGAGCTCGAGCCGTTTGGGATCGACGAGAATGAACCGGCACGAGGCCGGCGTGTGATGAAACAGGAGCGAGCAGATGATCGTGTTGATGCAGACGCTCTTCCCGCTTCCGGTCGCGCCCGCGATGAGCAGGTGCGGCATATCGGATATATCGGCGAAGAACGGCTCCCCCGTCACGGTCTTGCCGAGGGGTACGATGAGCCCCTCCTTGTCGGAAGGGTAGTGCTCGAGAAGCTCCTTGAGAGAAACGAGGCTCGGCTCCGGATTGGGCACTTCGATGCCGACCGCGCCGCGCCCCGGGATCGGCGCCTGGATACGGATGGAGCGCGCCGCGAGCGCGAGCGAGATGTCGTCCGTGCGGCTCGCGATCTGGCTCACCTTGACCCCCGCCGCCGGCACGAACTCGAACGTCGTCACGACGGGGCCCGGCCGCACCTCCTGGATCTTTCCGTCGAGCCCGTAATCCTTGAGCTTCTTCTGGATGACCTCGCTCCGCGCGATAAGATCCTCCGTGCTGTACGATACTCCCCGCGCCTCGTAATCGTCGAGGAGGGAGAGCTCGGGCAGCGGCATGTCCCCGGCCGCCTCGGGCGGCGGCGCCGGCACCTCATCCGCGTCCAGAAGACCCGCGTCGTCCCCCTTCGCGATGCGAAGCTCGGGAACGGTTATCTTCGGAGGCCTCCGGCTCCGCGTCCCTTCCATTTCGGACTCGACGATCACGGGAATTTCGGGAACTTCCCTTTCCGTTTTGTCCTTCTTCTGCTTCGGACGTTTCGACTTCCCTTCGCCCCGGTTCGGCTTCGGAAGCGCGAGCCGCGGCATGCGTATATCCTTCAGCTTCGAGAGAAGCGCCTCGACCGCGCCCGAAAACAGGAGAAATGACAGAACAAGAAACAGAGAAGCGAGGATGAGAACCGAACCGAACCGACCCGAGAGAAGCCTGAGAAAACCGAGCGTCTTCACGCCCGTGAGCCCGGCCGCTCCGCGGCCGCCGAAAACGGCTGTGATTCCGGCAAGGACGACAAGCAGCGCGAGTGAACACGCGATGCGCCCCCAATGCCTGCGCGCTTCGACGTCCTTGAACGCGAGAAGGGCGAAGAGCACGACAAAGAGCGGCCAGAACCATGACAGCACGGGGCCGAAGAGAAAATGGAGCGATCCTGCGACTCCCGCGCCGATCGGTCCGCACAGATTTTTCGCCTGCCAGAACGCGCCCCAGTCGTCCCAAAACGCGGTGACGTCATCCCTCTGATGCGACGCGAGAGCCACACCGAGAAACACGGCCAATATGACGAACAGTACGCCTTTCGTTATCCGCATTGAAATCCTCGACCCGGATCGACGTGGTTCCCGGACCGGAAGCTCCATCTCGCGAGCGACGCAATAAGCTGCTCGCGCGTCCCCCGGACCCACTTTTCCTTACTGCAATCTTGTAGCAATGATTTTCTTCAAGGTAAAGCAGTTTTTCCCGACATCCCCCGCGAAAAGGGCCGAAACCGCCGCGATTCCGTCGGCCCCCGCGTCGATCACCTCGAGAGCGTTCTCCGCCCGGATCCCACCGAGGGCGACGAGCGGGAGCTCCGTCTTGCCTCGCACGCTCCTCACGAATTCGACCCCCAGTGCTTTCGCCTCCGGTTTCGTCGGCGAAGGAAAGACCGGACCGACCCCGATATAATCGACCGCATCGGAGGGCAAGCGCGCGAGCTCGTCGAGGGATGTCACGGAGACGCCGATGATGCGACCCGGCCCCACCATCGATCGAGCTTCCCCGGGCGGCATGTCCTCCGCGCCGATATGGACGCCGTCCGCGCCCGTTTCGCAGGCGAGCTCGACGTCGTCGTTCACGAGAACGGGAATCGACGCGCCCCGCGCCGCTTCAAGGATCGCAACGACATCGCGGCGCTTTTCCGCCTCGCCGGCCGACTTCGCGCGGTACTGGATCATGCCGACACCGGCCGAAACGAGCGCTTCCGCCACCGACGCCACATTCCCGCTATCGACGACGCTCCGGTCGAGGATCGCATACAGAAAGGGCGGCCGCGGAATGCGCGCGGCAGCGGCCGCACCGGCGAAAGATCCTCGCTCGATCGTGTAGAGTGTAAAGCGAAGCGATTTGAAGAGGCGCGATCCCTGCGCGTCGATGAGCTTCCCGAACTCCTCGAGCACGCGAAGCGCCTCCTCCGCGCGGGCGAAATTCGCCCGCGCCACGGCCGCGAGAGAGCCCCGGGAGAGCTCGGAGGCGGTGGCGCTTGCGCTTCCCACATCCCCGACGCTGTCGCGGTGCCGGAGCGCCCCCTGCGCGAGCGCCTCGACCGATCGCCGCACCTGATGGCGCACGTCCTTGAGGCTGCCCGTCAGCGCCCCGTCCTGCATCGAGAAGCGCGCGATCTCCTCGACGACGCGCAGGCCCTCGGCGCAGCGATTCGCGTTGGCATCGAGAATGCGCAGGATGACCGCGCGGTCCGTATCGCTCATGCCGGGCATCTAGGCGACGATCACTCCCTCCCGGACCTCGGGCACGCTCGAGCTCACGCCGACGCGCGAACAGAACACGACGTCGCTCTCGTACCCGAGCGCGACGAGCTTTCGACCGTGATCCGTAGAACGCACGAACGCCTCGACATTCGAGCCGAATTCCTCTGCAATGACGCGCGCGATGCGGGCCGCGTCGGAGATCGATTCCGGCGCGACAGCGGGCTCGAGGCTCTTGAGGAGCATTCCTCCACAGAGAAGATCCTCCGCCGCGATGCTCCCCTCAGAGCCGCAGCAGAGCACGACGAGCTCGCGCTCCCCGCGGAGCGCGGCGGCGACCGCAGGCAGGTTCGTCAGAGCGCAGATGATGATGCGCCCCGCTTTCGCGGCCGTCGCTATGGCCCGGGTGCCGTTCGTCGTCGTCAGGACGAGCGTCTTGCCCCGCACGCGGGCAGGCGTGAATTCCCCCGGAGAGTTGGAGAGATCGAAGCCCGGGACGGGAAGACATTTACGCTCCCCCGCCAGCAACTTCTTGTCGCGCTCCGCCGGGCGCACGAGACGAGAGGCGGTCTCGACGTCGGCGATAGGTATGATCCTCTCGGCGCCGTTCTCGATGGCGGCGACGATGGTGCTCGACGCTCTCAGCACGTCGATGACGACGACCGAAGCGTTCTGCAGGGCGTTTTTCTCCGCCTGCTCGAGCGTTGCATAGAATTTGATATTCATCCCGCACTCATGATTGGACAAACACGGCACCCGGAACAGCGGTACGCGGGAGACCTACAGGCTCCACGAGCCGGCTCGCGATCGCCCCTGTCTGGAATGGGATCAGAAATCGCCCGCAGGACCGCCTTTTCCCGCGCTTTCGAACGTCTCCCACGTCTTGTCGCTCGTGGCCTGGATGCCTTTGAGCCTGAGGCTGAACTCGTGAGGGTTTGAACTGTTCTTGAGCGCCTCCTCCATCGTGATATGTCCGTCCGAAAGGAGCTTCATGAGCGATTGATCGAAGCTCTGCATGCCGTGGGAGGAGACACCCTCGCGAATCGCCTGCGTGATGAGAGGCGTCTTTTCAGGATCGATAATATACTCCCGGATCGTGGAAGTGACAATCATTACTTCCACCGCCGGGACGCGCCCCTTCCCGCCGCTGATCGGGATGAGCCGCTGGGCGACGACGGCCTGGAGAGTTGCGCCGAGAAGGTAACGAATCTCCTGGTGCTGGTGCGGAGGAAAGAAAGAGATGACGCGGTTGATCGTTTGCGTCGCGTCAATTGTATGGAGCGTCGACAGGACCAGATGCCCGGTGTCGGCGGCCATGAGCGCGATCTCCATCGTGAGGGCGTCGCGGATCTCGCCGACGAGGATCACGTCGGGGTCCTGGCGGAGAATGTGGCGAAGCGCCTCATGGAAGGACGAGGTGTCGCTTCCGATCTCGCGCTGATTGATGATACTCTTCTCGTCGTGGTGAAGGAATTCGATCGGATCCTCCACCGTGATGATGTTCTTGTTCGCCGTTTTGTTGATCTCGTTGACCATGGCGGTCAGCGTGGTCGACTTGCCGCTTCCGACCGTCCCGGTGACGAATATCAGGCCGCGCGGGCGGAGCGAAAGCTCCTTGAGCACGACCGGTAGCCCGAGCTCGTCGATGCTCTTGATGTTCACGGGCACGTGCCGGAATACCATGGCGATCGAGCCGCGCTGCACGTAGAAGTTCGCGCGAAACCGGGCGAGTCCCGAGACGCCGAACGCAAAATCCACCTCTCGCGTTTTCGTGAAGCGATCCTTCTGGGACGGCGTGAGAATCTGGGTCGCGATTTCCTCGAGATCCTTCGGCGAGGGCTTCTCGAGACCGAGGTGCCGGAGCTTTCCGTCGACCCGCACAACCGGCGGCAACCCCGCCTTGAGATGAAGATCGGATCCGCCCTGGTTAATCATTTCCTCGAGAATCTTCTTGATAGTCATGCATCACACCTTCCCGATGATGAAAATGCGAATCGTACCGGATTCCGCAAAACGGCTATCGTGCACAATAACAAATGCTTGTGCTTTTTCCGACGCCCGTGCTGCACCGGACTCTCCCGGTCGTTATATTTTGCAAGGATCAGGCCGATTCGGGGGAAAAAAGGCCGGCCGCAGGAGGCCGGATCGAGGGTCGTGCCCGGTGCTCTCGCGCCGTATCAGGCGCGTTCTATGTATCGTCCGGTCCGCGTATCGATGCGCAGGACGGTCCCCGCCTCGATGAAGAGCGGAACGGTGATCGCCGTTCCGGTTTCGAGAATCGCGCTCTTCGATCCACCCTGCGCGGTATCCCCGCGAACACCCGGCTCGGTCTCCTTCACCGCGATCTCGACGATGAACGGAAGCTCGACCGTTATCGGCCTGTCGCCGTCGGCGAGCAGCGTCACGATCATGTTCTCAACGAGATACGGCAGGGCGTTTTCGACGATTCCCTTCGATACGGGGAACTGTTCATAGGTCTCGAGATCCATCAGATAGTAGAGATCCCCCGTCGTATAGAGGAACTGACTCTGCCTGCGCTCGAGTCTGACCTCCTCGACCTTATCCCCCGCCATGAAGGTCTTTTCGAGCACGTATCCCTCGGGAATCTGCTTGAGCCGCGTGCGCACGATCGGACGCCTCTGCTGGACCTTGACGTGCTGAAACTCGACGACCGAGAAGAGTTTCCCGTCGATCTTGAGGATCGTGCCATTCCTGAAATCGCTCGTGTCCGCCACGACCGTCCTTCTCCGGCCATCCGCGCGGCCGTTCTACTTGCTCCGCAATCTCTTGAGCCATTCGCGGAATTGCTCCATGTCACGATCCGTCGTGGCAGGCTCGCCGGAAGATCCTTCGGGTTTGTCCCCATCCGGCGCGCTCGCAGGCGTCCCCGAGGCGCGCCCGGCCGTTCCCCCGTTCGCGCGCCCGCGCTCGATCCCGTCGACATCCCTCGCGGGACCCGGCTCCGTCTCGACGCCGTCATCCCCGGCTCCCCCACCGTGCCCCGCCGTGCTCGAAACAAGCCCCTCGCTGATATCGCTGAGGGAAATGGTGAGAACGTCCTCATGGAACGCCTTGTCCCGCTCGGCTTCGGTAGCGTTCATGAGAGCCTCGAGCTTCGCCACCATTTCCTTCGCTTCCATGTTCCCGGGCTCCCGCTCAAGCACATCATGATAGATGCGGAGCGCTTTGTTGTAATACCCCTGCGCGGCATAGATTCCGGCGAGCGTCATCGTCGCGAGCTCCCTCGGACGTTCGTCCCGCATCGATCCCCCGTCGGCAAGGTCGATCTCCTTGACGACGAAGGACGTCTCCATCTCCTTGAGAGCGCGCGCGACCTCGGTGTTCGTCGCGTCGATGGCGAGAATTCTCCGATAGAACTCCGCCGCCTCGGGGCGCTTGTCCTCGGCGAGGAGGATATCGCCCATGAACTTGAGAGCGACAAGGTTCTCGCCGTCCAGCTCGAGAACGCGACGGAATTCCGCTTTTGCGCGCTCCGTCGCTCCCTTGTCGTAGTAGCATTTCCCGAGGATCACGTGGGCGCTCGCGTAATGCGGCATTTTTTCGAGACCGCGATCGAGAATCTCGATCGCTTTATCCACGTCGCCGTTCTTGCGGTACGCGTCCGCGAGAGGGGCAAAAATGCGCGAATCGCGCGCGCGATCGTAGCGTTCAATCAGGTTCTGGAGTTCATCGCTCATGGTGCGGACCTCTCCGATCCTTCGGGTGGAAATATTCAGGTGCGAGGCTATCAGAGGCGGCAATCGCTGTCAAGAGAATGCGCCCGTTCGAGCGCGCTAGAAGCTGAAGGTCTCGGCGAATGCCATCGCCTCTCTCAGGAGCTCGTTCTTGTCCTGCCCCGGCGCATAGACGAGGCAATCGACGAGCCAGATGCGCGATTTGACGCCATCGGCGATGAACCAGCATACAAAGGAGCCCCCGGCAGCCACGACGCTGCTCTCCCAGTACCCGTCCATCCGCACCGCCTCGTATGCGCCGAGCCGCGTCGCCGTGAATTTGACGAGGTCCCGCCGCATGACATACCTGTCGAACAGCTTGAACGAAACGTCCGACCTGAGCCGGTAAAGCTCGTTCGAATCCGCGAGAGAAACCGTCCCTTTCCCGAATGCCTTCCAGGAAACCGAAAGCACCCGCGGCGGTTCAGGATTGATGAGTGAGACGCCGGGAACCTCGGGACGTTCCTCATCGAGCTTGTAAACATTCGGAATTCTGAACGAAAAACCGTACCGGTCTTTCAAGTGCCTCTCGAGATACGTATTTTCGCCCTGCTCGAGCATCGACTCCCGAATGCGCTCCCGGTTCCCGTCCTCGAGAATGTTTCTGAGGATGGCGCCCTGTTCCCGCGCGGCGAGCGCCAGATCTTCTCGCGAAACGCCGGTCACAATGATGGTGAGCTGACCCTTCACGGGAGAATCCATCTTCTTGAACACGCTGTATTTCCCCTGGAGCACGCCCCTGGCGCCGGAAGGCCCGATGAACTGCTCGATGATACTCCCGATCTTCCCCTGGTTCACGATCCCGAAGATCACCATGTTCTTGGCGGGGATTTCTTTTTCGAACTCATACGCGGGGACGACGCGCACCCTGAACTGAAGCTCGTTCTTCGTATAGAAATCGAGTTCGTGCTGAAGCGCATTCACCATCTCCGCCGTGGGGCCTTCTATTGTGCCCGTTTCCGTCACGAGAACGACGCCGCTGTATGAGCCGGCGGGAAGCATGTTGAACGGCCCTCCCCGGCTGCCGCATGAAGCGGCGAAGGCGCCGAGGCAGACGAACGTGATGAGTGTGGGCAGATATCTCATGGTGAAGCACCAGGGAAATGATAGGATTGAAGGAGGCTCAGGGGCAAGCAGAATCTTGCGCGCGGCGCCGCCCCGGAACGCGTGCCGAGCCGTGTCCGTCACGGCAGAGACATATTGAGACGCTGTATCCGCTCCTTGTCGAGCATGCCCTTGTAGGTCATAAGCTGCCGCTCGAGGCGCTGAATCCGCCGCTTGAGCAGCTCGTTTTCCTGCGCGAGCGAATCCTTGCGGGAGCCGGCGACGACCTCGAACGGAGACTGACGCACGCTCTCGCCACCCCGCTCGATCGTGAAGATGTTGTCCGACACCATCCGGGGACCCGCGTAGGAGCCGGCCATATGGTAATCGGAAAGGACGTCTTCTTCCGCGGCCGGCGTCTGGATCAGGGCGGTGCTCGTGCGATTTTCGCGGGGGACCTCCCGGATCCTCGGTTCGTTCATCCCGATCCGCTGCACGGCGAACGTCGCCGCAACGATGACGACGGCCGCGGCGGCGGCCGCTCCGAGCGCGAACCGCGATACCCATCGCTTCTCGCCGAACGGATTCGCTTCGACGTCGCGCCGCATGAGTCTCGATTTCTCCTGCATGATGCGTCGTTTCACGTTCCATTCAAAGCCGTCGCTCACGGAGAGCTCGGGAAGAGAACCTGCCGCGTCGAGACTCGCCTCCATTTCCTTCACGAGAAGCCCGCATGAGGAACAGTGCGCAAGGTGGCGCGCAAGCTCCATGCGACCGGCTTCATCGAGCGCGCCGTCGCGAATCAGAAAGTACAGATCCTGCGCTTTCCTGCATTTCATCTTCCATTCCCCTTGGTCTCGAAATCCTCGGCAACGAACGGCGCGACCATCTTCTTGAAGTGCGCCCTTCCTCTATTGATGCGCGAGCGTACCGTGCCGAGCTTGAGCCCGGTCACGGCCGCAATCTCCTCATAGCTCAAATCGTTGATCTCGCGAAGGACGAAGGCCGGGCGGTACTTGCCCGGGATCTTCTCGATAGCATCCTGGATCAGCTCATTCAGGTTCGATTGCTCCATGTCATAATCGGGCCGCTGGGAATCGTCTCTCAGATCCATCCATTTCCCGTCCTCTTCGCCGCCCGAAGTCTCCGACCAGAGGCTCACCATCGCGGGCCGCCGCTTCGCGTTCCGAACACGATTTCGTACGAGATTCGTCGCGATCGTGTAGAGCCAGGTTGAAAAACGAGCGATGGTTCGGTATTTCTCAGCATGGATGTATGCCTTTACGAACGTCTCCTGTGCGAATTCCTCCGCTTCGCTGCGGTTCCCGAGAAGCCGGTACAGGTACGTGTAAAGACGGTTCTTGTACCTCCCCACGAGCGCGTCGAACGCCTGGTTCCGCCCCTCCTGGACGAGAAGCATCAGATCCTCGTCGGTGAGCTCGCCGAAATCTATCTTTCGCTGAGGTAGCTCGACCGGCCTGCTCAATCCGTCATCTCCGTTCTTCTCGTCCGTCATATTTGAACACCCTGTATTCGGAAAAGTTCCCGGCTGAAGAAAGGAACGATGGCGTTAATCGCTCATTCGCTACCGGTCTTTGATCCCGTCCATTTCGAATAGTGAGGTCGATTCCGTAATTGCTTTTATTGCAAGTACATCAAAGGTCGCTTGCTCGTTCCTATTGTCTCTCCGAAGCCGTACCCAGCGTGGGTAGGCGAGGTTTGAGGCGGCCATCGGCGTTCCGTACGAGATTGTATAGCAGCCCGTGCCGCCGGCAAAGCATTGCTTGAATTCTTGTGTTCCACGTCCCCGCTCGCCGCGCATTTCGATACGTCGGTCCCTCCAGTCCGCTTTCAACCGCCACGTCTCTCCCGCGCGGGCGACCGAGACGGATCGCATCTCGGCGCACCGTGGAAAGGCGAGGAGCAGGGCGACAAGGATATCGTCGGGCGCAACATCGCCGCCCGTCTCATCACGAACGAGAGCCAGGGATGAATCGTTTCCGAGATACTTCCCGCTCTCGCGATTATAGATGACGAGGCTGTCACCGGCGAGAATCGTCACCTCCGCCTCGAGCGCGCCGAAGAGACTCGAGTGCCGGAAGTCGATCCGGGCCGTGCCTTCCCCGGGGAAATAGGCGATCCGCATGAGTCCCCTGATGCGGTACCGGGGAAGGTCCAGACGGAGCTTCCCGACGATCTCGATGCCTGCCCCCGCCTTCACCGGAGAGATAAGCGTTTCGAAGCTCTCGTCGCATGGCACCTCGACGCGGCGCGGTCCGAACGTCGCGCACGACTGAGCGAGAGCGATCAGCACGAATGTGATTGGAAGAGCTGCGGCGCGTCTACCGAACGTTCTCATCGCTCCTGAGTTTCCTCGCCTTCTCGTCGACAACCGTTCCGGCCGGATCGATGGCGAGCGATTTTTCGTACGCTTCGAGGGCCTTCGCCGGCTCGTTCAGTTTGAGGTAGGTGTCTCCCAAATGATCCCAGATCACCGCGTCATCGGGCACCTGGCCCACCGCTTTGAGAAAAATGCCGAGGGCGTCGCCGAATTGCCCTTTCTTGTACCGTATCCACCCGAGGCTGTCGAGAAAATACCCGTTCTCCGGCTCCCGGCCCAGAGCCTTTCCGAGAAGCGTTTCGGCGAGATCCAGTTTCTCTCCCTTTTCCGCGAGGAGATACCCGTAGAGATTGGCCAGAATAGGATCTTCCTGATCGTTGTCATACAATGGGATGATGCGCCTGAGCGCATCGTCGAATCGGCCCCCATGCCCGTACAGCATCGCAAGCTCCAGCACCACGTTCTCATTCTTCGGGTCGAGCCGTTCGGCCTTCAGGAGAAACCGCTCCGCCTCCTCCGTCTCTCCCGCCTTGCGCAAGATCGACCCCAGAAGAAAATTATCCTCCGGCGAATCGTCCCCCGCGCGCTCCACTGCCTTCGCGAGATAGGCCCGCCTCTCCGCTTCAGGGAGCACGAGCGTCTCATCCGGTCCCGACGGGCCTTCGGCCCTGCGATAGAAAATGAGGAGAAGACCGATATAGTTTTCGAAGCGGTCCGGCTCGAGCTCGATAAGCTTCTTCAAGTACCCATACGCGGTCCGGAAATGCCCCCGCTCTATCTCCATTTCGGAAACGACCCTGAGGAGGGCAGGCTTCTCTCCCATCTTTTTCATGAGCCCGTCGAAGACGGAGAGCGCCTGCTCGTTCATCCCGGCTTTATAGAGAAATCTGCCGTAGATGAGCTCTCCCCTCTCGTCGAGCGACCCAGTATCATGCAGCGGCGCGAGGAGCGCCGCTCCTTCCGCGTACTTTCGCTCCGTGAAGAAAATCTCCGCGAGACCCTCGACCGCCTCCCGATTGAACGACTCGAGACGCAGGATCTCCCGGTATTCCGTTTCCGCCTCGCGCGTGCGACGCGCTCCCATGAGGAGCCGAGCCCGCGCGATACGCGCGTTTACGAAATCGGGATCGATCTCGAGCGCCTTCCCGAGCGCCTCGAGCGCGCTGTCGGTTTTGCCTGCGTCGGCATCGAGGAGCCCGAGCTCGTAGAAAACGTAGAAATCCGCTTCGGGGAGCCGGCTCGCCTCGATGAGGATCCGGCGCGCCTCTCCAAGTCTATTGAGCTCGAGATTCACTTTCGCGATAAACTTGAGAATCTGAAACGGGGAGATTTCGGAGTCCTTCCGGAGCTCCATGAGAAGCGCAAGCGCCGATTCCTTGTTTCCGAGACGGTACTCGACCTCCGCGAGAATGGCTCGCGCGTCGCTGCCGTACGCGTCCCGCGCCACGAGATCCTCGCAGTATTTCTTCGCGGCTTCCAGATCGCCGATCCGGAGAGCAACTTTCGAGAGCCTCAGGATGATGCGGGCGTTTCCCGGATCGCGCGCCGCGGAGTACAGGAAATACTGATATGCATCGGCAAGATTGTCTTCGGATTCGAGATACACGCCTTTGAGATAGGCGACGAGCGAGTTTTGGTCGAATCTCTCCTGCGCATGAACGCCGCGGGCCATGACGACGCAAGCCCCGGCGGCGAGAGCGATGAGGAGACGTTTTCGCATGACGCATTCCTTTCGGCTACCCACCAATTATACCGAAGCGCGCAGGCGCGGGCAAACGATATAGCCGCGCAGCCCGGCGGGGATGAAGCGTGCCCGTTCGGGATCTCGCCTCAATCAGGTTTTCTCGTGATGCCCCTGAGGAGCGAAAGATAGGCTTCGTCGAGCCGGGAAAGCATCTCTTCGGAGAGCCCTCCTCCCGATCCCATGATCTGACTGTAGTACTCTTCGAGGTAGCGGCAAAGATACACGGTGCGGTTTTCGATCTGGCTCGTGATGAGCGCGAGGACTTCGGCGTGGCGTTTCTTGAATTCGTCGCTCTCTTCCGTGCCGCCGACGTTGTGAAAATATTCGCGGAGAAGGTGAAGCCAGTACTCGTCATGGCGACCGCCGTTGTCGAACACGCATCCCGGCACATCGATGAGGAAACAATACCCGTAGACGAAGTACGAGCAGAAGGTCAAGCCGTGGAGAAAGAATCGCCGGTGACAATCGACACTCATCTCCTCGAGGTTGCAGGGGAGCCGGCATTCGGCGCAGAAGGCCTCCGGGGCCCCTCCAAAGGTGAACGGCGCATGAGTCGCCA
>Ga0265296_1003703_pt1 | contig 13904 bp, 10 predicted proteins | sample MunlanPumphouse1_FD_189073 | JGI IMG/M metagenome (GOLD analysis project Ga0265296, IMG submission 189073) | Groundwater microbial communities from a municipal landfill in Southern Ontario, Canada - Pumphouse #1 | ecosystem: Environmental > Aquatic > Deep subsurface > Groundwater | place... | reverse complement strand
CGCGCCGCTAATGAGGCGGTCCAATCGTCGGACCTGCTGATTGTTCTGGGCGCCCTTTTCGACGACCGCGCCACGGGCAAGCTGGCCGAGTTCGCGCCCCACGCCCGCGTCGTCCACTTCGACATCGACGCCTCCGAGATCGGCAAGCTGCGCGAGACCCATGTCGCCGTCGCCGGGGAACTGAAGCCCGGGGTTGAGGCCCTGACCGTGCGCATGGCGACCGCGCCCCTGGCCATCGACCCCTGGGTCATCCGCTGCGCCTCGGCCGCCGCCCATCACGCCGCCCGCTATGATGCGCCGGGCGAAGGCGTCTATGCGCCCGCCCTGCTGAAGCAGTTGTCCGAGGCCGCCGGCGACCGTTTCGTCGCCGCCTGCGACGTCGGCCAGCATCAGATGTGGGCCGCCCAGCACTGCCGCTTCTCCAAGCCGGAAGCCCACATCACCTCGGGCGGTCTGGGCGCCATGGGCTTCGGCCTGCCCGCCGGCCTGGGCGCCAAGCTGGCCGATCCGTCGGCCACCGTCGTCACCATCGCCGGCGACGGCGGTTTCATGATGAACATCCAGGAGCTGGCGACGCTGAAACGCTACGGCGTCGCGCTGAAGATCGTCCTGCTGGACAACTCTTCCCTGGGCCTGGTGCGCCAGTGGCAGGAGCTGTTCTTCGAGGAGAACTATTCCGAGGTCGATCTGTCCGACAATCCAGACTTCGTGAAGGTGGCCGAGGCCTTCGGCATCGAGGCCTTCCGCATCGACCGTCGCGATCAGGTCGAGGCCGGCATCGCCCGCCTGCTGGCGGCCGACGGCCCCTGCCTGGCCCACGTCATCATCAACCCCAAAGAGAACGTCTGGCCTCTGGTTCCGCCGGGCAAGAGCAACGCTGAAATGATGGAAGGCGCATGAGCATGAGCGACACCATTCACATCCAGATCGACCGGGCCGACGGCTCGCTTCAGCGTCTCATCGGCCTGGTGGAGCGCCGCGGCTTCCACATCGACGGCATGAGCATGGCCCCAGATTCTGAAGAAGGGGGCGCGTCGCGCCGCATCGCCCTGACCGTGCGCGGCCGTGACGCCGCGCGCTCCATCGACAACCTGGGCTGCCAGATCGACCGCCTGTTCGGCGTCGCCCGCATCGGCGCCCCTGCCTACCAGTCCGAGGCCGCGTAATGTCCCGAGTAGAACGAGTATCCAGAACCGCCGAAATCGCGGCGTCGGACCCCAACCGCGTCATCATCTTCGACACCACCCTGCGCGACGGCGAACAGGCCCCCGGCTTCTCCATGTCGGCCGAGGCCAAGCTGAAGATGGCCCATGTCCTGCGCGACCTGGGCGTGGACGTGATCGAGGCCGGCTTCGCCGCCGCCTCGCCGGGCGACGAGGAATGCATCCGGCGCGTCTGCGGCGAGATCGAGGGCCCGGTCTTCGCCTCGCTGTCGCGCGCCAACGAGAAGGACATCGACGCCTCGTTCCGGGCTCTGGCCCCGGCGCCCAAATCGCATCGCCGCAGCCACATCTTCCTGGCCACCAGCCCGATCCACCGCTCGGCCAAGCTGCGGATGAGCACCAACGAGGTGCTGGCGACCATCTCGCGCACGGTGGAATACGCCGCCACCATGTTCGACGACGTGGAGTTCTCGGCCGAGGACGCCTTCCGCACCGAGCCGGAGTTCCTGGCCGAGGCCCTGATGGCCGCCGCCGACGCGGGCGCCCAGACGCTGAACGTGCCCGACACCGTCGGCTACGCCACGCCGGAAGAAGTGCGCCAGCGCTTCGCCTATCTGGACGGGATCATCCGACCGCGCCACGCGGACGTGATCTTCTCCTCCCACGCTCACAACGACCTGGGCCTGGCCGTCGCCAACTCCCTGGCCGCCGTAGAGGGCGGGGCCCGTCAGATCGAGGGCGCCATCAACGGCATCGGCGAACGGGCCGGCAACGCCTCGATCGAGGAGATCATCATGGCCCTGCGCACCCGCGCGGACCGCTATGGCGTGACGGTCGCCTCCGAGAGCCGCCACCTGGTGCGCGCGTCAGAGACCCTGCGCGAAGTGACCGAGACGGTCATCGCCCGCAACAAGGCCATCGTCGGCCTCAACGCCTTCGCCCACGAGGCCGGGATCCACCAGCACGGCATGATGGCCGACGCCCGCACCTACGAGATCATGCGTCCCGAGGACGTCGGTTTCGAGGGCAGCTACTTCGTGCTGGGCAAGCATTCCGGCCGCCACGCGGTCGGCAAGCGGGCCGAGGCCCTGGGTCACGTGCTGGAGGGCCAGCGCCTGGCCGACGTCTTCGCCGGCTTCAAACAACGCGCCGACCAGATCGGCGAAATCAATGACGCGGAGCTGACCGCCATCATCGCAGCCGTGGCTGCCGGCGCCTCCGCACAAATGGACAAGACCTATGCAACCGCTGGCTAAGAATATCTGGATCAACGGCGAACTGACCCCCTGGGCCGACGCCAGGATTCACGTCATGAGCCACGCCCTGCACTACGGCACCTCGGTGTTCGAGGGCATCCGCGTCTATGACACCCCGAACGGCCCGTGCGGCTTCCGCCTGACCGACCACGTGCGCCGCCTGTTCGACAGCGCGCGCATCTATCACTTCCCCCTGCCCTTCACCGAGGACGAACTGGTCCAGGCCTGCAAGGACGTGGTCCGCTCCGAGGGCCTGCGTTCGGCCTACCTGCGCCCCCTGGCCTTCCTGGGCGAGTGCGGCATGGGCGTGTCACCCTCGCCTGAGAACATCCGCACCGACGTCATGATCTCGGCCTTCCCCTGGGGCGCCTATCTGGGCGAAGAGGCCCTGGAGAAGGGCGTCGACGCCTGCATCTCCAGCTGGAACCGCGTCGCGCCGAACACCATCCCGGCGGGCGCCAAGGCGGGCGGCAACTACCTGTCCGGCTATCTGATCGGCCGCGAGGCCCGCGTGCGCGGCTTCGGCGAAGGCATCGCCCTGGGCGCCGACGGCCTGCTGTCCGAAGGGGCCGGCGAGAACCTGTTCGTGGTCAAGGACGGGGTGCTGATGACCCCGCCCGCCGCCGCCTCCATCCTGCAAGGCATCACCCGCGACAGCGTCATGAAACTGGCGCGCGGTCTGGGCTACGAAGCTCGCGAGCAGGTCCTGCCGCGCGAGGCCCTCTATGTCGCCGACGAAGTCTTCATGACCGGCACCGCCGCCGAGATCACTCCGGTCCGCTCCATCGACGGCATCTCCACCCGCGCCAACGGCCCCGGCCCGATCACCAAGGCGGTCAACAAGGCCTTCCGCGGCCTGTTCGACGGCACGACGCCCGACCGCTTTGGCTGGCTGGAGCCCATCGGCGAGGTTTCCGCCGCCGCCCCGGCCAAGGAGCGCGTGCATGAGCCGGCATGATCAATCCTCCCCTGTCGCATCGCGACGGGGGAGGGGGACCGCCGCAGGCGGTGGAGGGGGCGAACCCCATCCGTCGCGCTCGGCCTTCGCCCCCTCCACCATGCTGCGCATGGTCCCCCTCCCCCGCTTCGCAGGGGAGGATCGCCGATGAGCGCCCGCACCCTGTACGAAAAGGTCTGGGACCGGCACGTCGTCGTGCCGGAAACGGCCGAGACGCCGGGCGTCATGTATGTGGACCTGCATCTGGTCCACGAAGTCACCTCGCCCCAGGCCTTCTCCGAAATCGAGGCGCGCGGCCTGAAGGTCCGCCGCCCCGACCGGACCTTCGCCACCCTGGACCATTCCACCCCGACCCTGCCGGCAGGCGCGAACGGGGAGCGCCCCTACTTCACCGCCGCCGCCAAAAATCAGGTCGAGACGCTGGAGGCCAACTGCGCCCGCCACGGCGTCGAACTGGCGGGCTGGGACTCGGATCAGCGCGGCGTGGTTCACGTCATGGGGCCTGAGCTGGGCCTGACCCAGCCGGGCATGACCGTGGTCTGCGGCGACAGCCATACCGCCACCCATGGGGCCTTCGGCGCTCTGGCGTTTGGCATCGGCACGTCGGAAGTCGGCCATGTGCTGGCCACCCAGTGCCTGTTGCAGCGCCGCGCCAGATCCATGCGCGTGACTGTCAACGGCACCCTGCGCCCCGGCGTCTCGGGCAAGGACATGGCTCTGGCGGTCATCGCCGCCATCGGCTTCGGCGGCGGCACCGGCTACGTCATCGAATATGCGGGCGAGGCCGTGCGTGCGCTGGACATGGAAGGGCGCATGACCCTGTGCAACATGTCCATCGAGGCGGGCGCGCGGGCGGGCATGATCGCTCCCGACCAGACCACCATCGACTGGCTGCGCGGCCGCCGTCACGTTCCCGCCGACTTCGACACCGCCGCCGCCGACTGGCTGACCCTGGCCTCCGATTCCGGTGCGGTCTTCGACAAGGAGGTCGTTCTGGACGGCGCCGCCATCCGTCCCATGGCCACCTGGGGCACCACCCCCGACGCGGGCGCCCCCGTCGGCGCCCCGGCGCCCCACCCGCGCTCGGCTTCTGACCAGAAGGCCCTGGACTACATGGGCTTCACCGCCGGCGAGGCGACGACCGGCCACAAGGTCGACGTCGTCTTCATCGGCAGCTGCACCAACGGCCGCCTGCCCGACCTGCGCGCCGCCGCCGAGATCTTGCGCGGCCGCAAGGTCCAGCCGGGCGTTCGCATGCTGGTCGTCCCCGGCTCCGAGGCCGTGCGTCGCGACGCCGAAGCCGAAGGCCTGGACCAGGTCTTCATCAATGCCGGCGCCGAATGGCGCATCCCCGGCTGCTCCATGTGCATCGCCATGAACGGCGATTTCGTCGCCCCCGGCCAGTTGGCGGTCTCGACCTCCAACCGCAATTTCGAAGGTCGTCAGGGCAAGGGCGCCCGCACCATCCTGGCCAGCCCCGCCACCGCCGCGGCCAGCGCCGTCGCCGGCGTTCTGACCGACCCGCGCGTCTTTCTGTCGGAGGCGGCCCTCCTCATGCAGCCGAGCGCCGCGCGCGCGGCGATAGGGGAGAAACACCATGTCTGAACCGTTCAAAGTCCTGACGTCAAAGACCCTGACCCTGAGCCAGGCCAATATCGACACCGACCAGATCATCCCGGCCCGCTTCCTGACCACCACGTCGCGCGAGGGTCTGGGCGCCCACGCCTTCCATGACTGGCGCTACGAAGCCGACGGCTCGGCCAAGCCCGAGGCGGTGCTGAACCGCATCGACCCGACCGAACAGCGCATCCTGCTGGCCGGCCCCAACTTCGCCTGCGGCTCGTCGCGCGAACACGCCCCCTGGGCCCTGCTGGACTACGGCTTCCGGGCCGTGATCTCGACCGAGATCGCCGACATCTTCACCTCCAATGCGCTGAAGAACGGCTTCCTGCCCATCGTCGTCGACCAGGCGACCTGGGACGACCTGGCCGCCCATCCCGAACAGCCCGTGACCATTGATCTGGAGGCCGGCGAAATCCGTCGCGGCAACGCCGCCGCCGTCCCCTTCAAGGTCGAGGCCTTCGCCCGTCAGTGCCTGCTCGACGGCGTCGACACCCTCGGCTGGCTGCAGTCGAAACTGCCCTACATCCAGACCTACGAACGCTTCCGTGAACCGGAGACCATCTGATGCCCCACACCCGCACCTTCAATATCGTGGTCCTGCCTGGCGACGGCGTCGGGCCTGAGGTCGCTCTGGCGGCCGAGCGCGTCCTGACCTGCATCGGCGACATCTACGGCCACCGTTTCGAGTTCGCCGAGCACCTGATCGGCGGCGCCGCCATCGACGCGACCGGCGAGGCCCTGCCCGAGGAAACGAAAGCCGCCTGCCTGGCCTCCGACGCCGTCCTGCTGGGCGCGGTCGGCGGACCCAGGTGGGACGGCGCAAAAGTCCGCCCCGAACAGGGTCTGCTGGCCATCCGCAAGGCCATGGGCCTGTACGCCAACCTGCGCCCCCTGCAGGTCTCGCCGGTCCTGGCTCACCTGTCGCCGCTGAAGAAGGAGATCGTCGAGGGCGTCGATCTGATCGTCTTCCGCGAGCTGACCAGCGGCGTCTATTTCGGCGAGAAGACCCGCACCGAAACCAGCGCCTCGGACCTGTGCGTCTATACGGTCGAGGAGATCGAACGCGTCGCCCGCGCCGCCTTCCAGGCCGCCGGCCAGCGTCGCGGCAAGGTCACCTCGGTCGACAAGGCCAATGTCATGGAGACCAGCCGCCTGTGGCGCGAGGTCGTGACCCGCATCCACGCCGAGGAATATCCGCAGATCACCCTGGAGCACGCCCTGGTCGACTCCATGGCCATGCACCTGATCCGCAAGCCGCGCGACTATGACGTCATCCTGACCGAGAACATGTTCGGCGACATCTTGTCGGACGAGATTTCGGTGCTGGGCGGCTCCATCGGCCTGCTGCCCTCGGCCTCGCTGGGCAGCAGCGGCCCCGGCCTGTTCGAGCCCATCCACGGCTCGGCCCCCGACATCGCGGGTCAGGACCTGGCCAACCCCATCGGCATGGTGCTGTCGGCGGCCATGATGCTGCGTCACAGCTTCGAACTGGAAGACGAGGCGGACTCGATCGAGGCCGCCGTCGCCGCCGTCCAGGCCTCCGGCGCTGTCACCGCCGATCTGGGCGGGGCTCTGGGCACGGTCGAGGCCACCCGCGCCATCGTCGACGCCATCCGCGCTATCCACTGGGCCGCCGCCCGCCACGTCCCGATGCACTGGGCCTGAGCCTCAGCCCATATATTTAAAGAGAAAGGGCGGGCCTCGCGGTCCGCCCGTTTCGTTTTCAGTTGTCGATCAGGCCCTGCAAGGCCACAGCCATCCGCCGCGCCAACTCCGCCTTCTGCGTCTCGCCCAGCGATGAATAGCCGTCCGACAGCTCGCGCCCGATGGCCATGCCCATGATCAGCCCCGCCGTCAGACGCGCCCGCACAGGGGCGTCCGGGCCGCCGATCCACGCGGCCAGAGGGTCAAAGAAGCGATTGTTGGAGGTGCGCTGCATGACGTCCATCGCCTTGGCCGACCCGACCGACCGCAGCAGGATCAGCAACCCCCGCATCTTGGCCCCCGCCCCGTCGTCCTGGCACGGCATGACCTCGCCATAGACGATCTCGCGCGCCAGCCGCTCGCCGAAATCCTCGCGCGGGCCGTCCATCAGGTCGCGCCCGTTCTTGCAGCTGTCCAGCACGGCGACGAACAGGTCTTCCTTGGAGCCGAAATAGCGACTGATCAGGGCCGCATCCACGCCGACGTCGCGCGCGACATCGCGCATGCCGACGTCGTCGTAACTGTCCGAGCAGAACCGCTCCCGCGCCGCCTCCAGAATGGCCTGGCGCGTGGCGTTGGCGTTACGCGGTCGGGGGGCGTCGCAAAGGACCAACGGGCCGTACTCCTATAAACCTTATCGTCTATATGGCTTTGTCATCAGGCGTTGACAAGCTGAACCACGATCATCATTAAGTCACCGAACGTTGACTGGCGCTTCCTCCCCCGAAGAGCGCCGGTCTGTTAATGTACGAAAACCCTCCCAACAGGAGAATGCGCCGATGCGCACGGTGAAGATCGCGGTCGCGTCCGTTCTGATGACGGCCGCCCTCTATGGCTGTTCCAAGGGAGGCGAGGCCCCTGCGCCACAGGCGCCCCCCGTCACGGTCGCCACGCCGCTGGCCCGCCAGGTCGTCGACTGGGACGAAGTCACCGGCCGCTTTGAAGCCACCCGTTCGGTCGATGTGCGCGCCCGCGTCGGCGGCTATATCCAGGCGGTCCACTTCAAGGACGGCGACTTCGTGCGTCAGGGCCAGCTGCTGTTCACGCTGGACGCCCGTCCCGCCCAGGCCGCGCTCGCGTCCGCCCAGGCTCAGCTGTCGCAGGCCCAGGCCCAGCTGACCCTAGCCCGCAGCGAGTTCGCCCGCGCCGAGGGCCTGCTGGCCTCGCAGGCCGTGTCCCAGGCCGAGGTCGATTCCAAGCGCGGCGCCGTGGCCCAGGCCCAGGCCGCCGTCTCCGCCGCCAACGCCGCCATCCGCGCCCGTCAGCTGGACGTCGAGTTCACCCGCGTCACCGCCCCGATCGCGGGCCGCGTCTCCGACCGCCGGGTCGATCCGGGCAACCTGGTCGGCGGCGGCTCCTCGGCCGGCGACGTCCTGACCACCATCGTTTCGTCCTCGCCGATCTACTTCGTCTTCGACGGCTCCGAAGCCCTGGCGCTCAAGTATCAGCGCGAAGCCCGCACCGGCGGCCCGGCCCCGATCCGCATTCGCCTGCAGGATGAGACCAGCTACGACCGCGTCGGCACCCTGGACTTCACCGACAACGCCATCGACACGGCTTCGGGCACCATCCGCCTGCGCGCCGTCGTCCCGAACGCCGACGGCTTCCTGAAGCCCGGCATGTTCGGCCAGGCGCAACTGGCCGGCGGTGGTTCCTATCAGGCCCTTCTGGTGCCGGATTCCGCCATCGCCACCGACGCCGCCCGTCGCGTCGTCATGGTCGTCAACGCCGACGGCTCGACCGCCACGCGCGCCGTCCAGACCGGACCTCTGGTCGATGGCCTGCGCGTCGTCCGTTCGGGTCTGAAGCCGACCGACCGCGTCATCATCGCCGGCGGTCAGCGCATCCAGATGCCGGGCATGAAGGTCCAGCCGAAGAACGGGACCATCGCGCCCGTCGCCCCGCAAGCCGGTTCGGCCCCCGTCACCCAGGCGGCGCCGGCCTCCAGCGCCTCCTTCGCCAACGCGGGCTAAGATAGATGAATATCTCCCGCTTCTTCATCGACCGCCCGATCTTCGCGGGCGTGATCTCGGTGTTCATCACCCTGATCGGCCTGTTCGCCTATCCGATGCTGCCCCTGTCGCAGTACCCGGAGATCGCGCCCCCGACGATCACCATCAACGCGGCCTACCCGGGCGCCTCGGCCGAGACCCTGGCCGAGACCGTGGCGGCCCCCATCGAGCAAGAGGTCAACGGCGTCGAAAAGATGCTGTACCTGACCTCCTCGTCCACCTCGGACGGGGCGGTGTCGATCACCGTAACCTTCCAGCCCGGCACGGACCTCGATTCCGCGCAGGTCCTGGTGCAGAACCGCGTCGCCCTGGCCGAGCCCAAGCTGCCCGAGCAGGTCCGCCAGATCGGCGTGACAGTCAACAAGGCCGAAAGCGGCTTCCTGATGATCGTCGGCCTGACCTCGCCGGACGGCAGCCTGGATAACGACTACGTCGGCAACTACGCCAACTCGACGCTGCGGGACCGCCTGCTGCGCATCGACGGCGTGGGCCAGGTTCAGATCTTCGGCGGCGGCAACTATTCGATGCGGATCTGGATCGACCCGGCCAAGGCGGCCGAGCGCGGTCTGACCGGCTCGGACATCGTCGGCGCCCTGCGCGCCCAGAACGTCCAGGCCGCCGCCGGCGCCATCGGCCAGCCGCCCTTCGCCACCAACGCCGCCGCCTTCCAGCTGCCGGTTCAGGTTCAGGGCCGTCTGTCCGACCCCGATCAGTTCGCCGACGTGGTCATCAAGACCGACGCCCAAGGCCGCGTGACCCGCGTCCGCGACGTCGCCCGCGTCGAACTGGGCGCTCAGGACTACGGCATCCGCGGCTTCTTCGACGGCCAGCGCGGCGTCGGCATCGCCGTCGTCCAGCAACCGGGCGCCAACGCCCTGGCCACCGCCAACCGCGTCCTGGCCGAGGTCGAGGCCGCCAAGGCCGAGCTGCCCGCCGGCATGGCCGCCTCCATCCCCTACAACCCGACGGAATTCGTCGCCGCCTCGGTCACGGCGGTTCAGCACACCGTGTTCGAAGCCGTCGTCCTGGTGGCTCTGGTCGTCCTTATCTTCCTGCAGACCTGGCGCGCGGCCATCATCCCGATCATCGCCATCCCGGTCGCCCTGGTCGGCACCTTCGCGGTGCAGCTGGCCCTGGGCTACTCGATCAACTCCCTGTCGCTGTTCGCCCTGGTTCTGGCTGTCGGCATCGTCGTCGATGACGCCATCATCGTGGTCGAGAACGTCGAGCGATACCTGAGACAAGGCCTGACGCCCAAGGAGGCCGCCTATCGGTCCATGCAAGAGGTCTCCGGCGCCCTGATCGCCATCGGCATGGTGCTGACGGCGGTGTTCGTCCCGACCGCCTTCGTCCCCGGCATCCCCGGCATCTTCTATCGCCAGTTCGCCGTCACCATCGCCTCGGCGACGCTGATCTCGCTGGTCGTCTCCCTGACCCTGTCACCCGCCCTGGCCGCCCTGCTGCTCAAGCCGCATCAGGACCACCATGAGCGCAAGCCGGGCCTGTGGGGCACGGTCCTCTATTACCTCGGCTGGGCCGGCGCCAAGTTCAACCAGGGCTTCGACTGGCTGTCGGACAAGTACGGTCGTCTGACCGCCCGTCTGGTGCGGTCGCTGATGCTCGTCGCGATCATCTATGTGGGCCTTCTGGCCATCACCGGCTGGCGTCTGGTGGACACCCCGTCGGGCTTCATTCCCGAGCAGGATCAGGGCTTCCTGATCGGCGTGGTGCAACTGCCCGCCGGCGCCTCGCTGGACCGCACCCAGGCCGTGATGGAGCGCGCCAACGACATCATCCGCAAGACGGAAGGCGTCGACGGCACCGTGGCCTTCGCTGGTCTGGACGGCTCCAGCTTCTCATTCGGCTCCAACGCCGCGACGCTGTTCATCCGCCTGGATGCGTTTGAAAACCGCACCAAGGAACAGGCCGCCACGGCTCTGGCCGGCGCCATCACCGGCGCCACTGCCGGCATCGAGGACGCCAACATCTTCGTCATCGCCCCCCCGGCTGTTCAAGGCCTGGGCAACGGCAACGGCTTCAAGATGATGATCCAGGACCGTTCCGGCGCGGGCTACCGCGCGCTGGAAGGCGCCACCTTCGCCATGATGGGCGGCGCAGCCCAGATCCCGAATGAAGTGCAACAGGTCTTCTCGACCTACAACACCGGCTCGCCGCGCATCGCCGCCGACATCGACCGCAACAAGGCCCTGATGATGGGCGTCCAGCCCTCGGCCGTGTTCGACACCCTCGGCGTCTATCTCGGCTCGTCCTACATCAACGACTTCAACCTGCTGGGCCGCACCTTCCGCGTCACCGCTCAGGCTGAACCCTCGTCGCGGGACGACATCGCCGACATCGCCAACCTGAAGACCCGCTCGGCTTCCGGCGCCATGGTGCCGATCGGCGCCGTCGCCAACCTGCGCGAGGACTCCGGTCCGGCCCGCGTCGTCCGCTTCAACCTGTTCCCGGCTTCCGAGCTTCAGGGTCAGGCCGCGCCGGGCGTCTCGTCCGGCGAGGCTCTGAAGACGATGGAGAACCTGGCGGCTCAGGCTCTGCCGCAAGGCTTCAGCTACGAGTGGACCGAACTGGCCCTGCAAGAGAAGCAGGCCTCGGGCGGCGCCTCCATGATCTTCGTCATGGCCGTGGTCTTCGTCTTCCTGGTGCTGGCGGCCCAGTATGAGGCCTTCACCCTGCCGCTCGCGGTGGTGCTGATCGTCCCCATGTGTCTGCTGGCGGCCATGATCGGCGTGAACATCCGTGGTCTGGACAACAACATCCTGGTCCAGATCGGCCTCGTCGTCCTGATCGCCCTGGCGGCCAAGAACGCCATCCTGATCGTCGAGTTCGCCAAGCAGGCCGAAGAGGAAGAGGGCATGGATCGCTTCGAAGCGGCGATCTACGCGGCCAAGGTGCGCCTGCGTCCGATCCTGATGACCTCCTTCGCCTTCATCTTCGGCGTCATGCCGCTGATGCTGGCGACCGGCCCCGGCGCTGAAATGCGCCAGTCGCTGGGCACGGCGGTCTTCTCCGGCATGTTGGGCGTGACCTTCTTCGGTCTGATCTTCACCCCGGTCTTCTACGTCATGATGCGCTGGCTCGCGGGCAAGCTGCCCAACTCGCCCGAGAAGCCGCGCGACCTGCCGACGACCTACGGCACGCCGCCTCATGATCCGTACGACCCCACCGACCCCGCGCCGACGGCCCCGACGACGGCCAGCCCGCGCCTGGGAGACGCCTGATGAACCGTAAAGCCCTTTCCCTCCTGACCGCCTCCAGCGCCGCGCTTCTGCTCGCCGCCTGCGCGGTCGGGCCCAAGGCGCCGGACCCCACGGTCCCGGCGCTGGGCCAAGGCGCCTTCATCGGCTCGCAGAACGCCTCGGTTTCGACCGAGGCGGCCCGCGGCGACTGGTGGCGGCTCTACAACGACGCCACGCTGGACGGTCTGATCCAGCAGGCCCTGACCGAGAACAACGAGCTTGAGGCGGCCGCAGCCAATCTGCGCGCCGTCCGGGCCTCGCTGTCCGAGGCCCGCGCCGGTCGCCTGCCCTCGACCAACGCCAACGCCGCCTTCAACCGCAGCCAGGCCTCGACCATCACCAACCCGGCGGCCAACGGCGCCAAGCTGGACGACGTCGACACCTACAGCGTCGGTCTGGACGTCTCCTACGAGGTCGACCTGTTCGGCCGCGTCGAGTCGACCGTCCGCGCCGCCCGCGCCGACGCCGCCGCCGCCGCCGAGGCGCTGGAGGTGGTGCGGATCACCGTCGCCGCCGAAACCGCCCGGGCCTATGCCGACACCTGCTCGGCCAACGCCCAGATCGCGGTGGCCGAACGCACCATCGACCTGCAAGGCAAGACCGTCGACCTGACCCAGCGCCTGCTGGACGGCGGTTCCGGCAATGGACTGGATGTGGCCCGCGCCCGCGCGGCGCTGGAGTCCACCCGCGCCAGCCTGCCGCCGCTGCGGGCCCAGCGCGACGGCGCCCTCTATCGTCTCGCCACCCTGACCGGGCGCACCCCGGCCGAGGCCAGCGAGGCGGCGCGCGGTTGCCAGTCCCCGCCGCAACTGTCGCAGCCGATCCCGGTCGGCGACGGCGCGGCCCTGCTGGCCCGTCGTCCCGACGTGCGTCAGGCCGAGGCCCGTCTGGCCGCCGCCGCCGCCCGCGTGAACGTGGCGACCGCCAGCCTCTATCCGAGCATCAGCCTGGGGGGCTCGCTGGGCTCGACCTCGCTGGACTCCTCGGGTCTGGGCGACGACGCCAACTTCCGCTTCAGCGTCGGCCCGCTTATCAGCTGGAACTTCCCCAACATCGCCGTGGCCCGCGCCCGTATCAAGCAGACCGGCGCCCTGACCGACGCGGCTCTGGCGACCTTCGACCAGACCGTGCTGACGGCCTTGCAGGAAACCGAGACGGCGCTCAGCGCCTACGCCAACGAACTGGACCGTCGCACGGCCCTGCGCACCGCGCGGGATCAGGCGGCGACCGCGGCCCGCCTGTCGCGTCTGCGTTTCGACGCCGGCGCCGACAGCTTCCTGACGGTGCTGGATTCGGAACGGACCCTGGCCGGCGCCGACGCGGCCCTCGCCGCTTCGGAAGCCCAGGTCGTCACCTACCAGATCGCCCTGTTCAAGGCCCTGGCCGGCGGCTGGGATCAGGCCCCCAACCCCGAAGCCTGATCCTCGGATCATCGCTAGAAATGCAAACGCCCGGCAGGTTCGACCCCGCCGGGCGTTTTCTTTTGGCCCTCGCCGCAAGATTTTCACGCCGACACACGTGACCCCAGCCCGAATGATGCTCTAGGGAGGAAGCCGTGACCCTTCCCGCCGCGCCCTCCCCCGCCGCCGAGATCGTCGCCGAGGCTTCGCCCGCGACGGCGCTGACCCATGCCCGCCGCGTGGTGGTCAAGATCGGCTCCTCCCTGCTGATCGATCCCGCCACCCGCGCCGTGGCCCGCGACTGGCTGGCCTCCCTGGCCCAGGACATCGCCGCCCTGCGCCAACAAGGGCGGGAGGTCATCGTCGTCTCCTCCGGCGCAGTGGCCCTGGGGCGCGGACGGCTGAAGACCTCGCCGGGCCGGCTTCAGGACAAGCAGGCCGCCGCCGCCGTCGGCCAGACCCTGCTGATGCACGCCTGGGAAGAGGCCCTGGCCCCCCGCGGCCTGATCACCGCCCAGATCCTGCTGACCC
>Ga0265296_1003702_pt1 | contig 13905 bp, 13 predicted proteins | sample MunlanPumphouse1_FD_189073 | JGI IMG/M metagenome (GOLD analysis project Ga0265296, IMG submission 189073) | Groundwater microbial communities from a municipal landfill in Southern Ontario, Canada - Pumphouse #1 | ecosystem: Environmental > Aquatic > Deep subsurface > Groundwater | place... | reverse complement strand
ATTGGGCCGACTGCCAAAAAGAAACCTTGCTGGTATTTCGTTAATTCTTCCAAAATCGGGGGCAGATTCAATTCTTGAAAAGTGCGGATTTTAGTCGGGATAAGACGCATAGCCGCCCCCACAAAACCGCGTTGGTGATAAATGTTCACCCTGAAACGGGCCCGGTCGCGAAAATTATAAGATATATCCAATTCCTTTTCATGCAAAAACTTCTCTTTTTTTTCGTCGTCCAACATCTGAAAAACAAAATCCCGCGCCATTTCGGGCGTTACAACATCATATTTAATAAGGGGGGTCAGAATTCCTTCTAAACGGAGGGTGGGGTGCCTGCCCACCGCTATATGCAAATCAGAAGCGCCTTCTTTAACTACCTGGGAAAGCAACTCCTCAAAAGCTTGTTTGGAATTAAGCATGCCAATGTTGTTTAAATTTATAAGCGAAACTCAACGTTGAGTGAAATAAATTTAACCACAACATTGAGCACCGAGCACTCAAATTTACAGAAATCATTTATTTAGAATAGGGAAGTTTGCGGAAAACTGTTTTATTATTAATTTCAGACTTGTGTAAATTTGAGTGCTCGGTAAAGGTTTTGTTGCCAAAATTACTTCGGCTGATACCTCGTAATTTTGGACAAAGCCCTTAATTATTTCTGAAACAAACTCTTAACTTTTTCCACCACCTCGCTTGGCGTGAAGTGCGCCTTAATAACATAATCATCGGCGCCCAACTGCATTCCGCGCTCAACATCTTCTTTTTGCCCGAGGTTGGTCAATAAAACAATTTTAAATTGGCGGGGGGCCTTTTGTTTTTTTAATTCCTGCAAAACCTCAAATCCGTCCAGTGTCGGCATCACCACATCAAGCAAAACAACGTCCGGTTTATATTCCTTTATTTTTTCAAGCCCGCTCCTGCCGTCAGTGGCTGTATTTACCTGAAAACCCTCGGCCTTGAATTTCAAAACGTACATTTCCAAAATAAAAAGGTCGTCGTCAATAATGAGTATTTTACAATTTTTTGGTTCCACTTTTTTGTTTAAATTTTAATAATTTTGAAGCGAGAAAATCTGCTTTTAAAAACACTGGGAGGCCGAGCGGCCACGGTGTCCCGCGTTTAGCGGGACGAGCGAGGCCGACCCGTGATGAGCAACGTCTCGGTGGGACGTTGCGAAGTTTTTTAAAAGCTGTTTTCGAAGCGATTAAGGTGTCGCGATCTGTTCTCCGGCTGATTTGCCCGGAATGGTGTCGGTTTCCAGATAATACCGCAAGGTGTAAGTTGACCTGTCTGCCGGACTTTCATACCGATACCGATAATTATCTACATCTATCGGGTCTTTTGGAATAGCGGTAATCGCGTCTGCCACCATAAGCGCTTGGGAAACGGAGTCGCTACTCGTTAAAATGCCGCTGTAATCATTGCCGTCAACGCTCGGGGGAAAAAACTTGCTATTAACCACGTAAATAGTCAGAGCGTCCTGCATAGTCTTTATCTCTTTTTCTCGCTCGGCGTCGCGCGCTTTTGCCCGGACTTTATTAATCTGAATAAGAATCACTGAGCCAAGCAAGCCAAGTATGGCTATCACCACCAAAAGCTCCACTAAAGTAAACCCCGCATTAAATTTTCGCATTATTCGCATAAATTCGTGGATTCGCATTATGATTCTAAGCCACATCCAATAATTCCTGTATGCCCACCGCTCCTTTCAAGACTTTAATTATACCATCCTGCCGCAAAGTTATCATCTCCTGCCGATTAGCTTCTTCCTGAATACGGGTTTCGGACGGGCCGGAAAGAATAATTTTTTCCAGTTCCGGCGTCATAGACAATATCTCAAAAATGCCAATGCGGCCTCTTGTTCCTTTCGGACAAGTCGGAGACACTTCGCCCTGATAAATTTCCGCGGGCATCTCTTTTTTAAATATTTCCCGCGCGCTTGGGGGCATTAATTCAATTTCTTTTGTTATTACCTCCTTCATTCTGCCCGAAAGTTTTATATTCTTTCTGGAATCAGCGCAGAGTTTACGCACCAACCTCTGGCCAATAACCAAAATCAGGGTGGACGGCAAAAGGAACGGGTCAACTCCCATATCAATCAAACGGGGAATCACGCCAATTGCGTTGTTGGTGTGTAGAGTAGAAAGAACTATGTGTCCGGTCAGAGCCGCATGAACAGCGAGTTTGGCGGTTTTTTTGTCCCTAATCTCGCCGACCATTATAATATCCGGGTCTTGTCGCAAAATATGGCGAAGGCCGGTGGCAAAATCATAGCCGATTTCCGGCCTGATTTGCGACTGATTGATCCCCTCAATATAATATTCAATTGGATCTTCCAAACTGATAATATTGGAGCTGTCTTTATTCAACATCTGCAGAATAGTATAAAGGGTGGTTGATTTCCCGGAGCCGGTCGGCCCGGTAACAAGAATCATGCCGTAAGGTTTTTTTATGTTTTCCTCAATCAGATTGGCGTTTCGGCCTTCCAACCCCAAATCAGCCAAAGTTTTAACGCCGACTTCGGGGTCAAGAATCCTGATAGCCACTTTTTCGCCAAACGAAGTAGGAAAGGTTGAAACCCTGAAATCAATGCCCCGACCACCGATTTCAGCGTGAAATCTTCCATCCTGCGGAATCCTTGTCTCGTCAATTTTGAGATTAGTCATAATTTTTATCCGGCTCACAATGGCCGGGTGGATGTCCAAAGGAAGCGTAAGACTTGTGCTTAAAACGCCATCTACCCTGAAGCGGACGCGAAGTTTATCTCTAACCGGTTCTACATGAATATCCGAAGCGCGGCCATCAACCGCATGCCTCAAAATAACAGCCATCACCTTGGTAACCGGCGCCTCTTCCACGATTTTGGCTTGCTCCTGCGGTCTTATTTTTACATCTTCTCCCAGAGTTTCATACTCTTTCTTAAATTCGCCAAGGGCTTTAGTCACCTCTCCGGAAATATTGCGGTACTCTTTAAGAATATTTTGAAAATCCGAATTATTAATAATAAAAATGCGGACCGGCATATTCAGGCGCATTGCCATAAATTTAATAGCCTCTTGCGCGGCCGTATCTTCGGGGTAAAGCATTCCCACGTCCACGTAACCCTCGCTCCGCCCCAGAGGAACCACTTTGTAGTGCCGCGCCGACTCTTCGGGGATGTCTCTTAAAACATCAAAAGGGAGCGTGCCGCCCTGAAGATATTTAACGGGGTATCCTGAAATTTCGCTTTTGGCTTCCGCTATTTCATTTTCGGTAATTCCGTTTTGATACAAAACTTCGTCCAGCGGCAAATTCCTTTCTTTTGCCTCTTTCCTTATTTGAGTGGCCTTAGTCAAATCCAAAATACCCTTAGAAACAAGAATATCTGTTATAGTTTTTGCCATGCTAAATTTGTCTAAAATTTGGAGCTAAAATTGCTCGCCCGCCTAAATTTTTGGCGGATACTCTCATTTACTATTTATATTATTTTAAAATACTTCAGCATTTCTTGATTTTCAGTATTGGGTGCTTCCTGCCAAAAACTTGGGCGGGTAAACGAACAAATTTTAGCCACAAATTTGAGCACCCAGCACATAACTTTATGCACTACGTATACCTGTTGAAGAAGCAACTTAAAAATGAAATATACATCGGCTATACTGATGACTTGCGGCGTAGGTTAAAAGAACGGCTTCGGCGCAGTCTATCATAAAGTTATGTGCTGGGTAAGGGTTTTGTAACTATTTTTGCTTCGCCTGCGGCTCGCAAAAATAGACAAAGCCCTTTAAAAAGGTAAGAAGGGATTGGGTCTTCCTGGTTTTTCTCCCAAAGCAACGCCGAATTGCGTTGAGGTGCCAACTTCCAACGACTTAAAGAATTTATCTTGGAAAACAGAAATGTCAATTTGCAAACCCTTAAGGCGCTTGGCGCGAGACAACTCTTCCTCCAGTTCTTCCGGCGTTTTTTCCGATTCGCCGGCGATTACTGCCGGACTTTGTCTGTAATAGCGGTACCAAAGAAAACCGGTGGCGGCAACTATTATAATAAAAATTAAAATGAAAATTGTTTGTTTAGACATGCCAATTTTGTCGAAATTTTGGAGCGAAACTTGTTTTGCGAACAAAATTTCGCTACAAAATTGAGCACCCAGCACATAACTTTATGTAAGACTGTAATACATAAAGTTATGTGCTGGGTAAAGGTTTGGCTGCTAAATTTTGTTCGTCCTATACGGACTCCAAAATTCAGGCCAAGCCCTTTACTGGTGATAAATTTTTGCTTTTAAGGTGGTGCCGAAAGCTTCGGGTTTGCCCGGCGAACTAAAGGAGATTCCTTCAATATCATTAATGCGCAGACTCTTTTCGGTATTCATTAAAAATTTCTTGAAATTTTCATAAGTTCCGTTAACGGCGAAACTGAACGGCAACTCATAAATCTCTTTGCCGCCAACCTCTGCCCCCACCAAAGCTCCGGTGGACTTGGGAGCGGCTTTGACCGTCCCGCTTTGCTGAACCGCGGCTTGGGGTTTAGATCCGACTGCGCTCGTAATGTCAATTTGTTTTAAAACCATCCCGTTTTTAATGGCCAATCTTTCAAGCAAAACAACAAAATCCGCCGCTTTGGAACCGCGCGGAAGCGCCTCGTCAATACGACTTAAATCTTCCTGCGATATTTTATTTATCGTATTAATCAAATCTTTGCTGGTCTGGACCAAATCTCCAAATTCGTTATTTATTTCTGAAAGTCGGTCAACCGACCCTTTTATTTTACCCACATTCTGCCATTCCGGCACAAGATAAAATAGACCGACAACAACGGCTCCAAAAAGAAGAATAATAGTAATGAATAATCTGGACATGCTAATGTGATTAAAATTTTACGAGCCCAATGCGAAGTGCAAGCTCTGCTTGCACCCCTCCCTTACTCTACTACTGACTCTCATTTTCTAAGTTTAAGGGGTAGTACATGATAACCTTCTACGGTTTCTCTCGGAATCAACAGTAGAGTAAGGGAGGGGTGATTGCAGAGGCAATCAATTTTACTATCACATTGAGCACCCAGCACATAACTTTGCGTACTACGTATATTTATTGAAAAATCATACAAAGGGCGAGATATACAGTTTATTACACAAAGTTATGTGCTGGGTAAAGGTTTGGCAGCTAAATTTTGTTCGTCCTGCGGACTCCAAAATTTAGGCCAAGCCCTTAAGGCCGCAATTGTAAAAGCGTGGGCTTAAAGACTATGGCCAACCTAAACCCAATTGTATTATTGGCCGTGGCAGAAAGTCCGCCAAATTCCACCTTGTCCACTAAAGAATCGCGCTCCAAGATTGAAATCTGTTGGGCAATTACCGCGTAATTTGCCGCTTCGGCCGACATATCTATTTTTTTGGTGTCTCTATTGAAATTAAAACTGGTAAACCTCACGCGCGGATGGGTGTCGGCCTCCAATAATTTAAAAATGTTGGAAGTAAATGTGTGGTTTGAAAGCAAAGAACGCAAATTTTTAATTCTTGTATCAAGCAAAAAAATGGGGTTAAGAATTTCCGGACGCAATTCATCTTTTTTTGCCTGCAACTCATCAACCAATTCCTGATAAACCGCTTTCTGCGAACGATTATAAAAAACCAATCCGCCGTAGATCGCGAGTGTTACCAAAAATATAACGAGGCTTATAAAAAGAAAAGCTGGCTTGCCGTATTTTGCGCGCACTTTTTCGGCTGCGGATTCGTGTTTTAATAAAGTTTCGGGCATATATCAATGATGCTAATCTACAAATATATACTAATTTAACGAATTGCGAATACTATACTTTCGTTATTAGCAATCTGTAGATTGGCATTTTATTCGCATACTATTAGCATCGCTGCTTTATCTTGTCGCAATCTCATACAGCGCCAGCCCCGTCGCTACGGAAAAATCCGGTCCGATTTCCCTTAAAATTGGCTGCATAAACGCCGGCGTCGCAACCCTCGCAAAAGGATTGCCCCTTGTCACTTCCACCCCAAAAACGGTAGAAGCTTTATCAATAATTCCCTTCAGGTTTGAACCGCCGCCGGTTAAATTGATTTTCTGAACCTTACGGTCGGACTTCCGATTATAAACCGCGATCATTCGCTGAATTTCCTCAACTAAAACTTCAACCAAGGGATCAATAATGGAAGTAATTCCTTTTTCTTCTATTCGTTCGGACAAGCCGATTTCTTTTTTTATCTCTTCTGCCCTTTCCGAACTTACTCCCAAACCCCTTTCCAGGGCTCTTGTTAATTCCTGCGAGCCGCGGCCAAAGCTGTGCGATACGCGAAGTCTTGCTTTGTCTATAATAGCCAGCGTGGTTGATTGATGGCCCATATTAATAATCGCAGTTGGCGTGGGGTCATCGCCCATCAGAGAACGAACCAAACTTAATGTTTCCACCTCTATAGCCTGAACCTTTATGCCGACTTGGTCCGCTATCCTTTTGAATTTATCAATCAATTCGCGCGGAACAGCCACCAATAATACTTCTATTGCCTCGCCTTCTTTGGTCTCAATGACATCCCAATCAAGAATTGCCTCTGAAATCGGAATAGGCACGTATTTGCGAGCTTCATAAGGAACGGCCTGGTCAATGTCGTCTTTTACGCTGTAGGGAAGAGAAATCGTGGTTACAAAACAGGAACTGGCCGGAACAGATATAATTGCGTGTTCTGCGGTTACATTGGATTCTCTGATAACGTCTTTCACTAATGATACGATGTCGGCATCAAGATATCGTAAAAACCCGCCGCCTATGCCACCGCCTTCTTTAAGATAGCCCCTGCTTAATAACTCTCCGTAAGTTTCCAAAATGGCCTTTTCTTTCTGGTACTTTAATTGTACTACTTTGGCCGCGTACATGCCAATGTCAATACCGACAAAGCTTTCTGGCTTGCCCCTTAAAAAATCTGAAGAAAAACCCGGTAATTTAAGCTTTTTTAGAAATGGGATGTTAATCACCTCTTTTTCATTATAACACCGTTAAACTGCCACGAAAAACACCTGTGGATAACTTCGTGAGGTAATTGAAGTAAACCGCTGGATTGAAAGGCCTATCGAGTCTAATCTGTCGAAGTATTGAAGTCCGACTTCAAAATATTATTGAAGTCGGACTTCAATAACAATTTGACTACTTAAATATTTTGGCTTAATAATACCCTATGAACATATTTGTGGCGACAAAAAAGTTAATTCTGGACCTCCTTTTTCCGGTTTTATGCCTAAACTGCCAAAAAGAAGGCGAGATTTTATGTGAACAATGCCGCAATTCCCTTTCATGGCTTGTGCCAACCTGCTTTGTTTGCCGTAAAATGGCCCTGACAATGGAAAAAATGCCAGCCGGACGCACATGCGCCGCGTGCCGCAAAAAAACAAAAATTTTCGCTTATCTATCGCCTTTTTCTTATGATTCCACGGTCATTCGCGAACTTATTCACAGCTTGAAATACTCCCGAATAAAAATGGTTAGCGGTGTTTTTGCTGACTTGCTGCGCCAATATTTTAACTACCAAAGAGTGTTTTTCCCGCCAAATTCCCTGTTTATCCCCATACCCCTTCATAAAAGCCGTAAGCGAATAAGAGGTTTTAACCAAACAGAGCTGATAAGCTGTCAGCTTGAAAAACTCCTTGGCATTCCGGTTCAGGCCGGAATTCTTAAAAAAATTCGTAAAACCGCGCCCCAAACTGAATTATCCGCAACAGAACGCCGGCAAAATGTTATCAACAGTTTTGCCGTTTTTAACGCCGAAGCAATAAAAAATAAAATCATCCTTCTTGTGGATGATGTAAAAACCACGGGAGCAACTCTGGAAGAAGCGGCTCGAGTGCTGAAAAAAGCCGGAGCAAAACAAGTGTGGACGATTACCGTGGCGCATTAGTTAACTATTTTACTAAACAACTATTCACTCGTGACCCTCAATATTTCTTCAACAGAGGTGACTTTTTGCGCCGCGCGGATAAAACCCTCTTCTAACATCGTCAACATTCCTTCCTCACGCGCCCTTTTTTCAATCTCGTCAGAAGTCGCGTTTTTAACCACCAATTCCTTGGCTGATTCTGACATTTCCAAAACTTCATGAATGCCAATCCTGCCTTTATAGCCGTCTGGGCAATCCTCGCCTTTTTTAGGCCGAGCCCACTCCACTTTCTCAAGCGGGAACTTGTTATCAACCACCCTTTCGCGTTTCAACATCTCCAAAACATGGTCAAGCCCGATATCTTTCTTCAAACTCGCGATTTCAGCTTGGCTTAATGTATAAGACTCGGTTTCTGCGCAAAGCCTCCTAACCAGCCTTTGAGAAATAATCGCCGTAACTGTGGAAGCAATCAAAAATGGTTCCACTTTCATATCAATGAGCCGAGGCAGAGCGCCGGCCGCGGAATTGGTATGAAGGGTGGAAAGCACAAGATGTCCGGTAAGAGCCGCATTAATCGCAAGGCTGGCGGTTTCATTGTCTCTGATTTCCCCCACCATAATAATATTGGGGTCTTGACGCAGGAGAGAGCGCAAGCCATTGGCAAAAGTATAGCCGATTGCCGGTTTTACCTGAGTTTGATTGATTCTGGGAATGCGATACTCAATGGGGTCTTCAATGGTGGAGATATTAACAGCCGGCGTGTTCAGCATTTCAAGAATAGTGTAAAGCGTTGTGGTTTTTCCTGAACCGGTCGGGCCGGTAACTAAAACTATGCCGGTTGGTTTTTTAATCGCGCGGTGAATCCGTTCCAAATTAACGCCCCAAAAACCCAGTTCCTCCAAAGTTAAACCCTTAGCTGATTCGGGCAAAAGGCGCATTACCACTTTTTCGCCGTCAAAAACGGGTAAAATTGAAACACGGAAAGAGATTTTATATTCATCTGTGTCTATTTTAAATCTCCCGTCTTGGGGAAGACGATGCTCGTCAAGTTTTAGGTCAGCCATAACTTTTATGCGCGCAACCAGCGCTGGCGCCACGTGTTTGGGAAGAGTCATGGTGTTATGAAGAATGCCGTCAATGCGGTACCTCACAACAACATCCTTATCCATTGGTTCAATGTGGATATCTGAAGCATTTTGCAAAATAGCATGTCTTATCAGGGTATCAACGATGCGAATAATCGGGATGTCTTCGGCGAGTTTCTTCAACTCTTCCGCCTCGGCTTCGGTTTTTCCTTCCCTTGTGATTTTTAAGGCCTCTGTATTTTGTTTAATTATTTCGCCAAACTCCGTTTCCAGAGACTTTTGATACTGCTTCAGGGCATGCTGAATAGATTCCGGGCTTGTGACGCTGGGCACAATGCGCAAACCCTCCTTTTTCCTGATAAATTCAATGGTCTGGATATCATCCGGGTCAAGCATGGCAACATTAAGGTCTTTATCTCTCTTTTTAAAAGCAATGATATTGTGTTTTCTCGCAATCGGTTCGGGAATAATATGCAAAATCGCGGGATCAATGGTTTCGCGCGTTAAATCCACAAAAGGAATCCCCATTATGTAAGCCTCCATGCGTTTCAGCTCTTCTTCTTTTATAAAACCGCTGTTTAACAAAACATCCCGAAGGGGTTTTTTGGTTTTTGAGGCCTCGCTTTCAGCTTTTTTAAGATTATCCGCCGAAATTAATCCGGAATCAAAGAGAAAAGCCTTTAATTGGTTTTCTTCAACCCGCATGCCAATTTTCTCAGCGAGGCAACCGAGCACTCAAATTCATTTGAGTGCTCGGGCCAGCCGAGATGTTAGAAAATTGAGCACCCCCTCCTTTTGCGCGCGTCGCGAAAAGGAGGGGGTAAGGGTTTGGCCGCTGAATTTACTTTGTCTGATAACTCGTAAATTCGGGCCAAGCCATTTACTCAATCACCCCTTTTATTTTTTCCAACAATTCATCCAGCCCATAGTTAGTTTTTACCAAATAGGTGGTGGCGCCCAACTGCAAGGCTTTTTCCACATCCTCCATCCTTTCAAGATTTGACAATATTATAATCGGGATTCCTTTTGTTGTTTCGTCTTTTTTAATTTCTTTCAGCACTTCAAAGCCGTCTTTCTTGGGCAAAATCAAATCAAGAAGAATCAAATCAGGAAGTTCTTTTTTGACTATTTTCAGACCAACTTCGCCGTCCAAGGCAGATAACACCTGATATCCTTCGTCGGTCAACATTTTAACCATCGCTTTCTGCAGGCCATATTCGTCCTCAATAAATAAAATTTTTTTCATCCCGTTAGAGATTTAATTGATATAATTTTAATAATTTCTAAATTCTAAAAATGATTTTTGTTTTAAATCCTGAAGAGATGCGACCTTATCTCTAACGGGATTCATAATAATTTAATTATACTTTGTACATAAGACGACCTCGGAAAAAATTATTTTGCGAAAGGCAAAACAAACCAAAAAACGCTTCCTTGCCCCTCTTCGGATTCAAACCCGATTTTTCCGCCCGAAGATTCAATAATTGATTTGGCTATATAAAGGCCTATACCGGTCCCTTTTACATGATTGTTTTTGCCGTTGCCGGCGCGGAAGAATTTTTTAAAAATCTGCCCTTGTTCTAATTTGGGGATGCCCACGCCTTGATCCCGAACGCTCCACCGAAGAGCCGAGTCCTCTTTTTTAATACGCACGGTTACCGTTCCGGAACTTATAGTATAACGAATGGCGTTATCAACCAAATTCTGTATCACAATCGCGACCCTTTCTTTGTCGCCGTAAATAAGCGGAAGAGATGGGTCGGGTTCAAATATTAATTTTATATTTGACGCTGCCGCGTATTTAACAAAATTTGCGATAATATTTTGGGTGAGCTCCGCCGGAGAAATCGCCTCTTCTTTCAACGAAAACAATCCGCTTTCAATCCGGCTGACCTCCAAAAGAGAATTAACAAGCCTTATCATGTTCTCGGTCGTATAATGCAAAGTCTGCATAAAATTTGCCGTTTCCGGCGCCACGTTTCCTTTTTTGAACTCTTTTTCCAGAATATCCAGAGTCCATTTAAAAATAGAAAGCGGGGAACGAAGTTGATGAGAGGCAATGGAAATAAATTCTGACTTCATGCGATTGGCCTGAACAACTTTGTTAAAACCGCTGACAACCAAATAACCGATAATCATAAGAATAATCGTAACCCCAATCACCACCAAAGCCGCCGCTTCAGGATTTTCAGTATAACGGGAGGCAATCACGTAAGTGGCGAGCATTGATGTAATCGTGATAAACCCCATCAGAATGAATAAAGACGGCGGACACTCCCACAGCCGCAATCTGGAAACGCGGCACTCCTCCACAAAATTTAATTGTTCCAGCCATTTTGTCATTGACTTGATTATACCCCGTGAGATAAAAAAAATAAATACAAATAAACACGCACACCGTTTCTGCCGCTTAACCGCAGATTATCTCACGGGGTATGCCATTATTGGACAAAAATCCAACCAATGATAATATACACACAGACGCTCTTTCAAAAACGGAGGGTGAAGTGAAAAAAATATTAGTCGCGGCGACAACAATCGTTGCATTGGTCCTATTCGTAATAATTACGCCGGTCTGTTGGGGAACGCCCATTAATCAGGCGCGAAAAATAGTTGATTTTGTTGAAAAAAACGGCGAACAATATAATAACGATGGAAATTTTAAACTTTGGATAATTTGCAAAAATCATGATATATATTTTATAGTCATTTCTTCGGCTGTTGAATATCCCAAAAATCTAGAAATCGTGTACTACCGCGTGGCTAATAGTGACTTTTTCAAACAAGCGCCCGCCCCCGCGAAAATGAGCAAGTTGGCGGAAGACCTTGTTGCGGAATTAAAATCGGGCAAACTTGAGATGTCTGTCCGAATCAGCACTTTTTCCCGCGTTAAAAAAGACAGCGCAGATAAACTAATTGAATATGAATATAGAGAGTTCGGTAAAAATAAAGACGATAAAACTGTTTCAGTCAAAAATTATATCTTTTCTTATCAGCTGTTCCTGGTCGACGAAGATATGACAATAATGCCTGCCATAAAAGAACTTGATGCAAAGGGAGCAATTATCAGACACGACGCGGCATCCCCCGAAGAAATTGACAAAATCCAGAAGGATTACAAAAACCATTTAGAGAAAATATGCGGTTATCTTGAACTTAAATAAGAGCGGCGAAAGTCGTTCTTTTTTTATTAATTTTCGGGCCTGTTGACAAAGCATTTTGGGCGGCTGTATACTTAAAATGTTGATTGACTGGTCCGTGGAAACGGACCTTTAAAAATATAAAATTCCAAGCACCAAGCACCAAATTACAAACAAATTCTAATATTTAAATTCTAAAACGTTTTGGATATTAATTATTGGAATTTGGATATTGTTTGTAATTTGTAATTTGTGATTTGGAACTTAATCTTGTGGACTTAAAATCATTTTCATACGCTGTTCAGCAAATTGCCGACGAAAAAGGCATATCCAAAGAAAAAATTTTTGAGGCGATTGAAATGGCTATAGCCGCCGCCTACAAACGCGATTACGGGAAACGCGGACAAATAATCAAAGCCCAAATCAATCCGGAAAGCGGGAAAGTGGCGGTAAAGCAAATCAAAATCGTGGTGGATGAAAGCATGATAAAATCCGAGGAAGAAATACTGGCCGAGGAGGAAGAAAAAGAAAAAAGGGCGCTGGCTGCTCAGGAATCTTCAGAAAAAAATCACAAAAAAGAGGCAGTGTCGGAAAGAGAAGAGGAGGTATTCGTGAATCCGGAGGAAAAAAGGGTTCGCTTTAACGAAGAAAAACACATAATGATTGACGAGGCGAAAAAAAACAAAGCCGATGTCCAACCCGGCGAAGAATTGGAATTTTCTTTGGAATACCACGAAGATTACGGCCGGATTGCGGCTCAAACCGCCAAACAAGTAATACTGCAAAGGATCCGCGAAGTGGAACGTGAAGCGGTTTATGAAGAAAACAAAGGCAAACAAGGAGAATTAATAAGCGGACTGATCCAGCGGCTGGAAGGAAGAAATGTGTTTATTGATATCGGACGAACGGTTGGAATCCTTCCACCGGAAGAACAAATTCCGCACGAGCACTACCGCATAGGCGAAAGATTAAAAGTACTGGTACTGGTGGTGGAAAAAAACCCAAAAGGGCCGATTGTTTTTCTTTCCCGCTCCCATCCTAAACTCCTGAAAAAACTTTTTGAAATTGAAGTGCCGGAAATAGCTGATGGCAGCGTGGAAATAAAAGCCCTGGCGCGCGAGCCGGGATACCGTTCCAAAGTGGCGGTGGTTTCGCACAAAACCGGAGTTGACCCGGTCGGCTCCCTTGTCGGACAAAAAGGCATCAGAGTGTCAACTGTTATCAATGAATTGGGCGGGGAAAAAATTGATGTTATTGAATGGAGTGAAGACACCGCGGAATTCATTGCCCACGCTCTTGCTCCATCAAAAGTCCTTGACGTAGAAATTGACGAAAAAAGAAAAGAAGCGCGAGCCATTGTGCCCGACGACCAGCTGTCTTTGGCTATCGGAAAGGGCGGACAAAACGTGAGACTGGCGGCGAAATTAACCGGATGGAAAATTGATGTCAGATCCAGCAAAGGACAAGCTCTGCCAATAGAAAATGCCGAAACTCCGACAGAAAAAGAACTGCCGCCCGCCCATCAACAGATGGACGAGGCGAGCCTCGCTCAAAACAAAAGCGGGCCGCCCGCAATCGAACCGGAAAAAGCAGAGGAAGAGAAAAAAACCAAGGAAAAAGAAACCAAAAAGAAAAAAGTTTCTAAAAAATAAATATATCTCTAACGGAATAAAAAAATATGATATCATTTCCAATCATAGCCTCGCTTGTTTCCATTGCTTTTGCCTTTGTTTTAATTTACTCCATTAAAAAATACCCCACGGGCGAAGGAAAACAAATTGAAATCTGGAACGCCATCAAAGATGGTTCCCGCGCTTATTTAAGGCGTCAA
>Ga0265296_1003700_pt1 | contig 13907 bp, 15 predicted proteins | sample MunlanPumphouse1_FD_189073 | JGI IMG/M metagenome (GOLD analysis project Ga0265296, IMG submission 189073) | Groundwater microbial communities from a municipal landfill in Southern Ontario, Canada - Pumphouse #1 | ecosystem: Environmental > Aquatic > Deep subsurface > Groundwater | place... | reverse complement strand
AGGGGAAATATCTAATTTATACTTATCAACAAGAACATTAGATCCCACCGGTAAAGCGGTTTTTATGTGCTCCTTTATGATTGTATATAAAATTAATTCTGTCCTCTTTTCCATATTTATCATTTTATATTAATTAGCACTCTAGTGTCAAGAGTGCTAGGAATATTAATTGAATAATACTAATATTAAATAAATTATAATAAAAAAGCGAAGATTTTATCTTCGCATTAGGCGGCAACCTCAAATTTTTTTTCCTCAATTTGAGGAATATTGTTAATTCCAAGAATCTGATTCATGACCTTTTTTCTTATTTGAAGAGCGGCAAGTTTTGCTTTAATAACTGCCAGCTCTTCATTTACCTTTTTTAATTGTTCATCGGATTTTTCAGCCAGATAGCGCTTATTTTCGGCTATCAAGACCTTTTCAATCCCTCCTCCATCAATGGGCAAAGAACTTAATAAATCCACGCATCCTCCTTTTATCAAATTAAATAAACATTTTTTTGACAACTTTAATATCATAACCTAATAATCGACTTATGTCAACAATTAAAAAAGGTCTTGCTCCCCCACGCGAATTTTTCTGCTACATACAATCCGTCCATAGTCAATAAAAAATCCACATATTATTGTGGATTATAGGAGATTTGAGTTTGATTTAGCAAGTCTGATATTGTTTTTCTTAACATCTTATCTTCCAAGCATACATTAAAAACCGAGTAACCGATCGTCCCTTTATAAGGCAGTCCGGCTATGCCAATATGGCCGATCATTAAAAGATTAAAATGTTCCGAATCTCTAATTTTTTCACCGAATGCAGTCTGTGGCGTTTCTATCGATAAATGTGCAGGCGTGGTACCAAAAACTATAAACTTATTTTTAACAAAAATCTCAGATAATATCTCCACTCTTTTGCGATACTTATTTATTATTTCCTTAATACTATCTTCATCGCTAAAAAATTTTATTGCCGTAATCGGAAGTACTTCAAAAACATGCAAAACGCCGTGAGTTTTTCGAACTTTTACATAATCCGAAATAAAATCTTTTGTTCCGACAATAGCGTTAAGATACCAAGCTCCGCCAAGAATACATTCAGTTGAAAAAACTTCAGCCCAACTTAGCTTTGGAAAATCGACCGCCATTTCAGATAACGCCACTGATTCATCAAACAACTTTGAATAGGTGGCGTCGCATAATATTCGAGTATTAATTTGACTGCACCTTTGACAGATTTCTTGCCATTTTTCCTTACTGGCAAACCAACCACTCTGAAGATGCGGTGATCTTATGATAAGCAGCCCATTTTCTCTAATCTCTCTAACATCAAAATCTTTATTTTTTTCTGTCAACTCATAATGCCACATCCCCAGATAATCAGCCAAAATAACCGGCAGATGTCTCAGGTTATGGCCTATTTGAAAACTCTTGCTTCCACGATTACAAGCTAGCGCAAAATAACCATACAGGGTATTGATTGCAGCATAAGACATATCATAAGAAAGATTGGAAGACAAATTTGATCTGATGTGCAAATGGATAAATTCTCGAGCGAAATTTTGAGTGGCTTTCTCATCGTCAAGAATAAAATTTACCCCAGTCACGGGTTTTCGGGAAAAAAAATTATAGATTTCTCTGCCATTTTTTCTTGCCGATTCACATTGCTCAAAAACTAAAGAAATCGGATCAAAGTGTTTCTGATTTAGCCAAGTCATATCAACCTCCCAGAATTTATGATTTGAAAGTTCAGTGGCATTAAAAACGCCCTATTTGTTTTTACTAAAATACCAGTTAAAAATTTCTTTGGCAATAGGCACTGCTACCGTACTGCCCTCTTTTCCCTCTTCAACAAGAATCGTTAAAACGATTTTGGGATTATCAAAAGGTGCAAATCCTGTAAACCAGGCATGCGGATCTTTCTTAGTCGACCATTGAGCAGTACCGGTTTTACCTGCTACAGCGACAGGAACATCTTGTAAACTTCTGGCGCTGCCAGCCAATACAGTCTGCCGCATGCCTTGCCTGACAATATTTAAATTATAGTCGCTGACTATTCCCTGCTTTACAATATTAGATTCTATCTTTTTTATCTCCTGCTCGTCACTGGATAAAATTTCTTTTACCAGATGGGGTTGATAAATCTTTCCGCCATTTGCAAAATATGATGTATAATCAGCAACTTGCAATGGAGTAACATTTAAATCACCTTGACCGATTGCCAGATGATAAGTATCACCTATGTACCACTTCTCGCCCTTAGTTTTTTCTTTCCAATCTTTATTGGGTAAAAATCCCATAGCTTCCCCAGGCAAATCTATCCCCGCTTGAGTTCCTAGCCCGAAAAGTTTTTCATATCTTACTATACGATCAACGCCAAGTCCTACAAAATCTTGATACCCGCCACCAATCATATAAAAAAAGGTATTGACCGATTCAGCAATCGCTTTTTTAACATCTGTCATGCCGTGCCCGCCTACCTTCCAATCAGGGAAAAACCATTGACTGATTCTTAATCCACCGTTGCTCAAAAAAGATGTATTTTCAGTTATTACACCTTCTTCCAAAGCAGCAGCTGCCATGACTGGCTTTATCGTTGAGCCGGAAGGATATTCACCGCTTATTGATCGATTAAACAAAGGTTTATCAGGATTATTAACAAGGTCGCTATATTCCTCCTGAGTTATACCCCGCGCAAATACATTATCATCATAAGAAGGGAAATTTACCATTGCAAGCACCTCTCCATTATTCGGATCCATGGCTATGATCGAACCTTTAGTCAAATTTAAATTTTTTAATTTATCCTTAACCACCTCTTCGATTTTTTGCTGTAAATCCTTATCAATAGACAACACTAGATTATTCCCATCTTGGGCGTCTTGCATACTTATGACTTTTTTTTCCTTACCCAAAGCATCAACTTCAATCTGTTTCTTACCGTTTTCTCCCTTCAATTCATTTTCCCAAAAATTCTCAATACCTGTTTTCCCGATATAATCAATGGGCAAATATTCGGAACCTGATTTTTTTAATTCATTATCATTGATCTTTCCCGTATATCCCAAAACATGCGATAAAGAATCAGCTGAAAGTAAATATTCTCGCCTTATCTTATTCGATAAAACCACACCTTTCCAATTGGCCGCTTCCAAATAAAGAAGCATCGCCTTTTCGTATTCGATATTATCGGCTATAAATAGCGGTTGATATGATTCAGGAGAACCTCTTTTAATGTTGCTTAATTTGTTTTTTATATCATCAGATATTTCAGACGGTTTAAGCGGCTCTTTCATCGGCTTTTCCTGGTCATCGAACTTATCCTCCTTAGGCTTTAAAAGACCAAGAATTTCACTTATCCTGTTTATTATCGGATCCAATTCACTCTCATTTTTCGGCAAATCTGCAGGAACTACATAAAGCAAAAAATTTGCCTTATTTCTAACTAGGGGATTAAGATTTCTATCATAGATAATTCCCCTTTTTGACTCGATCCTTTCTATTCTTATCCTATTGCCTTCAGCCATCTTATAATAATAATCGCCCTTAATCACTTGCAACCACGCTGATCTGCTAAAAATTATTGAAAAAAAACATAAAAAAATTACAATCAATAAATTAATCTTTGAAAAATCGAAAGTCCTGCCGATTACTTCCTTGTTTCCTGAATTCATTATGAATGAATCCTCTGTCCATCCTAATCTATAAGTGCTTCCGATGTTGCCATTTTTAATCTTCCCCTGTTTTATGACAAATGGATCATCGGAATATGTGATTTTATTACTTTTAAATAGCTTCATAAATTTTTATGCCTGACTAAAAAAACCGGTTTTAATTGATGGCCCAAATAATTCATGGAATGAAAAATTATGAAAGTAGTTAATAAATTTATTAACAATTCAATCGTAAAAGCCTTTAAGTAGTGGGGATCAAAAATAGAAATTCCATTCTCATGAACAAATAATTTAAAAATATACAGTATGGTTTTCATAAATAATTCGTAAAATACTGTTGCAAAAAAAGTCAAAGCAAGAAATGAGTAAAGTGATCGATCGGTAAAAAAACCTGTAAGCAAAAAATTAATTGCCAAGATTGAGAGACTGAAAGTGATCAAATAGATACCGAAATTTTGGAATGAAAATAAATCAAACAGGAATCCAATTCCAATCAACCAAAAAAAAGTCAGTTTTAAGCCACCCAAAACTAAAATAAACAACAAGACTATGATTGCCAAATTAAGAGTATTTAAATAACCGGGCAAGCCACTGATAAAACCGATTTGCACAACAACTAACGCGATTGCAGAAATTAAATTTATGATTATTTTACGAAGGGTAGAATATTTCATATTTAAGGCAACAATATTGAAACGATTATTATATCATTCAAATTTGTTAAAGACTCAATTTTTACATTTTGCCAAAGCTCGTTATCTTCCTTGTTAACTTGCCTTACCTGACCGATAATCAGACCTCTTGGAATGTTCTTTTCCAAGCCTGATGTAATTATAATATCTCCTATTTTTATCACTTCATTTTGAGGAATAAAATTCATTTTTATAGTCAAGCCTAAATCACCTTGAGAAATTCCCATGGTCTTGTCTTTATTTTGTATAGTTGATGCTAGCTGACACCTATTGCTTGTAACTAAACAAAATTCAGAAATATGATCTTTTGAATCAGTTATTTTCCCCACAATATTCCCATCATTGCTGATTACGGCCAATCCAGGATATAAACCTTCTTTTATTCCCTTGTCTATCGTCAATATTTGACTTGAAGATTCAACATCACCTCTGGATAACACATTTGCCATCAAGTAATGCTTATCTTTATTGGCTAAAAATTTAAGATAATTTCTTAAATTATTGTTCTCTTCTTCCAAAACCTTCAATTTGACATTTTCTTGCATTAATTGATTTACTTGATTGCTTAATTGTTCATTTATGCCAGCTAAATCTCTCTTGTCAGTTTGCTTATCATAAGCGATTCTTATTCTTGAGCTGGTTGAATAAAATTTATTCAAGACAGGATCTAAGACTACGGTCAACATCGATTCAATTGGAAGCAATAACTTCACTGCATGTAAAAAAATTAGCAGCCCGATAACTGCTAAAAAATAAACTATATTTTTAAAGTTTAATTTTTTCATAAGATTTTTCACTTCTAAGCCCTACTAAGGGGGATTCAGATTTAAAATTCTTCATTCTGATTAAGCACCTTCGCTAATAATTCCGGATCAGAGAGAAGTATGCCCGTTCCTTTAACCAAAGAAATTAATGGATCTTCAGCGATTCTTACGGGAATTTTAGTTTCTTGGGCAATCGCTTTATCTAAGCCGCGCAAAAGTGCTCCACCGCCAGTTAAAACTATTCCATACTCATATATATCAGCCACTAATTCCGGTGGAGTTGATTCTAGGGTTATCTTAATGTTTTCAATTATTAGTCTGATCGTCTTGCTTAAAGTATCGCGTATCTGCGTATCATTTATCTTGATGCTTCTGGGCAAACCATTAATCAAATCTCTTCCCCTAACGTCCATCTCCATTACTTCTTTCAACGGAGTCGCGGAACCGATTTTTATTTTAATATTTTCAGCAACTTGCTCGCCGATTAAAATATTAAATTCCTCTCTGATGTATTGGATAATATTATTATCCAGCTCATTGCCAGCCATTCTTAAAGATTTATAAGTAACTACTCCGCCCAATGAAATAACAGAAATTTCGGTTGTGCCACCCCCGATATCAACAATCATTGTCGCAGTTGCTTCAGTCACAGGCAGTCTTGCGCCGATAGCGGCTGCCATTGACTCTTCTATTAAAAAAACCTTGCTTGCTCCGGCTGATTTAGCTGCGTCTTTAACGGCTTTCTTCTCTACCTCGGTAATATCCAGGGGAATTCCTATGATTACTCTGGGGCGAGGAGATAAGGTAAAGCCGCCTTCATGGGCTTTGTCAATAAAATATTTAAGCATTTTTTCAGTAACTTCAAAATCTGAAATAACTCCATCAACCAATGGCTTGATTGCTTGAATATGGCTTGGAGTCTTACCCACCATCTTTCTTGCCTCATCACCCACAGCTAATATTTCATCAGTCTTGATATTAACAGCAACAACAGTTGGCTCATTAATTACAATCCCTTTATCTTGTACATAAACCAAGGTGTTCTTTGTTCCCAAATCAATACCTAAATCTTTGCTGAATTTTCCAAAAAATTTATTAAACACGCTTTTAATTACTTAGTTAATTAGTGATCAGAATCTGGTTTTAGCAATTTACTTAAAGAAATTATTAATCCAATTAACTAATTCCTAAACCCTATATTAGTCCCATTTTGCCAATTCCACTTATTTTTCTAGCCAAATTCAAAATTTCCTCAGTCAATTTTTTTAAAGATTTATTTGCCATTATTTCAAGGCCTTAATTAAATTACTTAAACTGATTAATTCAAATTTATCTTCTGATCGTTTTTTTACCTCAACTTTATCCTGCCCTAAAGTCTTTTCACTCACAACCACCCGATAGGGACAACCCAACAAGTCTGCCTCGGCAAATTTTTCTCCGGCGCTTAAGCTTCTATCATCAAACAATACTTCAATGCCCGAAGATTGCAGGTCATAATAAATTTTTTCTACCTTCTCTTCCAATGTCTTGCCTGATTGACCAATTTTCAATAAATGAACTTTAAAGGGCGCGACTTCTTCTGGCCAGATTATACCTCTGGCGTCATGAAAAATCTCAACGATAGTCCCCATTATTCTGCTCGGGCCTATTCCATAGCATCCCATTTGAACAATTTTTTCCTTCCCATCATTATCTTTATACGAAAAATTAAAAGGTTTTGAAAAACGAGTTTTTAATTTAAAAATATTGCCTACTTCAACCGCCTTTTCTTCTCTTAAATTTTTATTTTCACAGTTAGGACAGGTTTTTTGCTCACTAATAATTTCTTTATTTATAGCAATTTGGCAATTTTCACAAATATAAATCAAATCTTCTCCCGCCTCAGTAACTGTTTGAAATTCATGTGAATATTTTGAAAAGGCTCCGCCACTCGCAAAAGTTAGATATGTAAGATCCAATAAGCCGCAGCGCTCAAAAATCTTAAAATAAGACTTTTGAACTATCTTATAATAATCATTCAAGTCATCTTCATCAGCATGAAATGAATACAAATCTTTCATGGAAAATTCTCTACCCCTGATTAATCCAGCCTTTGCTCGCTTCTCGTTTCGGAATTTAGTTTGTATTTGATAAATATGAGCCGGCAACTCTTTGTATGAAAAAATATGTTTCTTGACTAATGGCGTGACTATTTCTTCGTGAGTTGCTCCTAGAGCGTATTCTTTGGTATCAGATCCTCTTAATTTGAATAAAGCATCGAACGAATCCCAACGATCAGTTGCGTCCCAAACTTCTTTCGGTGTAAGTCCTGGCATTAATATTTCTTGCCCTCCTATCTTATCAATCTCATCTCTAATTATGTTGCAAATTTTATTATGCACTCTGAGTCCAAGTGGCAAAAAAGAATAAATTCCCGCCCCCACCTTATCAATAAAACCTGCTCGGATTAAAACCTGGGCATTAAAGCTGGTCTCATCCTTAGGCGGGACTTTGCTGATTTTTGTAAATAATTTTGATTGGCGCATTTTTTTAAGCTTAGATAGTTAGAACCAAGGAAATAATTACCCTTGTTTCCCTTCTAAGTTACAAATTACTAATAGACTCATTTTATCGTAGAAACAACTCATTGTCAAAAGAAAAGAACGAGCTTTAAACCCGTTCTTTATATAAAATATTTGCTTTATTTTAGTTATTTTTTCCACTTTTCCCAAATAACCAAAATCGGTGAAGCTACAAAAATTGATGAGTATGTTCCAATAAATATTCCTATGGTCAATGCTAATGCGAAAGTCCTGACTGATGCCCCACCAAAAATTGTTACTGCCAACAAAGTCAGCAATACTGTCAATGAAGTATTTATTGATCGAACTAAAGTCTGATTCAAGCTAATATTAACCGTTTCTTCAAAATCATGATTGCTTTTTGGCAAATTTTCTCTAATCCTGTCGAAAACTACAATTGTGTCATGAACTGAATAACCTATAACTGTCAAAATCGCAGCGACGAATGGAGTGTTGATTTCTACTCCATAGAATTTACCCAATATCGAAAAAACACCCAAGGTGATGATTGCGTCATGAAATAATGAAATCAAAGCAGCAACTCCATATTTCCAAGAAGAAATAGGTTTTGATACTTTTCTGAATGTCCAACTAATATATAGTAATATCGCCAACAAGACATAAAAAATAGCCGTAACAGATTTTGTTTTCAGATCCTGACCGATTGATGGTCCGACTGAATCAAATCGTAATTCTTCAACTTTATTATTCTTATCTTTATTTTTAGCCAGCTTTTCCATTGCTGAAACGACTGCAAGATGTTTATCTTCAGTTGTCGCTTGAAACCTCAAGCTAACATCTTTTTCACCAGCCGGTTGAACCACTAGACTGCCCAAATCACCCACTGACTTATCTTTTAAAGCATCTTGAATCTCCATTACGGTCGGCCTTTCCTTATAAAATCTCACTTCCAATAGACTGCCACCGGTAAAATCTACACCGAATTTAAATCCCCATGTCAATAATGCTGCAGCTCCCGCCACAAACAAAGCGGCTGATATTAAAAGCCAGATATTTCGTTTTTGTATGATGTTATAATTTGTCATAGTTATGGCTTCGACAGTCCCGGCATCGCGTCGGGGCATATCCGAATTTTATTTCAAGATTATTTTAATTCTTAGGCACTCCTACTAACCAAGGTTTTTTTACCATCCAACCTTCTGGAATTAATTTTAGCAAGGTTCTAGTTATAAATATTGCAGTAAACATCGAAACCAACACACCTATTCCTAGAGTGACAGCAAAACCCTTTACTACGCTGGTAGAAAACTGAATCAAAATGAAACAGGTAATCAAGGTTGAGGCATTACTGTCTCGAATTGATGGCCAAGCTCTTCTGAACCCTTCTTCAAGTGCAATGGATAACGGTTGACCATTTTTTAGCTCTTCTCTAAAACGAGAAAAGATTAAGACGTTTGCATCGACAGCCATGCCAATGGACATTATAAACCCAGCCAACCCGGAAAGTGTCAAAGTGACCGGCCAAATCTTAAATATTGCCAATACTAATACTCCGTAAATTGCCAATGCAACCACTGACAAGAAGCCTGGAAAACGATAAAAAATAATCATGAATAATGCCACCAAGGCAAACCCGATCATGCCGGCCCTGAAACTATCATCAACTGATTTTTGTCCAAGGCTTGCACCGATGGTTTGTTGATTTGCCAAGATGATTGGTACTGGCAATGCTCCGGCATTCAAACGTTGTGCCAATAATTTAGCTTCTTGAACATTGAACTTGCCGCTAATTACAGCCTTGCCGCCTTTTATCGCCTCATTTACCGTAGGCGAACTGATAGGATAACCATCCAGGAAAATGGCCACTTGTTTACCTACATTTCTTTTTGTTATATCTTCAAATAATTTTGCTCCTTGTTCATCGAACTCCAAGGACACTTCCGGGGAGTTATCATTCGGATTAAATTGGATCGTGGCTTGTTTTAAATTTTTACCGGTCAATTCTGTATTTTTCCAGTCACCCTGCTTGCCGACTATGTCTTCAGCTGACATGGTTTTAATCAAGATATGAGCTACTTTATATTCTTCAATATTTCTTTCCCCTTCTTTAAATATCAAATGATAACCAAATTGAGTTTCAATCGGATCTGAAATTGTTCCGGTTTTCTGACCAAATACTTCATCTTCAAAAGGCTTTACCATGGCGCCTCGACCGAACCAACCCAATTCTCCTGCCTTTTCTCTAGCTCCAGGTTCAGTTGAATTTTGTTTTACCAAATCTTTAAAATTTGAAGCGGTGGCTTTTGCTTTCAATTCTTTTATTTTAGCTAAGGCATCATCTTTACTCAAACCGCTTTCGCAACCCTCCACACCTTTGTAGCAAATCAATAGATGAGAAGCTTTCACTTCTTTTTGTGGTTGATTATTAAACGGATCGTTCTTTATTCTTTTTTCCTCAACTTTGACAATTTCATAACCTTCGCCAGTTTTTGTTATATCACTTGAAGTTTTGCCGACTCCGATTTTTTTAACTATATTAAAAAGTTCTTTGTTATCTTTTTCATTTATCCAGCCCATTTCTCCGCCTTTTTTATTGTTAGATTCATCCGTATTCTTCGGATCTTGAGAATATTGATTTGCCAAAGCACTAAAATCACCATTAGTCAGAACTTTACCTAAAACCTCAACTGCTTTCTTTTGCGCAGTCTTATTAGTTTTATCAATTTGAGTTTTTTCTTCTTTGGTTAATTCTCTTTTTGCAGTATTTTCTTCCTTAAATTCTAATAATGGTGTTTCGCCGATCATTTTTATTGCTTGGGCTGTATCCTTAATGCCTGCCAATTCTACCATTACAAAATATTTTCCGCTTGAATAATTAGTTTGAATATTCGGCTCAGCAACACCGAATACATTAATCCTTCTTTCAATAACATCCCTAACACCTTCAACTGCCGCCGGTTGATCCTTGGCGGGAATTGCGGAAACATCTGCTTGATAAATCAGCTGAGTGCCTCCTAATAAATCTAAGCCTAATCTGAATGGAATTTCGGGAGCATGTGGTAAGCTTATGGAAGTTTTCTTGAATATTACGTCAGCTCCTTTGTTGTAATACCCACCTCCGACAATGAATAAACCGGCTAAAAATAAAATTAAGACTAAAACGAAAGTTCGCCAGACTTTAGCACGTCCACCTGATTGTGTGATTTTTTGTATTATATTTGTCATAAAAAAATAAACACCCTACCCGCCTAATCATTAAATTTATTAAGAGGTATTGAGTATTAACAGTTTCGTAAATATATTTTAGTTCAAAGCGGCTAAAAATGCAAGTTATTTTAAAGTTGACATTTCAATGCTTGCATGGTTTAATTTATTTTATATATGTTAAGCAGTTATTAAGCTCATTATTAAAATGTCAATTACGAGAGGTGAACCATGAGACATTTATCAGTGATAAATACGGCAAAAAAAGAAAATATTGAAGTATGCTGTGGTTCGTGCGGGAAAATAATGCCCTACACCTCAGTAGCAACAATTGAGCAGAGAGAGTCTCTGGGAGCCATATTAGTACCTGGCGGACCTGATCTTTGCCAATTGTGCGGCAACATTTTATATCCTCACCCCCACCTAAAAAATCAAAAACTTTAATTGCCTGATCCAATCGGGCTTTTTTAATATTAAAAAGCCGATAACTACTTACCGGCTTGTTTTTTTGCGTACATATCAGCGTCCGCCTCTCTTAATAAACGCTTTAAGATATTAAATTCCGAGGAATCCCCGATGGCATATCCGATGTCGTTTGTTATACTTATAGAAATTTCTTTGTTTTTTGCGTCAACACCTTCAAAGGGTATTTCTCCTATAATATCACGCAACCTTTTACATGCATGATGAAAAAAATTCTCACTTTCTGCATCCAGCATCACTACAAATTCATCGCCACCCATCCTGGCGACCAAATCTCCCTCCCTAAAGGACTCTAGCAGCAGCCGGGAAACTTCTTTCAATACCTCATCACCAAAATCATGACCATAAGCATCATTAATCGATTTAAAATTGCGCAAATCAATAAAATATACTGCCAATTTTAATTTTTCCCTTTTTGCCCTAACGACCATTCGTTGACTTTCCTTCATGAATAAACGACGGTTAGGGAGACCAGTAAGGGGATCGGTGATTGATTGAGAGTGCAGGTCGAGCTCATTCCTCATTACGACAGAACCGAATAACGCTGCAAAGATGTACAGTAAAGCTCCAAAAGCAGAAAGGCAAAGAATCACTTCATTATCACTTCTGCTTTTCAGCCACACAAATAACCTGAATCCCGGCTCACCCATAATCAAATACCCGAAAAAGGGTGAAGAAATAAGGGTAAATAAAATTCTTCTGTTTCTATCGATTTCAAACCAAATCTTGCTTAGCTCATGATTAAATCTTAAAAATAGGCTGCGGACACTCATCTTTTCCTCCTATTATTTTTATTTTATTAAATGAACATTATTACACTAAATACTAGATTTAATGTTTATCCGCACTTTATACCTTAAAAATCCGCCTTTGTCAATGCATCAATAAATTTTTTAACGCCTTTGCCCCGATGTCCAACTGTCATTTTTTCACTCTCTGACAATTCAGCATATTGTTTATTTAATTCCAACACCTTAAATATGGAGTCGTAGCCAAAACCATTATCACCTAAAAAATAATCGGTAATAACTCCTTCGCACTTGCTTTCAAATTCCCAAAATTTATTTAAATAAGGATTATAAACTGCTATTACTCCCGCATATCTCGCCGTTCTTGCTTTTTCCGGCACATCCCTAAGCTTTTCTACTAGTTTTAAACAGCGATCGTGCTCCGTCCCGCCGTGCCAACGATTAGAATGAATTCCCGGTTCACCATTTAAGGCATCCACAAAAAGACCAGTGTCATCTGCTAATGTCTGCATATTTGATTTTTTTCCATAAAATTCAGCCTTTTTCTTTGCATTATCCAAAAGATTATCAGCATCCTCCGTGACATTATCTGCAATATTTAAATCTGACAAAGAAAATATTTCTATTTCCGGAGCATACTTTGAAAATAAAAATTTAAATTGTTTTAATTTATTTTGATTATTGGTACCGATTAATAATTGCATAATTTAGTTCTATCATTTAATATTCCCCCTTATTAAGGGGCTTTCTAAGCTTTGATGACTTAAAAAATTCCGGCTTATAAGATTTTAAAACTTTAATTTCGGTTTTTAAACCGAATTCTTTCAACTTATCTTCCAATTGTTCTACAAAAAATCTTTGATCATAGCCCAAGCAAATCATATCCGGCTCAGTATCTTTAACAACTTTATATTTATCCCTTAATTTTCCCAAGATAACTTCATTTGCCAAGCCGCTTTTTTCAATCACTCGTTTTCTAACATTTTCATTATTGTAAGGTTGATTTTTTTTCACGCTTAAAACAGTCTTGTCCCTGGCAATAACCACAATCAAATAATCACCATATGTCCTGGCTTGTTTCAAAAAACTCTTATGTCCTTCGTGAAAAATATCGAATGTCCCAAAAACTAAAATTTTTTTCATTTTTTATCTGCTAAATTTTTAGTGTTCTATTTTCTGCTCCCATGAATTATTTTAATAATTTCAAAAATGGATTTTCCATTTCAAAAGTTATCATCGGAGTTTTATTGATTGACGTGGCAGGCAAACCATATTTTTTACTGTATAACGTTCCAGCAGAACAGAATAATGCTTGACTATAATCAAAACCCAATTTTTCGCTCACCGATCTCACTGCCTCTTCTGAGGATCCTTCAATTTCTACAAATGGTTCTAAAAATGGCCATTCATCAATATCAATTTCAACTCCATCAAACTCCCAAGTCTCTCGTTTAGTTTCTTGATAAGACTTCTGAGTACAGCCAATTACACCAAGAAATTCGGAAGCCTGATTAAAATCATTGACTGTTAAACATAACTCTTCTTGATCTTCAATTCCCTTCTCCTTAATTACTTTCATGCTCATGGTAATCTTATCGCCCTCATCCCTAACTCTTAAAAATCCCCCTTCAACTTCATTACCTTTTGGCAGATGAAAAACATTTCGTTTCAAAAAAAATTCCGGCTTAATTAAGCTGGCGCCTGCCGAAAGTAATCTTTGCCTGATTTCATCCTTATTGATATTAGGAAAAGTTGCCTCATACTCGATGTTCATTTTATTATTTTAAATTTAGAAAACCAATAATTCCAAACTGTTTCTAATT
>Ga0265296_1003699_pt1 | contig 13911 bp, 15 predicted proteins | sample MunlanPumphouse1_FD_189073 | JGI IMG/M metagenome (GOLD analysis project Ga0265296, IMG submission 189073) | Groundwater microbial communities from a municipal landfill in Southern Ontario, Canada - Pumphouse #1 | ecosystem: Environmental > Aquatic > Deep subsurface > Groundwater | place... | reverse complement strand
TCCCTTCCCAAATACCGAAACTTCTCTCCCTGAGTTCTTTCATCTGTATTGGCTTCAATTTGTATGGCCTTGCTATTATCTCCGCGCTCTTCACTGCCCTGCTCAGATTTGATGTATAAACAGCAGCAAGCCTGGAAGTTCGGAAGTCTGGAAGCTGGGAAGTCTGGAAGCCTTTTGAACTTCCGCGCTTCCATTCTCCGTAGTCTCGTGCTTCGTAGCGTACTTCGCAGAGTAGCAACTGCGAAGGATGAATCCGCGCTTCCGCGCTTGATTTGCCATGTATATCCCTTAAATAGCTCAGGTATTTTGATGAAGCCTGTTTTTTAATATATTCCTTGAGAAATGCTGATGTCCTCTTAATCTGCTTAATCCCCTTTTTTGACAATGGAACGTCAATGCTGCCTTTATAGCGCTTTGTTTCGCTTCCCTCTGTCTCTCCGTGTCTTATTAAATAGAGTGTTGTAACCATATCGACACCACCATTAAGAATAGTATTTCTGATATTTCGCCTATTGCACCCAATGTATCGCCTGTAAGGCCGCCGAACTTTCTTTCACAGAATTTCGCTGAAAAAAAACTGAACGCATATAACACAGAAAAGAGCACAAAAAATAAAGCAATGACGGCTGACCCATATGACTTGCCGGGATAAAGCACAGCAATTAATATATAAAAAATAATTGCTGCCGCAGATGAAAAAATAATCTGGTTCACACTGCCGTTATCTATAAATATTCTGCCTAAGCCATCCCTCCTTGCAGATATTCCATGATACATTGCAGGGATCATGGCCCATTTCGAAAATACCGGCATCAGAAACAAGATTGATAAAACAGCAGGAAGCGGGGCATTTATTAAAAAGAGGTTCTTTATGAAAAGATATTTCATAAGGATTGTGAGTGTTATTGAAACTACTCCGATAGCTCCGGTGGAGCTGTCCCTCATTACAGCGAGCCTTCTCTCTCTGTCAGCTTTTTCATCTCCGCTTGCTTTCACGGCAAGTGCGTCAACTGTATCTGCAAGGCCGTCAAGGTGAAATCCGCCATTGCTTAATATCAAAATCAAAACAATCAGGGCGCCTGTTATTTCCGGAGAGAATACCTTTATTAAAAACAAACCGGCAGAAGCAGCTATGAGTCCCTGAAATGCGCCGACAAATGAGAAAAAATTTGCAGACCGCGCTATTTCCTTTTCAGAAATATCTCCCTTCACCTTCACAGGGATAATTGTTAAAAACTGAAATGCCAGCAGAATCTGCCTCATAGCTTGAAATTGTTTAATTTATACTCATATTCAAAATGCCTCAGAGATTTCTTCCGGAACAGATATTTAACTTTATCCTCGTCTATCAATTTAAAGGCATATCTAATTATATCTTTATAGAACTCACAAAACACCGAAGGCTGTTTCATGTTGCCGAGCGAATGCAATTCTGCAGGGCAAGGCGCGCCGCATATATTCCTGAAATTACAGGCGCCGCATTCGGCAATATCCTCTACGACTCTGGACCTGATTTTTTTAAAGGGTTTCGACTGCATGGCATGAGAGATGGGAGCGTCAAAAATATTCCCGCCTGAAAAACCCTTTATGCTGATGAATTCACCGCAGGGTATCATATCGCCCTTTGCAGTTATGCTCAGGAAACACCGCCCGCCCCCGCACGGAGAGATATCACACATAAGCCGGCGCCCGGTAGGGGCAATAATAGCCAGGATTACGTTGGCAAAGTTGCCGATGGTAATTTTACGCCTGGTGTTTTTTGATAACTCCATTGCCGTTTCTACGGCCTTTATAAAATATTCGCTTAATACCTTCTGGCCTGGTTTTAATCCGAGAACGGATTTTTGCGTTACCCTGACCGGATTAAGAAGGACACAATTTACCTTTTTTGCATGAAGAAATTTCACCAGATCAGGCAGATGGCTCACATTAAGCCTGGTAATAGTTGCAATCACATTTAAGCCCTCATAGCTGTCAAACCATTCAATTGCCTTTACCGCCTTTGCGAAATTCCCTCCGCCTTTTATGCTCACCCTTTGCCGGTTATTTACGCGGGGGTCAAAGGAATCCAGCGAGATGCCTACACCCACCCTGTGTTTTTTCAGGAATGCCACATCAGCCTTTTCAATTAAAAGCGCATTGGTCTGGAGCCCAAAGTAAAAGCGGTCGCTGAATTTATCCATTGCATCAAAGATGATATCTTTTGCCAGCAATGGTTCACTGGCATGAAATACGATCACCGGCTTCTTTTTTGAATTTTTGAAGTAGTCAGTAATTCTGCCCATTACAAAATCGAGCTGTTCCTTAGTCATCTGGGCGCCATTTTTTCTTATTTCCGGCGGTATATAGCAGTATGAGCAAGCGGCATTGCATCTATCTGTGGGATTAATATATACAGCGGTCAGATTCGAGCCAAATCTGAAACTCTGCATCTCTTTATCTAACTTAGTTTTTACCTTTTTATAGAGAGAGGCTACTTCATCCGGCAGCAAATATCCGGAGCTGCTCTTTTTAGGCATAATTCCCCAGAAAACATTGTCAGGGTCTATGACAAGCTTCCGGTTATTATCAATGTCAACGTATGAAAGTCCGGTTCTGTTTTCGATATCGGTCATAATAATTATTATTCTCCTTATAATTTGGTTAACTAATGTCAGGCATCAGGTTCACAGAATGTTTGGCCTGGCGCCCGACATTGCATATTCAATCTAAAGCAGTGTTTCTTTTCTCGGCGCATCTCCGTACATTACAAAATGAGATAATCCATTGGCTGTCCTGGCACATTTCAACCGATAAGAAACTGCATCGGACTTTGCCATTGTTTTTTTACAGCCGCTATTCTTTTTACTAGTCTCCTTAACCTTTTTACTGCCCATTCTTCTCACCTCCTTCTTATCTTAGCGGATTAAAAGCTTAATTCTTATCGGACACTCCTGCCTCTCCGAATGTCGCCATCTCTTTATATATCTTCAATCCTCCCTCAATAACGAGCATCGCCAGCGCCGCGCCTGTGCCTTCACCAAGCCTGAGGTCCAGGTCAAGGATAGGCCTTAACCCAATCTTTTCAAGCATAATCTTATGACCAATCTCAACGGAATTATGAGCCGCAAACATATAGTCTTTTGTTTTTGGTTCAATGCAGTAAGCTATCAATGCCCCTGCAGTTGATATAAAACCGTCTACAACAACAGGAATCCTGTTTGATGCCGCGCCAATTATCAAACCTGCGATACCCCCTATCTCAGCGCCTCCTACTTTGGAGAGGACATCAATCGGGTCTGCCGGATTCGGCTTATTAAGGGCTATTGAATCTTCAATAACCCTTATCTTATTCTTTAATGAAGCATCGCCTATGCCGGTGCCTTTGCCGGTTACTTCTGATACTGACTTGCCCGTAAGGACCGACACAATTGCAGAAGACGGGGTTGTATTTGCAATCCCCATCTCGCCGGTGCCGAATATTTTATATCCCTTCTTTGAATATTCATTGGCAAGTTCAATCCCGACTCCAATGCATTTTTCAGCTTCCTCGTTTGTCATGGCAGGACCTTTGCGCATATTCCTTGTTCCCATAATGACCTTTTTTGAAATGAAAGCTGGGCTGTAAGGGGACAGTCCCGATTCTACGGCTTCGCTTCGCTTCGCCCGTAAATCTTGGGACAGTCCCCAGTCAAAATCAACGCCAATATCAACAACAATGACATCTGCACCTGCATGTCTTGCAAGGACATTTATGCCTGCTCCGCCATTCAGGAAATTAAATACCATCTGCCTTGTTACTTCCTTTGGAAAAGCAGAAACACCTTCATCTGCTACTCCGTGGTCACCTGCAAAAGTAAATATCACTTTTTTATCAAGGGAAGGCATTGTGTTCTCTGTGATTGCAACAAGTCTTCTTGCAAATTCCTCAAGCCTTCCAAGGCTTCCCAATGGTTTTGTGAGATTATCGAGCCTTTTCTGCGCCCTTTCCAAAAAATTTCCGTTAACAGATACAATTTTTTCAATCATCCCTTTCATAATTTCCCTCCATTATATTTGGAAAAAGTGCACAAAATGACTGGATTAAGCGGCATCAGAGATTTTTCGGTAACAGTTCTTAGCGAAATGAAGCGGCCACAGCCTCGACTGTCTGAGCCCGAAGGGCGAGTTTCGAGGGTGTAGCGTAATAAGCTTAGAACTGTCGAAAAATATCGTAGCAAGCGAAAACCAGTCATTTTTTATGTCCTCTCCTATTTTTCTGCTTTATTTTTACCGGTATTCCTGCCACTACTATATATACTTCATCAGCGGCCTCTGCCACTTTCTGATTCAATGCTCCTGCCATATCCCTGAATCTCCTTGCCATCTCATTTTCCGGAACAATCCCCATGCCAACCTCGTTGGAGACAACAAACAGCGTGCAGGGTGCAGCGTGCAACGCAGAGCATAAAAGCTTAATCTCTTTTTCGATGCCTTTATTGTTCATCATCAGATTCGAAAGCCAGAGAGTAAGGCAGTCAAGCAGGATTACACTGTATTGCCCTTCTATTTTTTTGAGCACCTCTGAAATCCTTATTGGTTCCTCATAGGTATCCCAGCCATCTCCCCTGTCTTTTCTATGTTTTTTAATCCTCTCCTTCATTTCGCCATCGAGCGCCTCTGCACTGGCAATATATGCCTTCCTGCCTTTCAGCTTCAAAGCCTCTGACATTGCGAATGAACTCTTTCCGCTCCTTGCGCCGCCCGTAACAAATACTATCTTCTTTTTCATTTGATGACCCTGTGCCCCTTTATATCCAGAAACCAGTATCCATCCCTTTCTGTTACTTCTTTTTTTGTTATTTCGACCCTCCCCTTAAACAGAGGCCCCCCGGTAACAAACGTGTGAAACTCTCCGTTTTCTCCGCATATATCCACATCGGGTTTTGTCTTTAGATGCTCCATAAATTCCCTGTCTGCCTTCCGGCCTATCCATTCTCTTCCAATAAACTTTTTCTGTCCGCTGACAAGGACTGCCTCAAACCCTTCATCAATAAAATCGTTCAATAGTTTTTCTGTGCTTATTCCCCACAAGGGCTCTAATGCCTCTATGCCAAGTTCTCTGCATACCCTGTCAACCCACTCTTTGTGAGGTTCAAGATAGATGTCTCCAAATACCATTCCTTTTATTCCATTTCCAATAAGGGCTTTTACAGTGTCCTTGAATTCTGACTCGAAATCATCGGATACTATTTTCCTTTGAACAATTGTAATGCCCGAGAGCTCTGCCTGAAGCCTTATCATCCCGGCATCAACACCGTGAAGATTAAACTCCCTCACAAAATGAACAAGATGAGATATTTTAATCCCTGCTTTTATTGCCTTGTAACAGGCAAGACAGCTGTCCTTCCCTCCGCTCCATGATGAGATATACATGCATTTCTCCTGTCTGATATTCATTAATTTATAAAGCCTGCGTTAAATATCTAAAAATTCTTTCCATACCTTATATAAGCCTCTCCGGAATCCTGCCTTCTTATCTCCACCCCGACATCAAATGCACTTTTAAGCATATCGCCTGTCAGTACCTTATCAGGCTTTCCGATACCGAGTATCTTGCCTTCCTTAATCAGCATCACCTTCTCAAACTGCAATGCGATATTTATGTCATGCAGGGCCATGATTATCGAGATGTCCTTTTTTTCCCTTAATTCACGGAGGAGCCTGAAAAACTCTATCTGATATTTAATGTCGAGATTTGCCAGTGGTTCATCAAGAAGCAGAAGGCCTGCTCCCTGCACCAATGTCATGGCTATGAATACCCTTCTCCTCTCTCCTCCGCTCAGGTTGGTTATATAGGATTCTGATTTTTCGCTTAGTCCTGCAGCCTCCAATGCCTCATCAACAGTTATGTGCGGAGGTATGTCATACGGATAAAGCCCCATGCCAACAAGCTCCTTCACCTTGAACGGAACATTTATATCAAGAAGCTGCGGAAGATAGCATAAAAGCTTTGCCCGGTCCTTATTCCGGTATGACTGAAGCTGTTTCTCCCATAGCCTTATGCTGCCTGCCGATGGCCTGAGTATTCCGCTTGAAAGCTTCAGCATTGTTGATTTGCCCGAACCATTAGCCCCTAAAAGCCCTATAAACTCGCCATTGCCTATAGAGAAGGAAATATTGTCTATCATTGTCTTATTCCTGAGATAAGAGAAACTCACGTTCCGGAGCTCAAGTATGGGACGGTCAGATACTGAGGACATCTCTTCTCCTTAACAGATACAAAAAGTAAGGCGCACCTATTATCGCTGTTATAATCCCTGAAGGAATCTCCATCGGAGGCATTATCGATCTGCCTATCAGGTCTGCAAGGCATAAAAACACACCCCCGCCAATCGCAGACACAGGTATCAAAACCCTGCTGTCAGCCCCGGCAACGAACCTCATTATATGCGGTATCAATAGGCCGATAAAACCGATTGTGCCTCCCAATGATACAGAGGCAGCTGTCATCATGGCCATTGATATGAAAAGAAGAAACCGCTCCTTATGTACAGAAAAACCGAGGCTGTGAGCGAATTCGTCTCCGAGTATCAATGCATTAAGCGCCCTTGACCTTGATATGGAAATTATCAGGCCTGAAACAACAAATACAAAGCCATAGGGTATCAATGACCAGTCAGCTATTGAGAGATCCCCGAATATCCAGAGCACTGCCCTTCTTAATCCTTCATCAGTTGAGATACTCATAAGAAGCATAAGAACCGCATGAAAAAGAAAACTGAGGCCTACACCTGCAAGCAGAAGCCTCTCAGGCCATAGCCCTCCTCTCCTCCAGCCGAAAACTCCCACAAGCACGCTCACGATAGATGCTCCGATAAATGCTGTGAGTGGAATCGTAAACCTTCCAAATACATATATCCCTGATAAAAGCCCGAGGGCTGCTGACAAAGAAGCGCCGCTTGATATACCCAGGATGTACGGGTCTGCCAGAGGGTTTCTCAATACTCCCTGCAAGACTGCTCCTGCAGCTCCAAGCGCCATGCCCATGAGAAGCGCAACAACAACACGCGGAAGCCTGATGGATAAAAGGATTTCTTTTTCAGTATCTCCCATCACAAAGGGATTTATCATCCTCGGACCTGCAAAAAGCGCCAGAAAAAAAATCAGAACCGACAAAACAATAAGAGCAGAGATTTTTATTTTAAACATTCAGAAATCTCCTCTATCCCCTTTACTGCCCTCGGCCCCATTCTGTAAAGGTTGTCGCCAACATAAAAAATCTTGTTGTTCTTCACTGCAGGAACATTAGTTATCTTTTGCAGAAGCCCGCTGGAGACCTCCCTGATGTCGCGCCCCATTTGCCTGCCGATAAAAATAATATCCGGTGATTGACGGATAACCTCTTCTATCGAATATTTCGGGTATGTGCTCTTTGCCTTTGATGCTATGTTTTCATAGCCAAGAAGATTTATCACATCATCTATTGCAGTACCGGGGCCTGCAACTATCAACGGCTCAGGCCAGACGATAAAGAGGGTTTTCTTCTTCCGGCTTCTGACTTCCCGATACGGGTCTCCGCTGAGGGTCGCTCCGACCGGCTTCTGACTTCTGAACTTAGTGAGTGTCGTCTCTATCTCCTTTGCAAGAACATCTGCCTTTTCTTTCACTCCAAGAGAAATCCCCAATTTTCTGATGCCATCCGGAAGCTCAGCCAGCCGCCTTGCCTTAAATACATATGTCTTTATTTTTAATAAGCGGAGCCTCTCTTCAAACTCCCTTGGATTACCGTCTGTGGTCATCACAACGATATCAGGTTTAAGCGCAACAACCGCCTCAAGAGACGGATTCGACATCCCTCCAATCTTTGCTTTTTGTTTTGCCCTTTCAGGATAATCGCAATAATTAGTGACACCAATGATATTATCTTCAAGCCCGAGTTCAAAAAGTATCTCGGTCATGCTCGGCGCAAGAGAGACTATGCGCTTCGGAGTTTCAACTGCATAGGCAAAAGTGAAAAGTGAAAAATAAAAAATAAAAAACAACTTTAAAACCATTTTTAAGCCTCCAAAATAAAAAATCCCCGAAACCCAAAAAGGATTCCGAGGATTGCACCCTGATTCACTTCATCCTCACCTTCCATCCGCGGGAAGGCTCTTTAGGTTGCAGGTGATAGGTGATAGAGCCTGGTTTCCCTAACCCCTGATACCTAATACCTGAAACCTGTTAGTTTTCCGGCAGGTCTTCTGGCTCCCCCGCCCTTTTAGCTGCCTTCCCACTCAGATGTTGTGTTGGAGTAGTGGCACTTAACCGCTAAAAAGGTTCCCCTTTCTCTTATTTAGAAAGGGGCGGGGTTACAGCGGCGGGACCGCTCCTGTATTTAACAGGATTCCCTATTAAGCCTTTCGGCACCCGAAACTGTTAATAGTGTTACAGAAACGGATTCAAAAAAGCAAGGGGGATGGATGTCTTTTAATTTTCTATGCTAAACTTATCAAATCAAATTTTCATGAGGTAAGTTTTGGAACTTTACCGGCTTGGCATTTCTGAGGCAAAGAAACTTCTTGATAAAAAAGAAGTCTCAGCCAAAGAACTGCTCGATTCAATATATAAAAGAATTGCTGCTGTCGAAGACAGGGTAAAGGCATTTATCACCTTACCTAAAGAAAAAGCATACGAAATGGCTGAGGCCTCCCGGCCGGCAATAGATGCAGGAAAACCTTCATCTCTTTCCGGCATTCCAATCGCCATAAAAGACAACATGTGCACAAAGGGCATCCGCACAACATGTTCATCAAAGATGCTTTCGAATTTTATTCCGCCCTATGAAAGCACAGTGACATCAAAACTCGGCGCTCAGGGATATATCCTCATCGGAAAAACAAACCTTGATGAATTTGCAATGGGCTCTTCAACAGAAAACTCCGGATTCTTTACAACAAAAAACCCTTGGGATCTCGAAAGAATTCCGGGTGGTTCAAGCGGAGGCTCTGCTGCTGCCGTTGCTGCGGATGAATGCATTGCAGCTCTCGGTTCTGATACAGGCGGCTCGATAAGACAGCCTGCTTCTTTATGCGGTGTTGTTGGTTTAAAGCCTACCTACGGACGCGTTTCGAGATTCGGTTTGGTTGCATTTGCATCATCACTTGACCAGATAGGCACTATCACAAAAAATGTAACAGACTCAGCAATTCTCATGAACATAATCTCAGGCAAAGACCCTTTTGATTCCACATCCGCGCCGGTTGCTGTTCCTGATTTTACAAAAAATTTAGGGCAGGATATAAAAGGCCTTAAAATCGGGATTCCGAAGGAATATTTCATCGAGGGAATGGATAAGGAAGTAGAGCAATCAATAAAAGATGCGCTAAAGAAACTTGAATCACTGGGCGCAATACCTGTTGAGATATCACTTCCACATACAGGATATGCTGTCGCTACATATTACGTGCTTGCAACATCAGAGGCAAGTTCAAACCTCGCAAGATATGACGGCGTTAAATACGGCTTCAGGGCAGTCGGTAGCGACTCGCAACGAGAGGGCAAAGTCGACACGACTCGCAACCGAGACCTCCTTGATATGTACATGAACACAAGGGCACAGGGATTCGGGGCCGAGGTTAAAAGAAGAATCATGCTCGGCACATTTACTCTATCTTCCGGATATTATGACGCATATTACAAAAAAGGCCAGCAGGCAAGGACCTTGATAAAACAGGATTTTGAGAAGGCATTCAATCAGGTTGATGTTATCGTCACTCCGACAGCTCCTACCGCAGCATTCAAGGCCGGAGAAAAATCCTCAGACCCGCTGCAGATGTACCTTTCAGATATATTCACAATATCAGTGAACCTCGCGGGAATTCCCGGCATATCCATACCATGCGGGTTTACTTCTAACAATCTTCCGATAGGGTTACAAATTATAGGAAGGCATTTTGACGAAGAGACGATACTCAAAGTCTCATACGCATACGAGCAGGCAACTGAATGGCATAAGAGAAAACCTAAGTTATAAGATAAAGGCAGGTGAGACGCCCGTCTGATTCGCTGAGCCCCACTTCCTGACTTCCGCGCTTATTTAAGCATGGTGTCCCCGGTAATTCTAAGCTGCTGTTTTCTGCCAATAACCGCTTCGTATTGCTCTCAAAACATGAAGCTCAAACATCATTTTGTCTTTAGGAAATTCAGCAGCTACTTCTTTTTCGATTTTTTTAAGAATTGAAACCGGCATCTTCATGTCTTTGGCAACTTTTTGATAATTAAAATATTCTATCTTTTTCATAGTGGCCTCCTCATAATTCTTGGGGGGATACAATTTCAATCTCTTTATAGCCCTCTAAGATATTGACAAGATTTACGGTTTTTCTCGTCTTTACCTTAACCAAATGTTCAAAATTCCATGAAATTAAATAGGAAATATCATGGAATGTCGCTATAGCAACGTGAAGAGCATCATCAATGTATTTCTCTGGAAAAACACCATGCTTAATATAAGCGTCTGCCAAAGCCCCGACCTTGTTGTTAATCTTCAGAATGCTACAGTCTTCGACAAGCTTTCTGAATTTTTTCTTCAATGCTTCATCTTTTGTGTCTTCCAATTCATTTACTGTAATTTCAGATACAAAAACCTTGTAGTTAGGGACAACATCTTCCCAGAAAGCGATCGTAGCCGCCCGCCGCTCCTTAGCACGCTCATCATAATAAGCACTGATAACTGATGTATCAAGATACAAGGTCTCTCTCTTCATTTTGTTTCCGTATTCTAATTTTAGCATGTTATCTGTCGGTGCAGGCAAGTTTTTTTCTTGCTAATGGTCGCTGGCCCTAGTTTCCCCTCTGGTAATTTCTTCTCATCCTCATCATTTTTCGCTCTTGTACGGCTTTGGGGGATTTGATAGAACGACCTTTTTGTTCTCTCCCTTTTGTTATTTTTCTTACATCATCACAAAAAAATAATACGGGAAGTGGAGCCTGTCTAAAAACTCACAAAACAGTGTATTATGTCATTCTGAACTTGTTTCAGTATCTAATGAAATCAATGAGTTATGAGACCCTGAAATAAATTCAGGGTGACAAATCAGTAGTTTTTAGACAAGCTCAGTGTCCCTATGTTTTGTTTTCAGGCAAGTCTGGTACCGTTTAATTTTCAGTTAATTAATAGGATTCCCTTCCATATCATAATTCTTGTTCTTAATTAGTTTATTTTCCTTATAAGTTCTTTCCTCTCGCAACTTCCCATTTTTATAATATTGTTTACTTATACCCTCTAACTTACCATCTTTATAATTCTGCTCTTCCGATAATAGTCCATTTTCCAAATATAGTTTTGTTATGCCTTCCTGCTTACCATCCTTATAATTGCCTTCCCCTTTTAACTTTCCATTTTCATAATAGAATTTTATTATACCTTCTAAATTATTATTTTTATAATTTAATTCTACTTTTAATTTCCCACTTTCATAATATTGTTTTGTTATACCTTCTAACATATCATTTTTAAAATTCCATTCTGCTTCTAATTTCCCATTCCCATAATATCCTTTTGCTATTCCTTCTTGCTTACCGTCTTTATAGTTTGTTTCTATACTTGACTTTCCATTCTCATCATACTCTCTAACTACGCCATCTGGTATTTTACCAATAGTATTTTTATTACCTTTTCCATCAAATAATTCTTTTGCTACCTCTTTCCCTTCGCTATAAAAACCTATTTCTTTTAGTTTTCCGTCAGGATATACTTGTATTGTTTTTCTTGTTACCCCAGAAGAAACACTACTTGAAATTTTGGATTTTTCATTAGATTCCCTTGAACAACCAATTACAAGCATTATCATAATTATTGCAAATAACCGCTGTATTATTATTTTCATATCTATTATCTCCTTTGTGTTTAATTATTCCAGAATATTCATTCTTTAATTCAATCCTATCATCCTCGTTCTTGGGGAGTTTATTAAAAAAATCTAAACGGTGTCATACTTGCCTAACAATGAGTTAACCCATGGAGCGTAGCGGAAATGGGTTGAATGACTGGTTGTAAATTCTCACGTATTCACCGTTCCTCATTGTCCCTCGGCCTTATTTGGATTGCGTCCTACATGAGATCGAATGCCGTTACGATACCTATGATCTGGTCGGGGTTATCAGGGTGCTGAACAAGAACTGGCCGATCTTTCATTAAGGCAAGTGCGACATCGATCTCAACATCTGGTTTTACTAATGTGGCTTCAGGGGGATCAATTAGGCTGTCTGCAATTGCTTTCTCAAGAGTCATCCCAAGACAATCCGCACGTTTGCCAGCTGTTTGCCGCAAAGCGGTAGCCAACGAGTGATCAGAAATGAGTCGCCAACCCCGTCCTGGGATACAGAGTGGTAGATATGAGAATGAACTCGTGAGCATTTGCTGACGCAGAAATGCCAAAGGTTGCCAGAGTTCGGCCTGAATGACAAATTTAACCATAAAGTCGGCAACGGTAGTGCAGTCGATAGTCAAGGCATCCTCCAATACGATACTTAGTTCAACTGTGTGAGCCGTGATATGTCTCGCATATGCTCCCTGATGTAATGCATCGTTTCTGGCAACGCGAACAATTCTATATAATACGTCAAAAGGAGTATAAAGACAGCGAAATTTTTTCGGAAGGCAAAATGCGAGATGAGATGTTTCAGCAAGCCTGCGTAACTTGCCCTCATAATCGTTCAAGGTCCCTGCCCTGTGAAGCAGCGCCGTCCCCAAATGCTCAATGGCAAATAGCACCTCCTGAAACCCCTCAGCGTCACTGAAGGCTCTTGCACGAGCATCCCGCAGATGATCACGGTAGGCAATACGCGTATGTTTAGGCAATAAACTCATAGTCATCGGTCATTCACAGCGATCTGTAGCCACGCCAATGCGAGGGAACCAAAGCGCATAGCGGTTTGGCGGTCATTCTGGAGCCGCTGGTTAGGTGCATCTTGTTGCCTACTAGTCACCTGAGCAATGATATTTCCCGTCGCTTTTGTAACCGCAGTTGCCTCCACAGTGATAGTTCCCGTCACTCTTATAACCGCAGTCGGTACCGCAGTGATATTTACCATCCGATTTGTAGCCGCAAAGCTGTTCGCCAGGGTTGTCAGGCTTCTTTGGGCTGGGCGAATCACTTGCATCCTCGCCAACGCAGTGATACTTGCCATCACTTTTGAATCCACAGTCCGTACCGCAATGATACTTCCCGTCGGATTTGTACCCGCAATTACTACCACAGTGATACTTTCCATCACTCTTAAACCCACACTCGTCGGCATGCGCGACTGATACAAACGGCAGACTCAATTCATCTCGTTCCGAAAGACAATAGGCAACAACCATAAGTAAACCAACAAGAAGAGTGCGCACGACGAGTACCTCCTGCCGCATTCCCCCCGGAGCGAAGCGGAGGGGGGAACCAGTTATTAGATAGTTACAGAACTATAGCAGAAAGTTTTGATCCGGTCAATGCCCAGTAAATACTCCCCGGAGGAATTATTGACATATCTACTGGATATAATTATACTTTTCAAATGACTAATACGCTATTTGTGATGTTGAAGCTGTAGAAAAAGTCCTGAAAGTCTTATAATATCGTCATTCTGTTTTGCTAAGAAACGACTGGATAGCAAGGAGGAAAGAGTGGCGAGATATAACATAGAACATAGGGACACTGAGCTTGTCTAAAAACTCCTTTTCAATTTTTGAGCAAGCAAAATTCCTTTTCATAAAAACCATAAAAAGCTATCTGTCTTTTTAATCTCAGCCTAAGGCTGGAAGTATCCGTTCTTTCCTCATTATCGCTGCTGTTATCTTCAACAGGTTATGGGCTGTTGCCACTATCTTCCACTCAAGCTTTACTTTCTCTAATCCTCTCAGAAGGAATTGGCTGAATCCGTTTCTTGTCTTCATCTGCCCAAACACAGGTTCTACCAAACATTTTC
>Ga0265296_1003696_pt1 | contig 13916 bp, 12 predicted proteins | sample MunlanPumphouse1_FD_189073 | JGI IMG/M metagenome (GOLD analysis project Ga0265296, IMG submission 189073) | Groundwater microbial communities from a municipal landfill in Southern Ontario, Canada - Pumphouse #1 | ecosystem: Environmental > Aquatic > Deep subsurface > Groundwater | place... | reverse complement strand
TTCTTCACAAAATTACAAAAATTCTGAAGATAAAGATAAGGAGTTTAATAAAAGATTTATAACTATGTGTCAGAGTTTTTCGGATTTCTTAAAGAGAATTACCACTTGTGCGTGGCCGAGCAAAAGCTGTATACTAATTTCATCTTATGAAAGAAAAAAAGAAATATAAACCTAACGAGCTTCAACAATATATCTTAGCGGCACTAGGGATAGGAGTAGTATTAGGCGGAAGCATTTTATTTTCGCCTAATTTTCCAATAGTTGTAGGTACTATTTTAAAAATTATTGAGGAAATAAAGGGGATAAAAATTCCTAAGAAAAAAGCTATTAGAGTTTTGAAACAGTTGGAGAAAAGACAATTAATTCAAATCGAAAGAAAAGGAAATGAGGTTTATGTTATGGTTAAAGATAAAAATAACGTTTCTATTCTCAAATATTCTTTGAAAGAAGTTTTGAACCTGAAAAAGAAAAAAGAATGGAGGAGTAAATGGTTTTTGGTAGTTTTTGATGTGCCGGAGGAGGAAAGAAACAAACGCGATTGCTTAAGAAGATTTTTAAAAGAAATCGGTTTTTATCCTTACAACCAAAGCGTTTATGTTTTTCCTTATGAATGTGAGAAGGAGATTGGTTTAATCAAAAAAATAGTCGAAGGTGGGAAATATATCAGTTATATTATTGCTGAACGACTCGAAAGAGAAAGTCAACTAAAAACTTATTTTGGTTTAAATAGGACTCAAAGCCATATTTAAGTAGTGTGACAACTTCAGTGCGGCCGAGCAAGAGTGGTTACCTCTATTCATTAATAATTTAGCGGTGGTTTGATAATTGTTTTATTATTCGTGATATAATGACTATATAGATAAATACGTAGAAAAAATAATTCCAATTTTAAAAAAATATGGCGTCAGTCGGGCTTCTTTGTTTGGCTCGGTTGTTCGAGGTGATACTCATAAAAATAGTGATATAGATATTCTAGTTGAGGTTCCGAAAGACAAGAGCTTATTTGATATGATGGATATTCAATTTGAACTGGAAGATGTGTTGAAAAAAAAAGTAGATTTAGTTGAATATAATTTAATAAAACCGCGACTTAAACCATATATTCTCAAAGAACAAGTTAAAATTCTATAATGAAAAAAGACATTATTGTCTATATTGAAGATATTTTAGAGTCAATCCAAAAGATAGAAGAATATACGGACACTCTCACAAAAGAAAAGTTTAGCGATATAATCTCCATGCAAGATGCAGTATTAATGCGTTTAGCAGTAATCGGTGAATCAGCAAATAAAATACCTACTGATGTAAGAAAAAAACACAAAACAATTGCCTGGAGAAAAATAATCAATTTAAGGAACATTATCATTCATGATTATTCAAGTGTAAATATTGAAAGAATATGGAAAATTCTTCAAAAAGATCTTCCGGTGTTTAAGAAACAAGTTATTGAGCTTTTGGAGAAAACTTCAGAATAATTACAAGGCACAAAATCAACAACCCAAACCCGGCAAACTCCAAATACTGCGGCCAGAAGATTATAGTGATTAGTGATTGGTGGTTAGTGGTTAGTTGATCATCAAGCCGCCAGCCGTTGGCCCAGTTGTTAACCAGGACATGTTCAAGAATTTTTCCGTCGGCAAAAGCAATCCAGCCAGAATTATACGATTGAGATAAATAAAGAATACTATTTTTACCAGAATCACTTTTTGATTCGAGATTAATTACATATTTATTAATATTTTTTTGTTCAATGTTGGCAATTTTATAAATAGAAGAAAGACTATCTTTGTTATCTTGATAAAATTTTAAATTTTTCAAAAAATAATAAGGAATTTGGAAGACAAATACATCATGCAGTTCGTTAACTACTTTTTCCCGTCCCTCGGATAAATTATCAAAATATAAAGTATAACCTAAACCGTAATAACTTCGTGGGGAGGCAATAAAATAATAGTTGTAGGCTTTTCCGTCGTTATCAAGGTAGGTTTGTAAATTAGTTTTTTTTACCGTATTATCAAACAGATTTATTAAAAAGCCTCTTTTATCATCATTCCTTACTTTTATATTTAGCAAGTAGCCATCTTTTAAAGTAAGATTGGGCAGGTTAATTTTAATACAGTTATGAGAACCAACCGAAGATAGTCTAAACCCGTCATCTAATCTGACTAAACTAGTAGTTAAATCGTTTTTATCACAGCTGTCATTGGTTTGGTTTAAAAAATCCCCGTCTTGATCTGATCGATATCTTAATATTTTGTCTTTTTCTATTTTTACTGTTAAAGTTCCCTCTTCATCTACATATAATTCCGGATAATAATTTATTATTTCTCCGTTTTCCAGATAGACATTGAATTCTTGTTTATCAAAACTTCCCATGGTCAATTGTTTACCTCTTACTTTGTCAGGTAAATTAGCTTTAAAGATGATATATATCTCATCTTCTGCGATTTGATATTGAATATCTCCTGGATTTTTACCAGCGAATAAAGATCTAAAGGGGTAAAAAATTTCATAATTACCATTATCGGTATAATAATCGCCATTTTCTTGATAAGCAAAATCAGAATTATCATAACTGTAATCTGGACCGACATTTATTAAATTATTTTTTATAGAAATAAAGTCCTTAAGATTATTTTTATTGTCAAAGCGATAAATTTGAATTAGACCATAAGTAACTGACAACTCAACTCCTTCAGTGTGAGACAAAATTTCTTGGTAATCACTATAGGTAATTTTTCCACCGGGCGTACTTAAATTATTTTTATCAAGATAGATCCAACTAATATCGTATTTCTGCAAAACTTTTTTGAGAAGCTCTGGATTTTTTGAATAAATAGCTTGATCAAGCTCCCAGTAAAAGTTTTCGTTTGCCTTTCCCCAAGGCATAAAAGCCAAATCAAGCAAAGGTTGTTCTATTCCATGCCAGATAAAGCCGGAATTAATTGTTCCCCATTTGGGTTGGAGCCAAGCCCAGTACCAGGGGATAGGCAGTTCGGCAATTCTTTCGTCCTTTTTTTGATTTTTAAAGAACTTAAAAACCTGAAAGTATTCATTAGGAATTTTTACTTTAAGGTTTTCGTAAAAAAAATAGCCTTGAAAAGCGGGTAAGGAATAAGAAATAAAGAGCAAGAAACATAAAACAAGAAACAATTTTGTTATTTTAACTTGCTTAATAATTTCGCTAATTCCAACCGTTAAAAGCACAGAATAAGAAAAAACATAGATAATTGAAAACTTGGTAAAAGTGAAACGGAAAATAATATTAAAAAAAGGAATAGAGTTTCTTAAAAACTGGGAAAGCCAATTGATAATGGGAATATCTGTCCCAAGCATAAAAAAAGAAAAGATAAATAGAGCAGCAAATGGAAGAGAAGTTTTATTTTTTGTTTTTATTGACTGATAAAGTCCAAAAACTGCCAAAAAGAAAAATAACCAAGCTGGGATATAAAAAAAAGGAGAGTTAATATGATTTACCCACGGCCACATCATCAAATGATTCTGATTGGTTTTATAGTCTAACTGCCGGAATTCAAGCGGCAGGCCTTTTATCAAAGCCACATCTGGAAAATCACCATATTTATTATTTCGGTAAAAAATATCATTACTGGCCATCTGAAAAACTTTTGTATTAGCTACCACTTTTGAATTACTAATATTAGTTGCTGCAAAAGGCAAAAACCAAAAAGCGTTTGTTGCAAATATAACCACGGCTATTATCAAAATTTTTTTCCAGTTTTTAAATTTTTCCGAAATTAAGGAAACAAACAATATTATTGACAACCCCATCGCATAAGTGATAAACACTGTTGGTATATGAGCTTGGGGAGTAACTAATAAGGATAAAATACCTAATAAAAAGAGATCTTTTTTACGGCCTTTTTGTAAATAACGCAAAGTAAATAATACGAGCCAGGGTAGAAAGGCAAAATGAATGATAAAAACTTCCAAAGGCAGATAAAATTGAATAATAGTCCCAAGGTTAAACATATAAAACAAAGCACCTAAGAAGGTGACGATATTGTTTCGAGGAGAGAAGCGTCGAAGCAATCTCATCATTCCTAAACCTCCAACTAAATGCAGTCCTAAAATATAAACCCAGCGGATTAAGTCTGTCGTCAAGAATAACGAGAGAAACAATCTTGTCAGATCGTGAATTATTAAGCTAGCGTGGGACATGCCGTCTACCAAGCCCAATCCTCGATACTGCTGCCAGATGGCAAAGAAATCACGCTTTATATTAAGAAAGAAATTAAATTCAGGAAAGAGATTGTCCCAGCCAATAAGCCAAGTGCCGGGTTTATAGTTTACTGCAAAAAGCAAAATTGAGATTAAAAGAAGCAATAGAGAATAAATATTTTTTTTTAGCCAGTTAATCATAGGACTATTTTACTTGAAAGCGAGTCGGTATTTTTTAACATAAAAAGGGATAATTATTTTTAATTTTTTAAAATCGTTAAATCTTATTTTTTCATATAAAGAAATAATCAGATTATCCGGAAGAAGCGTTATCAAAATGAATTGGGCGATATTTATTAATACAGCTAATAAAGTTGGTTTATAGCTCCAATCAATGACGGCTTTTATTCTTGATTTTAGGGTTAAATAAAAGGTTTTTTTCGGATTTTTTAAGGAATTGGAATTTTTTCTTATCCGATATTTTAAAAGAACTTCTTTAGTGTTTAAAAAATTACCATACTGTAACAGCTTAAAAAACATACTAACGTCCTCGGCGGTCGTGTGGTTGGCATAAGAGCAGTTTTTAATTATCTTTGTATAAGTCAGAAGAGTCGGGTGTTGGATCGCCATCATTGTTCCCATCATCTGATAGATTTTTTTTGGATCAGTTGGAAATTTTTTGTAACCGATAAAATTACCTTTTTCGTTAATTAGTTTTATCTGTGAGCCAACGGCGACCACTTTTGGATCTCTTATTAGATATCTAAGTTGAGTTTCCAGTCTTTTAGGATAGGAAATATCATCGGCATCCATACGGGCCAAATATTTACCATGAGCTTTATTTAATCCATAGTTTAAAGCATAGGAAAGACCTTTATTTTTCTTGAATTTATAAATCTTTATCCTCAAGTCTTTTTCAGCATATTTTTTCAAGATTTCATTGCTTTTATCGGTTGAACCGTCGTTGACTACTATAAGCTCCCAATCTTTTAAAGTCTGATTTCTCATACTTTCAATTGCGCCCACAAGAAAATCTCCGGCATTATAAACCGGCATTAAAATCGAAATCAGCGGATTTTCTTTCCTTACACTTTTCATAATTTTTTCCTTGCCCGCCGTAACTTTATTTGACCTCCGTAGCCCTGTTGGCGAAGGAGGTGTAAAGGCGGGATACTTCTCTTATAACCATCATAATTTGATGATTATGAGAAAAGAGAGGAGAAGATATTATGAGTTTGTTTGAATTGCGAAAAGCAATTGGAGCCATATGGCTACAATTGGACCTTTCGGTTCAAACAAAAAACATAATAGAGCTTCTTCCTCCTTTCTGCAGAACTCTAAGTTCTGCAATTGGATTCAGGTTTACTACCGTGACCAATAGTCGAGACCAGAAGGGGCGCCACCATCGCACTCAACGAGCGCGTATGCCACATCCACGGAGACCGTGAACGGCAAATTGTTGCCCATACCGGCGACCATTGGGTTGCTGCTTCCGCGGCCATTCTTTTGCTCGTCCAAGTACAGACGGCATAAAACCCCATTGAAGGAGTAGTTACCTTTCGGCAACTGAATGGCGACCGAGTGAGCGGCGCGAGCAACGGGTAAGCGAAACTGCCAACCACGCAAATGTGAACCAGTCGAATCGGTCCAGCAATCAACTCTGACGTCATACGCCGAGTTGAGATTTCCTGCCGAATAGGCTGGAAAAATGAGACCACAGGTCTCGGGTTGCTGGGAAGCTGGTTGGGGCGCGGCGGGCGGTTGCGTTGGGGCAACGGTGAGCGCGGGCGTGATGGGCGTGTTCGAGACCATGTTGGTCGGGAACGGTGTATACGTCGGAAGTGGCGTATAGGTCGGCTGAGGCGTCAGATTTGACGGAGCCGAGGTGGCGGCGGGAAGTTGAACGGTTGGTCGAAGGGCCAAGGCCGTTCCAAAGATTGCGATCCCAATAAGGGCCACAATCAAAATGCTTCCCAGAACAAAAGCTAGTACGACTAACTGATTCTTTTTCATGGCTGCTCTCCTTTGAGCGGCTTTTTTTAAAAAAACGGATTCGGTTTTGATTTGATTTGCCTTGTTGGCATTAAACTGTTTCGCGACGCGAGAACAGAGGCTTCATCAGCCTAGTTTTTTAATGAGGAACTACCTCATATTACTTTTCAGGAACTTTCTTCCCGCAGTTCAGGCACTTCATGCCTGGAACTTGTCCTCCCTTATAACAATGCGGGCATACGACGCCGAAAACAACTGGTTCTTTCTTCTTTTCTTTATTCTTGTCGTTATTCATTTTTTTTCTCCATTTTATTCGTTTTTTCTCGTTTTCCTTCAGTACCTTTTGCAGGCCTGTTGGAATTATCTCTACCACACGGGGTAGAAGTAGGGGTTGAGTACACTCCCTTTAGTTTTTTTTGGAATACCTCCTTTGGATTCCGCGATGAAGACAAGTTTTTATCTCCATTGTGGAATCCAGATGCGTGAGTTATGTTGTGACATAATCCGCATCTAGAAGAGGTATTTCAGGTTTCGTGTTCTCGGGTACCATTCGATACCCGATTTAAATTTGCCATGTTTACCCGTTTTGCCCAAATTTGCCCATCAGGTACCATTCGATACCTGACTTCGTATAAATAACCTGATTCACTCTTTCGAGTGAAATAGACATCCTTTCATCCTTCCCAGACTCAAGCTAAGCGAGTCTGATTCGGAATCAAGATATCTATACCCATTTTGTGAATGAGCGACGGAAAAAAATATTTTCAATAGTTGTTCTAGCTTATGAACAACTCATTTCCGTCACAATCTACCATTAAGGAAGATTTGTGACGGCTAATATCACATCTTCCTTTTTGGCCCCGCACCTTGCGGGGAAGCTTGAGGGGTTAACCCCAAGAAGCGAGAGACAGACTGCTGATTTTCTGCCCCTCACTTCCTAGGTTTAAGCCATAAAAAAACCCAAGGCTAAAGTCTCGGTCAGCAAACCGTTACTTTTTCCTTGGGAAAATAATAGCAATTTCAGCAGTAATTGTTTCATATTTATACCCCATAGTATAACATATGAAAGGCAGAAAAACAACTATAGTGATGATTGGGGAAAGACAGACTTTTTTATGCACAAGGAAAACACATAGACCTATTTCGAAGAAATACAGGATTAATAAATAATCAAATAATCTAATAATCAAATAAATGAAAAATGAACAAATGACGAAATGATTAAATGAAGTAGGAAATTAAACTTTTCTTTTAAGGTATATTCCAACGCCTAATAAGGCTACCTGACCTGAAAGTAATAATATTCCTAATTCCGGTCCGGCGGCGGGGACTTTTTGAGCGGTGACCTGTTTTTCGACACAAAGCTGAGACGTGTCGTCATCAGTTGTAGTATTTGACCAAGCTTGCGCTTTATTTACTAGACAGAATAAGCCTTTATCAGATGGTAAATTTGCTTGTGAGTTAATCTGCATTTTAAAATAATAGGTTTTTTGTTCATCAACATTAAAGAATCCAGCATCCCAAGAAATTGTTCTGGTAGTTGAATCAAAGGTTCCTGGTCCTTCAATAGGAGTAAAATAATCCGGAACAAAATCTTTGGCAGTCATGCCGCCAAAAGTGGTCGTTGAAGTATTTTTTATAGTCACTTTAAATAAAACAGTTTGGCCCGGAATAAAGCGAGGGTCAGATACTGATAAATTATCTACATAATTTTCAGTACCTGGTTTTGCAACCATCTTATCAACCAATATTGAATACGATTGACAGGGTGATTCGTACTGTCCGCCGCAACCGGCGTTAACAGATGAAACAAGAAACAATAAACAAGAAACAAACAGCGAAAAAATTATTAGTTTTTTCATAAGTTGGATAATTATACTATAAGATTTATCAGATGTCAACTATAGGTCAAGAAAGATCAAAAATCAAATATCAAAGATCAAAAATGAACTCAAATCTAAAAGTTTTTAAGTTTTTAACTTGGTTTTGATATTTGCACTTTGAACTTTAAGTTATAATAAGAAGATGAAGTTAAATGCTAAACAATTAAGGGAAGTCGACGAAGAGGAAGTTTTAGAGAAACTTAAAAATATCAAGCGCAGGCCGATTTATTTTATCTTGGAAAATATTTATGATACATATAACATTGGCGGATTGTTTCGCTTAGCCGATGCCCTAGCTATTGAAAAAATTTATCTGTGTGGAGAGATGGAAGTGCCACCAAATTCAAGAATTAAAAAGGCCTCAATTGGAACTTATAAAGTTGTGCCGTGGGAATATATGCGGTCAGCTCAAGATGCCATCGCTGACCTAAGATCAAAGATCAAAGATCAAAGATCAAAGATAAAGATTATTGCTGTTGAACAACGTCCAACCTCAATTCCTTATCAAAAAGCCAACTATTCTTTGCCCTTAGCTTTAGTTTTTGGCAATGAAACTTATGGAGTGACTGAGGAGACTTTGAAGTTGGCTGATTTTATAGTAGAAATACCTATGTATGGTATTAATAAATCATTGAATGTTATCGTATCAGCAGCTATAGTTAGTTATTGGATCGTTGCCCACCAAGACTTACTTTGAGACTGAACTCATCGCTATTCGCTCGACGTCTCAAAGAGCGTCTTTTGGTGGGTATAAGAATCTCTAATCCTCACTTCGTATCGGAAAGAGATTCTAATAGGGGATTAATAAAAGCTTAAATGTTATTGTTGCCGCTTCAATTATCAGTTATTATATGGTTAGAAGTTGATGGGATTGCAATAACATTGGTTTATGAAAAAAATCTTTCCGGCAAAATTAAAAAAAGGCGATGAAGTGAGAGTGGTGGCGCCGTCAAGATCGCTGGCCATTATCAGCCAAGAAACGAGAAAGATCGCTCAATCTCGATTTGAACAGTTAGGATTAAAATTAACTTTTAGCAGGCATGTTAAAGAGATAGACGAATTTAACTCCTCGTCAATTAAATCAAGGGTTGATGATCTTCATCAGGCGTTTTCGGATAAAAATATTAAAGCAGTTATAACAGTGATCGGTGGATTTAATAGTAATCAATTACTTCAATATCTTGATTGGAAAATAATCAAAAATAACCCAAAGATCTTTTGCGGTTTTTCTGATATCACTGTCTTAAGTACCGCCATCTATGCCAAAACCGGCCTAGTGACTTATTCCGGACCGCATTATTCCACTTTTGGTCAAAAGCTTTACTTTGACTATACTCTGGAGTATTTTAAAAAATGTTTAATGGACGATCGATCGTTTGAAGTTAAATCAAGTGAAAACTGGAGCGATGATAGTTGGTGGGAGAATCAAGATCAAAGAAATTTAATTAATAATAGCGGTTATTATGTTATTAATCAAGGTAAAGCCGAAGGAACAATTATTGGCGGAAACTTATGTACTCTAAATCTTTTAAAAGCAACCGAATATTTTCCGTCTTTAAAAGACTCAATTCTTTTTCTTGAAGATGATTATTCATCTTTGCCCCATGATTTTGACCGTAATCTTCAGTCATTGATTCATCTACCTGATTCTAAAGGAGTTAGAGGAATCGTGATTGGTCGATTTCAGAAAGCGAGTAAAATAACAAAAGAACTGCTAATTAAGATTATAAAAACAAAAAAAGAATTAAACCAAATTCCCGTGATTGCTGATGTTGATTTTGGCCACACCGATCCAAAGATTACCTTTCCAATTGGTGGCACAGTAACCATTATTGCTTCTACTAACAATCCTCAAATAGTCATTAAGAACCACTAGACACAGAAAATTTGTCCCTTATCCTTTTTAAAATAGCTATAGGGTTATTTCTTCTCGTCTATTCTTCCTTAATTTATTGACCCATGAAGAACTCTTACCTCGGTCTGGAGGCTTACAGCCTCGCACTCCCGAGGGGCGAGTCTTCAGGGTCTTCGGGCATTTTAGATAAAAATTTGTTAATTATAAAATGCCCTTGACAAACTAAAATATATCCTTTAATGTTTAATTATAGGATAGATTTTAATTATAAGTTTTGATTAAAGACTGATCAAACTTTAATCATAAATAATTTCAAAACTATGAGAACTTATCGTCTGATGGTTTTTGAAGATGAAAACTTTTTTCAAGGTTTATGGAGCGGATAAAAATCCACCCCAAACTCATACGCTGCCGAGTCCGGAGAACTTATCGAAGGGCCCGGCGCGTTTTTTGTAGGGACTGTTCCCGACTCAGTCGGGATTACAGTCCCTAAACCCTGTACCGTAAACCGAAGGTTTTCTGGTACAGGGTAGCGATTGGCTCTAAGACATGGTGGACGTAGACCACGAGACGAACATAAACGAAGGCAGGTATAATTAGCTTCAGACACCCTTAGGGTGAGTTAAGCTTCAGCGAAATATCTAAGGCTTTAGCAGAATGAGTTAAAGCGCCGATTGATAAAACATCGGCCCTGACTTTGTCATAGTCTTTGATATTATTTTCGTTAATACCTCCGGATAGTTCAAAGATGATTTTCGAACCGCCTTTTTGTCCGCGAATAGTTCTAATTGTTTTTATAGCAATAGAAGGTTCAAAGTTATCTAACATAATAATTAACGGAGCAGGAATATTCGTTTCTTGATAAAAATTATTTAGAAAATAAGCTTCTTTTTCGGTTTCCACTTCAATCTCAAAAGGTCGTTTTGTTTGACTGTTTTTTATAAAAGTTAATATTTTTTCCAAGCTTTCAAGTCGGGAAAGATGCAAATTTTTTGCCATAATGTCGATATGGTTGTCTTTCATAAGAATTTCATCAGAAAGAGATAAACGGTGCGTTAAGCCGCCACCAATGGAAACGGCTTTCTTATCCAAAAGTCCCCAGAGAGTTTTTCGCGTGGCTGCCAGAGATGTCTTCAGATTATTTTTTTTAATCAGATAGTTAACATAGGTAGCAATCCCACTCATTCTTGCAAGAATATTTAAAATGGTTCTTTCAAATTGCAAAATTTCCAAAGGATTGCCGGTAAGTTCTAATAATAAATCTTTTTCCTTTATGACAGTTCCGTCTTTGGAAATAATTTTTACTTTCAAATCAGTTCGTTTCTTAATTAAATAAACCACATCTTCAATCCCAGCAACAATTCCTAACTCACAGGCAGAAATATAAGCCTGGTGGTTTTTGTACTTTCCTTTTATAAGTTGCGAGGTCATATCATTTTCGCTGACATCATTTTTTGTTAGAAAATCAAAAAGTTGTAGACACGTCTCAGCATAGGTTTTATTTTTAGTTGTCAGAAAGCGGCTTTTGTCGAAATAGGTTTTAATGTTTTTGTTCATATAAAATTGAATATCATGGCGTGATAAATCACGCCACTACAAAACTGCAAACATCCGCTCAATTGGAATGCGGGCTTTTTCAGCTATTTTTTTTGGGACTTTGACTTCAAACTCCAAGTTGATAAGAGAGTTTAAAAGTTTTGGCAGGGTAATCATTTTCATAAATTGACAGATCATATCGTCACGAAGTGGGGCAAAGTTTTTTTGCGGACTTTGTTTTTTAAGCTGATGAATAATACCTGTTTCTGTAGCAATAATGAAATCGGATTTTTTCGATTGTTTGGCGTGTTTAAGCATGCCGCCGGTTGATAAAATATGAGTCTTGTCCGCAGGTATGTCACCATGGGCTACAAAGTGCATACAGTTTGAAACACAACCGCATTCAGGATGAATAAGAAAATCCGCTTTTGGATTATCTTTCATTTTCTTTAGAATATCTTGCGGTCGAGCTCTGGCGTGGACATGACATTCGCCGGGATAAATGATAAGGTCTCTTCCAGTTTTCTTTTGGACATAAGCACCTAAAAACATATCAGGAATAAAAAGTATTCGTTTATCTTTTGGAATAGAATTAACTACAGCGACGGCATTGGTCGAAGTACAACAGTAATCTGATTCGGCTTTGACTTCGGCGGATGTATTGACGTAAGTCACAACAACGGCATCGGGATATCGGGATTTCCAACGGCGTAACTCTTCAGCGTCGATTGAGGCGGCTAAAGAACAACCGGCCTTGAGATCAGGAATAAGGATGGTTTTTTCCGGAGAAAAAATAGCGGCAGATTCTGCCATAAAATGAACTCCGCAAAAAACAATCAGGTTTTCCGAAGAAGAAGCTGCCTGTTTTGAAAGCTCTAGAGAGTCACCAACAAAGTCAGCCAGATCCTGAATGGCGGGAATTTGATAGTTGTGGGCTAAAATGAGAGCGCCTCTTTTTTTCCGCCACTTTTTTATTTCTGCAACGAATTCTTGATCTTTTTCCGAGTATTTAGATTTATTTAATTTGTTCATATTACTTAAATTTCCTATGTGACTCGGTAAGGTAATTTTTTTCAAAATTAAAAAGCTCGGTATTAAATTTTTATTATTATTTTTGGCACGACTATTATATACTTCTTACTGAATGAAAAACAAGTTTGATTATATTATCATCGGTTCCGGTCTGGCCGGATTGACTGTTGCTTTAACTTTAAAAGACTCAGGGAGTGTGGCCATTTTAACCAAAAAAAACCCATCTGACTCGGCTAGCAATCTGGCTCAAGGAGGGATTGCAGGGGTGATTGATAAAAAGGATCGGGCTGCTTGGCATATAGAAGATACCCTTAAAGCCGGTGATTATCATAATAAAAAAGCGGCTGTTATCTATCTTGTCAAAAACAGTCAAAAAGCCATCTTATGGTTGAAAGCTCAAGGAGTTTTATTTGATATTTCACCTTCACTTGAAGCCGGTCATCGTTTTGCCAGGATTGTTCACACGAGCGATTTTACTGGCCAAGATATTGTCACTGCTCTTTTAAACAGAGTAAAAGAAAACAAGCAGATTAATATTTTTGAAGATACATTGGCGATTGATTTAATTGTAAAAAATAATACCTGTCAGGGAGTTTTTGTTTTGACTAAAGACAATCAGATTATTCCTTTTTTTGCCAAAGCGATTATTTTAGCCACCGGCGGCGCCGGACAAGTTTACAAATGGACAACCAATCCAAAGGTGGCCACAGGAGACGGCATTGCCATTGCTAAAAGGGTTGGAGCAGATTTGTCCGATGTTGAGTTTGTCCAGTTCCATCCGACGGCCTTAAAATATAAAGTATCACCGCTATTTTTATTGTCAGAACGGCTGCGGGGAGAAGGGGCAAAACTAATTGATGAAAAAGGCAACCGATTTGTTGAAGAACTTATTCCTCGTGACGAACTAACTCGAGTCATTTATGAAAAACAAAAAAGTTCTGAAGTCTATCTGACGATGGCTCATCTTGACGAAAAACAGGTAATTAAAAAATTTCCTAATATTTATAAAAAACTAAAAAATTATGGATTTGATTTAACTAAAGATCGCATTCCCGTTACACTGGCCGCCCATTATCAATGCGGGGGAGTGACAACTGATCTTCAAGGAAGAACCTCCATTAAAAATCTATTTGCAGTTGGGGAAGTAGCAGCCACTGGAGTCCATGGGGCCAATCGTTTAGCTTCTAATTCTCTTCTTGAGGCAGTTGTTTTTGGAAAACAAGCAGGTAAATATATTAGGAAATATCAAATATCAAATATCAAATATCAAAATAAAAAAATAAAAAATCGGGAAATTAAAATTATTTTCAGTCAAAAAAATATCAAACTTTTAAATAAAATTGAGACAGATTTGAAAAAAATAATGTGGGAAAAGGTGGGAATAATAAGAAGAAAAAATGAATTATTGGAGGCGTTAAATTATTTTGAGAGTTTCAAAA
>Ga0265296_1003692_pt1 | contig 13929 bp, 21 predicted proteins | sample MunlanPumphouse1_FD_189073 | JGI IMG/M metagenome (GOLD analysis project Ga0265296, IMG submission 189073) | Groundwater microbial communities from a municipal landfill in Southern Ontario, Canada - Pumphouse #1 | ecosystem: Environmental > Aquatic > Deep subsurface > Groundwater | place... | reverse complement strand
CTACAACATCGCGGATGCGCCTGTTTCCGAGCTCTCCGATCCGGGCACCAGTCTCGTACAAGACGCTCAGGAACGCACGGTCTCGCGTCCCATGCGGAGCATCCAAGAGTCGCGCAACCTCCTCGAAGGTGAGGATGTCGTGCCGCTCGATCCTCGGACGCTGATTGAGCGGTATCCGAATGGACATCCACGCCACGATTGGCGGGTGCTCTCTTACGTCCGCGGCACGGTCACCGTACGCGAGCCACCGATAGAACAAGCGAAGAATGACTTTCTCTGTTCGCTTTGTCTCTCCGCTCAGGTCCCGGCGATCTTCATACTGCATGACGATCTTCTTCAGTTCATCCGTGGTGACCTGGTCGAAGTCCTTCTTCAGATGGGCGATGCGGACTGCCCACCTGCCGAGCGTATCAAGAATCTTGGCTCTCCTCGGAACTCCATTGGCACGCGCCAAGACGGCATACTGCTCGAACCGCTCGAGGAGCTCCCGATTCCGAGTGGAAACCTCTTTCTTGAAGAGTGCGCGCCGCGCATACTCCAGCCTCTTGTCAAAGCCATGAATATCGATCGTCGTTTTCACCTGCAGATTACCTCCACGAGACGAGAAGACGACCACCCCTAAAAGCCTCAAGGCCACCCCCGAACGGTAGGGCTCACAACAAATAGTTCATAGCCACCGAGGAGATTTGAACTCCCGGCCTGCTGATTACAAGTCAGCTGCTCTACCGCTGAGCTACGGTGGCTTATAAAAAACAGACTTTAAACAATCTTTAAATACATTTCCATAAGAAAATAGCCCATGAATACCTACGAAGAAAAACTTAAAACCTACCTTAAAGAACATTTTATTGACGCAGAATATTTAACATTTACTGAGTCTTGCCACAGCGTTGCAGAAGCAGCAACAGCAGTCAGAGGAAAGGCAGAAGATTTTGTTAAAAACATTGTCTTACTTGATTTTGAAAACAATTTAATTATAGCAATTTTAAAAGGAGAAGACAGAGCAGATTTAAAAAAAATAGAAGCACTTCTTAGTAAAAAAATAAGAATCGCAACAGGAGAAGAAGTTTTAGTAAAAACGGGATACCCACCTGGCGGAGTTCCTTCTCTCGGATATGACGCACTTTTTTTAATTGATGAAAAGGTTATGGAAAAAGAATTTGTCTACAGCGGCGGAGGATCAGATCATTCATTACTCAAAATTAGTCCAATAGAAATCCAACGTATAAATCAAGGAAGAATAATTCAAATAAGAAAAGTTAACGTTTAAACTTCTCAACCGTCTTCTTTAATTCAGCACGTTCTGCATCAGAAGGTTTAGGCAAAGATTCTGTCAACTTCCAATATTTCCCCGCATTCAATATTCATTCTACTTGTCAGCACCTAATCATTTAAATCTCTTTCTCTTCAAAATTAATTACTCAAAAAAGAAATTTTATTTTTTAGATTTTATATCATACACCAGATTTATACAAAAGATAATAGTTAACACTACCAACATCCAGTGTACAAGGTTGAGATGATAATATAAGCCACTAATCTTATTATTATACAGCTGAATCGCCCTTGTTACTTCTTTTTCTTGTTCTGAATAAGCAGGATTCCCATCTAAATTTGCAAGCTCTGGATAATTATTGCAAAATAACCCCTCTACCTGATCTATTAAATCCGCATTACAACCACTACTACCAAAAAAACCGCCCGTTTTTATATGTTTTTCGTACCTACCGGGATAGCTAGTATCTTCCATGGTTAACCAATACAACCATATGGACCAACTAAACATAAGAGCTAAAATTACAACAGAACCGATTTTTATTACTTTTTTTGTATTAATTATTCATCACACCTTTTAATAAATTACTTTCTCAATTAAGAACTATATAAAATTACTGGTGAGGCATCTTTTTTGCAACGCGAATAAACACTGCAGAAAGCGCATGATACTTCTTTAACGCTGATTTCAAATCTCTTTGTAAATTACCCGAAACAACACCCATCATCACCTCATTAAAAGAAATCGGTTTAACTGCCTCAGTCAAGAACTTTCTTCCTTCAAGACGAACTAAGGTTAATTTTGATTTATGCGTTTCTGTACGCGTCATCGCAACAAACTTAATCTGCATTTTTACTTTATCAATTGTTGTATACTCAAACGAATCTTCGACCTTCGCCTTTGACCTCTTTGTTAAACGCTTAATGTGTCCAGGAGGAATTTCAAAACCAGTTAACACGGTTGTTCCTTGATTATTTTTTACATCAACAACATTAAATGTCACAGACATATTCTGTTTTTTTGCATCATGCGTTAACGTCATTAAATTTACAGAAATTGTTTTACCAAGAACACGATCAGCCTCAGCGACATATGTCTCACCCAACACTGCATCATTAAATTCATGAGGGGCAACAAGCGTAATCCACTTCTTCTTTAATTTCAACTTCTTGATCGGTTCTGCAACTGGCGTCTGTGGCTGCTCTTGAACTGTTGTCTCTACCATTCTTAAAACGTGAAAATTTGGGCTTTTAATAAAGGTTTCTATTGAACCCTCTCTTCAGCCATCACTCCTTCTAGCGCTAATAGCTGCTGTTTTAAGCTTTCCTCAGCGTCTATCGCAATATCAAACAAGACAACCCCTTCCTTCACTATTACATCTTTTCCTTTTAATCTCTGAACAACGCCTTCTAAATCCCTATTCTGCAACGAACCAACAACCACCCTCTTTCCGTTAACTACAGAAAAAAAGAAAAATACCATCTTAGAAGGAGGGAAAAAGAATAATCCATTCTTTACAAAACGCACTATCCTCCTTTCTGAAACGTCCACGTCTACATCCACAATAATCACCTGCTCTTTTTCAACACACTTTCCCGCCGCTGCCTGTAACTGCAACCACTGCAATGAAGCGCATAACTTTCTCCTCGAATTAACAAACACTTCCCACACCCGATGTTTCAACACCTGCGGAGAAAGACAACACCCTAACGCCAACGAAGGAACACCCGCATCGATACACTCCTTTATTAACAAATTCCATGCAACTACATCTCTAAACATCCCCTCTTCCTTCATTACAAAACTAGACGTAAACTCAACTGGAGCAATCACTTTCAATCGCTCAAACAACACCTTCCTTTCCTCACCAGACACATCCAAAAACGTTCTAAACACCTGCTCATCCTTAATGGGAATATTGCATTCACGCAAGAACGAAAAACAATTATCCTCCTGCCCAGAAAGATTTGGTAAAAACGGATCAAGAGATAACTCCAACAATTTATGCAACGGAACAGTACTTAACCCCACATTCAATCCAACACCTTCAGTAAGATCTATTTTCAATTCAGCTGGAAATGGTTTCTTTGCATACACACACGCTAATGCATACAACCCACTACATTCTCTTTCTTTCCCAAACGAACGTGCAAGATCAAACATTATAGCAGGATCATTAATTACAATGAACTTTTTCTCAACATCAACCACATTCATTTTTCCAATAAACAACATCACCTCAGCAGGATCAGTTTTTAAATCGTCATAAGAACCAGTAAAAAACGTCAATGAAAATGTTTTTTCTAACGATTGAAATAAACGAACCAGCATAGCTGCAGCAATCACTGCCTCGCCAGCTGGCTCCACTACCACTTTTACTCTTGACGAAAGATTCGTCCTAACAAACGATTCTACTTCCATCCTTAACTAGCTAACAATTTAGCCTGCTCAGGATCATACGTCCATCCTTTCGGTAATACACCACTTCGCTGATAATACTTACTCAGCCTTCTAATCTTTGACACTGTCAACATCAGTCCTCTTCTACTAGCCATATCTTTCTTATTCACTTCAATATGTTTAAGCAAATAATTTTGTTTCTTAATTAAAAAGGATAAGTCTTCAGGCAACTCTGGAGCCTGCTTTGCATCCTTTAAGATCTTTACAATTCTCTTCCCAGTTACTTTTTGTACATCCGGAATACCATAACTATCTCTAAGGACAATTCCAATCTTACTTGAATGATTCCCTGCTCTTCCTAACTTCAATACTAACTGTTCAACTTCCTCCGCAGCATACGATAACCACGGCTGCTGTTTTGTACTTAACGGTTTTTTAGAAGCAGATCTTCCACGCTTCCTAGAATGCATTCGTGCCATTTGTTTTTCTCCTGATCTAAGCGAGCTTTCACCAACTTAGTCTGGAATTGAGAATAATGGATGTTTTATAAAGATTCCTAAGGAAATTAAGTTCTTGTTCTCACAATTTGTTTTGCAATATAACTCGCTAGAGCGGCTAATTGATTTTTTCCAAGGTCTATTTGGGGTAATGGAGGATTATGGTTTGCTAACTCACGATTAATATCAATTATAGCACTCTCTAACTCGCTATACATCCCCTCCTCTTGCTCCTTTAATCCACTCACTGGCTGAAACGTCGTCTCTGCCCCAATTCTTCGCACTGCCCACTCATAATAACCAGCAGCACTTGATTCTAATCTTTCTATCAACGTACCGTCAGTATCCACTTGGGCCAGATTTTTATACAATTCGAGAGCATCCATAACGAGAAGAAAAGCCAAAATTCTTATAAATGCTCCGTTTAATCGTCATCATCTAAAATATGATATTCAAATAATGCCTCCACTAAACAAAGCGCCCAATCCCCAATTGCTCTTCTATCCCTCACTCTCAATGTCTCAGGATCAAATGTATAAATACCTCCAATCGGAATCTGATCTTTAACAATCGACTTTGTAAATAAATAACGATTGAAAATAACTACATCAGAAATTAACGCATTATGCACAATTGTCCTTAATTCATCAACCTCAGCCAAATCTCTCCCTAATTGCATTCGTGATGAAGCAGAATCTCCCCTCTTTTTTAATTTACCTTGATCCGCAACAACTCTAAAATAATCTGCACACTTGTTAATCAACGTATGAAGCAACTTCATTCCATCCCGATCCCCCTTTTGGTTCAACAGGGTAGCAATCTCATTATATCTTGCAAAAGCCTCTTTGGATGCAGCACTGGACATATACCCTTTTTTCAAGGTAAGATCTATATAAAAGTAGCCCCGGGCAGATTTGAACTGCCGTCATAGGATCCAGAGTCATATTTTCTTTAACCAAGAAATAGAATGCCATCCACTAATTTGAAATCAGGATCTCCTGTAACAAAGACCGCTCCAACACTTTTTGCAGTTTGAAAATGAATCGCATCCGCTAAACTTACGTTCTTCTCAATCTCTCTTAACTCTTTTTTTAATTTCCCCGCTTCAACAGCGATACTCTGATGCAGAGGAATAATCTTCGCCTTACCCTGAATAAATTCTAAAAATGGTTCAAATTCGCGATTCTCTCTTGCATACTTATCTGAAAGCTCAGCTAACGCAATAACCGAAGTGACAATTTCATCTTTTTCTAACATCTCTTTTACACGCAGCCCTTTCTTTGTACCGTCGAAATATTCCGCCCAAGCATAACTATCAAACGCATACTTAGAGCTTATTGAAATTCAACTCATCCCTCTTACTAAACTTAAGCGGTCTTTTCTTTGTACTGCCAAACATATCTTTAACCTGAACCCCATTACTAAGAAGACTTTGAATAATTTGATCATAACTGCTCCCTTTTACTTTTATCTTTAAATTATCTAACATCTGCTTCGTTGTTTCCTTAACCTGAATTGTTGTTACCATAACTCTAACTATAGCTATAGTTATATAAATAGTTTTCTAAACATCTTATTTCAAATTAATCCTTACTATCTCAAAACCAAGAATTGAAAACAGCGAAGCAACAATAACCCACCCAAAAATCAACCATGATTGAAGACTCCTTGCACTAAGAATTGGTGCTGTAAAAAACCAACTAACAATTATCACACCAAGCAATAAGACAATACCCATAACTAAACCCAAAACCTTTTTTACATCCATATCTTGATTTTAAAATCCGTTCTTATTAAATCTATCTCTAAATCAGTAAAAAAAATAGCCCCGGGCAGATTTGAACTGCCGTCATAGGATTGCTCCAACTTACATCCAGAGTCCCATTTAAGGAATAAACTCTTTTTAGAGCTTACTTATCCTTGGCCGCTAGACGACGGGGCTTTAGCAAAAAGAAAACAAGAAGTAGATTTAAACTTAACGTCTTTGATCGAATTCTCCACCAACAAAATTAAATGCAAATGCCTTCAATTCTTCTCGTTCTGTAGGAAGAAGAACTCCATTTCCAAATCTACTATTAATTTTAATTACTGCCTTTTCCATTTCAGCCAGACTCGCTTCCAATTGAGAACTAAAATAATCCCGACTTGCAGCTGAACTTTTATCGATCAATCCTTCACACGCAACGATCCCGTGAGAATAACGACTTAAACCCGCTAACAAATCATATCCCTTTTGATCACCATTTACTTCAGCTAAAAGAGAAATATAGATTTTATCCATCATTTCTTAGAAAAACCCTTTCTTTTAAAATTATCTCTTTACCTTTTCAATATTCTCTACACACATCCAAGCACATGCATTTCCAAAACCAGTCTTATCTATTTCAAATGGAGTTATTCGTTCTGGATTCTTTAAAAAAACTAGAATACAATGTCTTTTATCTTTTGTCCACTCAAAGGCTGTTTCAGAATTATGGAAATTAATTAAAGAACCATATTTATTTAGAATTTCTTTTAGTTGAACTTCATTATAATATTCAAATTGTAAGACCTTCTCAACATCCGCTTTTATTGTAACAGGCTCCCCACTATTCTTAAAATAAACAACATCATTTCCTTTAATCCTATTCCAAGGTGCAGTCTTCACCTTATACCACCTAGACTCAATCTTCTTTTGACCAGCAAGGATTTTATTAATTACGTTCCAGGATTTCTTTACAATCGCAATGTGATCCATTCTATGAAAGATGGCTTCATTACATTTAAATAATGCCTTTTCCAGTCCAAAATTATGAAAACGTTCACTATTCTCCTTTCAGCCCTTCTCCTTGGTGCATTGGCAGGAGCAGGAACAACTTTTCTTCTTAATCAACAAAGCGAAGAAGATGCAATTAAAGAATTTTACACTATTGAAAACGCAGTCCATGTCAGCCCCCACGGCATTAGAAAAGCAATGGACAAAGGAACCTCAGAATACCTTCTTGTCGATTTACGAAGTCAGCAAGAATACGAAAAAGAACATATCATTAGCGCAGTGAACATTCCTGCTTACAAAGATCCAGATACTTCAGCATATGGAGACGTTGACCGAATTGTCTCTTCCTTTAAACAAATAAAAGAGCAGAATCCTACCAAGAAAATTGTTGTATATTGTTATAGCATTCCCTGCATGACTGGAAGAAAAGTAGGAAAAATGCTTGCAGAAGAAGACATATACGTTAAACATTTAGGCATTGGATGGAACGAATGGAAGTACTACTGGACACTCTGGAATCACGAACACGAATGGAATCTCACAAAAGCAGAAGATTACATCGTTACAGGAAGTGAACCTGGAACCCCCAAAAAATCTAACAGTACTGCCTGCGCAATCAATAATGAATTTGGATGCTAATTATTTAATATAAAATAGCCCCTCCAGCTTTATAACTAAAAGTTATTTATTAGGCTTTTTTGAAACCTTATAACGTAATTGTATAATATTTGATGTTATTTTTTTGGTATCAATTAGTTTGAGTTTAGTTTCAAAGTCGGCTTCAGTAAAAAGCTTAATTCCTTTACCTAGGACTATTGGTTCAATGTTAAGTATAATCTCATCAATGAGTTCTGTCTTCATAAACTCACTATTAATCTTTCCACCTCCTGAGAGGATTACATTATTAAATCCCAATAATTTAGCTTTCATAATAGCCTTGCTTGGTGAACTTTCTATATATGTTCCAGATTTTAGTTTTAGTTTAGTATTACTTGAAACTACAATAATATTAGTTCCATCTAGATCTTTAACATATTTATCTCCCCAACTCATGACTTTTTCATAGGTTACCCTTCCCCATATTAAACAACCAGATTCTTTTAATAAGTTACAAAAAGTCTTCCAATTTTCTTCAGAAAGAAAGTCCTCTTCATAGTTTTCTCTAGCAATAATGCCGTTGGGAGTTGTTGCCATAAACAATGTAACTTTCATGGGCTTACTAGTCAATTCAGGTATAAAAAGTTTCCTTTTTAGGTCTTATATCTATCCTATAAAAATGGTAGCCCCGCCAGGATTTGAACCGCCATCATAAGATCCAGAGTCATATTTTCTTTAACCGAGAAATAGAATGCCATCCACTAATTTTAAATCAGGATCTCCTGTAACAAAGACCGCTCCAACACTTTTTGCAGTTTGAAAATGAATCTCATCCGCTAAACTAACATCACTACTGTAACTTAACAAGTTTTCTTTTTAATAAAGAATCAACTAAACCCACCATCCACACGTCAACTGCGGTACGATCCGTAAATAAAGATCCTGTTTGAGGATAGATTCCGTCTGGCAACTTACTCTTAAGCGAAGGCTCTTTTCGAATCCTCAAATTTATTTCTTCTATTGAATGGAGAATCGCATTATGAAACGCTCTTCTTGCTCCATCCATACCCGACATGGCTTTTAGAAACTTCTCTTCTCCCATAATCAACTCTTTATCTCTAAAACCTTCAATACGTCTAATTACCGAAACATATCCAACACCTAGATCAATTAGTTTTTTTATTTCTTTTACAATTTCAGGAAATTCCTTAACCTCATCATTCACTAAAGAATACTTCTCAAAAGCCGTTTCCCCAGACATACTACCTTCAGTCCAAGACCAATATAAAAAGATAGCCCCGGGCAGATTTGAACTCGGCTATTTACCATCTGCCGTCAATGGCTTTCTTTAGGAAAGCAATACTGCCTACCAAAGGCCATCATCCTTGGCCACTAGACGACGGGGCTATAACTAAAGAAACTAAACTATGCTTCTTAAGCTTTTCTTTACGATTTGAACTGCGAAAGACTTTTAAAAGATAAATCCTTGATAGAATAATGTTTAAACCCCTCGAAAAAATTTCAAAAAAATCCCTTTGGAAAATTTTAGCAGTAATCATTCTTTCAGACGGAACGTTAGATAAAGGTAAGAAATACTTTAGACTCGTCACTTCTAGAGAAAATAGTTGTCAACACGATCTCTTCAAACAGTTATGCCTACTTTTGTTAAATCAATCTCCAAATCAATGCAATACCCAATTTAAATCAGGATTTACTGGAAAAATAAAAGATTATTTTCAATCCACTCTTTCTTCAATAAATGCAGCAGAAAAATTACTTACTTTGAGCCCGAGCTATAAAACGACATGCGGCCCAATGAGTAAGGAAGAATATCTTTCTTGTCCTCAACCTTCCGCGAAATTTCTCTTCAAAGAAAAAGAAGAGATTAAGTGGTTAGCTTTGCAAACTTGGTTTGATTTTGATGGTTCTATAACTCCGACCTTTAGATTAAAAAATAAAAGAGATAAACGTAAAAATAAAACCTATCACTATTACCAAGTCCAATTTGAATGTGAGATCAGAATTTCAGAAACTAACCCCCATTTAGTAGAAGATCTAAGACAACTCTGTCTCCAACTAGGACTACAAGCTTATTTGAAAAGAAAGAAAAACTGGAGTGGCATAGACGGAATAGGTTTCTCTAAACTGGCTCATACTAAAGCCTTCATTGAACGTGGACCGCTTACCGACGTAACAATCTCTAAAAAGAGCAATAGATTCTTTGGAGTTACAAAGAAGAAAATTTGTCTAATCGTCAAGGACATTATTGACGACCCCTCAATTAAAAAATCAAAATATTTTAAGGATTTAGAATCGGCCAAAGAATACCATCAAAAAATGAATAGATACTTACTTGAGAAAGCCCATTCTCCTTAATTTCTCTAAAAACAAGCTTATTTAACACTTAAGAAGCCAGTCTACCTATGCCTATCAAAAAATGTGCAGGAGCACTCATCTTTAATAATGAATATAAACTCTTTCTTATGACCTCTCCAAAATGGCAGGGCTGGCTTATCCCTGGTGGAAAAATTGAAGATAAAGAAACGCCTGAAGAAGCACTTAAACGAGAGATAAAAGAAGAACTAAACATTGACCTTAAAAATATTACTTTTATTGAAGAACATTTTAAACAAGCAAGTTCCGACTTCTATGATCCAACCGTTACTTTCCATTTCTTCAGTTATGTTGCTCAAGCTGTACAAACAACCATTACCCCCAATAAAGAAATCACTACTTACAACTGGTTTTCAATCGAAGAAGCATTAAACTTGCCACTTGTTGATTCAACAAAAGCATTAATCCTTACTTATAGAAAATTAAAATCTTAAAGCAAACATCTTGATAATTCCTAACTTAAACCCTTTCCAACCAACGCCCTTAATTTCAATATCTTTATTTTTCATTGCTGCTTTCAAATAAACTTTCTTATCTTGCGCAACTTTAACTTCACTAATCACTTTTTCTTTTACAAACGCTTGAATTGTAGGACGTTCAGCACGACCAGCTTCAGCAGCAACAACAACACTATTTTCTACTTTAATTGTGTAATAAGAGAGAGAACCGTCTTCATGGATCAATTGAGCTTCAACAACTTCATTCTTTAATAATGACTTTAAAGGAGCATCTAATCTTTTTCCCTCTAATACACTTAACTCAGCTTCAATATCTGCAGTTCCTTCAGCATGAGCAAATACACTAACAGAACCTAGAATCAATATCAGTAAAAGTAATGCGCTCTTTTTCATAAAAATAGTAATTGGGTTGGTTCTATATAAACTTTGTGCAATCAGGATTCTAACTTATTTTTTTAGCATTGCCTGCTGTAATTCTACCTTAAAACTCTCTAATGCAACTAAGAGTTCCTCAAAAACGAGCAAACGAGATTTATACTGTTCTTCAAGATCTTTAGCACTTAACTTAAATCCTTCTTCCACTTTATCGCCCGGAGGAAGACCTGCTAAAAACCGATTTATCGATTTTATATTCTCTTCGTTACGCACATAATCTGCTACAAACTCTTTCATGTGGGGCAACTCTTCAAGGAACACCTCATCCACCGTAAAAAGAAAATTGCCTGTAGAAAGACTTCTTTTCGCTTCAACTTTTAAGAGTTCAATTAAAGGCTTCTTTAAAAACTTTTTTCTCAATTCGTTACTCTCACTCAACTTCTCTACTTTTCTAAAAAAGGAATTCCCTCTAAACGAATATGTCCTCAGCTTTAACTCTGAAATACCCCACAATACCTCTGCAGAAAACCCTGCGTAGATGCTTTTACTGCCCGGTTTTACTATCTTGATGATTTCTGCTTTCTCTAGAGACCCAGTTACGGATACAGAATTAAGATTATTATACAGATCTCTTGCTGCAGTCTCATTCCCATCGATGCGTTCAAGAGTTAGAATTGGCTTATCCTCACCACCAAAGATTTTACTTAAAATTCCCATGATCCTCTTCTAACACACTCTCCTAATTAAATCTTTCCTTCTGCAAATTAATTCAAAAACAAACGATCACAAATAACGTAAGCAAGTGATCCGTAGAAGAACGCTCTTTCAAATTCAACATGAATCGCAGTTACATAGAAAAACGCTTCTTTTAACTGAATTGACCAGACAGAATATTCCGAATATTGTGCAGGATTGAAACTTCCATCCTTCTTTAAATAATTCACTAACCCAATAAATGAGCCAGGTTTTAATACCAATTCTGGAAAACTTTTCGGAATGGGAAACGTTTCAACAAGACGGTCTGTAAGCCTATCACCCGCCTCAGCTTCCCTTCCGTTTATATCTTCCCCTTAACTCAACTATTTCAAAACGGTTAATAATTTCTTTACCTTCTTTTGCATTCTTTTGATAACTTTCAAGAACTGCTTTAAATGAAGAATCAAAATGTTTCCAATGTTTACTTTCTAATGCTTGTTTAAGTAAATGAAGATCAACTGCTTTATGCTCAGGATGACTATCTATAAAACTTAATCCAAAATCAATGAAAAATAATTTTTCTTTTGTTAAGATCATATTTGAGGTTGTCAAATCACCATGAATAATATCCGCATTATGCAACAGCGCTACATTCTTTCCAATCTCTTTACAGACGTTTATTCTCTTTTTTTCATCCAGTGTATCTAAGATTTCTGCAACTTTCTTTCCTTCAATTAATTCCATTATAATTGTAGTATCTGTCTCTGAAGAAGCATCTGAGGGCCAAGGAGCAGGAATAATCTGAGATGCTTTTCTTAACATTGAAAATTCTCTTCTAAAACGATACTTTTTTAGTTTTTCATCGATTTCTTTAAGACGATACTCCTTAGAACATCTTTTTTTAGCAATATACTTTTTTCCATCAACAATAAATAAATAAATCTTCGCTTCAGCACCCTGCGCAATTAATTTCATCTCTTCCCCATCTTTCCCTGTAACTTTTTAAACATTTTTTCAGGAGCATCACCCTTCATCATCTTCATTAATTTTTTACTCTGCCTATATTGTTTTAATAATTCTCTCACTTCCTGAACGGTTGTGCCTGAACCTTTTGCAATTCTTTCAATACGATTACTGTCTAAAACCTCAGGATCTTCTAATTCTTTTTTAGTGCAAGATTGGAGGATAAACCTCCACTTTTTTAATTTCTCTTCCTGACCCGCTAACATCTCTTTTGGAATCTTTACATTACCCATTCCAGGAATTAAATCAATTAACTTGGATAAAGAACCCATTTTTGACATTGATTCCATCTGTTCGTAGAGATCAATGAAATTGAATTCGCCCTTGACTAACTTTTCTTTTAAATCTTCAGCCTTTTCTTCAGTCATCGCTTCCTTTGCTTTCTCTAATAATAATTCTAAATCACCCATTCCTAACAAACGAGAAACAAAGCCAGTTGGATTAAACGGTTCAAGATCGTCCACCTTTTCTCCAACACCAATAAAGACCATGGGAGAGGACGCAGCAGCACACGCAGTTAACGCACCACCTGCTTTAGCTGTCCCTTCCATCTTTGTCGCAATGACACCCGTAATATTACAGGATTTGTGGAACTGTTCAGCTTGCTTTTGTGCAGCCTGACCCAGATCAGCAGCAATGACAAGTAATCTTTCTTCAGGTTTAATTACTTCATTCAAGGTTTCAATTTCTTTAATTAACTCAGTGTCTAATGCATGACGACCTGCAGTATCAATAATGATCAAATCAAATTCGTTTAATTCTTTTTCAAATGATTTGTAGATTTTAACAGGATCTTTTTCCTTTTTATTGATGAATGAAACAATATTCTGTTGCCTTGCTAATTGTTCCAGCTGATCCATCGCAGCAGGACGATAAACATCAAGACCAAGAACAGCAACTTTTAAACTTCTTTTTGAATAATACTTTGCCAATTTTCCAATCGTGGTGGTTTTACCAACACCTAAGAGACCAACCATCATAATTCTAAATGGTTTTTTCTTAATCTCAATTTTATGCCCTTCACCACCCAAAAATTTGACTAACTCCTCATAGACTACTTTGACAATGTATTCTCTTTGGGACAAGCCTGCAGGAGGTTTTTCTTTTAATGCTCTTTCTTTAATTGATTTTGTTAACTCAAATACTAACTTCACATTAACATCAGCACCCAGCAACGCTCTTTGGATGTCTTTAACTAATTCATCAATGAGCTTTTCATCAACAAACATAGCTCTAGCTATCTTACTTAATGTTCCTTTCAATGACTCACTAAGTTTGTCTAAAACCATAGTATTAGGCTAGTCAGAATGTTTATAACAGTTATGTTGAATAGTAATTGTTCAGGATCCTGAAGTTGGCTTCAGGATTTCTTGAAGTCCTGTGAGGATGTTTTTGTTTTGTAGTTTTAAGGTTTGGATGATTGAGAAGAGGGTTGCTGTTGTTTGTGCTCCTTGTTCG
>Ga0265296_1003691_pt1 | contig 13929 bp, 11 predicted proteins | sample MunlanPumphouse1_FD_189073 | JGI IMG/M metagenome (GOLD analysis project Ga0265296, IMG submission 189073) | Groundwater microbial communities from a municipal landfill in Southern Ontario, Canada - Pumphouse #1 | ecosystem: Environmental > Aquatic > Deep subsurface > Groundwater | place... | reverse complement strand
CGGGCTCATCATCGTCACGCCGAGCCGCTGGAACGTCCGCATCAGCGTCAGGTCCGCCTCGAACGGATAACCGTTCTCCATGCTCATGAACACGAACCGCTTGCCGCCAGCGACCGCAGCGCGCGCCTCGGCCGACGTCGTCACCAGCCGGAACACAGTCGGATGCGCGGAAACCATCTCGCGGATCTGCACCGCGCGGACGAGGCCGGCATCGCGCGCGGCCCGGTCGCCCTCGGGCGTGCGCGGCCCCTGCCCGATATAGATCGCGAAGAACCCGCCATCGACGCCGCCCTCCACCATCCGCGGATAGTCGACCTGGTCGCCCGTCACCGCGACGTCGTGACGGTCCATGATGCTCCACCCGGCACGTCCGAGATTGGCCGGCGTATCGAAATGCGTATCGAGCACGATCGCGCGCTCATGCACCGCACGGGCAGTATTTGCGTCAGGCGCCGCGCCGACGATCAGCGGCGCGGCAAGGAGAACGGCGACGATCTTCCGCATCATTTCACCCGATCGAACCATTCGAGGAACGCCTTCGACTTGCCGTCCGGCGCCTTGCCGATGCCCCAGCGTACCAACGACTTGCCGTCCTTGGCGAACCGCCAATATTGCCCGACGATGACGTCGCCGTTCTTCTGCTCGAGCACCTGCAAGGTGTCCGCATCGAGCGGCTTGATCCGGATCTCGTTGAACCGCGGATTGTCCATCGGGCTGATGCCGTCGTCGAGCGTTGCGACGAAATCGTTGATGTACGGCGGCACCCCGGGCCGCGTCGTGTTGACCGCGTGGTAGACCAGCTTGTTCGGTTCGAACTTCATCTCGATCGTCAGCTTGAACCCCTTGGGAAACTTGCCGTCGCTCCAGTAGCTCTTCGCCCCGTTCGATACCCACGTCCCGCTATGCGCGTCGTTCGCCATCGCCGGGGTCGCTGTCATCGCAGCCAACACTGCCGCCATCCAGAATTTCGTCATCGAACGTCTCCCCAGGTTCAGAATTTGGTCGTCTCTTCGACATGCTTCTCGACTTCCGCGCGCGTTGTCCAAAGCGTCCGGAAGGTCTTGTTCGCGAGGTACGAGAGCTGGTCGGACCCGTGCTTAGATCCGGGCTGGCTCGAATTGCCGTAGCTCATCAGCCCGACCGCCTTCATCGGCGTCCCGAACTCGACCATCGACACCCAGGTTTCGCCGTGGACTGGCGTACGCTGGCCGTTCTTCATTGGCCCCCAGGTCATCGTCCGGAACACGCCGGCATTCCCGAACCCGCCATTCCCCGGCAGGTCGACCGCCCCCAGATGGAAGCGCGAGACCTCGCCGAACGGCCGATCGACCGCGCCGTACAGGGTCCGCGTCTTCGCCACCGCCGCCTTCAGCATCGCCAGCGCCGCCGCCGGATCCTTCAGCCCCGTCGGCGTCTCGAGCGGCCGCTCCGCCGACCATGTCTCGCGGTAGTTCTTGAGCGTCGTGAAGTTGGTCGGTGAGAACAGCAGCGCCCAGGTCTCGAACAACAGCGCACCCCGAGCGTCGGGCTCGAACCGGTGGTCCCATCCCTTCAGCAACGCCCCCGCGCTTTTGAGTTCAGGATCGTCGCTCGCCTCCGCCAGTGGCACGAGTTCGGGTAACAACCGGTCCGCCATCAACGACCGCGTCGTGAGCTTCTTCGCCACGAAATCGTCGAAGCTGATCTTCGGCCCCTCGGCGAGCAGCTTGACCGACATCTGCGCACGCTGGCTCATCGGCCCGCGCACCGCGACGTAAGCCGGGAACTTGGCTGGGTCGAGCACCTGCGGCCATGTCGACACCCAGGGCGGATCGTTCGCGTTCTGGACGAAGCCCGATGCAGCATCGAGCACCTTCGGCAGCTCGTCATAGCCGTGCACGTCGGTCCACAAGGTCTTCGACGTATCGCCCGCCACCGGTCGCGACCACGTCTTGAAATCTCCGTCGGGGTGTTTCGGCAGGATCCCGTTGTCGAGGTACAGGATGTGCCCCGCACGGTCGCCGTAGACGATGTTGAACATCGGCACCTCGACACGTCGCACCGCCTTCTGGAACTGCGCCCAGTCGCGTGCGCGGCCCATGTCGTAATATTGCGAGAGTACGCCCGGCCGATCGAGCCCGGCGACCTTCAGCGCGATCGTGCGACCATCGGGAGTCGAGAACACCGGCCCCTGCACGCTAGATCTTTGCTCGAACGCGACAGTCTTCACCGTGCCATCGGGCTGGCGCACCTTGAAGCTCTTGCCGACCGTCTTGAACGGCAGCGTCTTGCCATCGAAACTATACCCGCCGTCCGCCAGCTTCAAATTGTACGCGGTAAAGCCGAGGATCGTGTTGACCGTGTTGGTGAACCCCAACCGGTCGTTGAAGCCGAACCGCAGGATCGGCAGCCCCACCTGCGTCGCGCCGTACAGCGACAGCCCCGGCCCGTTCAGATGCGCCTCGTAATAGGTGAGCAGGCTCGGCGACCAGGGCAGATGCGGGTTGGCCAGCAACAGCGTCTTGCCGCTCGCCGAGCGCGACGGCGCAACGGCCCAGGCGTTCGACCCGCCCGCCTCGTTCGCCTCCGGGTTCGCCAGCACCTTCTGTTCCGACGCGATATAGACGTAGTTCATCAGGCGGTGGGCGTGCGCCATCACGTCGACGCCGCGGATCGGCAGCACCTGCAACACGGTCGGATCGAGCGTCTCGCGGTGCGCCTCGGCATAGGCGTTGATTCCGGCTGCGAACGCATCAAGGTCAGCGCGAAACTGCGGCGTCTGCTGTGCATACCAGCGCGCTGATCGCTCGGGCACGTCGTTGGCGATCAGCCATTTGTCCGACGCCGCGTATTTGTCGCCCCAATATTCCGCAGCCCGCGCGCGTGCCTCGCCGTACAGATGGAGCAGCAGATTGCCGTGGCTCTGCGCCTGCGCATAGCCGAAGCCGTGGAAGATCCCCGCCTCGGTCTTCGCATAGACATGCGGCACGCCGAAGCTGTCCCACAGGATCTCGCCGCCTTTCGCCACTGGCATTTTCGAGGTCGCGGCGGGTGCCACCAGGCCAGCCGCGATCGCGGCACTCACGATCACAAGGTTGCGCATGCTCATCCTCAGAACTCGACCGACACGCGGCCGTAATAGAAGCCGCCGGTGAACCCGTAGGCGCCGCCGGTGGAATAGAAGCCCGCGCCGGTATTGACGTTGGTCGCGGTGTCGTTGCGGTCGGGATAGGTGTTGAATAGATTGTTCGCACCGACTGCGAGGTTCAGCTGCTTGGTCGCCTGCCACGCGAATTCGAGATCTGTGATCCACTTCGCGCCAAACGATCGGTCGCTCACTACCGCGTTGCCGTAAGACTTGAACCCGCCGTAGCGGACGACTCGCGTGCTCAACGAGAAGTCGCCTGCGTTCGCGACGTTGCCGATGAACAGCTTGGTACGCGGCAGGTTGACCGTCAGGTTGCTGCGCGACAGCCGGTCGAACAGCACGTAATCCGCGCCGAGCGACGCCAGCGCCGCCGGATTGTCCTTCACCCCGGTGATGATCGTCTTGTTGTAGTTGTAGCCGAGGTTCCACGACAGGTTCGCCACGTCGAACAGCGGGTGGCGATAGGTCGCGACGACGTCGATGCCGCGCGTTCGCGTGTCGATCGCGTTGGTGTAATATTGCGCGCTGATATCGGGCGACTGGCCATTCGCGATCAGGATCGCCGACACCGCCGAGCCGGTCAGCGTGCTGGTGATCGCGATCCGGTCCTTTACCTTGATCTGATAGCCATCGATCGTGACCGTCAACCGCTCGAGCGGTTGCAGGACGATCCCGCCGCTGAAGTTGGTCGATTTCTCCGGCGTGAGCGGCTCGGCCCCCAGCGCAATCGCAGCAGGCGATCCGACCGGCAGCGTCTTGATCTGCAACAGGTTCAACACCGGCGGATTGCCGAGGTTGCGGAACTGCCCGGTCGTCGACGCATAGATCTGCTGCGCGAGCGCCGGCGCGCGGAACCCCGTGCTCACCGCACCGCGCAACGCCACCCACGGCGTGATCGCATAGCGCGCGTTGAGCTTGGCGATCAGCGTATCGCCGCTCTCGTCGTCATAATGCTCGTAGCGCACCGCGCCGCCAATCGTGATGTCGCGGGTCGGATCGTACGCGACGTCGAGATACCCTGCGAAGTTGTTGCGCTTGATGAAGCCCGCGTCGTCGGGTGTGAACCCGGCCGCACCCGACGCGCCGGGCGACGGTCGACCAAGGCTGCTGGTGTACGTGCCTGCCGCATAGCTCGCGGCTTCGCCCTGCTTGATCGCATAGCTCTCGATCCGGTGCTGGATACCGGTCGAAACCTGGAGATTGCCGCCGCCGACCTTGTAGCCGCGCGTCAGGTCGAGCGAATTGACCGCCTCCTTCGACACCAGCGTACCGACGTAGAATTCTGTCTGGCTAGTCGGTCCGAGCGAGGCGTTGATCGTGTTGTCGGCATTCTGCCGCGAGCGGTTCTTGCCGAGCGTGCTGCTGAAATCCCAGTGCCAGCCGGCAACGATGCCCTTCGCGCCGACCGCGAACTCGTAATCCTCCTCGGCGATCACGACGCGGGGATAGAAGCCGTTGGGATACACGCCCGGCAGCGAGTTGGCGTTGGTCGCCGGGCGGTACGTGTAGTTCAGGTCGGACTTGCGCTGGCCGTACGTCCCGAAGCTGTAGAGCGTGACGTCGCCGAGGTCGTAGCCCGCGTTGTAGCTGCCGTTGATGCTCTCCTGCGGCATCGCGCCGTAATTGGAGGTGACCAGACGATCGATCGTCGCCTCGCGCGGATCTCGCTGGCCGGCGACCAGCGGATAGAGGCGGATGGTCGACGCTATCGGCTCGGCGCGGTTGGAGGCGAGCTGTTTCTTGGCGCCGACCGCGACGTTGAGGAAACCGTTCTCGCCCAGCTTCGTGCCGATATCGAACTCGGCGCGATAGAGTTCGCCGTCGCTGCGATCCATGTTCTGGCCGGCGCTGGCGGTTGCGAAGCCGCCGCTCGACGACTTCTTCAGGATGATGTTGATGACGCCGGCGATCGCATCCGACCCGTATTGCGCCGCCGCACCGTCGCGCAGCACCTCGATATGATCGACGGCCGCCGTCGGATTCATGTCTAGGTCGGCCGGTACCGAGCCGTTGTAATAGGTCGACACCGCGTTGATCAGCGACGTCTTGTGGCGCCGCTTGCCGTTGACCAGGATCAGCGTCTGGTCGGGGTTCAGCCCGCGCAGGCCCCCGGTCGAGATCACCGTGGACGTGCCGCCGCCCGCGCGCGACGGCAGGTTGAACGACGGGATCAGCGTGTTGAGCGCGGCGAGCACGCCCGACCGCCCGGTGCGTTGCAGGTCGGCGCCGCCGATGACGTCGATTGGCGTCGGGCTGTCCGCAACTGTCCGCGGCTGGCCGCGGGATCCGGTCACGACGATGTCGCTGCCCGCATCCTCTTGGACCTGAGCCTCCGGTGCCGCGGCCGCCACCGTGTCACGACGCTGCACGATCTGGCCTGCCATAGGCCGCGTCATCGACGCAGCCAGCGCGACCGGTCGCAGCGCCGCCTTGTCGGCGCGCAACGCGACATAGCCGTCCTTGATGACGACGATCTTCAGAGAGGTGCCGCGGATCAGCCGGGTCAGCGCATCGCGTGGCGACATCGCGCCGCTGACGCCCTGCGATCGCAGTCCGATGACCTGTTCATAGGGGTAGAGCAGCCGCAGCCCGGATTGTTGCGAGAATTGCGCGAGCGCGGCCTGCACCGGCTGCTCGGCGATCCTGAAGCTGACCTCTTGCGGCTTGGCGATCGCGGCAGTCGGCACTCCGACGATGACGGCACACCCGGCCAGGCTGCGTGCGACAATAGAGAAGGCTGGCATGTGGCGAAGATCCCCCGATCCGTAGCGTCCTGCCCCTTCGAACGAGTTGCCGATAAAAACCCGCCACCCGTCGTTCACGAAATTTTCAGAATGTCTTGTTGCCTTTCACGCACCTCCACATACTGGACAGGATCATGACGTCGTGGTTTGTTACGAATCGAAGACGCTTTTAGGAGAGGCAACTCGAACGCCCGGGAGTGCGTCGTGGCTGCCGATATCGATCGATATACCTGGTTCAAGACCGTCGTGCTGCCGCACGAACCGGCGCTGCTTGCACGGTTGCGCCGGATCGTCCGCAACCGCGACGATCTCGAGGATGTTGCCGCCGAGACGATGGCGCGCGCCTATGCCTGCGCCGATTTTACCCGGATCGATCGCGGCCGCGCCTTCCTATTTCAGATCGCACGCAATCTGATCATCGACATCGCGCGGCGCGACAAGATCGTCTCGTTCGACGTCGTCGCCGATCTCGATCTTCTTCATGTCGACAATAGCGTCGAAGCCGGGCTTCATGCGCGCGACGAACTTCGCCGGCTGAAGGTGATCGTCGACACGCTGCCCCCGCAATGCCGCCGGGTGTTCCTTTTGCGGCGCGTGCACGATCGTTCGATGACCGAGATAGCGGAAGAGTTGGGTCTGTCCGTTTCTACAGTCGAAAAGCACCTGACCAAGGCGATTACCCGCATTATGCAGGCGATCAGGGACCGCGAGGAAGTTGCCGTTGAACGATACGACCGCGCAATCGAAGAGGTCCGAGATCGACGCGGAGGCGGCGCGACTGGTCGCTAGCCTCTCGTCGACCCCGGATCCCGCGCGCGAACGGATCGCGATGGACTGGGCGGGCCAGAGCCATCTCCACGCGATCGCCCTGGCCCGGGCGGAGAGCGCGTGGGAGACGGCAGGTCGGCTGCGCGCAGTCGCTCCGCAAGGCGCCTTGCGCGAAAATTCGCATCCGACCGGCCACTGGACCGCCAGGCCGACGCATCGACGTACGCTGCTCGCCGGCCTGCTCGCCGCGAGCGCGGTGGGCGGTATCGCGACGACGCTCGCACTCGGATCGCGCGACGAACGGTACACCACCGATATCGGCACCCGCCGCTCGGTATCGCTCATCGACGGCAGCCGGATCGACCTGAACACCGGCTCGGTCATCGCGGTCGCGTTTGAAACAAGCCGCCGCGTCGTCCGGCTGTTGCAGGGCGAGGCGATGTTCGATGTCGCGCATGACGCGGAACGCCCTTTCTACGTTCAGGTCGGTGGCAGCCTGCTCCGCGTGCTGGGCACCGCGTTCAACGTACGGATCCGCGCCGAACTGGTCGAGCTAACCGTCTCCCGCGGCGCCGTCGGCGTCAGCGACGGCGCGAAGATGCTGCGTACGGTGGCGGCAGGCTACGGCGCCGCCATCCGCGGTGGGGTCGCGGAAACCAACCATCTGGGCGAAGCCATCATCCGACAACGCACTGCTTGGCAAGATGGCGTGATTGAACTTGACGGCGATACCCTCGAACAAGCCATCGCGGAATTTAACCGATACCGGCGCGCGCCGATAGTTCTCAGCGATAATCGTCTTGCCGCACTACGCGTTGGAGGGCGCTTTGGTACATCCGATTCAAAGCAATTCATCGAGGCTGTTCAACAGAGCTTTCCTATTCGGATGATCGCAAATAACGACGGTTCGATACTTCTCACCCCACTACCGATGAGTTAGGTGCACCGTACCATCCATCGTACTTTTAGCCTACTGAATCTCCTCTACGACCCACAAGTGTAAGCTCGCGGCTCACTTCTGGTTTTCCAACTTCGGAAGCTGGTTAATATCGTAGAAGGTAGGTATAAAAGTTAGATTATTACACAAAGTATTCGGCCAAATTGCGTTTTATTTTATATATCTAGTGGCATACTCAACGGATATAGCTCGCATATTGCGGGCGTAAAGCGCAATCCGTGTTACAATCCGAAGGTAGAACGGGAGGGAGTGTGGCAGCCAGCCCCAGGCGGTACGCAAGTGCCGCTCTGGCCTGCGACCGTCACTTTAGCGAAGCCCGACACGGGCAATCATCCCGAGGCTACCGGCAACGGTTCACCGCTTGTCGGCGGGAAAATGTGGCATTGGGCAAGCTATGTCACCCGACCGACCATGACCATCTACAAGCCGAAAGGGCGGGACACCGGCTCCACGATGATGGTGCTCCCGGGCGGGGGGTTCTACGCAGTTGCGACCGACTTAGAAGGCACCGAAATTTGCGACTGGGTTCTGCAACAGGGCATGACCTGCGTCATGCTGAAATATCGGACACCGCAAGTGTGGCCGAAAGAGAACGGAAAGCAGCAGCGACCGAAGGTGGTGTTGGGACTGGAAGACGCCCAGCGCGCCATGGGGTTGTTGCGGCAGCGGGCCTCAACCTACGGAATTGATCCGCACAAGATCGGCGTGATTGGCTTCTCTGCGGGGGCACATCTCGTGGCGAACATGAGCAATACCGAAGAGCGCACTTACCCGTTAGCCGATGCGGCCGATCGGCAATCGGCACGGCCGGACTTTGCGATCGTGGCCTATACGGCGCGGATGCTCGACAACAGCAGAGGGAAGAACAACCTTGAGCTGCAACCTTGGGTGAAGATCAGTCCAAAGGCCCCGCCAACGCTTATTATCCACGCCATGAACGATCCGACGGATAACGTCCGTCAAGGAATGGCCTATGCACTGGCGTTAACCGACGCTGGCGTCCCGGTTGATATGCGGCTCTACGCAAAAGGCGGTCACGCCTTCGGGATGCGTCCAACCGCCGATCCGATCACCAAGGAATGGCCGGGACAGGTTAGACAATGGCTGCAAAACCTCGGCGTGCTTTGACACCCGCTTTGGTTGGCGGGTGAACGAGCTTGCGCTGACGAATTTATGGGGTCTCGCTGGCATATGCTCCGATCCAGGTAGGCGGCTCCTGCTCTAGTCGCCCATCGACCTTCAATTGTCGTGCCCGCGCCCATCGATACGCCCACATAGGGCCGAACTTTGTCGCAGCGACAGGCGTGGAGTAGGCCGGATCCCTTTGCGCCTCAGTCAGAGATACGAACCTGTAGCCGGCTGAACGGAACAAGGCGAGAAGCTGCCCGATCGTCGTTGAGTTAAGCCTGTTGGCGTGTAGGAGCATGATCGCCGGCACCTCGCGTCCAATAACCTTTCGGCCAAGTTCGCCATAATAGGCGATCTGAATCCGGCTATGATCGAGATAGGCGTGCTCGATCCGCCGCATCATGGCGTTGTCGCGCTTGGCGAAAGCGCGTTCATAGGCGCTGTTGAAGAGGTAATCGGACGTGTCGATGGTAGACGCGGCCACTGTGTATCCGTGATCGGCAAGAAGCTTTTCGATCGCCGCACGCTTGGGTTCGGTGTCGCCGATATGGTTGTATGGGAAGCGGAAGAACGGGATCGCGCGACCGATAGCCGCGGCCATTGGACGGATGGTAACTTCTCCCTTCACGACCTCCCGCTCGATACTTTCCGCGGTGAGGTCGTTGCTGTCGAAGTGGCTGAAACCGTGATTACCGAGCTCGAGCAACCCCTTGTTCCATTTGGCAAGTAGCCGTGGTCCGACAGGTCCCAGCGCCACCACCCTATCCTCGTTGACGAAGCCGGTTGCTGGCACATGGGCTTGGCGTAGCGTCTGAACGATGCGGTGCTGCGCATCGATCGCGGCGTTCGCCGATATGCCCGACCCTTCGCTTGCGTAGGGAAGGTCATCGAAGGTGATTGCCACCACGCGACGGACGACGGGGGGCGGGGTGTTTTCAGCAGATAGCACGACTGGACAGGCAAAGAGCCCGACGAGCGAAAAGATCGACGTTTAAGAGGCGATAGGGTAGGCGGTTTGCAGGATATGCCTTCATACCAAGGTATGTAGCCGATGGCGGCAGGTCATGAGAACCTTGCCCAGTTCGGCACCCGTTTCGAGAACGCCATGACCGTCTCGATCGCCGTTCGTTTGCAATGACTGTCATATGGCCGGGTCTGGAATTTTAACGACGGAAGGCCGCTCCTCAAGCCAATTACAGACCTGGCGGTTGCATAAACTCTATGGTGAGGTGATCGGGGCCTGAGACGTAGGCGGTCAGCGTTCCCTTTCTTGGGCCGCCGGGAATTGGCTGTGGGCTTCCCTTGGCTTTCCACCCTGCTGTCTCGACGCGAGCGATTGCCGCATTCATGTCCTTCACCGCCAGAGCCAGGTGAGCTGCTCCGATCGCGCCCGCGCTGTCCGGCGCAAATCCGTGCTGGCGGCCCCTGGAGTATTGCAGCAGCTCGACAGTGAACCCGTCAGGCGCCTTGACGATCGCCGTCCGCACATTCGGATCATCCACACCTGTGACCTGATGCAGGAAGTCGCCTCCCATTTCCGACTGCCGTTCGAGCGTGAAACCCAGCGCTTCCGTCCAGAACCGGATAGACTCGTTCAACGAGGAAACGGCGAAACCCGTGTGATCCACGGCGGCTACGTCTGCGGTATTGGTCACTGCTGAATTCTCGCCTTAACGGACATGGGACGTAGGTCGCTGCACGCCGGCAACACCAGGCAACAGCAGTGATATGGCGGCTACGATTTTTATTGCGACATTATAAGGCCTGACCCATTCCCAGCTGGGAGGGCGAGCAGACGGTTATCGAGGGAGCGTCAATGCTGACCATAAAAGCTATCGACCACATCGTTTTCAACGTTCGTGACGTGGAAGCCTCGGCCCACTGGTACGGACGGGTTCTCGGCATGAACCGAACGGATGCTCCCTCGGATCAGGGGGAAGATCGCACCAGCATGACATTCGGACAGAACAAGATCAACCTGCGCCCGATTACCGCTTCGCAGGAGAGTTGGTTTACGGGCAAAGCCCCTTCTGCCGGCGGTCAGGATCTTTGCTTTCTGACGGACCTTTCACCGGACGCGGTTGCAGCGCACTTCCGGGACTGCGACGTGGAAGTTGAAGTTGGGCCTGTCACAAGGCGTGGCGCCCGTGGCTCTATTCGCTCGGTGTACGTCCGCGATCCTGACGGCAACCTGATCGAGGTTTCCTCCTACGCGTAGAGACTACCCTGTGCGGGCCTGCCCAGAACCCTGACTATCGTTCGTTTGCGGAAACGCGGGAGGACGGACTAAGGCGTGCATGCAGGTAACGGCGTTACGGCTGACCTGCGGCCCGGCAACCACCACGAGTACCGCAACGGCATGAGCGACCAGAAAAACGGCGTAAGGGTTCAAGGCCGTCTGATTCCCTTTCCTTCGTCGATCAGCCCGGAGGCGCGTGCCAGCCTCGAACAAATGGTGAATCAAGAGGGTGTCCCGCTGAACGCCCTCTACACGATGCCGTTGCCGGACGATCATGCGGGCTGGATGAAGATCAAGGCCGCGGCGGATGAACATTATGCGTCGGCGGTGAAAGGCCTCGCCGGCACGCTCCGGGCAAGCGTCGAGACGGTTCGAGCCGGTGAGGCCACCATCCATGTCGCGACGCCGGACACCATGGTCGATCCAGACTTCGCCTATCTGGATTTCCATGGTGGCGCACTGGTGTTTGGCGGCGGAGAGGCGTGTCGCGCGCAGACGCGGATGCAGGCGGATCAGCACGGGGTGCTCTGCTACGGCGTCGACTACAGGATGCCGCCCGAGCATCCATATCCTGCGGCGCTCGACGACGCGATGGCGGCCTATCGGTATGTGCTGGACCTGCACGCGCCAACGCGTATCGTCGTCGGCGGCCGATCGGCGGGTGGGAATCTGGCGGTTGCGATGCTCCTCCGCGCAAAGGATGAAGGCCTCCATCTGCCCGCAGGGTTGGTCCTGCTCTCCCCTGAGGTCGATCTGACCGAGTCCGGCGATAGCTTTCAAGTCAACCAGATGGTCGATGTAATGCTGCCTGGCTCGCTCATGCGGAACAACGAACTATATGCCGGCGGGGCTGACTTGGCGCACCCCTATTTATCACCCTTGTTTGGTGACCTTGACGGCCTTCCGCCCACCTTCCTCCAGTCCGGCACGCGTGATCTCTTCCTGTCCAACACCGTAAGGATGCACCGTGCGCTCCGCCGGGCGAAAGTGGACGCCGAGTTGCACATCTTCGAAGCGATGCCGCACGGTGGATTTCGGGGAAACACGCCGGAGGATCACGACCTGGCGGACGAAGTATCCCGGTTTGTCAAAAGCCTCTGGGGGTGACGCTCTTTCCTGCAATGCAATTCGAATAGGGACGGGTTGTCAGCGTTCTCTCTTTTTGGCGGTCCCAAGCGGTTGTGATCGGGCGGCAGATGACTGCTTTCTGATGAGCAGCACCAGAGGCTCAAGGTTGCCCCTCCGCCAAGTAGCTATGCGAGTTTGCGTCAGCAGCGGCAGCGGGTTAACAAATCAAAATGGCTGCATATCCCCGCAACCATCTTCCCATATACACAACCCCGTAACGAGAGTTCCTGGCTTTTCGCATTCCGGTACAAACGCATCCGGCCGCCCCGGCCATGGCGATAAATACACAGCCTCAGAGCCAATCTCTAACGGTCGCGCACAGCTTCCGAGAATACGCTGTGCCCACTTGCGCCCCACGAATGCTTCAACAACCTGCACGCGATGTACCGCGTCCGCCAGATCTCCACTCCCAATCTGCCGCTGCCTGTCCGTTAGCGCATGGTTCGTCTGGTGCAAAAGCACCCCATATCTACGTATTCTATACCATGGATACATCCTGTTCGACGCGGGTTATGCGTTTGGGAAATATGGGTTTTCGGTCCGGTCGGGCGGAGACCGCATGGCGCCCGAAGACAGGGGCTTATCATGACTCAGCATCGTAGTTTCGCACGCATCGCAGGGGTTCTCACCATCGGCATCGGCATCGGCATCGGCGCGCTGTCGCTGTCCGCGTGCGTCAACCCGTCGGCAAAGATCGCCACCTCGCTCGAGGGCTATGGTTTCCAGCCGGCGCAGTCGCAGTGCGTCGGCGATCGGCTCGAGGCGAACCTGTCGCTCGGGCAGCTCCAGCAGCTCGGTCGCGCCGCCAAGGCATCGCGCGAGGGCGACACGACGCCGGGCCGCCTGACCGTGGGCGATTTCATCCGCGTGTCGGGGCAGGTCGAGGATCCCAAGGTGCCGCTCGAAGTCGGCAAGGCCGCCGCAGCCTGCGGTATCCTCGCCGATCCGGCGTCGCCGCTCTGAAATGAAAGAATAGGACGCGGCATCGGCGTCCATTCGCAGGACGCCGCGTACCTTCGGGATCAGGCCCCGTAGAGGGTTTTTAGGGATATAATCATGCAAGACGTAACCTATGCGGGCGATACGGTGGTATCGAACACCCGCGACTTCGGGGCGCAAGCCTGGGGCTATGTGGAAATCTGGACGCCGCGGATCATCGCCGCGCTGATCATCCTGGTAATCGGCTGGGCGATCGCTCGCGCCGTGAAGTGGGGCGTCGCCAAGCTCGTCAACAAGACGCCGCTCGCGATCCACGCCAACGAACCGAATGCCAACCCGCGCAACCCGACGACCATCGGCGCACAGGTTGGCGATGCCGCCTATTGGGTGGTTCTGCTGATCGCGCTGTTCCTCGCCACGCAGCCGCTGGGTCTTGCCGGCGCGACCGGTCCGCTCGGCGACATGCTGCAGGGCTTCGGTCAGGCGGTACCGCGGATCATCGGCGCCGCGCTGATCTTCTTCCTGGGCTATGTGCTCGCCAAGGTCGCCAAGAAGGCGGTCGAGGCGGTCATCACGGCCAGCCATGTCGAGCGTTTCTCGACGCATGTCGGTGCGACCAAGCCGAGCGATCCGACCATGCTGCCCCGGACCATCGGTGGCATCGTGTTCGCGCTGATCATCATCCCGGTGTCGATCGCGGCGCTCGACACGCTGAACATCGCGGCGATCTCGCAGCCGGCAACCGCCATGCTGCGCATCATCCTCGATGCGATCCCGCACGTCATCGCCGCCGGCATGATCCTCGCCGTCGCCTATGTCATCGCCAAGTTCGCGTCGCGTCTGCTGACGCAGTTCCTGGCAACGACCGGCTTCGACCGGACGATCGGGTCGATCGGCA
>Ga0265296_1003690_pt1 | contig 13929 bp, 10 predicted proteins | sample MunlanPumphouse1_FD_189073 | JGI IMG/M metagenome (GOLD analysis project Ga0265296, IMG submission 189073) | Groundwater microbial communities from a municipal landfill in Southern Ontario, Canada - Pumphouse #1 | ecosystem: Environmental > Aquatic > Deep subsurface > Groundwater | place... | reverse complement strand
GGCAAGCTGCGCGCGATCGGCGTGAACACCGCAGCAGATCTGCGCGGCCTCGACGCACGCGTCGCCCGCCAGCTGCTGACCGTGACGGGCGAGCGGCTGGTGCGCGAGATGAACGGCGTGCTTTGTCAGGATCTCGAGATTACGCCGCCAGGACGCAAGGGCATCGCGGTCACCCGATCCTTCGGGGCGCCGATCACTCAGCTGGCCGACATGCTCGAGGCGACGGCCTTCTACGCGACCCGCGCCGGCGAGAAGCTGCGCCGGCACGGAATGCTGGCCCACCAGATGCAGGTCTTCTTCCACACCAGCCAGTTCGCCGATGGACCGAGCCGTTCCGTGTCAGGCGTCGCGACCATGCTTGAGCCCACGTCGGACACGCTGGAACTGGTGCGCGCGGCGTCGGGCGCAACCCGACGCCTATGGCAGCCCGGCTATCGGTACGCCAAGGCGGGCATCATCATGGAAGACCTGGTCACGCCGGTGCAGGCGCCGCGATCTCTGCTGGCTCTGGCCGACCCGCGACGCGATGCGCTTATGACGGCGATGGATGCGGTGAACAGCCGCTTTGGGCGCGGCGCGCTGTCGTCGGCGCAATCCGGCGTGTCGCGCGCCTGGACGGTTCGGGCCGACATGAGAAGCCCGGCCTATACAACCAGGCTGTCAGAGACGCCGATCGCGGCGGCTTGAAATGAGCGGTCCATGTTCCGGGCCTCTGCTTCATCTGCCGGCACTGCGGAGACGAACTAGCAGCGAAGGTTCCAGATTCCGCTTTCGAACGCCGGCCCTCAGCCAGCACGGTCCGTCGCGTCGGGGCCGGCATCCAAAACCCTAAACAGAAGCGGGCATTGCCTTGTTTCCGGGAAGTGTACGTTAAAAGGTCGGCTTCTCAGATCGTCGCGCCGCCCTCTTGTGCGGTGACGACTTTAGCTAAGCGGCGTGGAGGCCCAGGCTCTGCCGCACGCTTTCGCCTAGCGTCGTAGCCAATCGCACGACCAGATAGGCGACGCTTTTTCTCGACACCGTTGCGCCGCCGTTCCTGAAGTGCTCGCCCTTCTCTGTCGTGATGATCGTGTAGTCGAGATCGGAGGCCCCGATCACCTGCGTCGACTTGCGGGTCGCCCATAGACTTGATCGCCGATCCGTGGCCTCTCAGATCAAGCCTCCATCCTCGTTTTTTGAAGCCCCGCGCCATGCCCATCTCCTCCCAATCGGCCAGCGACCGACTTGTCCGATCGACCGCCAAGGTGCTCGCGCTTCGCGACGGGGAGCTGATCAACAGCGGGTCCGGACTTTTGATGATGCTCTACCCTTGGGGTCGGGATGACCCCCGCTTTGCGCCCGCCCTCGTCACGAATCGGCATGTTCTTGAAGGTGCCGATCAGATCACCTTTCAGGTGCCGAGCAGCGATACATCTGGCCGCCGCGTGATCAACAACCACGCACCGGCCACCGGCTTCCTGTTCCATCCGGACCCGACGGTCGATCTGTGTCTGGTCCCGGTCGGTCTGGAGATGGTGCAGAGCGAGGACCTCCATTCAGCGGAGTTCATTTCGTCGCTGGACATCTGGGATCAGGATCGGCTCGACCAACTGAATGCGATCGAGACGGTCATCATGATCGGGTACCCGGACGGACTACGAGACGAGGAGCAGCTCTACCCCATCTCGCGGCGTGGGATCACGGCGACCCCGGCATTCGCGCGCCTCAACGGTCGGCCCGACTTCATGATCGACTGCGCCTGTTTCCCCGGATCGAGCGGGTCACCGGTGTTTCTGCTCGAGCAGGGCTTCCACACCGACAAGAACAACAACACGCATCTCGGCGAGAGCCGGTTTGGCCTGCTTGGCTTCCTCTACGCCGGGCCGGTGATGAACGCGGGTCGTCTAGTGGCGAGTCCGCCGCCGACACAGTTGAGCCAGATGGTCGATGCGCCGCTCATGATGAACCTGGGCATCTGCGTACGAGCGGCCAAGCTCAACGATCTGATCGAGATCGTTCGGGGAATGGTCTGACTGCTCCGCTCCCCTACTCCGCAAGTTCCCAATAGGCGCCGTCGGGGTGGGTCAGCGGCTTCATGCCTGCGCGCTGGGCTGGCCCGTTGGCGGAGACCAGAAGCTGGTGCATGTCGATCAGAACGAGACGACAGTCGGCGATGTACCCATGTCCAAGAAAGGACAGATCGACATTGGACACGCTGACGGTGTCGATGCCCGGCACAACGGTGACCGGGGGCGCCAGACCGACGCGATCCGCGCCGTGGACCAGACGGGACGAGCGTACCGCGAGATCCTTGTCCGACACGTAGAGGGTGGTGCGATCGCAGACGGCGCCATAGGCGGCGTGAAGTTCGCGGAATAGGCGGGCGTCGACGTCGGGCGCGGCGAGGATGATCTGTCCGAACGGCTTTCCGGTCCTCTGGGCGGCATTCCGCGCCATGCGGTCGACCGCCCTCAAGAGACCGCGATTGCCCATGCTGTGCGCTACGATATGAATTTGACGCGCGCCGGAACACCTGGCGAAATCCTCTAGGAAGTCGGTGATTGCCACTTCGCTGGCGTCGATGGATGCTTCGTCCACCGTGTAGCCTAGAGTGCGTCCCTGGGAGGGCCAGCTGAAGAAGGCCATGGTTCCGGGAATGCCGAGATCGGCGCCGATCTGCGCGGCGGAGACGGCGGCGCTCTCGAACGAGACATTGTAGCCGTGGAGGAAGACGATCGCGTCATGAGCCTCGACCCCGGCATTCCTCAATCGATTGCCGAGACCGGACCAGAAGGCCTCGACTCCCAGCGTCTCGATCGCCTCGAGGGTCATGGGCTTCTCGCCCAGAAGTCTACGGAAGAAACTCGGCTGTCCTTGGCCGATGCGATGGCTCTTCGGAATGGCGACCTCGCAGCGGCCAAGTGTCACCGTCGGATGGGTCGCCCCCCCGAACCCCTTCACCTTGCCGTCCATCAGGATCGGGTTCCGATTGGTGCCGAACCAGACCTCGTAGATGGGTGAGCCCGGCCGGACGCTGGTGCTCTTGGTGCTGAAGGTCATCGTGCGGCTTTGGATCCGAATCGCTTCCACCGCACTGCTAAGCCTCGACATCCCGGACTGAACGGCATCGTGAATAGCGTTTCGGACGTCTTCAGCAAGGACTTCGGGCTCGAGATCGTCGAGCATGCTGAGGATATGGCCCTCCTCTTGGATGGCGACTAGGCCCACGGCGACGCCGCCGAATTCTGCTGCGGCTTCGACCGCGCGCTGGGCCGCTTCGGCTCCCGTCCCCGGATTCTCCGCGAGCCGCGCCACTGACGCTTCTGTCTCGTAGGTGCGCACGATCAAGGCGGCGAGAGCCGCGCGCTCATCGCGAAGCCGGCCGCAGAGCGGCGTCAGATAAGGGCTGACGTTGAGGGTCGCGATCGCCGCGAAGCGAAAGGCGCTCTCCACCAAGCTATTGACCAGAACTCGTCTGACTTCGGTCGCTTCGAACATTCATCCCCCTAAGCTACCAGCGCGAACATGCCGCGCGCGCCGCACACGTCACGATTGATCGATGATGCCGCATCAGAGTTGACCTGAACAGATGGCTGGGACGGTTGAAGGCCCTGACGGTCGACCGCAGCCGCCGTGCCGAACTCCGCCATATGGCTGCGGCTCGCGTTGGAGATCTGGATGCGCTGCCGGATCAGGATCGACCGGGTTCGGCGCAGCACCATGACGCTCTGCTGATCACGCGACTTCACCGGCACGAAGCGCATCGTCGGCCGGGTGACCGCCTCGCAGATCGCCTCCGCGTCGGCCATGTCGTTCTTCTGGCGTTTCACGTAGGGCTTCACGTAGCTCGGCGGCATCAGCCGCACATCAGGACCCAGGCCGGTCAACTCGCGGGCTCCCGACCAGGCAGGGAGTCAGATTCTCGAAAAACAGTAGCCGCGCTCGCGTCAGCTTCTGTCGAATGACGATGCCGCCCTCAGCATCAACGCCGTGCACCTGGAACACCAACTTCGCAATGTCCGAACCGATCGTGACTACCTGACCCATGGCTCTCCTCCAGCTCTGCCGGCCTAACGCCGCCGGTGGGTTGGAGAGCCGTCCGCAGCATCAAGAGCGGACATCTACCGCTTGCCACAAAGTGACCTTCTACTCGATCGTCATAAAACGTCCGCTGCCGACCGACAGCTCGCATTCAACTCGACCGAGACCGAATTAGCGCAGAAGCCACCGCCTTCGAGTGAAATCCCCAGCTTAAGGTCCACGGCGTTACTGCGTCAGCCGAAATGGGTTGACGGTTCAACATGGCGGACGTCAAAACAACCAGTGGTTTGAGCAGCGCTTGGATCGTCTCTGTGCGTTGAGGTCCGCGGTATTTCGATTGCAGGCGGCAGAGTCGCATTTTACTTGTGGCCGCCAAAAAATATTGGGGAGGGAGAACGACATGGCTGAACAGGTGCTTCTGCAACTACTGGAAGCTGGCGTCGTGAATGTCGGCGGCGAAGACGTCCGACTTGAGAAACTTCAGAACACCGCGAAGGATCTGGCGGCCACGCTCAAGAAGACGCCGGAGGCCACGTCCTACTGGACCATGGCGGCGGCGGACCCCACCGTCGATCCCGCCGAACCAATCATTCAGGAGGCCTGGGGCGTCCTGAAGAAACATTGGACGACAGTCGCTAACACCTACCAGTCCATTCCTGTGACCCTTCTCCGGGCATGCCTGCTGGATGCAATCGTCCAGACTGCGGCCCAGAACGACCACATAGGCGTGGCGTTCGTGAACACCGCGCGTAACATCCTGCCGCATGTCGAAGTCGCAGACGAGGCCGGCGTTTGGACAACGGCATTGAGCGAGGTGCAAGCCCGCGTGGATGCGCGCGCCGAGCGCGAATGGGCAACGCCAGAGACGATTAAACTAGGCGCAATGGACTACCAAGCCCCGACCGGTTTTGTGATCGGGTCCAAAAAAAGGGTCACGAACGTTGAGAACCTGTCGGCAGGGATCTTGGCGGCATCGGGGCCTACGGGTGGGGATCAAAACCCGCACTGGCCCAACGATGTGACGAACTGGGTCAACGAATTCGCGCCGCGTCTGGCGAAGGCCGTCGCGGCCAGCATCGACGGTGTCGCGGCAGCCAACGCTATCGATCCGGTCGATTTGGCCCCAGCGCTCTCGGAACTTTCGAGCGCTGTCGAAAATTACGTCGGCGAAGCGCTTGGCGCGTTCAGCGGTGCGACCGCAGGCTTGCAGCGACGCACCAATCTCCTGTGGTGGAAAGAGGCTGTTTATTCACCCAGCGCCCGGATCAGCTACAGGACGCTTCCCGCTTACCCTGCGGCGGCTTTGATGGCCCTCGACCTGTTCAGGCAAACCCCAACCTTTTCCCCCGGCAGTGTCTCCGCCTTTCTGGAAGAGGCGATCTTACTTCTGCCGGCCGCGAAGGACGCGGAACCGAAGCCGGTGGCCGATCTGATTACGGAAATCCGCGAGTCCAAACCTCTTGAGCCCGTTCGCGCGGCGTCAGGTCAATACGCAAACCCTCCCAAGGGGCGCGGGCCAATCCTCGCGCTTCTCGGGCATGGCGACGCCGTCACGATCGACGCCGAATCCCTGCGCAAATTCTCGGGTCTCCAGCCGTCCGTGAAACTGTCGCCGGAGGGCTGGGGTGCCCTGATCTTCCGCGAACTTCAGGCGGCTCGGGCGACGGCGAAAACGCCGGGGCGTAGAGCGTAGCCCATGGAAGAGTGTCCGCACCCGGATTGTTTCGCGCCCGATACGACCTGTGCGCTCGGCAATGTCGAACTTGCCGCCTGCCTGCAGTGGAAAGGCGGCAAAGCGCCTTCAGCACCGTCTGTCGAGACGGATGACAAGATTCTGGTGCCTTGGACCGGGGACGCTCTGGGCCTTACGGATCTGGCTTTCGTTACCGGCAGGGCGAAGCCCGTGGTCGTTGCTGTCGCCGGACCGGAAAGCGCCGGCAAGACCACGCTTCTGGCGTCCTGGTACCTCCTTCTGGGACGCGGCCGCCTGCTGCAGGGACGTCGCTGGTTCAATGGCTCCTACAGCCTGAACGGATGGGAAGCTGTCGCATCCTCCATGCGTTCCGCGCCGGGCCGGCCGCCGACGTTTCCGCCCCACACCACCAGTCGTGGCGCACGAGCCCCTGGGCTGCTGCACCTAGCCTTGCGAGAAGACGACGGGCGGCGACGCGACCTGTTGTTCGCAGACGCGCCCGGAGAATGGTTTCAGAAGTGGGCTGTCAACGCGGAGAACCCAGAGGCGGAGGGTGCCCGTTGGCTGGCCGTCCATGCCAATCTCATTCTGCTCGTCGCCGACCGCCAGGCGCTCTCCGGCTCGAAGCTGGGTGCGGCGCGAAACGCCTTTCAGCTTCTCGCCAAACGGGTCGCAGCGGAACGCCGTGGCCGTCCGGTCGCACTTGTCTGGACAAAGGCGGATATCGAGATCGACCCTCAGATGGAAGCCATGATCAGAAAGGCCGTCATGGACGAAATGTCTGACGCGGTGGAGCATTCGACCAGTGTCTTCGATCCAGACGGCGGCGACGTCGGTGTGGGCCTGATCAGGCTATTCGACTGGATCGCCTCATATCGGCGCCTTGGCGTGGTCGTTCCGCAGACGCAAGCGTCGGTCAACGATCCGCTGTTTCTTTACGGGCGGACAGCGACATGACGGCAGACAAAAAGTCCATCCTGCTGCTGGGGGAGTCGAACGTTGGAAAAACCCATTTCGGCGCGCAACTGCTCAAACGCCTCGTCACCGGGAACAGCCGCCTGACCATGCAGGGGTTGGCGACGAACTTGGAGGCCTTCGAACAGACCATGGAACAGCTCTCCGAAGGTTTGGCTTCAGGCCATACGGCCGCGACCAGTTATGTTGAGAGCATCTGGCCGGTAGGAACGCCGAACGGCGAGCGCGCTGATCTCATCTGGCCCGATTACGGCGGCGAACAAATCCGCGCCCTCGTGGCAGAACATCGCATCCCATCGGAATGGCGGTCGCGGGTGTTGGCGGGGACGGACTGGATCCTGCTGATCCGCCTTCACATCATGCGGAACGACGAAGATCTGTTCTCAAAGCCGCTTGCTAAGCTCGGCGGCCCCAAGGTCGAAGTCGAAGAGTTCACGCCATCCGACCAGGCGCGCCTCGTGGAGCTTCTGCAGATGCTCCTTCACATCGGAGGCCATTCCACGGACGCACCGATTGCAACGCCAAGCTTGACGATCCTTTTAAGCTGCTGGGACGAGGTCAGCGCGGAGGGAGCGCCTCTCGAGGTGTTCAGGACGCGTCTTCCGATGTTCTCGAACTACGTCGAAAGCGTCTGGGATTCGCCACAGGTGATCGGTCTGTCAGCGCTTGAACGCTCCCTGAGCGAGAAGACTGCAGACAAGGATTTCGCGATCAAGGGGCCGGAGACCTTCGGCTATGTGGTGCTCCCCGATGGTACCCGGGAGAATGACATCAGTTGGCCCATCCAACGGCTACTGACGCGCTGACTGGGACATGCGGATCGAAACCGCCGTTTACGGCGAGGTAAATAATGGCCACGGGTTGCGAGATTGCAGCGGCGGCAAGGAGTTCGCGCGCCGCGTAGCGGCGCGCATGGATATCCCGTCTAATCCTCCACCCGGCGTCTTGTGGTCACCCTACCCGAGCGGGTTCGTCTTCGAGGACCGGTACGTGCTCGCGCGTACCTTCCGCGATCCATCTGCGCGTCGCGGTAATATGGTGATCACCCAAGCGGTGATCGTGCCCCTCGACCAAATGGTCCAGATCCCCAATCTGGCGGATCTCTTCAATCAGATGGCGCAGACCCCGCAGGAGCTCGTCACGCCTTCGGTGAGCATTGAATACGAGGCCCGCGCCGCGCCCATGTCTGCGGAGGACCTCGTGACTGCCGCCAATGCCATGGTGACGCGGGGAGACGGTCCCGCCGTCCGTATAGGTCTGGACAAGTTCGAGAATCTGGTCGGCGCGATCTGGTCGAACCTGTGGCCAGAAGCCCGCGCAGCGTTCAGCTTCCGCCTGAGCTTCACACCCCAAGACCTGGTGGAGATTCCTACGCCAAGCCTGGTGACCACCCCGACCTCGCTGATGGCTCGCTGGACCGGCCCGCGGGTAATGTCCGGCCCATCTCAAGATCCCGCAAACGCAGCTGCGGCGGTCATAGCGGGGCACCAATCCTCGGATCCGATCATAGAGTTTGGGCGGAGCATAGGCGCTGACGTGGGCGACCTCGGCAAATTAGCGCGGCTCGAACAAGCGCAGACGCTGCTAACGACCAGAGACACCTTCGACGGGATGTTTGCTGGAGTCCGCCTCGTCGATCACCTATCTCCGTCACCATCGCTCGGAGAAGGTATCAAGGCGGGCATACTCACAAGCGTGGCCAGCGCCGTCCCAGCCGCGTCCCCCGCCCAGATACTTGCGCTTCGAAACCTCAGCCTGACGGGGTTCAGGAATCCAGCTGTGTTGTGGGATGCCGTGGAAACCTGGGCGGCGGAACATGCCTATCCGATCGATGGCCCGCCGACCCTCCCTGAAATCTTGGAGGCGACGACTCAGACCAGCGCCGCGATCCCGGAATGGAGAGCCGCCGTCTCCCAAGGGGCTCGTCGTGCCCTCCAGACGCCGAAGAGCAGCCTCGCGACCTCGCTGTGGTCGTGGCTGGATGATCGGCCTTCCCTGATCCCGGCTGCGTTCGAAATTCTCCCGGACAATGTCGCCACCGGCAAGGTCATGTCCGCAGCCGCGCCGAAGCGTCTGATCGGCGAGACAGCTGACCTACGCGCCCGAGCTCTGGAGCGCGGATGGCTGAGTGTACATGGGTCGATCCTTGCGGCGAGCATGCCGCCCGTTGAGGCGGCCCGTCAACAGATTGCGGTGGATTCAGACGTTGGAAGCCAGGCTGGCTTGGACGCGGCGTTGAGACACGCGACGGATCAGAATCTCCTCCATGCTGCGGAGGAGCTCGGGGACGAACGTCTGATCTCACGCGCGGCTAAGGCCATTGTGAAGCGTCCAAAAATCCTGACTACCTTCGCGATCGAGACCGTCAATGCCCAACGCATCTGGGCGGCTGCGCTTCATTACGACCTCGAAACATGGAAGGCGCCGGCAAACCCCGAGGCGATCCGGAACGCCCTTCTCTCCAAGTCGTTGGACGGCCTCGCCGCCCACCCTCCCCTCATCGATCTCATTTCGAAGACGCCGCTCGCGGATCTTGCCGAATACTCCCGCCAGACCGAAGTCTGGCCTATGGCATGTTCCGGGGCTTTTTTCCTAGCCGGAAGCGCGAGAGGCTGGATTGAGCGAGCCCAAGGGGGCGTAATTTCGGACCCCGACCGCGTCCTAGAACAGTCGATTCTCGCGAGCACCTCGCTTTCTGCAGTGTTCACGGGCGCGGAACAGAAGCCTGCTCAGGGCGTACGGATCGCGGCGGCACTGCCGAGCCTGGATCAGTTGATATTCACCGCCTGGGTCCAAAGCTCCATGGCGCTGTGGCCAGCGTTGACGACGGGTGATGCTGAGCTGCTGGGGGGGCTCATTGCCGAGCGGCGCTGGGGCCAGTGCCTAAGCTTGCTGCTCGATCGCTACCGCGCCGGTCGGAGAGACCTCAAACCCACGCTCCGATCGGCAGCCAACTTGTTGTCGTTCTGGGACAAATGGACGGAGGGCCTCTTCACGCCGACGGCTGACGAGAAGTGGGAATCCTTTGTCGGCGTGGCTTCGGAACTTTATCCCCATGGGCCAGGTCAGCGGGAACTCTGGGAACGCGCAGGTGGCAAGACCGCGGAGCTGCCCAAGGGGGGCACCGGCGGCTCACTTTGGCGATCAGCCATGTTTCTCGTCCGGAAAGGCGGGCGCCCGTCGTCAGCCGCCCTTCTCCGCGAAATGCGTCGTGATTTTGCAGCCAATCCCGAACTGCGCTTTCTGGCCCAGGACGCCGACATAACATCCATGCGCTGATCGACCTTGCGCTTCCAGGAATTCCAATGGTTTCTTCCGGCTATCCCTCCGGGCACGCCCTGATCATCGCGATCGCTGAATATCAGCACGTCACGCCTCTGCCGGCTGTGGTCATCGCGGACGCCGATGACATGGCCGATACCCTGAAGTCTCCTCGCTGGTGCGGCTACGACGCGGACAAGGTTAGGACGCTCACCAATGCGGCCGCCACAAGAGAGGCCATCTTGAAGGCCTTCGCAGATCTTGCTGCAACGGCCGCCAAAGGCGACACCGTGTGCATCTATTTCTCAGGTCATGGCGCAGCGCCCGTTGGCCCAGATACAGACGAAAGCAGGCTTGTGCCAGTCAATGGGCGGCTTGACGACCTTGCAGGCACCACGATCTCCGCCACGGAGTTTTCTACTGCCCTTCAGGCCATCAAGGCCGATCGACTCCTTGTATTCTTGGACGCCTGCCACGCCGAAGGTGCGGGCGCCGTCAAAAGCCCGTCTGACCAGTCCGACATCACCTCAGGGTTCACCGAGAAAAGTCTCGGTCGGCTCGCCGAGGGTGTCGGCCGCGCGATCCTAGCCTCCTCGAGAACGGACGAGGTCTCGCTCATCATGCCAGGCGCGCGCAACAGTGCCTTCACGACCGCGCTGCTCGAGGGCTTACAGGGCGCCGCCGATCCAAACCAGGAAGGGGTCATCACGCTCTTCAACCTGTTCAGCCACATCGAGCTGCGGGTGCCGGACCTCACCGGTGACCGACAGCACCCGATCCTGAGGACGCGGCTACAGAACAATCTCGTTGTCGCCCTAGGCAGAGGCGGATCGAAGGCACCCGGTTCGGCGACACTGGAGGCTGCCTCAGCAGATGACTGGGCGTTTATGAACTCCATTTTCTCCGCCCTCTATCCGTCCGGTCCGACGGACAAAGAAATCTGGGATCGCGCAGGCGGCGACGTCGCAACCCTCGATCTCAAGGGCAACGGGCGCAGCGCGTGGTTTGCAGCGCTCCGAATGCTCCGACAGGGCGGCGGGGGCGCACGCATCTCTAAGCTTAGCCTCTTGGAGGAAGCTTCGTGCGATTTCCCGAACAATCCGGACCTCAACAAACTGCGATGATAGCTCCGTTCAGATGCCGCTCCGCACCGGTTCAGACATGAAAGGAACGTAATCCCAGATCGGCTTGTGGCTATGACCGGGTACATCACGGCGAAACTGCACATTGGTGCGCCAAGGTTGGCGATAGCGGAGGCAAGTGCGCGCGGATAGCCGCCGTTCCTGACGTCTCCGCTAGCTTCAGCCACGCCTTCACAATTCCAGATGGCGCCCCTTCAAGGCGACCGCCATTGCCAGACCCTGAGGGCCCGGCATCATCATCGCCGCCTCCCCAACTGCTAATGACCTGGCCCCGACCTTCAGCCGCCCATAGTGCTCCACGCCCTGAGCATCGCGCACCACCACCCAGGGTGCCGCCCCCGCCTCATCATCGAACCCCGTTTTCACCACCACGCCCTTCACCCGCTCCGCTCCCAGCGGCCGCACCTCCCGCGCCCCCTCCAGCCGACGCTGGTTCATCGTCCTGATGATGTCCCGCCGCACCTGAAGCGTCCGCAACTTCATCTCCATCTCAGGATCGAGCCGGTATCGGCGTCCGGCCCGCCCAGCGAGCCCCAGCCCCTCCAAATGCCGGAGCCGTCCCCGGCTCAATGCCGCCCAGGCGCCGGTCGCTCCCACCCCGTCATCGACCATGCCGCCCGCATCCGCCGCCGCCAGCAGTCGTCTATCCAACCCCGTGAACCGATCCGCCTGGGTCTCTTTCCAGACCCGCCGCTCCGCTTCGACGCGCGACAGTTCGCCCAGCCGCTCCTGCGCCACCTCCTGGGCCCGCGCGCGGAAGCCGTAGCCCATGTAGTCGCGGGGAATGACCAGGTCCCGTCCATCTCCTCGCCGCCCCCTCACCAGGACATGGGCGTGCGGCTGGTCGGTGTCGTAGTGGCAGGTCGCCACCCAGCGCAGTTCCGGCTCGCCTAGGTCCGCCGAAACCCGCGCCATGACCTCGCGCACATAGCCCCTCAGATCGGCGATCCGGTCGCCGTGCTCCGGCGAGATGATGAAGCGGAAATGATGGCGGTCCTCGCTCCAGCCCCGCGTCTCGAGCGCCGCCTCCACCCCGTCGTCCGTCCGGTCAAAGAAATCCGGACGCGCCCCCTCGACGCCCGCCCCTGACCGTCCGAGATAGGCGACATGCGCCGCCAGCGCCCCCGCCCGGGCCGCGGCCTTTCCGACATGTCTCGACACCAGGGCCTTCACAATCACCCGCTGACGGACATCCATGCGAAAGGCCCTGCCCGACCGTCCCTGCGCCGCCCTGAGCACGCCTGAACGATCGCCCAGGGCGAACTGCCGCGACGCCGCCAGCCGCTGGAGCATGCCTGTGCGCACCGGCACCCGATCGGACTTCAGGGACAGGGGAAGACGGACCTGGACACCCTCCAGGTCCCGCGCCCCGCCCAGTGACAGCCGGTTCTCGATCGCCTCGCGGATGAGCATGTCGCGCCTCTCGAAAAGGCCGCTGATCCGGCCGAACCCGGCAACTCTCCACAAGTCATCCAGAATCCGACATTCATCGGCTAACCCAACGAAAGAATAGCGAAAAGACGAAGCCGCCAACACCGCCTTTTATCTTGCCCTCCGGCCCTTTTCTCAGATTCCAGGACATCGCCATCAATACCGCCCGTCCCTGAACACGCACTATCAAACGCTCGCGCCTCGTCGACAGAACCTCGGCCGGACAGAACCGAAGCCCACGAGACAAGATGGCAAAACCCGCCCGGCCGAAGCCGAGCGGGTCTGGTTTAAAGTGATGGCGGCGATGTCCCTCAGTGCGGTCGCGACCGGACCGCCAGATGTCGAACGCCCTGCTCCGTCGCCTTTTGTCCGAGGTTGAGCGCCGGTCCGAACGGGCGTCCGTCTGCCGACCGCGCCTCGTCCAGGGACCGGCTCAGAGTGAGGCAGCAGGTCGGCTCCAGCGCGATCAGATCGTCATTGGCCCGGAAGGGAGCGGACTTGCCATGGGCGTCGAAATCGGCCCGGGCGAGGATGAGCTTCACGCCCTTCTGCTGGGCCCATCGGATCGCCAGCTTCTCGGCACCCTTCGCCCCGGTCGTCGCGAGCGCCATGTCCGGCCACTCCGCCAGGGCCCAGTTCAGGGCGTCGAAGATGCGGGCCGCGTCCTCCGCCGCATCCGCCGACGGCGCGCCCCGGAAAGCCACGACCGATCCAGGATGATGCGTATCGCCCGCCCTCCGGTCGCGGACCGCGCGGATCGCCTGCTTGGCCTCCAGCTGCGCCGCCGTCAGGAAGCTTCCTCGGCGACTGCCCCTCCAGGCGGTCCAGACTTCGCCGGTGGAAACCGTCCAGGCGTCGGAGGCCGCATCCCGGATTCTCTCGGCCGCTTGCGTGGCCGCATCTCCGGCGCGCGCCCGTGCGGTCGCTTCCTGAAGCTCGACGTCGGCCGCTTCCGATCCGTCGAAGTCACGATCCAGCCGGCGCATCGTATCGCGAGCCCGGTCCGCCTCCCGTTCGATCCGTCCGGCCGCCGAATGGAAGGCGCCGATCAGGGCTTCGCCGAGGAGGGTCTGGAAGTCCTCCAGCGCCGTGTCGGAGATCACGTCCAGCAGTTCAGTCATGAGGGCGCGCCCGAGCTGGACCAGGGCCTCCTCGGTCGGGTGCGGTCGCTGATCGCCGAGCGCGGCGGCCAGGTCGTCGAAGGCGGAGTCAGACTTCTGGGCGAAGGGCGAGGTGAAGGCGGGGTTCAAGCTGTGCATCGGATCATTCCATTTTCTGAAATGTCGCAGCGCCCCATGCGCAACGACCCCGCTCCTGGCCACGTCGGGGCCCCCGGCGGTCACCGGAGCGGACCGCCTCTCGCGGGCCGTGGAGGGAAACGGCGAAGCCGTTGACGGCCGGGGTGAC
>Ga0265296_1003689_pt1 | contig 13936 bp, 10 predicted proteins | sample MunlanPumphouse1_FD_189073 | JGI IMG/M metagenome (GOLD analysis project Ga0265296, IMG submission 189073) | Groundwater microbial communities from a municipal landfill in Southern Ontario, Canada - Pumphouse #1 | ecosystem: Environmental > Aquatic > Deep subsurface > Groundwater | place... | reverse complement strand
GTATTTCAAACCAAATCCCCCTGCACAATGCGGGCACGCTTGTGGATTGTTTGGTTCCATACTTGACTATTTTACAACCAATAAAATTAAAGCAGTTATCCCCTATATCTAAATGATTCTAATGGCAAATTGATGAGGTCAATTCCATGAAGTACAGCGATATTGTTGATTATTCAAAGCTTGACCCTGTGAAAAAAGCGGCGCTTGAAAAGTTTTCGGATACTGTTTCAAGGCCTGAGAGGCTTGGGCTGCGCATTGTTCCTGAAACATTGGGCGAGCCTGCAGTTGCAATTGATTTGCCCGGGCAGGATTTTATGCTGGCTTTTAATGTTGAGGGCCTTGGCACGAAAAACCTGATTGCGGATTCCATGAGCAAGGACCCGAGGGGCAAGGGCGTAAAATATTATGAAAGCGTTGGCAAGGATTGCCTTGCAATGTCAACAAACGATTTGGCTGCCATTGGGGCAGATGCTTTTGTTTACGGCGACATTTTGAGCAGCGGAGACAGCGCATGGTTTTCCGACCCTGGAAAGGCGCGTGCGGTATTGCATGGTTTCAGGGCTGCTGCTGACGAAATTGGCCTGGCAATTCCCTGCGGCGAAACCCCCACGCTGAAGGGCATTGTGAATGATTCCACAATTGACATGGCAGGCGCTTCGCTTGGCTTGATAAGGCCGAAAGAGCATCTTACTTTTGGGCAAAAGCTTTGCGATGGCGACCTGATAATAGGTCTTGAATCAAGTGGAATCCATTCAAACGGGGTTTCGCTTGCGAGAAGAGTTGCGGAAAAGCTGCCTGATGGCTATTTTTCAGTGCTTCCTTCAGGAAAGCTGCTGGGCGAGGCTCTCTTGGAACCGACAATTCTTTACACCAGGGTCATAATTGACATGCTTGATTCCTGCGAGGTGCATTATCTCAGCCCTATCACGGGGCATGGCTGGAAAAAAATCATGCGCGCAAAAAAGCCTTTTTCCTACATGGTTGATTTTGTGCCAGAGCCTGGCGAATTGTTCCAGTTCCTTGTTGACAAGTCAGGTGCTTCGCAAAAAGAGGCCTATTTTACCTGGAACATGGGCATTGGCTATGCAGTGATTGCCTCAAGGGAAAGCAGGGATGCGATTTTTTCGGCAAGCGAAGAACACGGCATAAAGGCTTTTGAGCTTGGAGTTGTTAGGAAAGGCAAAAAAAGCGTTTCCATAAAGCCGAAGGGCATTGTTTTTGACTGATTGGTTATGATGGCTGATTTGGAATTGCCTGAAAAAAGCAAAGAAAGGCTTCTCAGAATGCTTGAGCGCTCTGTCAAAAGCAATGCGCCAAAAGGTGAATTTGGGATTCTTTTCAGCGGCGGCATTGATTCTGTGCTGCTTGCGTTGCTCTGCAAGCGCGCAGGCCTGAAATTCAGCTGTTTTTTTGGCTTTCTGGATGGCCTTGGAGAGCCGAAAGACCTGGCTTTTGCAAAAAGGGCGGCCGATTTTTTGGATGTAAAGCTTGAGCTGGCTCCTGTTTCAATGGAAAGCCTTCCAAAGCTGATTGGGGAAACAATTTCCCTGATTGGTTCAACGAATCCTGTGCAGGTTTCAGTTGCTTTGCCGCTTCTTGCTGCCTGCAGTAAAGCAAAGCAGATGGGCATTAAAACCGTTTTTTCCGGAATGGGCGCGGACGAATTGTTCTGCGGCTATGCAAAGTTCAGGAATGCTGTGGATATCGCTTTTGAGTCAATGAGGCTTGTGCAATTGCTTCCTGAAAATGACCTTAAAAGGGATTTGGCAATTGCTTCGCATTGCGGCCTTGAGATAAGGGCGCCTTACCTTAATTCCGAAATCCTGCGATTTGCACTTTCGCTGCCGAAAAATCTCAAGCTTTCAGGGCAGCGCAACAAAATCATCCTGCGTGAGCTTGCGGTTTCCATTGGCTTGCCAAAAGAGCTTGCGGAAAGGAAAAAGGTTGCGGCGCAGTATGGCAGCAATTTTGACAAGGGCATTGAAAGGCTTGCGAAAAAGGCGAAGGCCAAAGGCAAGCGCGATTTTTTGGAAGGCTTTGCAAAAAAGCCGGAGATTGCCGCGCTTTTTTCGGGCGGGGAGGCGAATGGCGGTTTTGCTGCTGATGCCAGGTGCAAGCGCATTGCCGCCCTTTTTTCAGGCGGCAAGGACAGCTGCCTTGCCTTGTGGCTCATGCAGCAGAAAGGCTTTGGCGTTGAATGCCTTGTTTCGGTAATTCCGAAGAATCCTGATTCCTTCATGTACCACAAGCCAGGCCTTGCTATTCTGAAAATGCAGTCAGGGGTCTTGGGCATTCCGCTTGTCATTGAAAGGACAGCGGGCGTTAAGGAAAAAGAGCTTGCGGCTTTGAAGAAAGCGCTTTCGCGGGCGAAAAAGGAGTTCGGCATTGAAGGAGTATGTTCTGGCGCATTGTACAGCAATTACCAGCGTGAGCGCATCCAGGGCATTTGCGATTCGCTTGGCCTGCTGTTTTTTTCGCCATTGTGGCACATGGACCAGGTTGCTGAGCTAAAAATGCTCGTTGATTCTGGTTTTGTTTTTATTGTCTCAAAGGTTGCGGGCCTTGGCAAGGATTGGCTTGGCAGGCGCATTGGCGGGAAAGAAATTGCCGAACTTGAAAGCCTTGGCAGGAAAAATGGCCTGCATCCTGCTGGCGAGGGCGGAGAATTCGAGTCATTAGTATTGGATGCGCCGAACTTTTCAAAAAGGATTGCAATCCTTTCAATGAAAAAAAACATTCAATCAGGGCTAAACGGCAGCATTGAAATAGGGGATGCAGGGCTGGAAAGCAAGTGAGCAGCTGGCAAATAACGCTGGCTATTGGAGGCGCAAGCGCAGTAAGGCAGGGCGGGCTGGAAAGCAAGTGAGCAGCTGGCCAGGCGATTCTGCCATGACGCCCAAAAGCTTAAGTGGCATTTTTAAATTGTTGCAGGCATAAATGCCTTTTTAGAATGCTTGATTTTTTGTTTTTTTTCTGCTTTTTTTCAAATCTTTTTTATGCGGGGGCGTTTTGATGCCTTCAGCTGCTTCTCTGGTGCTTGCTGACGGCACTGTTTTTTCCGGCACGAGTTTTGGCTTTGAAAAAAGCTCGGCAGGCGAGGTTGTTTTTAACACAGGCATGGTTGGCTATCCTGAATCTTTGACGGACCCAAGCTATAACGGGCAAATATTGGCCCTTACTTACCCTTTGATTGGAAATTACGGCGTGCCAAAGCCGGAAAAAGATTGTTTTGGAATAGAAAAAAACTTTGAGTCAGGCAAAATCCAGGTAAGCGGCCTGGTTGTGTCAGATTATAGCCAGGAATTCCATCACTGGGAGTCAAGCCAAAGCCTTTCAGACTGGCTAAAGGCTGAAAAGGTCCCTGCTGTCACCGGAATTGACTGCAGGGCATTGACAAAAAGGCTCAGGGAAAAAGGCGTAATGCTTGGGAAAATTGTTTTTGGCGGCGACAACATTGATTTTGAAGACCCGAACAAAAGGAATCTTGCGGCAGAGGTCAGTTGCCTGCAGCCTGTTCTGCACAGCAACGGCAGAAAAACCGTTGCACTGGTAGATTGTGGGGCGAAGAATAACATCATACGGAGCCTTTTGCAGAGGGGTGTGTCGGTGCTTAGGGTTCCGTGGAACTACGATTTGTTTAACGGCAAATATGAATTTGACGCGCTGCTTGTAAGCAACGGCCCCGGTGACCCGAAAAGCGTTGGTGAAACGATTGGCACTGTAAAAAAAGCGCTGGAATATGGCCTGCCTACTTTCGGGATTTGCTATGGCAACCAGATTCTTGCATTGGCTGCCGGCGCTGACACTTTCAAGCTCAAGTATGGCCACAGGGGCCAGAACCAGCCGAGCCAGGCTGTGGGAACAAAGCAATGCTTTATTACTTCCCAAAACCACGGCTTTGCTGTTGATGAAAAATCTTTGCCAAAAGGCTGGCTTCCCTGGTTCAGGAATTTGAATGACGGGACAAACGAGGGCATCAGGCATGAAAGCAAGCCGTTTATGAGCGTGCAGTTCCACCCTGAAGCCATGCCGGGGCCTGTTGACACGGCTTTCCTGTTTGACAAGTTTGTTGAAATTGCAAAGGCGGCTAAAAAATGAATCATGGAATAAAAAAAGTCATTCTTCTCGGCAGCGGTGCCCTGAAAATCGGCGAGGCTGGTGAATTTGATTATAGCGGGAGCCAGTGCATTAAAGCGCTTAAGGAGGAAGGCGTTGAGGTTGTATTGGTCAATCCGAATATTGCAACGATCCAGACAAGCAAGGACTTTGCCGACAGGACATATTTTTTGCCGGTTAATCCTTTTTTTGTTGAGAAAGTGATTGAAAGGGAAATGCCCCAGGGAATATTGCTTGGCTTTGGCGGCCAAACAGCCTTGAACTGCGGGGTTGAATTGTTCAAAAAAGGGGTTTTGGAAAAGCACGGGCTCAAGGTTCTTGGAACGCAGGTTGACGCAATAATCAAAACCGAGGACAGGGAATTGTTCAACAAAGAGCTTGCAAAAATTTTTGTAAAGGTGCCGAGAAGCATTCCTGCAACCGGCAAGCAGGCTGCGCTGAAAGCAGGCAGGAAAATAGGCTATCCCGTTATTATCAGGGCGGCATATGCTTTGGGCGGAAAAGGGAGCGGTGTTGCAAAATCAGAGGCAGAATTGGCGGCTCTGGCAGAAAAAGCGTTTGCTTATTCCCCACAAATTCTTGTAGAAGAATACCTGGCGGGATGGAAAGAGATTGAATATGAAGTGGTAAGGGACTGCTTTGGCAACTGCATTACTGTCTGCAACATGGAAAATTTTGACCCGCTTGGAATTCACACAGGGGAGAGCATTGTGGTGGCGCCATCCCAGACGCTTTCAAACAAAGAATACCACGAGCTGAGGGAAATTTCCATCAAGGTGATAAAGCACCTTGGCATTGTCGGCGAGTGCAATATTCAGTTTGCTTTGGATCCAAAAAGCGATGATTACCGCGTTATTGAGGTCAATGCAAGGCTCAGCAGGAGCAGCGCCCTGGCAAGCAAAGCCACGGGTTATCCACTGGCTTTTATTGCCGCAAAGCTTGCCCTTGGCTACAGCCTTGCAGAGCTTGAGAACAAAATAACCAGGAAAACAATGGCCTGCTTTGAGCCTGCCCTTGATTATTGTGTTGTAAAGATTCCAAGGTGGGACCTGCATAAATTCAGCAAGGTCAGCCAAAGCATAGGCACTGAAATGAAAAGCGTTGGCGAAGTAATGGCAATCGGCAGGACTTTTGAAGAAGCAATACAAAAAGCCATAAGAATGCTGAACATTGGCATGTATGGCCTTGTCGGAAACAAGGTAATGATAAAAGAAATCGCCCACAGCATAGAGCACCCTACAGACAAAAGGATATTTGCGCTGATTGAAGCAATCAAAAACGGCTACAGCATTGAAAAAATATACGATTTGTGCATGGTTGACAAATGGTTTTTGTTCAAGCTGCGGAAAGTGGTTGAACTGGAAAAACAGCTTTCAAAAAAGACTTTGGAAAGCATGACGGCAGGGCTTTTGCTTGAAGCAAAAAAAGCCGGCTTTTCAGACAAGCAGATAGCAATGATTATCGGCAGCGAATCCGAGCTTGCCGTAAGGGAAACAAGGAAAAAGCTTGGAATTTTGCCTGTGACAAAGCAAATAGACACTCTTGCCGCGGAATTTCCAGCCGAAACAAATTACCTTTACATGACCTACAACGGCTCGGAAAACGATGTTGCATTCGGCAAAAGCAATCAGGTAATGCTCTTGGGCTCAGGTAGCTATAGCATTGGCAGCAGCGTTGAATTTGACTGGTGCGGCGTTACGGCAAACAACACGCTAAAGCAGCTTGGCTATGGCACAATAATGGTTAACTTTAACCCTGAAACAGTAAGCACTGACTATGACGTATGCGACAGGCTTTATTTTGAAGAGCTTTCCCTTGAAAGGGTGCTTGACATTTATGAAAATGAGCTGCCTTTGGGCGTGCTTGTCAGCATGGGCGGCCAAATTCCAAACAACCTTGCAAAAAAATTGCACGATTGCAGTGTGAAAGTGCTTGGCACTTCACCCGAAAGCATTGACAGGGCGGAAAACAGGCACCTTTTCTCTCAGCTGTGCGACACACTTGGCATTGACCAGCCGCAATGGAAGGAGCTGACAAGCAAAAAGGATGCGCTGGCGTTTGCAAAAAAAGCGGGCTTCCCTGTTCTTGTAAGGCCAAGCTATGTCCTGAGCGGTGCGGCAATGAGCGTTGCATTCAATGCAGAGGACCTTGGCAGCTACCTTGACAAAGCAGCTTCGCTTTCGCCGGAGTACCCTGTGGTTATAAGCAAATTCATTTCAAACGCAAGGGAAATAGAGATTGACGCCGTGGCAAGCAAGGGCAGCATTTTGGTTTATGCAATAAACGAGCATGTTGAAAATGCCGGTGTCCATTCCGGCGATGCAACAATGGTTTTTCCGCCGCAAAGAACCTACCTTGAAACAGTGCGGCGCATTAAAACAGTTGCATCCAGCCTTGCAAGGGAGCTGAAAATCACGGGGCCTTTCAATATCCAGTTTTTGGCAAAAGAAAACGACGTAAAAGTGATAGAGCTTAATCTCAGGGCATCACGCTCTTTTCCATTTGTCTCAAAGGTTTCAGGCATAAACTTCATTGAGCTGGCAACAAAGGCAATTGTAGGCCATCCTGTTTCAAAGGTTGAAAAAAGCGCCTTTGATTTGGATTATGTGGGCGTTAAGGCACCCCAATTCAGCTTCAGCAGGCTGAAAGGCGCAGACCCTTTGCTTGGCGTTGAAATGTCTTCAACAGGCGAAGTTGCCTGCCTTGGCACCGATGTCGAGGATGCGCTGCTCAAAAGCCTTATTGCAACAGGCTTCACAATCCCGAAGAAAAACATTCTTGTAAGCATAAGCGGTGACATGAACAGGTTTGACCTGCTTGGCGGTCTCAAAAAGCTTGAAGGGCTTGGCTTCAGCCTCTATGCAACCGATACCACTCACCAGTTCCTCAAAGGCCGGGGCATAAAAAGCAAAGTGCTGCACAAGATACAGGAGAAAAAAAAGCCGAATGTGCTGGACTATCTGAAAGGAAGAAAACTCGATTTGGTGATTGCAATCCCTGACGAGTTTGACAGGCAGGCCCTTGAAGCAGAATACGATTTGAGGCGAAATGCAGTTGACTTTTCCGTGCCGTTGGTCACAAACAGGCAGCTTGCAAAGCTGCTGATCAATTCAATGGCAAAAAAGAAAATGGAAAGCCTTGAAATACTGTCCTGGCAGGAATATGTGCAATAGCTGCAGCCGGCAACCTTTCCCTTTTAAAGCCGGCTGCCAGGAATTCCGGCTTTGCCCATTTGCAATCATTGCCCCAGGATTTTTTCGCATTCGGGTTTCCACGCCGGTTCAACGATGCAGAAGAATGCAAGCTCTTCCCTGCCAGTGTTTTCAATCCATTGCTCTGCATTTGCGGGAATGAAAACAGCGCAGCCCTCTTCAACTTTTTCGCTTTCCTTGCCTGTATGCATAATGCCTTTTCCCCGCACTATGCAATAAACCTCAGTGCTTGTCAAAACATGCCTTTTTGTCCTGCAGCCAGGCTTCACCTTTGCAATTCCAAGGCTGTAGTTTATTTTTGCATCATCCTTTGCCGGGTTCAGGAGTTCCCTGAAAAGCGTGCCGTCACCGGCAAGAAACTCCTTGCTTTCCTTCAGTTTTTTCACAATCATTTTGCATTTCACTATCCCAAGCTTTTCGCAAGCATGCCTGCCTCTATACAAATCCCCTTTTCCAGAAGAATATTATAAGGGCAATGCCTATCAGGTTTATGGCTGTGAGTATTCCAAAGGCCGTGATGCCCTGCTGGTAGTTCACCCAGAACGAGAAAATCACAAGCGAGGTGCACACGCCTGCAAGCAGCGCGTGGATTGCTGCAACAAGCTTCATTTTCTTTTTTATTTCAGGCGTTATCTTAATCATTGTTTCTTCCTTCCCGGCTTTTTTTTTCAGAATTCCAGGTGCTGCCTTTCTTCTTTTGCCTTTTGCTTCAGGTATTCCATGTATTCGTTTTCGAGGTTTGCAATTGTTGCAAGCTTTCCTGATTCAAGGAATTTGCTTATTTCCTTGAGGAAAACATTGCCCCCTATTACGTGCGGCATGCAGACAAAGTCCGCGCCGGCTTCGTACAGCTTAAGCGCGTCCTTGTAATAGTGGGCTCTTGCAAAAACAGGCGTGTTCTTGTTTGCTTTTTTGACAAACCTAAGGGTTTTCAGCGAGGCCTTGATGTTTGGTATTGCAAGTATGACAAGCTTTGCCTCTTTTGGGTTTGCCTTTTCAAGCTCATTAGTTTCTTCGGCGTCACAGTAGCTTGCCTTGATGCCCTGTCGCATGCAGCTGTAAACAACCTCTGAATCCTGGTCCAGCACAAGCGTAGGGTAGTGCTTGTACAGTGCCTTTGCTATGTTGGAGCCCATTGTGCCACCGCCCAGTATGAGGATGTGGTTGCACAGCTTGCTTGGGGTGTTTTCAAGGCTTGAAAGCTTTGCCGTGAACCTTTTTCTCTTGATTTTTTTAGGCAGGTGCCTTGCCGCCTTGTCGAATGCCCTGTTGACGCCGTTTTGGGCTCCCATAAGGTAAGGCGCCAGCACCATTGAAACCGTTATTGTGAGAATTGTGAGCGAAAAAAGCCCTTCGCTCAGCACGCTTGTTGCCGGGCTTGTGGGGTCAAAGCCCATTTGTGCGACAATGAGGCTGAACTCGCTTATGTTTGCAAGCCCAAGCGCCACCATTACGCTTATCCTGCTTCCATAGCCGGAAAAAAGCGTGATGAAGTAGTAAATCACGGGCTTTATCACAAGCACTGTTGCGATGATGAATGCTATGAGGGCAAAAGGCACTGCCGCAAAGGAAGGCGTGAGCTGCATTCCGAGCGAAACGAAGAAAAGTATGACAAAAAAGTCGCGCAGCCCCCTGATCTTGTTGAATATTTCGGTGTTGTAAGGCAGTGTTGACAATGCGAGGCCGCCGATGAAAGCGCCGATCGCTATCGGCAGGTTCATCAATATTGCAAGGCCGATGAATATGAAGCAGCTGCTCAATGCCGCGAGGTAAAATTCTTCCTGGTAGTTAAGGCTGAACCTGAACATTCTCGGCAGAATGTGCCTGTTTATCACGGCTGCCGCCGCAACCAGCACCGCGACTTTTACCACGACAAGCGGAAGGAATGCGGGGGAAAGCGCTGTTTCGATGTCCTGAAGCAATGGAATGGCAAGTATCACAAGCAAATCCTGCATCAGCAGGAATCCTATGAGCAGCCTGCCGTGCAGCGTGTTTATCTGGTAGCTGTCGCCCAAAAGCTTCACCACGACCATTGTGGAGCTGAATGAGAGTATTACGCCGAGAAAAACCGACTGTTCAAAGGAAATAATGCCGGGAAAAAGCAGGCTGAAGAGCATTACTGTCCCTATTGTGAGCACAACCTGCAGTGTTGCGCCCATTGCCGCAATCTTTCCCATGCCGAGGAATTTTCTTATGTCTATTTCAACGCCCACGCTGAAAAGCAGGAATGCTATTCCAAGCTCTGAAAGAATCCTGATGTCCTGCATGTTTGAAATTCCTATTCTGACACCCTGGAAGCTGTAGCCAAGGGCTCCCAGGCCTATTGGGCCAAGGACAATGCCTGCAAGAATGTATGCAAGCAGGCTGGGCTGTTTCAAAAGCCTTGCAATGTAGCCAAAGATGGTTGCGGCAACAACTATAAGGCCCAGGTCTATGAGAATGCTTAAATCCATTGCCTATCGCTAATAGCAACCGGTTTGTTTTATTTAAAGCTTTCTGGGCTTTTTCCATTCCGGCTTGTTTTTGGGCTTCAGTTTGCTTTTTCAAGTCTCCATCTTGTGCCCTGCGGCGTGTCGTTGAGGATTATTCCTTTTTCCGCAAGCATTTTCCTCACTGCATCCGCCTCTGCCCATTTCTTCTCGCCGCGCATTTTTTCCCTTTCTTTTATCAGCGCAAGGTCTTCCCTGGAAATGGCCTGCTTTTGTTCAAAGTCCATTACTGCAAGCACCTTGTCAATGTTCTTGAGGAAATCAAGCGCCGCCTTTGCGCCTTTTTTGTCCATCTTTCCGGCATCAAGGATTGAATTGCATTCCCTTGCGAATTCGAACAATGCGGCGAACGCAAGCGGCGTGTTCAAATCATCATCCATCGCCGCCTCAAACTTTTTCCTTGCCCTTGCTGCCGCCTTTTGGGCAAGCCCTGTGTCCTTTCCATCAGCATGCAGCAGTTTTGAGGCAAGCTCATTGAGCCTGTCAATGCTGTTCTGCGCAGCCCTTAACCCTTCAAAGGTAAAATTGAGGGGCTGCCTGTAGCTGCCTGAAATCATGAGGTAGCGGATTGCCGCGGGATTGTAATCCTTCAAATCCCGCAGGGTGTAGAAATTTCCAAGGCTTTTTGACATTTTTTCGCCGTTGACCTGCAGGAACGCGTTGTGCACCCAGTATTTTGCGAACTTTTTGCCCGTTACAGCCTCTGATTGCGCTATTTCGTTTTCATGGTGCGGAAAAATCAGGTCTTCGCCGCCGCCGTGGATGTCAAAGCTGTTTCCGAGGTATTTCATGCTCATTGCGCTGCATTCAATGTGCCAGCCTGGCCTGCCCTTCCCTATTTCAGTTTCCCAAAAAACATTTCCGTCCTTTTCGTCCCACGCTTTCCACAATGCAAAGTCCTGTGCCTGCCCTTTTTCGTACTCATCCTGCTTTACCCTCGCCCCTGCCTTGAGCTTCCTGAAGTCTATGTGCGCAAGCTTCCCGTAATTCTTGAATTTTTTTATGCCAAAGTAAATGCTGCCGTCCTCGGCCCTGTAGGCAAAGCCCTTTTTCAGCAGCTTTTTTACCAGGGAAACCATTTCCGGCACGTGCTCTGTTGCCCTTGGGTAAATGTCGGCAGGCATTATCCTGACGCTTTCAATGTCTTCAAAAAAAGATTTTGTGTAGCGCTCGGTGAATTCCTTCAAGGAAATGCCTTCTTTTTGCGAGTCCCTTATTGTCTTGTCCTCAACATCCGTGATATTGCGCACGTGCTTTACCTTAAAGCCTTTGTAAAGCAAATAGCGCTTCAAAATGTCTTCGGCAAGGAAAGACCTGAGGTTCCCGATGTGAATGGCATTGTAAACAGTCGGCCCGCAGGTGTACATTGAAACATTTTTCCCGCGCAACGGCCTGAAGATTTCTTTTTTCCTGCTTAAAGTATTGTACAGCCTGAGCATTTAAACCACAATAGACTAATGAATTAAAGAATATAAAAGAATTGGCATAGAAACAATAAAAAATTGGTTCTCTCATTAATGAGTTATGGAACCAAGGAGGCCAAAGTTTGTTGGCAAAAAAACAAAGTGGGAAAAGCGGAGAATTGTAAGGCGATTTGCAAGGGCAGCTAAAGGAAAAAAACCTTTGGTTGAACTGCTTACAATTGCTTCTCCTGAAGAAAGGGCTGCTGCATTAGAGCGGGAAAAAATGGTTTTTTATGACGGTCCACAAAGGATTGAATTGCCTCTGGTTTCAAAGCGAGGCGAAGAGAGCCTTCAAGGTATTTATAAGGTTGGCAGGGACTTGGTTGTTTTTAGGCACCCTTTAACAAGAAGCGCAAGCAATTGGATGAAGGCATTAAAATATAACATTGGTTTCGGGGAAGAATATGTCAAGGATTTCTCTTTTTTTTCAACTGTTCCTGATTTGGCTCATATGGAAGTAAATCCTCTCTGGCGCGGAAGAGGATTGGGCCTAAAAGGAGCATCAAAGGCAGAAAGACATGTCAGGGCAACAAAGAGTGGAAGATATATTTCTAACCCAGGTCCGAATCTTTTTGAGATTTTTAGAAAGCTTGGTTTTAGGGAAAGCCCTTTCAGAATGTATTCTGGAAAAATTGGTAAATTAGGAAAATTCAATGAACAAGATAACCTTTTGAAGTATCATGTAATCGAGGCAATTGACCCGAAAACTGGCAAGGCTCGGCTATTCCGCTTTCCAATCAAAGAAGCTTCGAGCAACTGAAGTTTATAGTTTAAAGCATTAATCTTCTATTTTGTCTAACAGGCAATGATTCGGTTATCGCCTGTATCCGTTTTCAAATCCTGAACTGCGCTTTCCAGTAGTTGCAGGTTTCAGCTGTCTTTTGTTCCGCAAGGCCTGTGTATTTTTCGGGGTTCTGCAGCAGTTCAAGGTTCTGCTGCCCGAATTTTGCGGTGTATGGCCCTGCCTTTTCGTCGGCAAGAACAAGGTCCATGAGTTTTTTTCCTGACTGCTGCGCTTCAAGGGTTTTTTTCCTCACGTATTCGTGCGCGTCTGGATGGCCTTTTGCCGCAAGCAAAAGGTACAGGGGCTCGGCTACAATGCCTTCCCTGCTTTGCGCAAAATTCCTTTTCATGCTTTCCTTGTCAACAACAATCTTTTCGCAGACTTTGTTCAGCCTGTCTGAACCTGCAACAAGCCCTGCAAACAATTCCGGCACAAACCTTTGCGAGGCGCTGTTTGTCAAATCCCTCTGGTGCTCGCTTATTGCGTCAAGGTTGAAGGTTACAATGCGCGGCATGAATTCTTTCCAGAGGCTTTTCACGTTTTCAAAATTAATCGGGTTTCTTTTGTGCGGCATTGTGCTGCTTCCAACCTGCTTTTCGCCAAATGCTTCAGACACCTCGGCGATTTCGCTTCTTTGCAGGTTTCTCATGTCGTCGGAAAAATTTGCAAGCACGTTGAATGCCCCAATCAGCGCATTAAGCAGGTCAAGCAATGATTCAGGCGCCACGATCTGCGTTGAGTGCATGCATTGTCTCAGTCCAAGCTGTTCCATTATGCTTTTTTCAAACGCAACGGCATCGTGCACAAAGAGGCTGCTTCCGTTGTATGCCCCGACCGCGCCGGAAAACTTTCCTTCAAGGGCGTCTTTTGCCTTTTCAATCGCCATTATCCTGTTGCCGAGCCTGTTTACGTATCCTGCAATTGCAAATCCGAACGTTATGGGCTCGGCGTGCTGGCCGTGCGTTCTCCCGATTTGCAGGGTGCGTTTTTCCCTCAGGGCAATGTCAATCAGCGTTTTCTCAAGCTTTTTCAAGGACGGCAAAACAATCTTTTCGCATGCCTCCTTATAGCGCAATGCATTTGCCGTGTCAACAATGTCATAGCTTGTTGCGCCGAAGTGCACAAAGGGCTTTGCCCCTTCGCTTACCTTTGCCCTGATGCAGTTGGCAAGCGCCCTTACGTCATGCTTTGTTATTTTTTCTTCGGCATAAACCTCGGGGGCAGTGACTTTTTCCGCCGCCTTTGCGATTTCTTCGGCTATTTCCCTGCCGCAAATGCCCTGTTTTGCGAGCGCTGTTGCCAGTGCGGCCTCAACCCTTGCCTGGTATCTTATCCTTGCCTCTTCGCTCAGGAATTTTGCGCTTGCCTCGTCCCAGTAGCGGTAATCAAGCGGCGAAATGCCGTCGAATTCGCTTCTTTCCATAAAATCACCTTTTTTTCCCCAAAAATTCCCCGTATGCATTCATTGTTTCTTCAATGCCAGGCGCGTTCCAGATTTTTTTGCCAATCCAGGCCTCGCACACTCCCTTGTACATATCGGCCGTTATTTCAACAAGTTTCCTTGGAAGCCTTTCCGGTGCGGTGAATTCGCCGTGGCCTTTTCCCATTGCCTTTTCTTTTTCAATCACCGCATACCATGGCGTTGTCTTGTAATAATCGCGCAGAATCTGCTTGCTTACGTGAATGCCTTTGTGCAGGAACCTGTTTTCGTCAAGCGTTCCGCACACGTCCACAAGAATGAGCTCGCGCTTTGGACTCATTGCAAATTCCACCTTGCCGTCAGCGTGCTCAAGGCCGATGCTGTCCGCTTTTTCGGTTATGAATTCGTTGACTTCAAGTGCCTTTGCCTTCAGGTCCTCAATTTCCCTGCCG
>Ga0265296_1003688_pt1 | contig 13938 bp, 12 predicted proteins | sample MunlanPumphouse1_FD_189073 | JGI IMG/M metagenome (GOLD analysis project Ga0265296, IMG submission 189073) | Groundwater microbial communities from a municipal landfill in Southern Ontario, Canada - Pumphouse #1 | ecosystem: Environmental > Aquatic > Deep subsurface > Groundwater | place... | reverse complement strand
AACAATGGGTCTACTGATGAAAAGATGATGACCCGTTGGAGCACTGATGCATGTCGGAGAGACCCGTCGATCGTGAGTTCAAATCTCACCAACCCCACATTTTCTTATTCTGTCTTTAACCGGTAGCATATTGATCTTGATAACAAACCCGACCTGTTTTTCGTTCATGCTAACGTTTACGTATGTTCTGTTGTACGGACCATGCACACCAAAACAGTTTGATTACGTGAAGATGTCCTGATAATCCCGACTCCGGTCAAATGAGCCCGATCAGTTATAAGAATTCGAAATTCCATCTCACTATTATGAGTCATGAGCTGCATCTGGTAGATGCCTTTACCGGTACCCCGTTCCGCGGAAACACGGCGGCGGTCTGCATCATGGACGTACCTGCCGACCCGGTCTGGATGCAACAGGTTGCCGGCGAGATGAAGCATTCCGAGACTGCGTTTTTGCATCCGGGTCCGGGCTGCTGGAACCTGCGATGGTTTACTCCTGAGCGTGAAGTGGACCTCTGCGGTCACGCGACAATCGCTGCAGCATTCTCCCTGTGGACAGCCGGTCACGAGAAACCGGGATCCGCGATCGCGTTTGAGACGCGATCAGGGACGCTCACTGCCCAAAAGGACGGGGACTGGATAACTATTGATTTTCCTGCAGAACCGGTCACTTCTGCAGCATCAGTGCCCGGCCTTGACCGGGCACTGGGAGTTACCCCGGTTTTTGTGGGGCGAAACCGGTTTGATATCCTGGCCGAGCTCCCGTCAGCAGCAGATCTCTGTACCCTTGAACCCGATATGGCTGCACTTGCGACGATTCACACGCGTGGGATCATCGTAACTGCAGACTCTGATCTCCCGCATTTTGATTTCGTCTCCCGGTTCTTCGCACCAGCGATGGGGGTGTCGGAAGATCCGGTTACCGGCTCTGCCCACTGCTGCCTCGGGCCGTACTGGGGAGAAAAACTCAAAAAAACTGAGCTTGACGGGTTCCAGTGCTCAGCGCGGGGTGGGTCCGTTAAGGTCACCTTGAACAACAACCGGGTCATACTCGGGGGGCATGCAGTCCACATTTATCCGGCCAGCTGCTGGTCTGACGGGTATCTACTGGACGCTGGGAAGGTTCGATATCGTCGTCATGTTTGAAGCCCCGTATGAAAAAGCAGCAATGAATATGATCTTGAAACGGGCGGATCGGATGAATATAGATATGCTTGTTGTCGTTCCGGCAGATGCATCGAGCCCGGCTGGGCCGGCGTGACAGGGCCGTTAATCGCATTAAACCATAATCATCGTGCAGGCAGGACGAACCCCAACAATCAATTCAATCCAAACGCTTTTTTTACCAACAACGCCATGTCATGTATAAACAGGGATGTTTTATGGATTCGCACAAAGTATTCGTGATCGGATTAGCCATCCTGGCTCTTTTTGTGATTGGCGATGCTATCCTGGTGATACTTACGCCACCCAAAGGGGATGAACTGCAGGCATATGCTTTTATTGTTATCGGAATTTTCATGCTCTTCATAGGATATGATATTGCAAAACGGGACAGGAACTGCTGTCCGTACTAGTTCTTTTTTCGTGGATTGATTGACGGACATTTTATTTGGAAAAAAAGATTACGTTCGGTTTTGATCTTTTTAATTCTGATTTTTTATTATTCTGGAATCTTCATCGAATCCTGAATTTCCCTGATATAATCCAATAGTTTGGAATGATAGACATCTGCGAGTATCTGCGCTTCCAGGTGAGAATTACAGGAACAATTCTGGAGCCCGATATTACGGATTTCTTCGGGATGGTAATCACCCACATCATATATTGCATCAATGGCTATCCAGGTTTTCGAACACCAACGGATAAAGTCGTAATATTCGAGACCAAATTGGTTTTTTTCAATCATAGATATTGCATCAATTCTTTCATTAATCAGAAGAATTGCTTTTTCAGGAGGCAGTTTCAGGTTTATCATACTATTACAACCAGGATATTGATCCAATGCTGCCAAAGTAAATGATTTTTATTGATTTTACCATGGAATTCAATTACTTTAGCAATAATTATTTGTATAAGGTCTGGTATAACAAAAAAATTTCAATCATCCTCAAGCATACACAAAAATCACGTATATACAAAAATGATTTATCATTCAACCCCCGCCAAAGAAACCCTTAAAATCATCCTTTACAAACATCATCCCGGAGAAAATAAAAATGGAAAAAATTACAATCGGTCCGATGCCGTACATGAGTGTCATGCCCACTCTGCTCGTGGGCGCAAATGTGAACGGGAAAGCAAACTACATGACTGCCGCATGGGCAACCGTCGCCTGTATGGCGCCGCCCATGGTCTGCGTCGCTATCAACAAAGTGCGACACACGACAAAGGGAATCGAGGAGAACAAGACTTTCAGTCTGAACATACCGTCGGCAAAACACGTAGTCGAGACCGACCATTGCGGTCTCGTCTCCGGTGTACAGGAAGACAAGTCGAAGGTTTTCAAATCATTCTACGGCAAGTTAAAGAACGCACCCTTAGCGGAGGAATGTCCGGTCAACATCGAATGTAAACTATTCAAGTCCGTTGACTGTGGGAGCCACATGCTGCACATTGGTGAAGTTATGGAAATTCATGTCGATAAAGCATGCGCAACGGACGGGAAACCGGATATTGCAAAGCTCGATCCTATTGTGTACTCACAAGCAACCTACTGGCAAGTCGGAATGCAGATCGACAAGGCTTTCTCGGCGGGCAAGAAATACCAGAAGAAGTAGATTTTGCTGCGGGCAGAAATGTCCTATCCTTTTTTCCCTGATAATCCTAAAACGGATTATCCCTGCATTTCATGCCATTTTTTAATAAGATGCTTACTGATCTATCCGCAACGCAGGTCTCCTAATCCATGGCATAAAAATCAACAATTATTGGTAAATATCCCGGCCAATATACGAAGCACGTGTATTGAATAAAAAGGGTTATCCGCACTACGCATATCGGGTCAGGGCAGATCTACCCATTGCCTTTTCTGTGAAGTAATTTTTTGCTAGCGTTTTTATTTGGTACATAAATCTTTTTTATAACATGACATAAGAATAACACGCAATTGAAATTCAGGATATATTTTCACGAAAAAAGCCTTTTTTCAGAATCAAATCGAAGAACATATTAGGGAAATTCCTTCCACTATAAATAGTGAAAATAAAAGCCTGATTTAATAATCAGGTACTATAGAATTATCGCCAGTAATTTTCAGAATATTCCGGATTTGTTTAGATGTATTCCGTTCTCTATGTTGACGATGAGGAGGTCCTTCTAGGGATAAACAAAATATTCCTTGAAAAGACCGGGGATTTTTCCATTGATACAGTAACTTCCGCACTGGAGGGCCTCAAAAAAATCCAGGAATTGTCTTACGATGCCATTGTATCGGATTACGACATGCCCCACATGAACGGGATAGATTTTTTGAAAGAAGTGCGTTCACGCTATGGAAGTGTGCCATTCCTCCTCTTCACCGGCAAGGGCCGTGAGGAAGTGGTGATTGAAGCCGTGGACAACGGTGTGGATTTTTACATCCAGAAAGGGCAGGACGTGAAAGCTATGATCGCCGAGCTGAGCCACAAAATCAAGCGGGCCATTGAGCGACGGCGATTTAGCGATGAACTGGATATGTCAAGGCAGCAGATGATTGATATCATCAACTTCCTGCCGGATGCAACCTTTGTCCGGGATTTAAGTGGATGTGTCATCGCATGGAACCTTGCCATGGAGAAGATGACTGGCATCAGCAGGGAAGAGATGCTTGGCAAGAATAACTTTGAATATGCCTTGCCGTTTTATCATGACCGATGCCCTCTCCACGCAGACATGATCCTTGAAGAGAACCCTGCATATTTTTCCCGGGAACCATTTTTCGAGCGAAATGGTGATACAATCACATCCGAGATCTTCATCCCTCATTTCAACAATGGAACGGGAGCCCATCTGTGGATTACAGCCAGTCCCCTCTACGACTCGAAAGGCACGATCACGGGAGCCATTGAATCATTCCGGGATATTTCTGATCATTACGCAGTCAAGCGGGATCTCACTATCTCGCAGGATATGATCCAGGGATTTGCCGATATCATCCCTGTAGTAATCTACGAAATGGACCTGAATTATATCCTCACGTTCACAAACCGTGTGGGATATGACTTATTCGGTTACACAAAAGAAGACTTCGAGAATAAGATTTGCATTCTTGATCTCATCACACCAAATGACCGGGAGCGGGCGATCACTGATCTGAATAAAGCAGTTAGCGGAAGACCGAGTATGGGTCAGGAGTACCTGCTGGTAAGAAAGGACAAAAGCACGTTCCCGGCCCTGATTTACGGGGGGAAGATTGTTGATACCGATACCGGGAAGCCTATCGGGGTGCGGGGCGTCATTATCGACATTACCGAACGGAAAATAGAAGCAAAAGCACTCCACGAGAGCCAGGAACGATTGGCCCTTGCTATGAAAGCGGGAGATATCGGGATATGGGACATGGATATGCGGACCATGATTGTCCATGATATCCACCAATGGGCCCGCGATATATTGGGATACCAGCCTGATGATCTTCCGCTCATCACCTTGAAAACCTGCCAGTCCCTTGTTCATCCCTTTGACATGCCTAAGATCATTTATGATTTTTACGAACATCTCAAGGGGACAAAACCACTTTTTGATTCTGAATTCCGGCTTGTCTGCCGGGATGGAAACTGGAAATGGATAGCCGTCCGTGGGAAAGTCATCGAATGGGGTGCTGATAACCGACCACTCCGAATTATTGGGACGATAAACGAGATAACACATAAGAAGAAATAAGCGGTTTACCGGAGGATTGGCCCGGAATCATTCCTTACACACTCTTGGGGGATTGAACCGGAATTACTGCTGACCCGACTTTATAGTGATTCCTATGGAGGGTTTGGAATAATCCATTCAAATGATCACATACAGGTTTTCCCATGCTTATTCTTAAAAAATTAGTTTTTGCCTTAAGAACGCGATTTGATATATTTATCATACTTTAGCGTCACATACTATCAGGATTAGGAGAGTTCCATGTATTTAGTCGGAGAAGCACTTATTGGCGATGGCGCGGAGATTGCGCACATCGATCTGCTGATGGGCGATAAGGAAGGCCCGATCGGTTCAGCGTTTGCAAACGCGATTTCACAGCTTTCGGCTGGGCACACCCCGCTGCTCGCTGTCGTCCGCCCGAACCTGCTCACAAAGCCAGTCACACTCGTCATCCCGAAGGTCACCTTAAAGGATATGTCACAGGTGAACGAGATGTTCGGTCCTGTGCAGGCGGCTGTTGCAAAAGCAGTTGCTGACTGTGTTGAGGAAGGCCTGTTCAGTGGTGTTGACATTGAGAAGGTTGCGATCCTTGCATCGGTTTTCGTTCACCCGGATGCGAAGGATTACAACCGCATCTACCGGTACAACTATGGTGCAATGAAACTCGCACTTAACCGGGCACTCGCTTCATTCCCTGATGCAAAGACCCTCGTGTACGAGAAGGATCGTGCAGCCCATGCGATTATGGGATTCAAGGTACAGCGACTCTGGGATGCCCCCTACCTTCAGGTCGCAATGGACCTTGTGGACATGGGCAAGGTTGCACAGGTATTAAAGGAACTCCCGGACAATGACCACCTCATCATCGAGGCTGGCACTCCGCTTATCAAGAAATTCGGTCTTGGGGTCATTTCCGAGATCCGTAAGCTCCGCCCCAATGCGTTCATCATCGCGGACTTAAAGATCCTTGACACCGGCAACCTTGAAGCCCGTATGGCTGCCGATGCAACTGCAGACGCTGTTGTGGTCTCAGGTCTTGCACCCGTATCAACCATGGAGAAGGCCATTGCCGAAGCCCGCAAGGTTGGCATCTACTCAATTGTTGATATGCTCAACGTGCAGAACCCGGCAAAGGTTATTGCAAGCCTGAAAGTCAAACCCGATATCGTGGAACTCCACCGTGCAATTGACACCGAAGAGACCGCCCATGCATGGGGCGACATCCCGGCAATCAAAAAGGCAGCAGGCGGTAAGCTCCTTGTCGCAACCGCCGGCGGGGTCCGGGTCAATGTTGTCAAGGATGCCCTTAAAGCAGGGGCAGATATCCTTGTGGTCGGTCGTGCAATCACCGCGAGTAAAGACATTGGTCACGCGGCAGACGAGTTCTTAGAGCAACTCGACCGCGAAGAGATAGACCAGTTCCGGATTATGACTGATTTCTAAGAAACTATCAATATACTCTTTTTTTGAATCTTTTTAATAAAAGCCTCAACCGTGTTTGACTATTAATGTTCAAACCTGCAACGACAGATTTTTTAATTAAATCTTTTTATTTTGGGGGTTTTACCAGTTATTACAGCCGAATCTTCTCATTGAGAAGAATTAAAATTTAATCATTTATTCCAACCCATAGGTTCAGAGATTTGATTGTGACAAACGTACGCGTATTATCTCCTGCGCATCATCATGACAACAACCAGGATCATAAGAGCAAAGAGCACTATTCCCGCAACGATGGTAATGAATGGTATTCCCTGCTGCGGCTCAACGATCCTTGGGCCTTCCGGATCGGATGGGTAGGTCTGTTTGAAAGAAGTGATAGCTGATGATAAATTGACGGACTTCATCAACTTCCCTGAGGTCCGGTCACGGAGTTCAAACTTCTCTTCCACACCAGTATAGGGCAGGGTGAGGAGAAGATCTGCTTCGGGTAAATGTACTATTGCGCCACTAAGCCTCTCACCCCCCTGTCCGTCATCAACTATCTCGTCTCCTAACTGTATACGGGGATCCCAGAGAGAAAATTCCTTAACCGTCCTGCCATCAGCAGAAAGCAGCTTGCCGGAAAAAGTGCCTGAACGCAGGCCAGGCTCTGGCGGGTGACCATAGCGGAGACCGATAAAATCCTCCCTTACGCCATTCGTGCTGATATGTAGTTTGATGACCAGAACTTTGGTAAAATCACCCTGTTCTCCACCGTAAAGAACATAAAGCAGGGCACTGGCTGCAAGAATTGCACAGACAATGAGGAGAATCCATCGGTTTTTATTCATCTAATCCTCCCTACCGCATCGAATACGTACTGGATACGCTGTGTTGAACTCTCGCCGAATGTTGCCGAGCTGGTTGTCGAAGCCATCAGATCCGGATCCCGGTCGAATTTCAGGTAATCCTTTTTACAGGTGCTCGTGCTCCCAGAATCATTCCCACTAATCGGCCGACATCCCGATCCGGACCCTCCGCTTTTAGCGGTGTCGTAGCTGCAGTTTTTTTCAGATTGCCACACATTGGGAACAGGCCTATTTTCTTCATAATAGGTGTCACCACAGTACGTATCCATCAGGCCGAAGATCGCATGCCCGGACTCGTGAAGAAATATTTGTCCATTATTGGCAGGCGCTTTGAACCAGGAGTTGGAACCCGACCCGATTCCGCTGGAGCACCCGACAGGTTCGCATGTGGTTCCTTTATTGAGGCCATAATATTTAGGATAGAGGATTATGGCGACATCAGCAAAGGGAGCTTCATCCCAGAAACCTTCCGGCAGGGTTCCGGCACACCCGTTGAATGCATCTGCGTATCGTTCACCATCCCAGTAATAATAAATATTCAGACGCTTTTGATAGCCATCTGAAATTTTTGCAGGAACCGAGGAGTACCTTCCAAGCTGGAACAACTTAAGTTCGGATAGCTGCCGGACATCAGTCAGGAAAATTTCCTTATGATCCATGTAATGGTCTGCGACAATTTTTGCCTGAAGTCCACAATCGTAGGATGTATTTGACGGGACAAAAACTATGTCAAGTGCGGTTTCTGGAGATGCATCACCGGCAATTCGCTGGATAATGGAGGGTTGTAACCGAACGGTGAGGCTTGAACCAGTAGTGTCATCGGCCATGACAGTTGTATCCTGGTATCCGGGTTTTGTGATACGAACTGAATGGGAACCGGTACCAGACTTTTCAATAAGATACATCCCATCAGTATCCGATGTCCTGCCCACAATCTTCCCATCGTAATACACCAAGGCACCGGCGATGCCGGCACCGTTCTTTTCATCCCGGACCCTGACCTCAAGACCGCTATTTTTTCGATTTTGGGAAGATGAACTGCGCAGCTCGGGAGGCGAATCTCTGCCGGCAAGTCCTATGCTCGTGATGAACAGTGTACGTCTTTTAGATTCTACGGGATCTGTTGCATACCCGGTTACAACCAGTGATCCGTCAGATGCCATGACTGCACCGGTAACAAAATCATAGGATGTTGTGCCAAACGTGTTGGTCCACAGTTCGTTTCCATTGTTATCGATATGCACAATAAGGACATCCCGGTCCAATGCTCCACGTTCCGGGGAATCTGAAGATCCTACAATCGTATATCCCCCATCAGGATGCGACAGCACGAACTCGGCTGATTCACGGCCGGTTCCCCCATATTTCCGGTCCCACAGTGTAGTTCCTGCAGCATCAATCCTGATTACATGGAAATCACAATCTCCTGACAACCCGCGCCGGCAGGATGTTCCGGCGATAACGTACCCGCCGTCTCCTGTTGAGGTGATACTCCGGGCTGTTTCATCATTCACGGTTCCGATTGACCTGACCCACAGGTCGGTACCCTGCCCATTGAGATTCAATAAAAAGATCTCTTCTCTGTTGGATTCAGCATTCCTTGTCGAACCAGCTACGATAAATCCACCATCCGGTGCCATGACTACGGCCTTTGCGGTATCATTGAGTTTACCTGAAAAGAGTTTAGTCCAGAGAACCACACCTTTAGAATCAATCCGGTTAATCATCACGTCCCGGTCATTTCTCCCGGGAGACTGGCTGTCTCCATCAGCAAGGAAGAGATATCCCCCATCACCGGAACTGAGCAATGCTGTGCCGGTGGCATGTCTACCGGCTTGAAAATTCCAGTTATACAGTACGGTCCCTTTTGTATCTTCAAAGAACGACAGAGTGACCCTGCCACTGGGGTCACAGCCACCTCCAAGTAAGGTTGCATTACCGGGGGGCATCGCAATCACCACGTTGCCTTCACAAGAGTTCACGCTACTGGTTGTTCGCCATTGCTCATTTCCTCTCGAATCTGTTTTAATCAGCAGGAGTTCGTGGCGGTTCTTGTCACTTCCACTTGTGCCGGTTACAAGATACCCACCATCGGTAGTATGGGTTATTGCGTGTGGTTCAAAGGAATCACTGTCAGGATAGATCTTTGTCCAGGTGATTCCGGTGATCTGCTGAGGTTCGGCAGCCGATGCAATGCAAAAAAAACCGGTGAGCAGCAGCACAAAAAAGCACGCTGATGCTACGACAGCCATACGCTGAATCGTTCTGACATTCTGTATGATATGCTTGTACCGGATTACCACTTACGGTTTGTACGTTTTTTACAGTGTTATAGATTGTGAAGGATGGCGAAGCAACGACTACAAAAACACAACAAGAAACCTCAACCGTTCATTCCATAACCAGAAAACCGAACCGCATAACCTATCGTATATGGCGGCTAACTTTTTTAGTAATGATTGCAGGTCAATGCCCGGTCCTTCTCGTCCATGGATGGAACAGCCATCCGGGGATCTGGAACCGGCTCGTACCCCGGTTATCTGATGCTTCCATCATCGTATGGAAATTCGATCATTCATGCATGGACAATACGGATATTGCAAAACGTGCGACTGCCCTGAAAGCCTATATCCGGGTTATGCGGGATGAGAGCGGGTACACCGGTCCGGTTGACATTGTCAGCCATTCGGTGGGCACCTGCATAACCCGGTACCTCCTTGAAGTGATGGATGGAGCTGCCCGAAAAGAGAACGTCCGGCAGCTCATTGGCCTTGGCCCGCCAAATAATGGTTCAGTACTCGCCGAACTGTTCCACGACCCGCTAAAAGGAAAAGATATCATCAACCGGCTCACCGGGATATTTGTCCCGCAGGGATTTGATCCTTCCATGGATCTGATAGTTCAGGATGTAAGGCCTGCAAGTCCCGCCATGCAAAAACTCCGTGTGGCAGGAACCCGGGAGGACATTACCTACCGGATTATCGTGACAGCAAATCCGGAAGGTATGCCGGATTTCTTTCCCTTGTTTGAGGGAAAAACATGGGACACCAATAGTAACGGGGACTGGCAGGAGACTTGGGAGGGTGATGGGATTGTTCCGCACAGCGAATCGCGCCTTCCGGGGATCTCCCTTGATATTTTGCCATTGGGCAAGGATGATGCAGATCTATTGCTCCGTCCCGACCAGTACTGCCACATCAACCTGCCAAAGAACCCGGTGATCATTGACCGCATAATGCACTACCTGACAACACCCCTGTCCTGATACAGGAATCGGGTAACCGCACCAACCATTAAGACGAAATGGGTTAACATTGTGTACGTAATAACCGGGGCTTCCACGTCATGGATTTTTTATATTTTGACCAGGTATACAAACGGCCCCTTCTCATCCCGACACTTATCGGAATAAGTGCAGCGGTGACACTTATTTTTAATACATACGGTCTGCTTCTCGGTATCACAAACGTACTTCCTCATCTCTTATACATCCCGATCATTCTCGCATCATATTACTATCCAAAAAGGGGTGTGCAATTCACGGTCCTGCTCTCGGCACTCTATTGCTGGGCAGTTTTTGCCCTGTATCCTGCCAATATGGATGTTCTGATTGCCGCTCTTGAACGATGTCTCGTCTACATTGTAATCTCTGCAGTTATTTCATACCTGAGTGGCCGGATGCACCATGACACCCTGATGTGCCGGCGACTTGTTTCTATCGTAGCCTCATCAGGAGATGCGATAATTGGAGAAACCTTTGATGGCATTATCACCGATTGGAATGCCAGTGCAGAGAAACTCTACGGATATACAGCAAAAGAAATGAAGGGCAAATCTATCACCATTCTCCTTCCTCCTGATAAACTGGATGAAGCCCTTATTCTCTTAAAAAAGATCCAGAATGGTATACCGGTTGATCGATATGACACTGAGCGACTGACAAAAAGCGGCAAAAGGATCCAGGTATCTCTGTCACTCTCACCCATAAAAAACGCAAAAGGGGAACTGGTCGGAGCTTCTGTAATTGCACACAACATCTCAGACAGACAGCAGTTACAAGATGAGATCCTGCAGGCAAAGATCGAATGGGAACGCACCTTTGAAGCAGTTCCCGACATGATTGCAATAATCGGACGGGATTATCATATTATCCGGGTGAATAAAGCCATGGCCGACCGGTTGGGAATGCAACCGGAAGATGCCGTGGGCAAGCCATGTTACGATCTGATTCATCGCGGCAAAAATCCACCTGATTACTGTCCGCTTACCAGCTTGTTAAACGATGGAAACGAGCATGCTCAGGAATTTCATGAAGATACCCTGAATGCAGATTTTCTGGTCACTGCCTCACCACTCTATGATGAGGGGGGCAATATTATGGGCAGTGTCCATGTGATGAGAGATATCACCGAACGCAAACACGCAGAAAATGCACTGCGTATTGCAAACAATAAACTGACCATGCTCTCTTCCATTACCCGGCACGATATCTTAAACAAACTCACCGGGCTTAGGATGTACCTTGAACTCTCGAAAGAGAATGTGAAAGACCCGGTCTTCCTTGAATATATTACAAAGGAGATAGATGCCGCAGGGGCGATTGAACGACAGATCGAATTCACGCGATTTTACGAGAGTATCGGTGTGAGTGCTCCGCAATGGCAGGATGTGTCCGAGCAGATACGTTCCGCTGCATCGCAACTCCCGTTAGAAGAGATAACATTCGATATCCTGCTGCCCTCGGTCCAGGTGTACGCCGATGCGCTTATTGAAAAAGTGTTCTATAACCTGATTGAAAATTCACTTCGCCACGGAGTCCATGTTACCTGTATGTCGTTCTCCTTTGAAGAGACCAAGAACAGTGCAGTGATCGCGTACCGCGATAACGGAGTTGGCATCTCGCTTGATGATAAAGACAAATTGTTCCGGCGTGGTTTTGGCAAACATACCGGTCTGGGTCTTTTCCTGTCCCAGGAAATTCTCTCGATTACCGGAATCACGATAAAAGAAACCGGCGAACCAAAAAAAGGCGTTTGTTTTGAGATACATGTACCAAAAGTCAGTTACCGGGTTACCTCAACCCAACCTGCTTAATACGACAAAAAATTGTAGTGAATGCCGGGAACAAATACTCTAAAAAAGGGTGAGATGATTGATGATGATAAGCAGTACGACCGACCAGAAAAATGTAACAATCCTCCTCGCCATGCAAAAGAGCGAGATCACGGAGCACCAGATCTACTTAAAGATCGCCGCAACGACAAAAGATGAGCATAACCGGGAAGTGCTGACAAGAATCGCAAACGAAGAACTCACGCACTACGGGATCTGGAAACGATATACAAAGCAGGATGTTGCGCCCGATATGCTGCGGGTCTGGTTTTATTACGTAATCGCACATCTGCTGGGATTGACATTTACCATAAAACTTATGGAGGGTGTTGAGAAGCGGGCACAGTCAGCCGATCAGGCCATCCCTTTTACCGTTCCGGAAATTGCCATAATCTTAAAGAATGAAGAGGTTCATGAACGCGAACTGATTGCCCTAATCGATGAAGAACGATTAAAATACGTTGGTTCTGTGGTTTTGGGACTGAATGATGCACTTGTCGAGTTCACCGGAACTCTTGCCGGTCTCACGTTTGCCATCCAGAACACGCAGATAATTGCAATTGTCGGGCTTGTCATGGGTGTAGCGGCATCGCTTTCGATGGGGGCTTCAGAGTATCTCTCGCAGCGATCTGACGGGGGACCTGCGGACCCGATCAAAGCATCGGTGTACACAACCGTTGCCTACATTGTCACCGTAGCCCTGTTGATCCTGCCGTTCTTACTTTTCTCCAGTCCCTTTATCGCCCTGATGCTGACCCTGCTGGCAGCAATGATTGTTATCTTTGTCTTTACGTTCTACATCTCTGTAGCAAAAGATCTGCCATTTTACCGGCGCTTTGCCGAGATGGCAGCTATCAGCCTTGGCATTGCGGGGATCTCATTCCTGATCGGTATCGCGATACGAACGGTCCTCAATGTTAACATATGAGCGTGGATTTTTTATCCCGGCTCTTTTTTTTTCGTTTACCCGTATCCTTAAAAAATAACAAATGCTATTGCCAATTACCCGCAATCATCTGGTACCCATCATAGGACAGTGATTAAAAAAAAGAGCGGATAAAATAGTTCCCGCCTCCTCCTAATACCTGACTCTCCATTAACCAAGAACGAACAGCCTGATAATTATGATGTCCGGAATTTTCCGTTTCAAAGATTTGAGTGTCCGTCAGAAGATTCTCATCATCTTTTTATTCCTCTCAATCATCTCTTTGCTCATTACCGGTCTGGTGGCATTAGTCACCATCAGTAATATCGGGCATTATGCAGAAGACAGCAGTACGGCACTCGGTGTGACAGCCGTCAATGATAGTTCCGTCGCTCTCCGGCAGGAGGCAGAAAGTAACCTGATGAGGATTGCATTTGATCAGGCTGAGATCACCCAATTATCATTCGATGACACTGCCGCGGAAATAGAGATCCTTGCGGCTCAGGCAGTTTCCCTGCAGAATAACCCCCCGTTCCAACCGGTCACTCCCTCATTTACAAAATACACTCCGCCAGACAATCCGATGAACGCCACCGTTGTCACCCTTGCACCTGGATCTACAGCAACTCCACTGTCTGATGAATATCGCACTCTCACGGGTATGGACGATCTGCTCAAGGCGATGTATGTCGCTGATGTGGAGCTCAACAACACTTACATTGCTACAGATTCCGGCATCATGCGCACGTATCCCTGGAATAATAAAACA
>Ga0265296_1003687_pt1 | contig 13944 bp, 18 predicted proteins | sample MunlanPumphouse1_FD_189073 | JGI IMG/M metagenome (GOLD analysis project Ga0265296, IMG submission 189073) | Groundwater microbial communities from a municipal landfill in Southern Ontario, Canada - Pumphouse #1 | ecosystem: Environmental > Aquatic > Deep subsurface > Groundwater | place... | reverse complement strand
TGGTACTCAGTATCATAACGCAAGTAAAGGCGTTGAACTTGTTGCAAGAAAAAATACTGTCGAGTTGGATGCGTATGTTCTTCAGGATGCAAAGAAAGTGAAGTATTTGTTAGTTGTTGCTGGTGCTGGGGGAAAAGAGATTGCTCTTACGTCGCTAGCTGAGTTTAGAGACGGAAATAAATATGTTGTTCCTGCATTTAATCAATTACTTACGTACAATCCTGCTCAAACTAAAATCGATCGGACGCCATTGACTCCTGAAATACGAGCAAGATACGATAAGAGTCTTGTAGGGTGTCTTACCCGATCATTAACTCCGTCATATGTTGCATTAGATGATGGTACGCGTGCAGAAACTGCAGTGAGACCGTTTGAAGAATGGGAAGGGGATAATGGAAAGACGGAGCCTCCAGTGTTGAAGCGTCCAGGTGTAACTGATACACGTCATCTTCGTGTTATTCGTGGTGATGCATGTAATAGTCAAGTAAGTGATGAAGCGCAGTTTCTTTTAGATGGATTATTTACTCAGAACGCTGCTATTTCTTATCAAGAGACGAGAAGAGCGGATAAATTGCCTAACGATCCTGACGCTGCACGTGCAAAGTACAGTGTAAATGTGAAAGGTGGAAAAGTAAAGGTATTTATTTCAGAAAATGGATTTTCAGGATATGCTGCGCAGAATATTGCTGCTGGTTGGATAGTAAAGCCGTTAGAGATGAAGTGTGGTAGTGGTATTCCAGATGGGTGTTATGAAATTACAATGGTTGCAAAAGAGTTGAAAGCTAAATAAAAGGGTGAAAGGAGAAACAACAATGGCAGATGAAAAAAAATCAGGATTATTTCAGGATGATGCATTTTTAGATGAAAGACCGACTAAAGTAATCAGGGAAGCAGAAAGTTCAGAAGGCCCAACAAGACCATTAGGTAATAATGAAACATTATTAGTAAGAGAAAGAGGGGAAGTACCTCCATCCAGGGCTCCAACTGAACGTGGAGAGCCAGTACCAGCATATGGGGCGCCTGTGCCTCAGCCGGAGCCGAGTGAGTTTGAAGTAGAATATCCGACGTTATGGGGTGCGGGTGTTTTTGCAGACATGAGTGAGAGATATGATGTTGAAACGCAGACGTATTTAGCTAGAGATTGCGGACGAGCACTTAGAGCAGCTGAATCGCTTGCTTTAGGTGGAGATGAAAGAAATCTTGAAGTGATGATTGGGAATGTGTTTGAAGAAAGTCTAGATACGAAAGCAACAAGGGAGAAGCTTGAAAAAGCAGATAGGGATTATTTTACCCTTGAAAATCAGTTTCACGATTACAGGGGGAAGGCGGAGAAGATGATACCTGCTAAGCAGGGTGTTAGTGGGTATATCAGTGCAGGTTTAGTTGGTGTAGCACTTACTCTTGCAGGAGTGATGGGTGTGGAGTCCTATAACCAAAGTGAATCTAAACCTCAAGCACCAGTGATTGTTGAGCAAATTGCAACAGAACCGGTTGCAGTGGTTGCAGTAGTAGAGGATAAACCTTCGCCAGTTCCTCAAGACTATACAATTGCTCCTGAATCTTGTTTTAAAATAAGTATGAATGGAGTAAGAGAAGTCTTGACTGATTTAGTAAATGTTGGTCCAGAGTATGCTCCATTTGGAAGAGAGTCAGTGCGAGGTAATTATTCTGTAGAAAATGGAAAGCCGTCTAGCGGTCAGGCAGATGTTGATTTGTATAGTGCACTTGCACATGGCACAGATGTGAGGGGTAGTGTTAATGCTGCTCTTGGAAAGACAAAACTTCCGAGTCAGTGTGCGAAAGAAATTGGAAATGGAACGGTAACGTTTACCTATGATCCTGAAACAAATGCCATCATTGCGTATCAATTGCCGTGAAGGCTTTTTTATTTTTTTTGGAGATTAAATGAAACGATCAAGACCTCTTGAAGTATTATTGGCGTTAGCAGTAACTGTTTCTGGATGTAAAAAGGAGAGTCTGATTTCTCCGCAGATTCCTTCTGAAGAAATAGGGGATAATCCACTTAATCGAGCAGTAGGATTATCTGGCGGATCACAAACAAGCACGCTTACGTCTGTTCTTGATGCTGGAATAAGCGAAGCAGATAGTGGTGTTGAACATGCTGATAGTGGAAGTTTAGATGGTAGTGTGAGTGGAGTAGATGCGGAAGAAAGGCGTGACGGAAGTATTCCAGAAGTAGCGTATGAAGCTGCGTTGCGTGTACCATTGGCTTCAGATAAGAAGTATCATCTTACTGCGAATGGGTTTGTGACTGCGAGAGGGAAAAAGGGGTATGCTGTGGTAAGTCCTGCTAATGGATTAGTTATTACGAGTAGTGAGCGGATTGTTGGTGTTGATTATGGGTTTGAGGGTGATCAAAATTTTCTTCCTCTTCCCTATGCTGAAAGGGAAATTAGGTTATCTAGTCTTGAAGAAGCAACAAAGGAGCAATCTGTTTCAGAAAGGAGAGGTGATGTTCTTGTTATTGGGGAAACAGTCTCTATTCCATATCTAGTAAGGGTAAGATTGCAGCGGGGAGAGAGAGGATATGCAAATTATCAAACAACAGTAGAGTGGTTGTATGTGTATGTTTCATCCCATCCGTTTAACGATGCGAAAGTTCAGATAGAGGGTCAGGTACATCCTAAAGTTGCAGTTCCAGAATCAACACCGTTTTCTAGTTTTCTGAAGTAGTCGTGACAGGATGTTGTAGAAAGATTTAAATAGAAAGGGATCACTGCAGTGTAATAACAAATAGGGGTGCGGGAGAACTACAATGAACACACTTAATCTTGATCAAATTATTTCTAATGCTAAGCGAGGCGTTGCTGCGTTAACTGCTGCTACATTAATTTCATCTACTGCTTATGCTGCTGATCCTGCTTCTTATAAAAATCAGATTACAAAAGGTGTGGATGGTAAATGTCTTATTGTTCCTGCTGGTGCTGCTGCTGTAACATTCGTGCAGAAGAAGGATACTGATTCTCAAGCATTAAAAGATGCTGCTGCTGCCGGGTATGATAAAGTTCCTAATAAGTATAAAACAAAGAATAATCTTCCTCCTGAAAATAGAGAGATGAAACAAGTTAAACCGGGTGACTTGGAGAAAGTATGTAGATATGAGAGTAATAATCTTGTGATTGGAAGTAGAGTTGCTGCTAGAGCTCCGCCAGTAGCTGCAAATCCATTTGAATCAAGATATGATCTCGTTGTTAAGAATACAGAAGATCAAGAAGTAAGTACTTCTTCTGTTGCAGGATATCATAATCCAAAGAAAGGGGGAATGATTGTACCTCAAGGAAGAGTGTATCTCTTAAGTCCTCGTGAAGGAACAATTGAAGGAATGACTGCACATTGGGGAGCGCAAGAGGATAAAGAAGTTGTTAAAGCAGAAGAAGCAGGAAAGATGTATAAACTTTTAGCAGGTAAGTCTGGTGTGTTAGAACTAGATTATAAAATTGGGGGAGCGCAAGAAAAGCTTGTTGTACATGTTACTCCTGCAAGTCCAGGTGCTCTTGAAGCGAAAGCAGAGGCGAAGACGTCAACAGCATCTTCAGGAAAGATTAAAGGATTTGGTAATGCCGAGCTAAATGGTCTTCCAGTAAGTGATGATTTTGGAAGTGGTCGTAAATATAATGGCGGAGCTTTTGATGGAATCCTTTTAGGAGGAGCTCGTTTTGGAAATGGTGTAGAACTTGCAGGCTTTTTTAGATACGCTCATAGTGTTGAAACTCCTTCAAAAGGAAACAACCCTACAATTATAACTCCGGGCGGACTAACGCGCGAAATAACTGATGTGAGTGCTATAGAAAATCTCTACAGTGGTGGAGTTGTTTTAAGAGTACCGTTCGAAAATGAGGCAAGTATAAGAGCGACTCTTGCTGGAATGGCAAATAATCAATCCATTACCTATAATGGAACGAATGCTGATATCAAGATGAGTAGATTATGGGCTGGTGTAGAAGGTCGTATCCCTCTTCCGCTTACAGAAAACGTACGATTAACAGGTGTTGTAAATGGTGCAATTGAAGCAAATTGGGGAAGCGTCTCAGCTGTTGGACAACGATCTGATGTTCCAGGAACAACCAACATGTATGGGAATGTAGGTATTGCTATTGAAAGCGCAAATCCAGTACGTACTTCAACAAATGGGGTAAGTTATCGATTCGAAGCATTAATTGGTATTAATGGAATTAATCCATTCGGCTTAGAAGCTCGACAAGTGGGTAACTTCAGTCCACAAGTGCTTGTTGGATACAATGCTCTTCTTGCAGGAGCAGAAGCTGAATTAAGATTTAATCAAAATACGCGTGTAGGTATTTTAGCTGGAGGAAGACTTCCTCTTATGTGGGATGTTCCTGTAATGTTATTGGGAAGATACACCTTTGAAAACACGACTCCTGACCAAGGACCATACACAGAAAATAGAAATGTCCACATGTTTGGTTTAACATTAGGAATTGGGGATACAGATCCTCAGCGCATTACTCGTTTAGAAAGAGAAGGCGGAGTGTCCGGTAAACGATGAATCTAAAAATAACGCTTAGAGAAGGTCTTGTTGCAGCTGTACTTGGTTACAGCGCTCTTTTTTCTTCATCTGCAAATGCTGATCCTGCGAGTGAATGTAAAAGCGGAAATGCTGAGTATGTAAGAAAAACATTACAGATTCCAACGCATGCTAGTCGTTTTAAAGCATCTCCACTATACGGCGAGTATGTGTATAATGAAGGGGATAAAGCTAAGTTAAAAGTGTTAAATGGATTGCTCCAGGGTGATGCGGTTAAGCAGATTGAACGTTTAAAGAAGGGTGGATATAAAGTTAATCTCACTGCGGTTGAGCCGAGTCCCATAGCAATTGAAAGTATATTGAAGTACGCTGATCTTATCGGGGCTGAAACTGGTGTTGGAAAAAAGGATTGTGTTGTAACACATCAAGAATTAGATGTTGCTCAGGATAGAATTGTATATCTTCTCCTCTTGAAGAAAAAATAGAAATCTTCTTTAAGTTCCTTTTTTTAATTAATGGATGCTTGTTGAACTGATTAGTCTTCTAGGGTTGATTATTGGGGTTATTATTGCTCGTTCTGCGAAGGAGGAGTTTCTTTCTGGAAAGAAGTATTTTATGCTATTTAGAGCAATACTCTTACTTGCATTAATTGGGGTAGTACTTTCAAATTTTTCTATAATTCCTTTTCTAGTTGGTTTACTTGTTGGTTGTATTGTAAGAAAGGAGTATCTTTATTTCGGCTTATTGAATCCTTCTTCAGCAGTTTCTTCGTTAATTTTTATCTACGGGTTTCCGTATGGGACATTAAAATATGACAGAAAGTTTTCTATTTTATTAGACATTATCTTATTTTCAATAGGTCTTCTTATTAATTTCATTACAAATCTCTCTTATTCATTCATCGCAGGTGGTTTAACATCAGTTTTATTAATCTTCCTTCTTAAGTCAAAGCATGTTAGTCATCATTGGGATGGGATTAAGAAAAGACGATCTGTCAGTCAGAGCTCTAAGCCTGTTAAAAAGAGCAGATAAAATTTACCTAGAGTCATACACTTCAATTGTAGATGGTGCGACAGAATTTTTAAAAGAACAAACAAACAAACAAATTATTCTTGCAGATCGAACGATGGTTGAATCAAATCCAGTATTCATTGAAGAAGCTAAAAATCAGTTAATTGCATTAGTGATTCTTGGTGATGTGTTTGCTGCAACAACGCATAGTGATCTATTTTTAAGAGCAAAGAAAGAACAGATTGAAGTAGAAATTTGTCATGCTTCTTCTATTCTGACTGCTGTTGCTGATACGGGGTTAAGTTTGTACAAGTTTGGTAAGACTGGTTCTATTCCATTCCCTGATGAGAGGTGGCTGAATGAAACACCCTATAACGTATTAGAAGAAAATAAAGATAGCCATACATTGTTTCTATTGGATTTAAATCTAAAAGAAAAGAAGTTTATGAAAGGGACAGAAGCGATCGAAATCTTATTGGCTATTGAAAAAGAGAAGAAGAAAGGATTATTTAAAGAAAACAAGTTAGTTATTTTGTGTGCGGGTCTGACAACAGAAAAGCAAGAAATGTATTACGGGGAAGCAAGCAAAGTTAAAGAAGTTAAATGTGATACTCTTCCGCAATGTCTGATTGTGCCAACGAAATTGCATTTTATGGAAGAAGAGATGCTTACTGTTGTTGCAGAGAAGGTTCTGTGAGGAGTGTTGTTGTTTTGGTCACGCCACGAATGCGTTCAATGTTTTTAATAGTTTTTTCTCGTAGTTCAATGACGTTTTCTGCATTGACGCGTGCGATTAAGTGGTAGGGCCCGATGACTTGATGAACGTTTTCTACTTCTTCAAATCTTGTTAAGACTTGTCCGACTACAACAGGATTTGTGTTATCTGTGGTTATTAAAACATAGGCGGTTATCATGGTTTGAGTAGGGCGTTTGGGAGGGAAATGATTTCTCCGTTTGGTGTTTTTATTTTTGTTTCTATGAAGCCAACAGAGAGTACTGTTCCTGTTGTTCCATGGATATGAATGGTGCTTCCTGTTTTTATGTGTTGTGTTCTTGTTAAGGTGTACCGAGCAAATAGATTAGGGAGGAGGTTCTTAAATGAAAGTAAAGTAAAGATTAGGGTAAGGATGAGTAATGCGATTAAAATCCAAACGAGTGTTGTTCTTGTTAATCCGATGCGAGTAAGTGCTGCAAGTAAGGTTAATGTGTATAGGAGGTTTCTGACAAGTGATGCTAAAACCGAATCTAATTTTAAGTTGAATTCTTTTTCAAACCTGTGGGTTAAGTTCATTGATTTAAATGTTTTTTTTGTAATGTTTCCTAAGGTTGTTCCAATCACCCATCCAAAAACGAGGATCAAGAATGCGGATACGAGGTTGACTGTTGTAAGTGAATAAGCCATAAAAGTTTTTAGATGGTGGAGCTTAAAAAGTTATCTTCTTCTAAAAATAATGAGTTGTCGTTGACCTGCTTCTTTTTCTGGGATAGGCATTTTGTAACCGTATTCTGCTTCTCCTTTTCCAATATCCAGTCCAGCTTGTCGGAGGCAAGAAATGTAATTATCAAGCGGTGTGGTATTGTTAGGATTGTCTTCAATATAAAAGATTCTAGTATAACATTCATTTTGTTGAAGTTGTTGGAGGAGTGCTGCTTGTTCTCTTGTTGTTCCCTCATGCATGGCTCTAACCTCATCATCAAGAGAAAATTTGTGTTCTTGTAATGGTTTCCAGGTGGTGGTTGCTGAAGGCATAAAAAAGGAGAGAAGAAGGGTTATTTAAAGATTATTTTTGACTAACATATACTCGGTATCCGGAGCCTTTAGAGATTTCTTTGACATGGCCAAAGATTTCTTGCATTTTTTTGGATAGTTCTTTTCCGCCTTTATTGTGTCTGGCTACAACTTGGAGTGTTCCTTTTTTTTCTAGATGGTCTTTGCTGTCGATAATTAGTTGAAAGCATAATTTCTTTCCTGCAGTTTGTGGGGGATTAAGTAAAATTGTATTAAAGGTATCTTTTATTTTTTCAAATCCATTGCTTTGAATTAATGTTCCGTTTAGGTTGTGTAATCTCAGGTTTTTATTGGTAAGCAAGAGTGCTCGTTCGTTAATATCTGAAAATGTTACGTCGATACTTGGTTCTAGTAGTTTCAAACTTACTCCGATAATTCCATAGCCGCATCCTAAATCTAACACCTTCCAGTTTTTTTCGAGTAAACAAGTATCTATAAGTAATCTTGTTCCTCGATCTATTTTTTTAAAAGAAAATAACCCGCTTCCGGTGATGAAGCTGATTTCTTTATTTCTTAAAATAGCAACATGATTATAGAAGGTTAAGGTTGATGTTGGTTTTTCGGTAAAGTAGTGTTCGGTCATAAGAGAGTTTAAATAAGTAGTTTTTAAAAAAGTATCTAAATGGAATTAAAGAGCAATGTTTTCAATAAAAGTGAGTTCTTCTGTCGCATTTTCTTTCCATGCTGTTCCGAGAGGATAAGGGGAATTGATATCCTACGCTAATTGAAGTTAATCTAGCTTATTAAGGTTAGGAGAAATGTTAAATTGATCATGAAATTATTCTTTTACTATTTTCCAAATAAGTACATAACCCAAAATCATGCTAATAAGTACGAAGAGCATGGGGATCTTCTGACTTTTAAGATAATCGCTCGCAAAGCCATAAAGAATTGGTCCGACGAAGACTGCTGCTTCAGAGGCAATAGAGTAGAATCCAAATTGGAAGCCCGACTCATAAGGTTCAATTTTAGTTGAATATTGTGCACGAAGATAGGATTGACTATTGCCGATGGCCAAAGCGCCAAAAAGAATGACGAAGATTAGACCGATAAATCCAACATTTGTAATAAGTAAAATTATTGAAATACACCAACATAAAATGGAGATGCCGAGTAGTTTAAGGGGGTTATACTTTTTTGCTAAAATGCCTCCATACCATGTTGTGGGAAATGCAATGAGTTGAACAAGTAAGATAATAATTCCGATTTTGAGATTGGAAAAGCCTTGTTCTTTAGAAAGATAAATAGTAAAAAAGAGAAGAATGACGGTTATTCCTTCACTGATTAACCAGTATCCGGTTAAGAGTAAAAGTTTCTGCTTTTTTGTCAGGAGAGAATTTTTTTTAAGAGGTGCTGGTTGATTCAGATGAACGTCTTTGAGACCGCGTAAAGAATAAACTGAAAAAATTAAATAGAAAAAAGCAGTGCTTAAAAATACGAGTGGATGATAATCATTTCCTGTTAATTTTTGTAAGAGAATAACAAGGATGAGTGCAATAATTCCTCCAAGGTATCCAAATCCCCATGCAAAACCGCTGTAATGGTAGGATTCTTTACCTCTTGTAAGGTGGGGTAAAATAGAATCCGAGAGGGATAGAGTGAGTATATATGCGCTTTGGGTAAAAATGTAAAGATAGTAAACAAGGCTTACAGCAGATGTTATGCTTAATGCAACAAGTACCATTCCAAAGAAGGAAACGTAGATGGACCATTTGAATGCTTTAAACTTGTTATGGGTGTCAGAGTATTTTCCAATGATAAGAGCAGCAATGACTCCGAGTACTGTTGCGATTGCATTCGCTACGCCCCATGCACCGAGTGAATATCCATTTTTTATTAAAATTGTTGAGAAAAAGAGGGGTAATAAAAAAGAGGCATAGGTTAAGATGTAACTGGAATTTGCAAAATCGTAAAACGCCCAGCGCCAAACACTTTTAGGAATACTCATTTAATCAAGGACTAATCCTGTTCTGATAAAGCTTTCGTTCTATTATTACAAAACATATATTCCTCCTTCATAAATCCTAGTATTCCCAATAGTAATCTTATCTACCTTACAAAAGATATCTACATGGTATTTTTGATAAACTTTCTTGCTTATTTTTTTGCGGTACATTGCGTGTTTTAATCCTAAGGAAAAGTGTGCTCCTGCGAAGCGTTCAAAGCAGGTTGGTTCTGTAATTCTTTTATCAAATCCTAAAGCTCTATTTAATCCAAATCCAATTTCTCTGATTTGTACTTTGTCTCCTTCTTCGCTTTTAATTTGAGTTAATATTTCTTCAAAGGCTGCTGGCCCTGTGTGGGAAATAACACATCCGTCTTTAATGGTGACGATAAATGGTTCGCACCAGCCGGTTCGATGATCCGTTGTAGGAAAGGCAAATACAACAATTGATCCATTAATTTTATCCAGTTCTTTTGCTTCTGTAAAGATTTCTCCGATGGGGAATCCAGATGATGCTGTTGCTTGGTTGCTGAAGTCTCCAGTATTTTTTATTGGTCGTTCATAAGCAGAGTCAATAACAAGTGTTAATCCATTTCCAGATTCATAGGTAATTAATTTATTGTGAGTTAGGAGGTTTTCTATTTTTTCACACATGGTTAAGTAGTAGGGAGTATCATACTGTAAAGAGTTAAGATAGGTTTGTTTTTCTTCTTCTTTATTAAAGGATAATCGTGAATGTTCAATCACTTGGTGTCCATGTTGGAAGAGGTCTGCGCGTAAGCGATGTTTTGTCATGCGGAAAGAACTGCTTTGTACGAGGATGACTAAAGACTTTGGAGGTAATGTTTCAAATATTTTTAAAATTTCTTCTTCAGTGTGTTCGTTAAAATTGATTGCATTGTGTGAATAATCTTTAATTACGTTTTTATATTCCTCTGAAAGTTGTTTTGCTAAGTCACATTGTTCGTCATACACTAGAAGGACGAAGGTGTTTGTATTTACTTTAAAGTTTTTTGTAAGAATATTCTGTAAATGGGTGTGTAATTGATTATTCATAGAGAAAGAAAAGAAGAATATATTTAAAAAATGGATGAATTACAATTTTGTGTCTGTAATTTTTTGTTCCAAGCTTCCTGTTTCTAAATCTAAAAGGATTGTTCCAAAACTCACTTTGGATGGTCTTGAGCTATGGGCAATAGCGCTTGCGTATTCATCATGAATGTTGGCTGTTGTTAGTTCTGTTATGGGAAGTTCAAAGGCTTGTCCATCGCAAATACGGAGTAAGCCTCCTTCTTCTTGATGAGTTGTTAAGGCGTAAGCTCTTCCCGGTGTTAAAGGATAACTGGAAAAATGCTGTACTGCTTTAATGCTATGTAGATCTCTTTTGCTCATTGCAAAGGCGACGGTTTGGCCGTCTGTAACTGCGCTGATGCGGGGAGAATAATAGACTCGTTCTCCTTCTTCAATGCGATAGTAACTGGATAAATCTTCTAGTTCTGCAGTATGGGTGTCTGGAAGTGTTGGTCTTCCAAATGCTTCTGCAAGGACGCTGACAAGGCTCATGTATCTTCCTTCTTGTCGTGATTTTGCTAATGCCGAGAGGATTGGTTCGGTGTGTCTGCCATTGCCTCCGACAATATATTCATTGAATCGTTTTAAGACAGGATAGCTGCGTAAGTCTGTAACATTTCTTCCTGTAACAACGTGTTTTGCATGAATGCTTGTGCTGACAGTGAGGTGTTCATAGGTGTCTGCGTCGGGATTGTTGCTTGTTCCGTAGCTGATAAAAGGATTTCCTTGAGGGGTTTGTCCAACAATAAGTAATTGTGCTGATCGATCTCTGCTGATTGCTGAGTCAAGATAATGTGTTCGTGGTGCGAGTTGTGTTAGTTTCATATAAAAGGAGAAAGTGAATGCTTCACTTAAAGCTGCTGTCAATGGTGTATAAAGGGTATATGGGAATGGGAAGGTTTTAAAATTCCACACTTCTTGTTTCTTGTATGCCAACAAATGCAGGTCCTGAATTCGCAGCGGCGCAGGAAGGATATCAAAAAGCAAAGACGACTGAAGAGAAGATTAAATCTTTAGAAAAGATGTATTCTCTCGCTCCTAAGCACAAATCATCGGAAGGACTCTTACAAGAAATTAAACAAAAACTTTCTAAATTGCGCGAGCGAGTTGATAAAGAAAGATCCAAAAAATCTGGCGGTTTTAGTTATAGTATTAAGAAAGAAGGTGCGGCTCAAGTTGTACTTGTTGGACTAGCTAATTCTGGTAAATCCTGGATTTTAAGAAAGTTTACAAATGCGAAGCCGGAGGTTGCGGATTATGAATTTACAACAAAGGTTCCTGAAGTGGGTGTGATGGATTATGAGGGGGTGAATATTCAGCTTATTGAGTTGCCTGCATTTTTTCCTGGCTATGCGGAGTCGGAACGTGGTCCTACTTTTTTAGGGATTGCGAGAGCTGCTGATTTGGTGGTGATTGTGATTGATGGGACGAAGCATTGTGAGTATGATTTAGCGTTGGTGAAGGGAGAGTTTGAACGTTCGTTTATGAAATTAGCTTCTATTAAAAATAAAGATGAAGATTCGAAGCCGTGTTTAGTCGTAGTAAATAAAGCGATTAAATCGTTTAAGAGTCCGTTTCCAGTATGCTGGGTGGATGATCTCAAGACCGCAATTTGGACGAAGTTGGAATTGATTTGGGTAAGAACGAAGTTGCCGGGGAAGAAAGCAGATTGGCCTCCAATTTCTCTTGAGATCGGTTCGACGGTAAAAGATTTAGCAGGGTATGTGCATAAAGATTTTATTGAGAGATTTAGATTTGCACGTATTTGGGGAAAGAGTGTGAAGCATAATGCAGCAACAGTTGGTCTTGATCATGTATTGGGTGAGGGGGATATTGTTGAGTTGCATCTGAAGTAAGCATAGTTTTAAAAGTTTTTAGGAGTAACCGGGTCTATGAAAATCTATGTTGCACATTCGAAAGAAATAGCTTATATGGACGAGTTGTATGGTCCGTTAGAGAGATCTGATTTAGCAAGAGAGCACGAATTTATTTTTCCTCATAAGGAGGGAAAAGTTCCATTTGAGTCTAAAGTGTTGTTCGAGAGTGGGTTATGTAAACTTGTCTTAGCTGAGGTTTCTCGTTCAGCCACAGGATTAGGAATTGAATTAGGGTGGGCGGACTTGTTACACATTCCGATTGTCTGTGTCTATCGGTCTGGTTCAAAAATTGGTGGTTCTCTCAAAGTTGTTTCCAAAGATTTTATTGAATATGAATCAAGTGAAGATTTAGTTAAAAAAGTGCAGTCGTATCTTAAGGGTTGTTCCAAATAAATAGAACTTGCATAATCTACCACCAAAAACCTTAAAAGCAAGGCTAAGACTTATTCAACTTAATGATAAAGGGGATTAAATCGTTCTTCGGTTTCATTTCTAAGATGTTTAAGGGCAAGAAGCATATTAAGTTAGGGATTTATGGGCCGCCGAATGCTGGTAAAAGTAGTATTGCGAATATGGTGGTGAAGGATTGGCTTGGTGAAGAGATGTCTACAGTTTCTCCTATTCCTCATGAGACGAGAGAAGTTGTTGTGAAAGAAAAGATTCATATGAAAAAGAAAGGGAAAGAGATTACGTTTAATCTTGTGGATACTCCGGGTATTGCGACGAGAATTGATTATGAGGATTTTTTAAAGTTTAAGATGTCTGCGAAAGACGCGAAAGAGAGAGCGAAAGAAGCAACGAAAGGTGTTATTGAATCGATTAAATGGCTTGATGATATGGATTGTGTTCTTGTTGTTCTTGATTCTACTCAAAACCCTTATAACCAAGTAAATATCACGATCATTGGAAACTTGGCAGCAAGAGATATTCCTGTATTAATTGTAGGTAATAAGATTGATTTAAAGAAGTCGGATGTGAAGAGGATTGAAGCTGCATTCCCTCAGTATCCAGTGATTGGTATTTCTGCCGAGAAGAGAATAAACGTGGAAGCGTTCTACGAGGAGATTTTTAAACTCGTGAGATAACCATGTTAACACTGCAATTTATTCCCCATCATGAGATTTCTGGTCTAGATATGAATGGGAAGATTCAGAAAATCCTTAAATCTGTAAAAGAAGATAAGATTATACTTATTGAAGGGAGATTACATGCCCAGGAAGAGTCAGAATTAATTAGAAGAACGATGGAAGTGATTGATAAGAAGTTTAAGGGGATTGAGATTTGTACTGTTGATTATCAGCCGAGGAATATGCTGCTTTCTGAAAAGATTAAAAAGACGTTAGCTAATTTGTTATTAAATAAGAATTCTGGAATGACGATTATTGGTCCGGCTACTGTGGTGAAGGAGATTAAGAAAGATCCGAATAAAGTTGAATTGTTCACGCTTGAGAAGCGGGGAAAGCGATAGTTTTATTGAAAACGAGTAGTAGATCAACGAAATCTTAATATAGGTTCTTATCATTCTAAAGGTAAGTTGGTGATGATTAAAAATTGCGAATTTTGTAAGGGGATCATAGAAACGAAAAAGAAAGATAAACGTTTCTGTAATCCAATTTGTCAGAGAAGAGCGTATAATCAACTTGAGAATGTAAAGGAACAAAATAGGCTCCATACGAGGGAGTATAGAAGAACTCATCCTGAATGGAAGGAGAGACATAGAATTCTACAATTAACGAGACATCGA
>Ga0265296_1003686_pt1 | contig 13946 bp, 13 predicted proteins | sample MunlanPumphouse1_FD_189073 | JGI IMG/M metagenome (GOLD analysis project Ga0265296, IMG submission 189073) | Groundwater microbial communities from a municipal landfill in Southern Ontario, Canada - Pumphouse #1 | ecosystem: Environmental > Aquatic > Deep subsurface > Groundwater | place... | reverse complement strand
TACCCTGTGATCATCAGAAAATGGGGCGGGCTTTCGCTAATTTAATTGGAAATGCTATAAAACATGGTAATCCTCATGAAAATATCGAAATAAATGCATGCATTCAAAAAGAAAATTTCATTTTTAGTGTTACAAATGAGGTCGCCTATCCTCAATATTCAGATCTTACAGATCTATTTAAGCCTTTCGTAAAAGGAGTGAATAGTAATGGTCTCGGATTAGGATTATTTATTGTGAGTGAAATAGTAAAAATTCATAAGGGAAAAATAGTCGTAAATTTAAAGGACAATAAAATTACTTTTAACCTGATGATCCCCATAAATTCAACTACAGTTGTTCAATAATAAAGTATAGACAATGATTTCAGCGAGAATTAGTTTTCGCCGAGATACTTTATTCAACAGAAAAAGGGTGCGCTAATCACACCCTTAGTCTTATCAGTTATGTTGGAGATTGGGTACCGGTGCGTGTTCTTCAATAAGTTTATCATGTTTCAACTCTTTCCAAAAGTCGGCGGGAATCTTTGCCTCAAAGGAATGTGCATTTTGCACGGCCTGCTCAGCGGTATGTGCTCCGGGTATAACACCAGACACTGCGTCGGGAGCGGCTGCAAATTGCAATGCTGCTGTACGAAGATCTACAGCGTGATTTTTCGCTACCTGTTGCAAAGCATTTAGCTTTTCTTTAACACCGGCAGGAAACTTCCCGTCATAGAGATAACGATCTTTACCCGATAAAAATCCAGCACATAATGGAGAGCTCCTACAATAATGGAAATATCTCTTTCAGCAACTTTCGGGAAAACCTGATTCAGTTCATCGTCATGTTTTATCAATGAATACTGGCAGGCCGAAAGAAAAATATCTGGATCGGCAACTTCCAATGTCTGTAAGATAGGCGCAACGGTATTAATTCCCAGTCCCCAACCTTTAATAACTCCCTCTTCTCGCATCTTAGTCAATTCGGGCATTGCTCCATGAATAGCTTGCTCAAAATAATGTGTATAGCTGTCTTTCATATCTCCATTGTCAGGTGAAAGGTCATGAATAAATACCATATCAATGGAAGATAATCCCAAGCGCTGCAGACTATCTTCAATACTTCTTCTCACTCCTGCAGCACTATAATCATATTGGTAAGCAAAGTTTAATTTTCCTTTCCATAACGATTGTTCCATTTTAAAATCCTCCTGCGGCAACATTAATCGGCCTACTTTTGTTGACAGCGTAAAACTTTCTCGAGGCTGATCTTTTAAAAATAAGCCCATCCTACGTTCACTGATACCCAAACCATACCATGGCGAGGTGTCAAACAATCTTATCCCTGCATTCCAGGCGGCTTCGACTGCCTTTAAGCATTCGACATCTGAGTTGTGCTGAAATCCATTTCCCAATGCCACTCCGCCAAATCCAGCTTTGTTGGCGGGACGGAATTTTTTCTTTTGTATTAAATTTTCGGCTGTTACCATCTTGTTCTTTTATTACTTCCTATTATTTATGTTAGCTAGTCTGTCTGGCCGCAAGTTCATCATGTGCAGTTAGGTCAAGACGTAAAGGCGTAATCGACACTAAATTGTGTTCTACTGCCCAGCGATCAGTCCCCTTTTCAGCTGGTTCTAATGGCACCACTGTGATCCAATAGTTTTTCCTTCCCATGGGATCCTGTCCAGGAACCACACTGCCATCATATAAACGTACTGATTGTCTTGTCCAGGAAAGCCCTTCGGGTTTGGGTGGAAAATTCACATTATAAAGAGCAGGGCCCTTATTTTTCAGTAATATCTTGAGTACCTCGATTGTCCACCAAGATAGCCCTTCAAAATCAGGTTCTGTCTTTCCAACAGGTGTACTCAATGCTATACCAGTAATCCCGAGCAATGTGGCCTGCTTCGCCGCAGCCAATGTTCCTGAGTGCCACATTGAATTGCCTAGGTTTGGGCCCATATTAATACCTGAAAGCACAACCTGCGTATCTGGAAACATATGTAAACCCAAGGCCACACAATCTGCCGGCGTGCCATTGACCCTAAAGGCCTCAATATCTGCAAAAGTAACAGGCGCACGCCGATAGCTTAAGGGGCGAGAATGCGTAATAGCATGCCCCATTGACGACTGCTCAACATCGGGGGCAACAATCTTTACCGTTCCAAACTCTTTCGCCGTCTGTGCCAGTGCCGCAATCCCCGGTGAATAGATACCATCGTCATTGGTGATAAGTATATTCATAGCTGTCCTTTTCTATGAAAACCAATCTCAAGCATGCTTTGTTCTGCTGTTATGAAAGAACATGGCAAAAACATAAGGTTAGTACACAATCCTGCCGCTGGGGATGACTCGAATGGAGACAAAGACGAACTATGTCAATTGATTGAAGATCTTGGCCACAATTGCACTGTAGTAACAAAAAAAGATGCTGTCAAAAAGATCGACCCACAGACAGATATCATCGCCTTGGCCGGCGGTGATGGTACCATAAGAATGACCGTTATGGGTCTACTGGAAAAAAAGCTAAGATTTAAGAGGCCGATCGCCATATTACCACAAGGCACGGCAAACAATATTGCTATTTCTCTTGGTATTCCTCTAGACTTTGAAAAAGCTATTGGTCTATGGAGAAACTCTCTACTTAAAAAATTCGATGTAGGGATGGTCACAGGATTAGAAAGAAAGCCCCTATATTTTATTGAATCTATCGGTTTTGGGGTATTTCCTATACTAATGAAAAAAATGGATAAAAAAAACACGGAAGATCTTAGTGCAGAAGATGAAATCAAAACCGCACTAAGACAGCTCCGAAAACTGGTGGAAACATTCCCCGCTACCACACTGAGACTTACAGTGGCTGGAAATAACTATGAAAAAGAGTGCATACTAGTTGAGATCATGAATATACCAAGCATCGGACCGAGGCTAGTGCTTGCTACTGATGCTGATCCTGGAGATGGACAGTTTGATATCATCATTGTCACTGTCGATCAACGTCAGGAACTTATAAGCTATATCGATGGACTATTGAATGGAACCAACGTCGAATTTAAAATAATACCTATCCGGGCTAGTCGATTGGCGATGGAATGGGAAGGCAAAGAAATACACATCGATGATGAGCGCAAGAGTTACTTCGGCCAACAATTGAAGCTTACCTTGCTGGAAGGTATAGTTGAAATTATCACAGGCAATAAATAAGATACGATTTCAGCCAACGATAATGGTTCGAAAAATGTTCTCTTTTAAAAAACGAGTTAAAATGAACGGATCAAAAAACATAAACAATAAACTAGGCATGGTGCTTCTTCTCATGACTGCTATCCCAAATCCAGATCCACGTGAGCCAAGCCCAGACTTGTCCGAGTCACAGGAAGAGGAAGCTTCTAAAGAAGAAGAAGAGGGCCCTAACACCAATCTATCTGGTCTCAAAGACGATCGCACCCATAACAAGGAGGAAGCACAAGCCGAACAGAAAGAAAAAGATGACGAAGATAAGCCCGACCTTTCTGGTGACATCAATGTTTAGATCATAGCAAAATCATCTTATATCTTTACGTTTGGGCATATACCTCTCGGCATCGAAACATCGCAGTCAACTATAATATTAAGTCCCTTAACCTTTTCGAGGTGGGAAGAAAAACAGTTTTGGATTTATTTTAAAATAGATCCAAACAGCCTTTCCCATTTTAATCAATTCTTTCGACGATAGATTTCGCGAGCGGAAGGCTAACATCAAGGATAGCGAAAAGCTGACCATAAAATTAAAGAACCCTATAATTCCAATCCCTAAAATGCCCCAAACCCATATGTCGGTAGAGAGCTCCATCCCATGACCAAATAAGCCCAAGGCCAAATTTCCACTGGCAAATGTAATATGCCTAATGTCAAGATTTAAACCTAAAAAAAGTCCGATGGAAGCTGTTGACCCCATAAAGATCCCGAACCACACGTTAGACACGATTCCTGCCCATTTTTTTTCATAAAACGAAGCTATTTTGTTTGTTTTTGCTTGTCCAAATATCTTTTTCAACATGGGGTGTTCCTGAATACGATAATATACGGAGTTATGCTTGTCCCGATTTGAAATACTGCCGGCAATAATTCCGGAAAGAAATAAAAAAACACCTGCAATAGAGGCATGCAAGACCAAGGGCGTCTTTATCGGATTGAGGTCATTGACCAGATGCAACCACTTGGCACTCGCGATATTGACCTGAAACAATTGTTGAATCACCCAAACAAGAAAAAGACTCATCGGAAAAGCCATCAAAACATTACCAACAAAAGCAATAAACTGAGACCGAAATAATCGTGCAAATAATTCAGCAAATATCCAATATCGATGCTTGTTGGTCGCCTGTTCGGCAATCCCCTGCTCAATTGCATTGACCAATGCCGAAGCTGTCATTGCAGGTTGTTTGGTGGCTAAGGTAGCACCAAAGAGATAAATTAACGTAAAGCCAACAGCATAATTCAGGCTATATAAAAATGCATGACCAAACTCACTGCTGTGTACGTTACCTAATAATAATTTAACGATACACATTACGCCCACAATGAGGCCGCCACCGCAGGCAGAACGGAACATTTTCCAATATTCCTGCCGACTTGAAGTAATATAATGTTCTCCAGTCTGTGCAGTATGATGAGTAATCTCGTACGCTAAAAGCTGTGTACTCTGCCCTACCAATTTGCGAATATTGCTTTTTCGGGAATTGTAACCAATAAGGGTCATTGCTAGTGCAATCGTCTTTTCCTTTTTTTCTTCCGGATTATCAATCACTAAAAAAAGCAAGATTTCTCGGATCCTTTCAAGTTGCTGCCGCATGCGCAAAAGTGATTGATTAACCTTTATGGAAATTCCGAAACGATGTGAATTATCGAAGGCAGTTTCAATATACGATTCGCACTGCTTATGAAGTACCAAAATTTGTTTATAAGACAGATCATCCGAGGAGATAAACTTATCATCCGATTGCAAAATACGGTCATTCAATTCGGTGAATTCCCGCATAATGGCTATAAATGGACTATCAAAATTTTGAAACTCAGGTACCATCTTGTTTACATCCGTTTCCATTGCACGCCCCGTAATACGTTGAACCAACAGTTCCAATCCATACAATATTTCGATCATTCCAAAACCAGTTTCGTCATCATAAATTGTTTCGAATCTACATAAACGAAACAGTTCATCGACCTGCTCTTGCGAAACCGTAGCAATCCAATCAGCATCACGAGGTTTGTAAAAAACCTGATTTAATATATATTGCAAAGTAGACTTGGGTGGCTGAAAAGGTAAGTATCGCTCGGTGATCCTTTTTTTAAGTTCATAAAAAAAATCCGCATAGCTGATAATTCCTGTATCTGAAATCAACTGATCAAAATCTTTACTAGCCAGAATTCTTTTTAAATAAAGCTGAAAGCATTCCAGCTCCTCGGGTGCGGCATTGAGATAGTCCAGTAAAAATTGAATATCGATCTGATAAAGCAGATTGGTATGCTTGGGACGAATCATATCCACTAGTAGAACCAAAAAATCGACACTTACATAAGCAGAATCTTCTAATTGAGTTTTATATCGTATAAACAAACTGCTTACCTGCTGCTCTTTATCCTGTTCTTTTTTCATAAATTATAAAATCCCTGATTTAGATACCAAATTTAGGCACATTTTGTTTTTTTAATCTAAAAGAATAACACGCCACATTGTGTCAAATAGCCACTTGAATAGATGATTTTGATCATTTTGCTTCCCTTTGCATTTTCATAATTTTATAGCTAAGAAACTATAAATCAAAAATTAAGCCCAACGTAAAAAAAACAAAAATGAAAAACTACGATAAAGTAAAGTCCGCAAAATTATGTTACGAACATATCGGCGGAAAACTCGGCCAGCTCTTATTGGAGGCGTTAATAGCAAAAGGCTGGCTAGAAAAAACGATCCCAGCGATAAAGACCTCTATATTACCGAACTCGGAGAATCCCAATTGACAGCATTTGGTGTTGACTTATCACAAATTAAAGCGTAACCATCATGAACTTACTCTTAGATTACGACAATTTCTTTCTACCAGCACAGGACCTGGAGAGCGCCAAGGAATTTTATGGAAATCAACTTGGTCTTGAAACTAAATTCGATTTTTCGGATAAGGGAATGATTGCGTTCAAAATAGGCAAAAATGAACCTGCAATCATTCTTAGTACAGTACAACATAACAAACCGACTATTTGGTTTACTGTTGACGATGTGAAAACTACATGTGAATATTTAAAGGAAAAGGGAGTCGTATTTCTAAGCGAGCCATTTGAGATCATGACGGGTTTAGCGGTTGAATTTAATGATCCATTCGGAAACAAACTTGGAATAACAGATTATTCCAAATCAAATAAAGTTTAATGAGTAGACATTCCAACTGAACGTTTTATATTCATAAACAGGGTTTTATTTTTTTCAGGCAGATACCATGACTATGCAAATGAACATTTAAGTATATTCGTATAACTTAACGAATTCATACTATGAATGCGATGACAGACTGTGAACTTCAAAATATAGACCCAGACGATATTGGCGATGTACTCGTTAAAGTCGAAAAATCATTTGACATTAAGTTTAGGGGCACAGAACTTATGCATATCTCAACTTTTGGTGAGCTATGCGATCATATCACAAATAAGATCCAACTTGATCATTCAAGCGACTGTACAAATCAACAGGCTTTTTATAAGCTACGTGAAGCAATAGCTTCGACAGCTCAAATCGATTCTAAAACGATCACGGTAAACAATGTACTTACGGACATTTTCCCAAAACATAGTCGGCGGTTAACGGTAAAAAACTCGAAAGACATTTAGGCTTTAAACTTGATATCCTACGCCCTCCCTTCTGGCTGCCCCTAATACTCGCGATTTTTTATGTTACTTCCTTAGCTGGTATTTACTTTAATTGGCCAATTGGACTCACAGGCCTTATGTTTTCGCACACTTCGCTTTGGATTGCACACAAAACCGGTAAGGTGCTTGACTTGCAGACGGTAGGACAACTGGCAAAAAAAATGACAACGGAAAATTATTTAAAATCGAGACGAAACCCTACCACATGCAATAAAATCGAGATTGAAAAAGTATTGACAGACCTGTTCAGTAATGAACTATACCTTGACAAAAGTAAATTAACAAGAGAAGCGAAACTTGCTTAAATATATACTGATTCGTCGTTTAAATTGTCTTATTATGATCTAGCCAGCGCTTAACGGCAATGAGCTACGGCTGTCCACGATATTTCTTAGACTGTAAAGTTTAATGGAATATATCGTATCTTGCTATCCAATTTTAAACCAAATATCACTTCAATGCGAAGAATTATCTATTCAATAGTAGCTATCGGTCTTATTTTTACAGGATGCGCAGGAATGAAAGGTCAGGGCGATAATAATGGCTGGAAATCCTTGTTTAACGGAAAGGACATCAATGATTGGTTTGTCAAAATTCATCATCATGATGTTGGTGTGAACTACGGAAATACTTTTAGAGTTGAAGATGGAATAATTAAGGTCAGATATGATCAGTATGATGATTTTAATGATCAATTTGGCCATTTATATTATAAAACACCCTTTTCATATTATCATTTAAAATTTGAATATCGATTTGTAGGCGAGCTTCATAAAGGTGCCCCCTCCTATACACTTCGTAATAGCGGCGTTATGTTTCATTCGCAGGACCCCAGAACAATGTTGAAAGAACAGGATTGGCCCATTTCTGTCGAAATGCAACTTTTGGGAGGACTGAGTGATGGTCAGCCCCGCCCAACAGGCAATATGTGTTCTCCTGGAACCAATGTGGTCTATCAGGGCAAAATAGCTTCCTCACATTGTTTAAATTCTACTTCGAAGACCTATGATGGTGATCAATGGGTTAAAGGGGAATTGATTGTATTAGGAGATTCGTTAATCAAACATATCATTAACGGAGATACCGTACTAGAATATTCAAGACCTCAGATTGGAGGTGGAACAGCCAATGGGTATGACCCAAAAATTAAGATCGATGGTAAGTTGCTCAGCAGTGGATTTATCGCATTACAGAGTGAAGGTCAACCCGTAGATTTTAAGAATATATGGATTAAGGAACTACCTAAACCAAAGAAGTAAAAGAGGTTAAGGCAAGGAAAAAGGTTCAAAAATGGAGTTTTTTAAGAGAAAAACAACCGTTCAGATTATTTCAATTTCTGAAAAATCCTGTATGAACAAGTAAGATCATTCGAAAAACTTCTGAGAGTGACCTTACTTGTTCAATTTATTCAAGTGTATTTGCAATAGCGACCAATAGACCTAACGTTTTGTAGATACCATGTCCTTAGATTTTTTCATCATGCTATTTACAGGATTCCGGCGGGCCACCTTACTATTGGGCAGCCTTACATAATAAGAAGTATTATAACCATTTCCAGGTCTAAAAAAATCTGTGGAAATGATCTGAGCTCCACTACTGAAAGCAGCATTAGCCCTACTGTAATCATTTATTTTTGCTTCATAGGTTTCAATATCAGACCTACTACGTACGATATACCCCTCCCTCACCAGACGTTGGATTTCTTCCTGACGAACCAAAGCATTGTCCAATAGTATAAAAGAAGCAAAACTATCATTGGGTTCCGACTGGACAAACATGATACGCTTCTCAAGATTAGGTTTATCTTTAACATAGGCAGATTCAAGGTTCATTCCTGCTGTTGCTGGCAGCAGCAGGAAGACAAATTTCCCTCGAGAAGCCTTAACAGTGGGCCAATGACCAGAACGTATTGCTTCACGTAAAGTACTGTAATTTCCACGTACATCGTCAGGTGTAATGAGCTTTTCTCTTTCCAATACCGCAACAACTTCGGCATCCAGCTGGTCAAAAGCTTTATCATCAAATGGAAGTACTTCAGCACCATTAGGAAAAATCGGGATCCCCTTGTCTTTGGCCTCGACCATAATAAATATAGGGAGATGTTGGGGATGCTGTTCGGACCATTCTCGCAGCGCTACAAGACCTGCACGGAATGTTGCATAATGTGATCGAAAATCAAAATCAGCAATATGAAGCATCTTGAAACCAGGTTTTTCCAAATCCTCTTTTTGATATGGAGCGAGATCCGAAACTCCCATTTTATTTAGGAGTTCATAGCCTGCAGGTTTATCAAAGCGATGTCCAGTAGGGTCATAATATACATCCATTTCTAAACTACGGATTCCACTATCTAATTGCACATCAAAAGGCGGATGGTCGTATTTTAATCCTTCACTCATAGACATCGCATTGGGGTGAAACTCCTTAAAGGAATTAAGTTTATCTGGAGGGAATAACGTTGACATCTTCTCCATCATCTTTGAAAAAATAGGGTCTGCATAAGCCGAAAGACGTGGATCCACGGGTCTGGCGTAACTATTGTGTGTCCCAAGGACTTGAATCTGATTGATCTTTAGTTGATCCAGTTCTGCCAGTTCGGTTTGTTGGCCAAAGCTTGTTCCAATGCCCACTACAAGCAGGGACATTGCGATTAAAGTGATTTGTTTCAATTTCATCATTGTTGTCATTTAAAAAAGTTTTGCACTGATACCAATTTGACCGCGGACTGAATACCATTCAGCCTGCTCAGCACGATCGTATACACCATGGTAATAGCGTACTGGGGCACCAGTAATATTGTTTAGTTCGGCAAATAGCCTAAACTTGGCGTTAATAGCGTAAGAAGAAGAAAAGTCTACCGAAAAATTACTCGAATACCATCGATAATGCTCAGGTCCAGCTATTTGCCGAATAGCATCAAGGTATTTCCCTTTATAATTCCCTGCAATACGAGCCATAAATTTGCTATTTTCATAGATTAGAGAAACGTTGAAAAGATGCTTGGCCTGTTTAGGAATCACACTTTTATCTTCTATTAATTTTCCATTGTCGAAGCGCGGAACTGTAGCCTTTGAATCTGTAAACGTATAATTTGCATCGATTCCAAATCCCTTCCATATTCCGGGCAAATCGGTAAACCTCTTTGATATGCCGGCTTCGAAGCCTGCGAGCCAAGCATTTTGGAGGTTATCCGGTTCGTTGACATTGAACATGATGCCATTGATATTTTGTGTAGACTGATTGGAATAAATCAGGTTGGAAAGCTTTTTATAAAATGCGCCTGCTGAGACCATCCCTATTCCACCGAAATAATGCTCAACCATCAGATCAAAGTTGCTGGCAAAAGTGGGTTTCAAATTAGGATTTCCGCGTGTGATCACACGGTTGATATCATCCTGAACTGTACCTGGATTGAGATTCCCAAAATCGGGGCGCGCAAAACTTCGCGTAAATGCAAGTCTAATAATATCGTTTTTTGTCGCATTGATCTTCACATGCAACATAGGCAGAAAGGCATTATAGCTATTGTCCTGATTGATAGCTTCGACATGAGTAGATTTATCGGCAAGCGTAGATACTTTGTTCCCCGAAAAAGTGACTTTGTTATATTCGTTCCGTATACCAGCAATAAGGGTAAACTGCTCAGTCAGTTTGTACTCCGCGGAGCCATAAATAGCGTAGACATTTTCCCTTCCACTGTAATAGTTGGCCGCTCCAGAGGCATTTGTAGCGGAATCGACTCGGAAGGGATACAACTTGTTACCAGCAATTCCTGCTGGTGAAGCAAGCTGCTTTACGGATTCCATAGAAATCTGGTCAATGAGTTCATTGTCATAAGGTGATCCTATTTCGGTCAAAAAACCCCCACGATACGGATAAGGTTCAGTCCCTAAACTAGCTAAGGTCGGGGCAGGTCCTGAAACACCGGCTACATAAATACTATACGGGTTTTCTACTTTCTTGTCTTTGTGAATATATTTGCCGCCAAATTTAACAGCCAATGAATTGTTCGGCGTATATTTTAAATTGACGCCAGCACGTTTGTTGCTCTCCTTGTTTTTACTCCTAATATTGACGACTTGTGTCAACTTCATAGCCTCGTCACTAATTGGAGAGGATGGTGAAAGATGTGGTAGGATCCGATCAATATTATCCCCTACTCCATCAGGTGAATCCATCGCCAAGTATTTCTTTCCATCTGTAGCCATGTCTTCGTAGGAAACTTTCTGGGAGAAAGTAGCCATCGGGTAATAATCTGGATTCTTAAATTTGAATGAAGATTGATCCATGCTAATTGCCCAGTCCAAGCCTAATTTTTCTGAAAAAACGGACTGTCCGCTCAGCTCTCCGGAATACAGATTTGTATGATAATCTGCCGTCCTTGTTGTAATTGTTGCTGTCTTGGTATTAAAATAGAAGTAGTTTTCCCGTACGCGTTGAGCATCTAGATATTCACTATACAAGCCCTTGACCATAATTTTATGTTTCTCGTTGAAGGCATATTCCAGCCCTCCATTAAACCCAACAGTACGTCTGTGGGCAATATAATCTCGCAGTTGAAGATCTGTAATGGAAAAAGCTTGAGTCTTATTGCTGTTTCCAAAATCATAGTTTAGATTGTATCGATCCTGGGCAGCTGTTCGGTCCCAGATTACTGCAGAAAGAATGTACCCTAATTTACCCTTCGCAACACGATCTCCAAAAAGGACAGAACCATTATATGAGCCTCGTTGAGATTGTTCATTATACCCACCGGCAGCATTGATGTTGAGCGTACGTTTAAGGGGGGCAGCCTTGGTAATAAAATTGATGGATCCACCAATAGCATCTCCTTCCATATCAGGAGTAATAGCTTTTGACAATTGTACATATTGAATCATTTCCGAGGGAAAGATATCCATCTGAATTCTCCTATCTGCATAATCAAGACTAGCTGAAGGAAGTCTATTTCCATTTAACAACGAAGCACTCCACTGGATTGGTGTCCCCCGTACAGAAACATAGCGTCCTTCCCCTTGATCCCGCTCAATTGAGACCCCCTGAATACGCTGTACAGCTTCGGCAGCATTCCGATCGGGCAGTTTACCAATGGCATCTGCCGCTAACACTTCCATAATAGCATTTGCCCCTTTCTTGATGTTCAATGCTTTGAGTTGAGAGCCCGCAGAAGAACCAACAACAAAAACTTCACCGAGGCTATTGTTGGAAGGCGCTAATTTAATGTTCCCTAAATGAATCCCTTCATGGGAAACTATTGTATCAAGTGTGAACACCTGATAGCCGGTATAGAAAATAGAAAGCTTAATACGTCCCTTTTCTTTTAAAATCAATGTAAATCTACCATCTAAATTCGTTTGTGCCGCCAGCTTTCCAACTTGCACTGTTGCCCCGGGCAATACTTCATCAGTCGTTGAAGTAACTAATCCCGTAATCTGTTGTGCCTGTAAAAAAAAAGGCATCAACACAATCAAAAAGAGTAACGTTCTTTTCATATCATGTAATCAATTTTTGTTATTTGACACGAAATTGATATTTCATTAACTACCGATCGTCTTCCTCGATAAAGAAGAACCCACCACTTACGACAAACCACGTAAACAACTGTATTTATGCTATTTACAAGAATTAATTTTGTATTAAGCTTAGGTTATCGATAAATTGGCACCTGGCTAACGACGCAGAAATACTCCTTTGCCAATTCATAGCGAAAAGTATAACGTTACTCGGAGATGCTGCAGTAAGCCATTACATTAGGCCTTGAGTAGATTGAAATGCGCTGCGTCCTTGAGGTAGGCTGATGGAGTGCAACCTTGGACTCTTTTAAAATATTGATTAAATGAAGATTTGGAATGGAAGCCGGCCTGAAATGCCAATGAGAGAATATTAATACTTTCGCCTTTCTTTCTGCACTTATCCATCAGCATCACCACCTCCTTAATCCTATACTCATTGATATACTGATAAAAAGACTTTTCTTTGTATTGATTTAAGGTTTCTGAAAGGTGATGGCGCGATACATCCGCTTTTGCGGCCAGACTTTCCAATGTCAGATCGGGATCCAAAAAAACTTTATGATTGGACATCAAATACTCTACCTTAGCCAAAATACCGGCGTAGTCCAAGCTGCTATTCTTTTCATTTTCTTCCACAGGAAAAGAGTGCTGTTTTTTACTTTCGACGAGGATCAGTTCTTCCTCTTCATTGACAGATAGCTGTTCCTTAGGTTTTTCCGGCTGATAAACATGGACATAGAGGAAAGAGCTTATTTTTACATAAATAATCGAGATACAGATAATCACCAATATCGAATAGATAAAGACGCGAAGCCACAAATGGATAAAAGAAAAATAAGCAGTAATATCGAACAGCTGAGTCAAAATCGTGATGATAAGAAATGCAAGACCTATTAGTAAGAGCAAAAACGCAGCTAACCTAACCATACCTTTTTCCAATTTCCAGAACACCGATATCGACTTTATCTGAGCCAAAATCTTTGCAGGATAAGCAATATATAATACCGTATAAGCATAACCTGACATTGAATTGTATTTTTTTATAAATGGTGGTAGCTCCCCAGCATTGTTAATTACATAAGCAGCAATCCAAAAATAACCAATTGAAGCACATATCGACGGAAGCATAGCCAGGAGAATATCAATGGGTTTCCCGCGATGTTCGAGATAGCGCATATAACACCATAGTAACCCTGGATAGGCTAAAGCAATAAATGTATTAAACTGTTGGTGGATTTTTGAATGTGGCCAAAAAACATTCAGAGCAAAACTGATTGCCAAATGCAAAAATATGGAGGCCAATAAATAAGAAAGAATATTATCATGCTGTCCATTATTTTTTTTATTCTTTAATAAAACACCCAATGCCAATAAAGCCTGGGTGGCCCCTACAATAATAATATAATTCACGTCCTTAATCTGACTAAGCTGTTTCGCAAAGTTAAGAATCAGGTATTATCAAATTGTTAAATATGCTATCCACTCCCTATTCAGTATTTGACATAATAAAGAATTAAGCAAGTTTACACCTATCGCGCAAATATTTCCT
>Ga0265296_1003685_pt1 | contig 13949 bp, 18 predicted proteins | sample MunlanPumphouse1_FD_189073 | JGI IMG/M metagenome (GOLD analysis project Ga0265296, IMG submission 189073) | Groundwater microbial communities from a municipal landfill in Southern Ontario, Canada - Pumphouse #1 | ecosystem: Environmental > Aquatic > Deep subsurface > Groundwater | place... | reverse complement strand
CATCGACGCCGACCTGGGCGGCATGGACAAGTTCAAGGAAGCCTTCAACGCCGCCGGCGCCGCGCAGTTCGGCTCGGGCTGGGCCTGGCTGATCGTCCAGAACGGCAAGCTGAAGATCACCTCGACCCCCAACCAGGACAATCCGCTGATGGATGTCGTGGACGAGCGCGGCGAAGTCATCCTGGGCGCCGACGTCTGGGAACACGCCTACTATCTGAAATACCAGAACCGCCGCGCCGACTATCTGAAGTCGTTCTGGTCGGTGGTGAACTGGAACAAGGTCAACGAACTGTACGAAGCCGCCAAGTAAGGCCTCTTCGGATCGAGACATGACGACGCCCGCCGGAACCTCCGGCGGGCGTTTTCGATTCAGCTTCTACAGACGGAGAGTGAAGCGATGCGGATCATGATGACGGGGGTGGCCCTGGCCTGCCTGACCTTGGCGGCGTGCCAGCAGCCGGCGAACGAGCAGAAGCCCGGGGATCACGTCCCGCCCACGCCGCAGCAGACGGTCGCGGCCCCGGCGGAAAAGCCGGTCTATCGGTTCAAGATCGGCGCGCTGGACGCCATCGCCCTGTTCGACGGCGAGAACCCCGTGCCGAACGACAACAAGGTGTTCGGCGTCGGCCTGAACCCGCAGGCGGTCGCCGCGCCCCTGACCGCCGCCGGCCAGCCGGCCGATCCGATCATGCTGGAAATCCACCCGCTGCTGGTCAGGAACGGCGACCGGACCATGCTGTTCGACGCCGGCCTGGGCGAGGGCAAGGGTCAGCTGATGGACAGCCTGCAAACGGCCGGCGTCGATCCGGCCTCCATTACCGATGTGCTGATCTCGCATGGCCACCCCGACCATGTCGGCGGCCTGATCCGCGCCGGCGGCCTGGCCTTCCCCAATGCGGCGATCCGGATGTCGCAGGCGGAGTGGGCGTCGATCCGCGCCAATCCCGAGCTGGCCGATCTGGTGCGCATCATCACGCCCAAGGTCCAGGCCTTCGCGCCGGGCGAAGAGGTCGCGCCGGGCGTCACGGCCCAGGACACGGCCGGCCATACGCCCGGCCACGTCGCCTATCTGATCGCGGACGGCCAGAACCAGCTGCTCTTCACCGGCGACCTGATGCACCACTGGATCTTGTCGGTGGAGCATCCCGACTGGCGCGTCGGCTATGACGACGATCAGGCGGCGGGCGAGAAGGCGCGGCTGGATCAGGTGACGGCGCTGCGCAACTCCGGCGCCCACATCTACGCCTATCACTTCCCCTTCCCGGGCCTGGGCAAGGTCGCCACCCGCGAGGGCCGGGCGATGTTCATCTCCGAGGCCCAATCCGCGAAGGAGTAGTCCGCGAAGGATTAGATACGAAGATCCAGACTGTGCCGGGCGCGTTCGTTCATGCGCTCGGCATGGTGCTGGCGCAGCATCCGTCGCTGTCGAAGCATCTCGTGGATGCCGTCCGCCAGTTCGAGAAGCTGGCCGTCGTTCAACGGCTCGACAAGGTCGATCAGCTTGGTTTTCAACGTCGCGAACGCCGGCTCGGACAGGCCGGTCTGGAAGGTCTTGGCTTCATTCGTCACCCTTCATCCTCCTCTATCGTCTCAGGCGAGTGGAGGCTTCACCCGATCAGAAAAGGATGGGTGCAGACCATCGTTCCATTCCATCGTGCTTAACGGCCCGCCCGGCTTGACTCCCGGGCGTGCGGTGGCCATAAGCGCCGCCTTCCATGTCTCTGGTTTGCGCCAGCGGCGGGATTGATGACGGAAGATGCGTGGACCGCCGTTGAGATCGCATTCCCAATCGAGGGGACGCCGGGCCGTATCGTTGAAAAGAGAATAGAATGTCCAAGCGCCACAGCGCCAAATACAAAATCGACCGCGCCATGGGTGAGAACCTGTGGGGCCGTGCCAAGTCGCCGGTCAACAAGCGTTCTTACGGCCCCGGTCAACACGGTCAGCGTCGCAAGTCCAAGGTTTCGGACTTCGGTCTGCAACTGAAGGCCAAGCAGAAGCTGAAGGGCTACTACGGCAACATCACCGAGAAGCAATTCGCCAAGACCTACGACGAAGCCACGCGTCGCAAGGGCAACACCTCGGAAAACCTGATCGGCCTGCTGGAATCGCGTCTGGACGCCATCGTCTACCGCGCCAAGTTCGTCCCGACCGTCTGGGCCGCCCGTCAGTTCGTCAACCACGGCCACGTCCTGGTCAACGGCAAGAAGGTCGACATCGCCTCCTACCGCGTGAAGCCTGACGACGTCGTCACGGTGAAGGAAAAGTCGCGCAGCATGGCTCTGGTGATCGAAGCCCAGACGTCGTCGGAACGCGACGTGCCGGATTACCTGGAACTGTCGGACCGCTCGTTCTCGGCCCGTTATGTCCGCGTGCCGGAACTGTCGGACGTGCCGTACGCCGTGAAGATGGAACCGAACCTGGTCGTCGAATACTACGCTTCGTAAGCAGAGCTTACGAAGCTCTCTTGAGGGGGCTATCGCCCTTCGGGCTGCTTGAGCCCATCGATAGTCCCTTTGAAATTTTCAGTTTGAAGGGCCTCGGATCCGTCCGGGGCCTTTCGTTTTTTCTCCTGTTCCCTCCGCGAGCGAACAGGCGCATTCTCGGCCTGTTCAGGCTTTGAGAGACAGGGGAGGTCGTCGGTGCGCGACTCCATCATCGGACGCTTGGCCTTGATCGCCGCCGCATCGGCGAGCCTTGCCGCCTGCGCCACGGGCGGCGAGCCGACCGTCTCGACCCAGGGCATGCCCGGCGCGCTGGAGCCGATCCACGCCGCCGCCTTCACCAAGGACGAGGCCGTCTTCTGGGTCAGTTCGAACGGCTGCACCGACAAGGAAGACCTGATCCCCATCGTCAGCCTGCAGGGCGGCGCCGCCGTCATCACCCTGCGTCGCATCGACGAGGACAAGTGCGAGCAGGACCTGGTCCAGGGCGTCGAGCTGAAATGGTCGTTTGAAGAACTGGGCCTGCCGGCCGGTTCGCCGATCAGCGTCAACAACCCTTATCAGCTGCCCCGAACCTGATCGGAGGATGGGGGGGCTGATCGGGGGCCTGATCGAAGGGGAAGGGATTCGTTAAGCCTGTTCGGCTTCGACCCGTTAAATTTTGTCCGCTACTGCGACGGTTGTCTTTATCACGGTCCGTAGCTTTCATGCGCTTTTTCACCTGCCTGACCGACGACCACAACCTTTGGCTGGTCGGGCTCGCCGCCGCGATGTGCGTGATCGGGTCCATCATCACCTTCCGCCTGTATCGACGGCTGCGGCAGGCTGAAAAGGGCACACGGCTGGCCTGGGCCTTCATGGGCGCCGTGGCGACGGGGGCGACGATCTGGTGCACCCATTTCGTGGCCATGATCGCCTATGAGCCGGGCGCGAACATCGCCTACGAGCCGATGCTGACGGGCATGTCCCTGGGCGTGGCCATCGGCGGCAGCGGGCTGGCCCTGTGGGTCGCATCGCGCCGGGGTCGGTTCACCGCCGAGATCGGCGGCGTGATGTTCGGCCTGACTGTCGTTGCGATGCATTACGCCGGCATGGCGGCCTTCGCCACCGACGCCGTCGTTCACTGGTCCCCCGCCTATGTCATCGCCTCGGTGATCGGCGCGATCGTGTTCGGCGCCCTGGCTTTCAATCGCGCCCGTCTTCCCGGACAGGTCGCACCCGTTCTGCTGATGGTTCTCGGCATCGTGGCGCTGCACTTCACCGGCATGGCGGCCATGACGGTGATCCCGTTCACCCCCATGGTCGGAAAGGTCGCCATCGACCCGGCCAACGTCATCATGGCTTTCGCCGTCGCAGGCGTCGGTCTGATGATGTTCGGCACCGGCGTCGCCAGCCACGCGCTGGACATGCAATCCCGACTCCAGGCCAAGGCGCGGCTTGACCATCTGATCGAAGGCAGCGTCGATGGCATGGTGGTGGAGCAGGACGGACGCATCCTGGCCGCCAACGCCGCCTTCGCCGCCTTGGCCGGCGTCGATCATGACGCCTTGGTTGGCGAGCCCCTGTCGCGCTGGATCGGCGAACTCGCCGGTCTGACCGTCGGCAGCCTGACCCAGTCCAGCCTGACCGTGGCCAATGCCGCGCCTGTTCCTGTCGAGATCGCCGTGCGCCGCGACGGGGGAAGTTTGGCCGAAGGCGACCTGTTGATCTATGCGGTTCGCGACCTGCGCACGCGCCTGGCCCAGGAACGTCGCATCGCCCATCTGGCGCGCAACGACAGCCTGACCGGCCTGCCGAACCGCTCCTCCTTCCTCGAATGGCTGACGCGCCAGACCGCCGACGACAGCGCCGCGACCCGGGTCGCCCTGCTCGCCATCGACCTGGACCGGTTCAAGGAGGTCAACGACGTTCACGGCCACGCCGCGGGCGACCAGCTTCTGATCCGCATCGCCGAACGGATGAAGGCCAGCCTGCGCCCCGGCGAGTTCGTGCCCGCCTGGGCGGCGACGAGTTCGTGGCCGTGGTTGCGGTCGAACAGCGCGAGGACGCGCTGGGCCTGGTCGATCGTCTGCGCCAAGCCGTCATCGCCCCGGTCATGCTGGACCATGCCGAGGTCGCCTGCGGCCTCAGCGTGGGGGTCGCCGTCTGGCCGGACGACGCGCGCGACATCTCCGCCCTGATCAACGACGCGGACCTGGCCATGTACCGGGCCAAGGCCTCGCTGACGACGGATGTCTGCTTCTATGAGGAAGAGATGGACGAGGCGGTGCGCAACCGCCGTCGCATGGCCCAGCAGATGCGCGAGGCCCTGGACCAGGGCCAGTTCAGCCTGAACTGGCAGATTCAGGCCGCTGTCGATACGGGCGAAATCACCGGCTATGAGGTTCTGCTGCGCTGGATCCAGCCCGACGGGACCTTCATCTCGCCGGCGGACTTCATTCCTCTGGCCGAAGAGAACGGCCTGATCCTGCCGATCGGGGAATGGGTGCTGCGGACCGCCTGCGCAGAGGCCGCCGCCTGGCCCGAGCCGCACAAGATCGCGGTCAATCTCTCGCCCGTCCAACTGGGCCACGTCGATCTGCCGCGCCTGGTGCATCAGATCCTGATCGAGACTGGCCTGCCAGCCGCGCGACTGGAGCTTGAGATCACCGAGACGGCCATGATCACCGACATGGAGCGCACGACCCATGTGCTGCGCCAGCTGAAGCTGCTGGGCGTGTCCATCGCCATGGACGATTTCGGCACCGGCTATTCGTCCCTGTCGACACTGCGCGCCTTCCCGTTCGACAAGATCAAGCTGGATCGCTCCTTCATGTCGGAGCTGGACGGCGGACCGCAGTCCGCCGCCATTATCCGCGCCGTCCTGGCCCTGGGCGAGAGCCTGGACATCCCTGTCCTAGCCGAGGGCGTCGAGACGCTGGCACAGCTGACCTTCCTGCGCGACCAGGGCTGTGACGAGGTTCAGGGCTATCTGCTGGGCCGCCCGCAGAAGACGGCCGAGGGCCATATCCAGCAGGCTGCTCGCGTCCTGTGGGACGGCGCACGACCGCTGGAAGACGCCGCCTGATCAGGCCTTACGCGCCGGCCTTGCCGTAGCCCGGCCAATATTTCTTGCCGGCCCGCTCGTATTGCGGCGGCAGGCCCTCGTCGTCGCCCAGCGCCACGGCCGCATGATGCGCCCAGTTGGGATCGTCCAGCGCCGCACGGGCGATGGCGATCAGGTCCGCCTGACCCGAGGCCACGATGTCCTCGGCCTGTTGCGGATCGAAGATCATGCCCACGGCCATGACGTTGGCGTCTGGCGTCGCCGCCTTCACCGCCTGCGCGAACGCCAGCTGATAGCCCGGCTCGGCGCCCGGAATGTCAGCGCGCGCGACATTGCCGCCCGACGTCAGGTGCAGATAGTCATAGCCCATGTCGTGCAGGGCCTGACCGAAGGCCGTGACCTCGTCCAGGGCGATGCCGCCCTCGACCCAGTCCGACCCATTGAACCGCACGCCCAGCGCCTTGGTCCGGGGCCAGGCGTCGCGCAGGGCCTGGGCTGCGCGCAAGGGGAAGCGCGCCCGGTTCTCGTATGACCCGCCAAAGTCGTCGGTGCGGTGATTGGACAGGGGCGACAGGAACTGTGTCAGCAGATAGCCGTGGGCGGCGTGCAGCTCGACCAGGTCGAACCCGGCCCGGTCGGCCCGACGCGCGGCGTCCTCGAAGGCGGCGACCACCCGGTCCATGTCGGCCTCGCTCATCGCCGTCGGGGTATGCCAGTCGTCCTTGAACGGTTCGGCCGAGGCGCTGAACGTCTCCCATGCGCCCTCGTCGGCGCCCAGGGCGCGACCGCCCTTCCACGGCGCACTTGTCGAGGCCTTGCGGCCCGCATGACCCAGCTGAACCCCGATCGGCGTGTCGCTGTAGGTGCGGATGTCGGTGATGATCCGGGCGAAGGCGGCTTCCTGGGCGTCGTTCCACAGGCCGGTGTCGTCCGGCGTGATGCGGCCCGCCGCCTCGACACCCGTCGCCTCCACGATGACCAGGCCCGCGCCCGAGATCGCCAGCTTGCCCAGGTGCTGCACGTGCCAGGGCTGGGGCACGCCGTCGATGGCGGAATACTGGCACATCGGGGCGATGACGACGCGGTTCTTCAGCGTCAGGGGCCCCACGGCGCGGGGCGAGAACAGCAGGCTCATGAGAGACGATCCGAGGAGAAGGGGAGGGACCGTAGCTATGGCGGTTGCAGACGCGTTCAAGTCCAGCCTTTCCGATTGTTCATCCAGCTTGCCGATAATTCACGTGTGCGGAACCGACCCGCGCGGCACAAAGGGTCAAGCTTTCAAAGGGGAACAACCAAATGCTTCGTCTCGCTCTCGCCATCGCCATCGCCGCTCCGTTGCTGTCGGGCTGCATCATCGTCTCGACCGAAAAGCCCACCACGCGGGTCATCACCGCCCCGGCCTCGGGTCAGTGATGCGCGGCGCCCTCAAGGGTCTGGCAGTCGCGGCCCTGGTCGCGCCGCTGCTGTCGGCCTGCGTCATCTATGACAGCGATGCGGGCGAGAACGTCTCGGTCAACGTCACGCGCAACGACGCCCAGCCGGCCGAGGCCATTCGCGAGGCCCGCTTCGCCGACGGCGCCTTGGTCGCGCGTGTCGATTCCAACGGCTGCACCCAGGCTTCGGACTTCGAAGTGTCGGTGTCGGACGGTTCGCCCACCGAGATCACCCTGCGCCGCACCAAGGAAGATCTGTGCAAGGCCCTGGTCGCCGACGGGGTCGAACTGCGCTGGACCTATGCGGACCTGGGCCTGGAGCCCGGCACCCCGGCGCGGATCCTCAATCCGCTGAAATAAGACGCGCAAGATCCATCTTAACCTCGTCATCCTCGCCCTTGTGGCGAGGATCCAGACTCCCGGTGCGTCCGCAGCCTGCACTGACATCAAAGACCGGGAGTCTGGATCCTATGCACAAGGCCTAGGATGACGGGGCGTAGAGAGGGTCAGCCTTTCGGCGTCTCGAACACCGCCAGCATGTCCGCAGGAATGCGCTGGGGTCTCAGGGTCGCGGCGTCGACCAGCACCCATTCGGTGACGCCCTGGGCGCAGACGCGGCCCTGGGCGTCCTCGATGCGGACATAGCGGGTGAAGCGCGGCCCCTGCGGATCGCCGACCCAGGTGCGGGCGACGACGCCCTGGGCGCCCGGCTCGATGCCGCGCAGATAGTCGATCTCGTGCCGGGTCGCGACCCAGGACCATTTCGCCCGCGTCTCGTCGTCGAAGCGCGCGTTCCAGTGGGCCGTGCCGGCGTCCTGCAGCCAGCCGACATAGACGACGTTGTTGACGTGTCCGTTGGCGTCGATGTGCTCTGGCCGCACGTCCAGCGGCACGACGAAGACCTCGCGGTCCTCGCGCGGGCTTAGCGTCTTGCGGGCCATCAGGCCTCGCCGAGCGGCACGCCCTTCTCGACCATCAGGGCCTGAAGTTCGCCGGCCTGGAACATTTCGCGGATGATGTCCGATCCGCCGACGAATTCGCCCTTCACATAGAGTTGCGGAATGGTGGGCCAGTCGGTGAAGCTCTTGACGCCTTCGCGCAGGGCTTCGTCCTGCAGCACGTCCACGCCCACGAAGCCGGCGCCGACATGATCCAGAATCTGAACCGCCAGGGACGAGAAGCCGCAGCGCGGTTGGTCCGGCGTGCCCTTCATGAACAGCACGACGTCGTTCTGGGCGACGGTTTCGCCGATGAAGGCGTGGGCGGGATCGGCGGTCTGGGCAGTATCGGTCACGGGAAAGGGCCTTTCGTGAAGCCCGTCAGCTAGGGAGCCCAGAGGGCGCGGTCAAGGCGTCCGCGACGATCTGTATGGCGCGGGTCGCTCTGCGTCAGGCGGCCTGGCTGGCGACGACGCGCGCCATCTCGATCTGCGCGGCCAGGCCAGGCGGCATGTCGCGCTCGGGCGCGGCCGCCAGTTGCGCCAGCCGGTCGGTGTCGGTGGCGTTGACGATCACGCTGGACACCGTCGGATCGGTCAGGACGTAGGCCAGGCAGATCGCCTCGGCCGTCCAGTTCTGCGTGCGATACAGGAAGCCGAAGGCGTCCTTCTGCGGCGAATCCGGCGGCCGCTTCTGCGCGCCGATGCCGAACAGGCCCTTCTTCAAGACCGGCGCGACGCGCGGACCCGAGCGCCGGTCGGTGTAGAAGTCATAGGCGAACACCGACATGTCGTGTTCGCGCGCCGAGCGGATGCGGTTGCGGACCTTCCAGTCGGCATTGATGCCCAGCGGGGTCAGCAGGGCGTCGAACGCGCCGGTCGAGACATAGGCGTCCATCACCTCGCCGCCGCCCGCGATGCCCAGCAGCTTGATGCGCCCGGTCGCCCGCATGGCCTTCAGCGCGCTCAGCGAGGATTGCGCCAGTTCGGTCTCGCCCGGCTCGTGCAGCACCGCCACGTCGATCCAGCCCAGACCCGAGAAGTGCAGCACCCGGTCGATGGCGGCCGTCATGCCCTGGGCGGAAAAATCCCTGTCTTCGCCGCGTCCGTCGCCGGCCCCCAGGGTCAGGCTGACATAGACCAGCTTGCGATCCACGTGCGACAGGGCCTCGCCCAGCACCTCGGCCGCCACAGGGTCGGCGCTGTCCAGGCGGTAGCTGTTGACGCCCGCTTCCAGCGCCGAATACAGCAGGTCCAGACCCGCTTCGCGCCCGCGCTTCAGTGCATCGGCGCCGAAGTTCAGCGTCAGGTTGGAGATGGCGGCGCCCGAGGCGCCGAAGGGCCTATAGCGCATCGGTCAGTTTCCCGCCTCGGGCGCCGAGGTTTCCAGCGCCAAGGCATGAAGCTCGCCGCCCATCTGCCCTTTCAGCGCGGCATAGACCATTTGGTGCTGGCGCACGCGCGGCACGCCCGCAAAGGCGCTGGACACGATGCGGGCGCGATAGTGGTCGCCGTCGCCCGCCAGGTCCTCGATGTCGATCTGGGCGTCGGGAAAGGCTTCGACCAGATGCTGGCGCAGCGTTTCGACGGGCATGGGCATGACACAGGACTCGCGGTTCGTTCGGCGCGATGTTGGCGCATAAACCTTAATGGCGACCTACGCGCCTCGAACCGGCCTTTCGAACAGCTGAACCGTGTGATCCTTGTAGGTCGCGGTGGCATAGGGGCGATAGCCGACCCGCGCCGCCAGCTTCAGCGAGGCCAGGTTCTCCGGCGCGATCATGCAGACGGTGCGCCCGCCCAGCGTCCGGTCGGTCCAGCCCAGCACCGCCGTCAAAGCTTCGGCCGCATAGCCCTTGCCCTGAAACGCCGGCCCAACGCCCCAGCCCAGCTCGGGCGCCTCGAACGGCGGCTCCAGCTCGCGGCGATAGTCGAACACCCCCACGCTGCCCAGATAGACGTCGCCCTCGCGCAGCCGAATCGTCCAGTTGCCGTGGCCCATCGCCGCCCAATGGCCGATGTCGCGCAACAGCCGGAACCAGACCTCCTCGCGCCCCAGCGCCCGGCCCATGATGTGGCGCGTGAAGTCCTCGTTGGACCACAGCGTCAGCAGATCGTCGAAATCGTCGGTCGAAACGGGCGTAAGTACCAGCCGCTCGGTCGTCAGAATCCTGTCTTTCACATCAGGCCCAGTTGCTTGAAGCTGGCCACCCCGTCGCGGCCGACGACCAGATGGTCGTGAACCTCGACGTTAAGGGCGCGCCCGGCCTGCACAACCTGTTTCGTGATCTCGATGTCGGCGCGGCTGGGCGTGGGATCGCCGGACGGATGGTTGTGGACCAGGATCAGGGCGCTGGCCGACAGCTCCAGCGCGCGCCGCACCACTTCGCGCGGATAGACCGGCGCATGATCGACCGTGCCCCGGTTCTGCACCTCGTCCAGGATCAGCTGGTTCTTCTTGTCCAAATAGTGTGCGTTTCGCAAAATCGCTATATGGCCCTCGCATGACCAGCCAAGCTTACATCTACCGCAGGTATAGCACCGATGAGCAAGGCTATGGCGCGGCCGAGACGCTGGTTAGGCAGCAGATGGCCTGTGACGCGCTCATTGCCAAACACGGGTGGACTGTCGTCGGGGTGCCGCTCACCGACAAGGGAAAGTCAGCCTTTAAGGGTGAGCACCTACTACCAGCCGCCGAACTCGGGAAGTTTGTGGCGGCGGTCAACTCTGGCGAGGTCGCCAAAGGTTCAGTTCTCGTTGCCGAACGGCTGGACAGGCTTTCGCGGCGACCGGTCGGCGAGGCGATGGCGTGGATTCACCGGCTGACGGAGGCCGGGATTCTGATCGCGCTCGCAGACACCGGCGAGGTTTTCGGTGCGGAACAGGATTTGGGGTCTTTCCTCCAAACGGCTATCCGAGCGGGCGTAAGCCATGAGGAGAGTCGCAAGAAGAGCGACGCGACGAACAAGTCCAAGCGCATCCTTTGGGACCACGCCGAGAACCGGACGGGTAAGTGGGCGAACCTCGCAAACCGCATCCCAACTTGGCTTGAACGGAAGCCCACACTCGACGGCTTCGATATCATCAAGGATCGCGCCGATGTAGTGCGGATGATCTATCAGATGTCCGCCGATGGGGTCGGCGTGAATACCATCACGGGTCACCTGAACACGGCTAACCCACCGATCAAGCCATTCGCCCAAGCGATCAAATACAAAGGTCAGCCTCACACTTGGGGCCGATCAGCCGTCCGTCAGATACTTACCTCGTCCAACGTCGAAGGCGACTTCCGCCCGGCGAGCGGCGCATACAAGGGTCGGGTTATCGTTGGCTACTATCCTCGGATAGTGGACGCTGATTTGGTGGCGCGGGCGCGGGCCGACCTAACTGCGCGGCGGAAGGTGGCTGGCAAGAGCGCGGCAAGCGGGTCCACCAACATCTTCGCTGGGATTACCTCATGTGGTGAATGCGGACGACGCGCGACACTGACGACATCGGTCCAGAAAGGCCGTCCCTACTCCTACGTCCGGTGTGAAGCCGCCGGGGAGAAGCGATGCTCCAACCGCAGCGGATATGCCTACCCGAAGTTTGAAGCGGCTGTCTTGGATATCCTGCTGGACCTCGCGCTGGACGACCGGTTCTTCGCCGTCGCCGGGGAGTTGAAGGCTGGGCGCGTCAGGAAGGCTGAGATCGAGAAAGAAATCGCTGACAAACGCACCTATCGGAAAAACCTCATGAGGTCGTTCAAGGCGAACGACAAAGACGCGCAAGACCTCATTGATGAAGCTGCCGCCGAGATCGAAACCCTCGAAACCGAACTGGTGACGGTCGATGCTGCGATCCTTTCAGCCACCGGAAAGGTGGGCAACATTGAGCATCTTCGGCGTGTCGGCGACATACGCGAGGCAGCACACTCTAAGGACGATGCTACGCGAGTTCAGGCCCGTTCCAAGCTTCGTCTGGCCATGAGCGGGATCGTCCAATCGGTAGACATCGAGCATGATCAGGACGACGTTAAGGTCTTCACGGTGATCCTCAAGGGCGGGATCATGGCCGTCCGCATCACCGACAAAGGCAAGGTCCAGAAGGCCGTCTCTGAAGCTCTCGGAAAACCTCTGTGGGCGCACCTTCCCCCGGAGGATCAAGCGCAGTTGATGCCCCTCATTAAACGCATAGAAAAGCTGGCCGAGTGATCTTCTAAAGTGGCTCACGCGTCTTTTAGGTCGGAAGAATTGCGCTCACGCCTTGGTTCGAAGAGATGAGCGTTCCGGTCACCAGCCCTGAGCCGATCAAGCTCGGGCGCGCAACACACCGAGGAGGTATCCACCTCCCACTGGGAACTTATGCGGCGACCACGTTCGGGCGAAAAACGTCGGGCCAGAGTTCCAGCGGCAACAATGTCGGATCGTATCCCACGTTGTGGTGGAACTCCTCGATTGCTTGATCTAACGCCGCTTCGCGGGAGACCTCGACATGCTCCAGCGTGGCCCAGTCGTAGCGTCCAGCCATCCCGCTCAGTGTCATCCACGACTCGACAGCGAGTTGATTACCGACAGGGACGAGAAGTGAGTTGTTGATCGCCGGTCGGAGGGTCAAACCGCATCGGACGAAGACCGCATCCGTTTCCGAATGGCAGAGAAGCAGCACGTCTTCCATCGGTGTGGATTCAAGTTCGCGCATATCTATCTGACTGAGAACAGCCCAAAGGGCTGCCCCGCCGTCATCAGGGAATGCGATCACGGCGTGGTAGCTCATCGCCGTGCCTCCGGCTTCAGCCACAAGATCGCCCACGCGACCCTCACGGCGAGCATCAGACGGCCTTCCCTCCAGAGCGTCTGGTAGAGTTCGATCAGCGCGTCTGCCGAGGGGCCCCGGTCGCCCCCGCGAAGGCACAGGTAGTTCTCTGCCCTGCCCAACCATGCGCTGCTGAAATGTCTCTGGGAGTCGGTGAGACCGCGTTCGAAAAAGTGGTGATAGATGTCCATACCACCTATTTATCAAGTCACCCCGTCATAGCTTCAGGGGCGGCTCTTATGGAAATCTCCCGATGACTGACGAACTGGCTGTGACTGCCGAAGATGTTGCGGTGGCGGCATTTCAAGGATGGATGGCCCTCACCGGTGAACTGGTCAGAAAGGGATTTTTGACGACCGACGACGGAAACGCTGTGGCGGCTTCAGCGGCATCGATGTGCTTGGCTCAAGGCAGCAGCAATGCTGCTGAACTTATCTTCACTTCAATCCCGACGAGTCGTGCCGTTGATCCCGTGGGACGCGCACTCGATGTTGGGATGAAGATCGAACGCAAGCCTGAATAAAGTTCGTCGTTTGGACAGGTAGCTTGACCCTTCGCTCACCAGTCGATTCAACGATCCGGTGCGCTTCACGCACGGGGGGTTTCAGTGGCTACGCTTACGCAGACCGAACTCGAACGGCACCTTTGGCAAGCGGCGGATATCCTGCGGGGAACCGTCGATTCCGGGGACTACAAGCAATACATCTTCGGCCTCCTGTTTTACCGCCGCCTCTGCGATGTCTGGGACGAGGAGTTCGAAGTCCTGCTCGCCGAGACCGGCGACCGCGAGGAAGCCGCTGACCCCAGCGAGCACCGTTTCCATATCCCGCCACAGCATCACTGGCGGGAACTGCGGAAGCACTCGACCCAGATCGGGCAGCATCTGAACAACGCCTTCTCGGCCATCGAGGACGCAAACCAGAGCCTGAGCAAGGTGTTCGGCTCAGTCGATTTCGCCAACATGGATCGCTTCCCCGACGCTCGGCTGGAGAAGCTGCTCGGGCATTTCGAGAAGCACCGGCTGCGGAACATCGATGTGCCGCCAGACATGCTGGGCGACGCATACATGTATCTGATCGCCCAGTTCGCAGAAGGGTCGGGGAAGAAGGGTGGCGAGTTTTACACGCCCCGGCAGGTCGTGAAGTTGATCGTCGAATGCCTCGATCCGAAACCCGGCATGTCGGTCTATGACCCCACCTGCGGCTCAGGTGGCATGCTGCTGGAGGCGACCCAGCACCTAAAGGCGCGCGGCGACGATCCGCGCTCTCTGGCCCTCTACGGGCAGGAGAAAAACC
>Ga0265296_1003684_pt1 | contig 13950 bp, 12 predicted proteins | sample MunlanPumphouse1_FD_189073 | JGI IMG/M metagenome (GOLD analysis project Ga0265296, IMG submission 189073) | Groundwater microbial communities from a municipal landfill in Southern Ontario, Canada - Pumphouse #1 | ecosystem: Environmental > Aquatic > Deep subsurface > Groundwater | place... | reverse complement strand
ATCTGCTGTATTTCTGCCCCATTCTGTCTCTTTTAACACGCGCTTTTCAATCTTTTCTAAAAGGTTTTCTTTCTGCCATTGGGAAGTTTCCTCATACAGAACAGCTTTCTCAATCAAGGCATAGAAAACAGGCAAATTTTCTAAAACCGCAGCTCTCATCGCTTTATTTGCTGTCCCGGCTTCCAATTTTTTTACAAAAGCAGGTAGATGAGAAAGGAAATTCTTTGGCTTGTATCGCCGGATATGAGTTCTGAAAGCCGAGAATTTGTCAGCAGGGATATAAATTTGGGTTATATATGAGCTTTCCAAAGAAAAAATAGTTTCAGGATTTTCTTTCCATTGATGGATAGTCAAATCCACCAGTATCTCATTTGAGTCAGGAAGACGGGCAATACCGGCAAACGAATACAGATTACCTTTTACAGATAGAGGGACTGTCGGCGATAAAACCACCTGCTTTCTTTTTTCTTCTAAGATATTCGTAATAATGGATAAATTATCACGAACTTGATGCTCCAGAACTATTTTAGAATGCACATGGTCATCAGAAAACGGACTGACATCTAAGTAAAAACTAACCGTGCGAGTTGGTCTATCCTTCATCACAATCTGCACTACTGGATGGAAAAAGTAGCCCTTTTTTCCACCAGCAGAATACGGAATCTTGATAAACCCCAAAGCGCCGCTACTAAACATAGGGTCTTCTTGAAAATATTGATACAAGAGAGCAGCGGCTTCCAAAGCATCAAAAGATTCTTTTATCCCGGTTTCCGAAGAAAAAGTAAGAGAGCGCGGCAATTTAAGAACAGCATCCTTTTTGGTAATAACAATCTCTGCTTGTGGATTAAGAATAAGATTCTTGTATCCATACTGCTCAACTGGAAACAAAGCAGGTATCTTTTTTACAAAGGATTCTAACCAGGGAAGCTCTTCTACCTCTCCCTCACGCGATTGAACCGGACTGGTAGAAACCATCAAAGTCAAATCCGGCGCATCGGCCAAAACTTCAAAATAGCCGGTTGCATCTGTTCGTGCTTCTGCGAGTTGAGCGCGGGTTTGGGGGTTTATAAGATAGATATAGCCATCTACAAACGGTTCACCAGTTTCTGTCAGAATGAACCGACCAGAATACAGATACTGGGTCCCAACCGGCCGCACTATGAAATCTAACAAATTGGTTTTGGATGGCGGTTGCTGTGCTTTTGAGAAAATCGGAAAGATAATCAAAAATAAGAAGATAAAGAAAATGAGTTTTGTTTTCAAGTTGCTTCTCCTTTTGGTGAATTTAGATAAATATTATAGCACAGGGCAAACTCAACGAGAAAGGAAAAAATTATTGCCACTTCAAACTCATTATGATAAAATCTTGAAGAGACATAAATCAAAACCAAGTGGAATCCAAAACCATGACCGAAAAACAACTAAAACAACTCATCACAAAAGACGAGAGCCAAACGCTGGAATTCAAAGATGCCCGTATTCACCCCAGGTCATTAGCCGAAACTCTGGCTGCTTTTGCAGCGGCTGATGGCGGCGTTGTTTTAATTGGTGCAGCAGATGATGGCAATATTCTTGGCGTTTCTGATTTTGAGCAAGTTCGCGATAATCTAATAGACCAACTGCATAATACCTAGAGTTAATCCATAACAAAGTTATGCGCTAACTTTAGTGATTATGCTAAGACTGGTTCTGTCTGCCAGTTTCTCAAGCCAGCAATGTTCTTAAAGATTAAATTGTAATTATTAAGTCTGTTCCTGAATTTGTAGCTTAGGATTTTAAACTTCTTAAGATGGCAGATGGCATGCTCAATAATTATTCGCTCTTGGCTGAATTGTTCGTTAAATTGCTTTTGTTTTTCTGTTAGCTCCTGATGGGGCTGTTTTTTGATTGGAATTTGACAGGATGTGCCAACATAGCCAAGATCAGCTTTTCTTTTAACCTTAATAGATGTGAATACCCTTGCTTTGTCATAGAGTTTTTTATCGTGGACACTGCCTTTGATTGATTTAGAGATTGATTTGATTCTGCCTTTAGAATTAACAATAATTTGGGTTTTGATCGTGTTTTTTCCTGCTTTGCCAGACCAGCTCGAACCTGGTCTCTTTTCTGTTTCCTGCTCTGTTGCATCAAAGATCAGGTCTAATATTTCTTGTTCAGACATTTTAATCTTACGTTCTGGTATTTTAAATATTCCAGCTAACAATGGCTCAATTCTTTTGAAATAGCGGCAGACATTGCTCTCGTCTATACCAAACAATGGGCCTAGGAAAACGTGAAAGACATAAGTCCTGTAATAGAGCAAGAGCATAAACAATGCTTGGCTAACAGAGAGCTTGAATTGATTGCCGCCGCCGACTCTTCTTTTCCTGCCAGAATAATCCTTGCGCTTAAAATCTGCTTTTTGAAAACGTGGTTCTAATTCAGCGACTAATTGCTTAAACTTATCAGGGCTTAAGCCTGTTAGTCGCTTAAACACTTTGGGTTTTTTAATGAGCTTTTGTAAATTAATCATTGTTTTCAATGTTAATGATAGCAATACATTAACATTTTAGCATGATTTTGGGGTGTTGTGCAGTCGGTCTAATCTACGAAGCAGCCGGACGCAACCATTGCGAGCCACAAATTCAGCCCATTGAAGTTGAAAAAGTAGAGACTAAGGATGGCAAAATCGTTGTTGCGGTCACTGTGCCCGCGGATTTTGAAACACTACACAGTGTAGCAGGCAAATATTTCTTACGAGTCGGGTCTCGTAACGAACCACTCACACCCAAAGAACTCCGTCGCCTGATGTTTTCCCGAGGAGAAGTCAGCTTTGAACTCCTACCAAATGAAAAAACCACTTTTAAAGATATAGACAACGCTTTTGTCAATCAATTTGTTCAGCAGCGACAGCGCAGTGGTCGATTGCTTGACCTAAGCAAGGAAGAGCTATTGACTAACATTGGCTGTTTGGTGAAAAAAGATAATCAGTATAAGCCAACTAATGCTGGAGTATTGCTGTTTAGCCAAGAGCCCCAAGTTTTTCTTCTCCAAAGCGAAGTTATTTGCGTTAGGTTTAAAAGCGCGGATGTTGTAGAATACATAGACCGCAAAGATTTGCGAGGACCACTCCCACAGATGGTAGATGATGCCGAAGCCTTTATTCGGAAACACATGAAAGTAGGCGGAAAAATTGTCGGTTTTCGGAGAGTTGACTATCCAGAGTATCCTATTGAAGCTGTACGGGAAATTATCTTAAATGCCGTTATCCATAGAGATTGGGGTCTTACTGGGCAACATATCAGGATTTTTATGTTCGATGACAGAATTGAGATTCACAGCCCTGGTAAACTGATGCCAGGTATTACCGTAGAGCAATTAAGAGAAGGCGAAAGCCATTCTGTCTTGCGCAATCCAGCCATAGTTGAAGTATTTAAGGATTTGGGGTTTATAGAAAAGCTGGGTTCAGGTATCCCACGGATGCTTAGACTGCTCAAGGAGCATGGGCTTAAAAAACCTTACTTCTCTGAATCACAAACAGAATTTACAGTAACGCTTTATGGACCGGGTGAGGAGTTTATCAAAGCTGAAATTGATGAGTTGTTAAAAACCTTAAATTCTCGTCAGCGAAGCCTTGAGAAGTATTTTGGGGAAAATGAACATTTAACCATCCAGGATTTCTGCAAAATGCATCCTGATGTAACAAGGCGGACTTTAATTAGAGACTTAAATGATTTGGTCAAAAAAGGGTTTCTAAAAAGACATGGGGTTAAACGTGGAACTTATTACACCCTCGCTTAAAACACTTGAGGGTTTGTGACATTTATGTGACATTATAGGACATTTTTGCGACATTTTACAAAAATTTGGAAAAAGGCGCGGGAAATACTATACTGGTGAATACAGAATAATTTCGCCATATTTTGGCGAAATTATGGCGAAATTAACAGGATAAGGCATTGCTAGATTTTATTCTCATCATATTTGGTGTCTTGTGAGACTGTGAAGGCAGGTCCGTAGAACCTTGCCTTTTGGGATTGACCTCAGTGTAAAACACGCAACACACTTTTTTACGAGGAGAACAACAATTGAAAGGCGCCAGGCAACTAACGGATGAAGAAATAAGGAAAGTAGCCCTTTCGTTTAATGGTAGATACGTTATCCGTAATCGCGCGCTCTTTATTTTGGGATTAGCTTGCGGTGGGCGTATCTCAGAACTATTGTCCTTAAACATAGGTGATGTCTGGCAATACGGAAAACCTGTTGATATAATTTACTTTAAAAAGGCTAATACAAAAGGTAAACATCAGGGCAAGGCTGTTCCTATTAAGCAAGCAGCAAAGGAAGCTATTTTTGAATTGATAACGTGGTACCATACTCAATGGGACACGGTCACAAATGACATGCCCCTCTTTTCAAGTCAGAAAGGCGGTAGGATAACCAGGCAACAAGCGCATGATATATTGAAAGATGCTTTTTTAAAAGCAGAGATACAGGGGAAAGTTTCCACCCATAGCTTGCGAAAAACGTATGCAAACAAACTGTTGAAACAAGGCGGCAACCTCCACACAGTAAAAGAGGCATTAGGACATACATCCATTGCTACCACACAGGAGTATCTTTAAGAAAAACCAAAAGATTCGAGGTACATAAATTACGATGCTTAAAGAGCTACTTCAAAAAACAGCTTGTTTATTTTATCGTTCTTTTCGTTTTTTCCAAAACAACCGACGCCAGAAACTTTCACTATGATTATCATTTCTTTGTCGCATATCTTCTAAGAGTAAGTGTTGTTCTTTTACCTGCGTCGCTAGTTGTAATATGATTGTATCAGAGCGTTGCCTAGTGAACTGTAATCCATTTAGTAATTCATCATTTTTCGCTTCGAGCCGCTCTATTTCTCGCTTCAATTCACTAATGTATTCCTCAAATGATACAGATTGTATTTCAGATGTTTGACTGTGTGTTTCAGGTATTTCATCGTCATTTACAATTACTTTTTTAACGCCATCTTCAGTGATAGCCTGTAATTCACCTCTATTTATTCGGCGATACACTGTTACCGGCGCGACAGCTATTTGTTGAGCATATTCAAGGACAGTTAGGGTTTTCATGATGTAATACACCTTATTACAGAGATTAACATATCGTTATATTACGTCCTTTATTTACTGGGGTTACAATTTTATTGATTTTGAGCGAAAATAATTGTAGACTTTTTACAATTTCGTAAACTACGACGTATAGGAAAGGAAGCTAATGAAAAAAGTCCGTGATACCATTGCAAAAGCTACTGAAATGCTAACTATCGAGGGAAAAACATCGTTTACTGTTGAGGAGGTTTGGCAGTATGTTCATGCTCTTGAGCCTTCTATTAAACGCTTTACTATTCTTGGTGACCTTCCTGACCTCTGCGTTGAGTGCGAACACTCCCACTATAAAGAAGAGGAACGCTTCCTTGAAAGAGTTAAGCAAGGTGCCTATAAGTTATATACTCCACCAGTAAAGCCGAAGAAGAAGAAAAAGAAAGAAGTAAGGGTTCTTGGGACCATCCCTGGTTATGAACCATCTGAAGAAGAGCAGGAACAGATTTTGGAACTTCTCATTGACGCAGTCAACTTTTCAAGACGTAAGCCTCCTTCAGAACCTCAGTCCTGATGCGGGTTCGCAAAAAAGTCGTGTTACCAAAGAAAAAAAGTCGTGTTACCAAAGAAAAAAAGTCGTGTTACCAAAGAAAAAAAGTCGTGTTACCAAAGAAAGGAAATTTCCCCAAAGTATAGTATTTATGCGGTTCCCTGCGGTCCCCTGGTAGGGTACAACTATTTACGAGTATATAAGAGTAACAACAACATAGGGTTTGGCACAAAATTTCAGACAAAAGATGGCACCCTAATCGTCTCTTTGTTGTTGTTTTTTAATAATTTCTGTATTATCTAGATTCTGGGTCCCGCAAGACTGTATAGGAAAGTTATTACCACAGAATTTAGATATAGAACCTTTGCAAAGATATAAATTCTTGCGCCAGCCTTGCGTAGCAAGATTCCGCTTCGCAAAGCTTGCGCCAGCCCTTGGTGGGAATCCCTTCCATCCTTATCCCACTTAGCTTCGTACCATTTGCGCTAATGCAGTATAAAGTCACCAGTCCTGATTATCAGGACTTCGGTGGGGCAATCCTACAATGAGAAGTTTCAGACAAAGGAGAGAAGAATGTACGGAAGTGAACTAATTCAAGAAGAAGTAATAGAGCTGATTGCCCCAGGAGAAATCATTAGACCTGAAGTGAACTTTTTGCTTTTCCCTTTTTTTGCTTTGTCTTGGAAGGAAGTAAAGAAGCTAACAAAGATAGAATACCAGACAAGCGTAAAAAGAAAAGGGGCAGAAGCGAAGATCTCATGGACAGTTTTGCCTAGCATTGAATACGGTATTCCAACTCCTTTTGATAAAGAGCTTAAAGGAATAGTGGATGCTATCATAGAAAGGGCAAAAAAGCCTATTTCAAATCCTCTTGAGCTTCCGTACATAGTAGAGATGGCTCGAATGATGGGCTTAAAACCTAATAAAAATGAGAAATACGATGGGCACACCTATAGAAAGATTAAAGGAAGCTTTAAAAGAATGACTTTAACGGGTGTTGAATCTAAAGGCGCATTCTATGCTAAAGGGAAAAGAATATGGATAGATGATACTTTTCACTTTTATGAGAGGGTTATTTTTAGGGGAGATAGGATGCCTGATGGGATTGTTGCAGAGAAAAACTACCTCTGGTTGAGTAGCTTATATCTTGACAGTATCAATTCAAACTATGTGAAGCCGATTGACTATACTTATTTTCAGAGCCTAAAGAATTATATTGCTAAGAGGCTTTATGAATTTTTAGGGGTTAAATTCTATGGTTTGCGGAATAAGAGAGAACAGTTCTTCAGAATTGGCTATTTAAATCTCTGCCAACTCCTTCCCATAACTCCACAAAAGTTTTTCTCGCTCATTGAAAAGAATCTTAAACCTGCTCACGGTGAGCTTATTCAAACAGGCTTCTTGGATAAGGTAGAATACGAAATGACTAAGGACAGGAAGAGTTTTAATATTCTTTACTTCCCAGGAGAAAGAGCAAGAAAGGAAATGAAAGGCGACTGGGGAACAGAAATACTTGAATTTGAAGAGAGACAACCTCTAGAGATAGAGTCGCCAAGAGAAATCATAAAAGAAGAATCTTTTTTTAATCAACAACCACAAACACAACCAGATTACGAGGAGGAACTTTCACCAATCGCACAGGAACTCATCAATCGTGGCATAACTAAAGCTGTGGCGATAGATTTTGCCGGGAGCTTCCCCGAAGAGCATCTTGCTGAAAAGATTGAAATGCACGATTACAAGAAAGAAACTGGTGAACTTACCACAAACGCCGCCGGTTGGTTGAGAGAAGCGATAGCGCATGATTACAGACCAAGTGAACAACAGCTAAAAAAACAAGCTCAAATTGAAAGGAAAAAAACACAACAGGAACAACAGAGAACTCTTGAGGAAAAAGCAAGAGAGATTCAAGAGCAACGCCTAAAAGAAGCTTTAGCAAATTTTCCTTCCGATGAACAGTGGGTTAATGAGCGTGTAATGGAGCACGTAAATGTGCGAGAAATGACAATTAAAGCATTCGGCGGCGAACAGTTTACTGGAGCAGAGATTGAAGCGATATATTTAAGATATCAAGCGCAGATACCTAAAACTTTGGGGGAGAAAAGAGCATGGTTAATAAGCAGTTCAAACAAGTATGCGTTAAGTGCCATAATTTCGGTTGCGAGGAACGAAGCAATCAGAAAGGAACAGGAGGAAGACCAACCTTATGAGGTGAAACACAAAGAGCCCGCTAACGAACAAGTTCTTTTTAACTCCGTAGAAGATGTTTTGGGTGAGGTTGCAAGACAAAGGGCTGAGTTTGAGGCTCAGCGGAAGAAAAGTGAGCATGAACAAGAATAAAATAATGATAACAAAGCTGAATAGAGAGGTAATTTATGAGGAAAGCAAAGCTTGGATTAATAGGATGCGGAGGAATAGCAAGACATTCGCACTTGCCAGTAATCGAGGAGTTGGCAAAAAGAGGCGCTCTCTCTTTTGTCGCTGTATGCGATGTTGATGAAAATAGGGCGAAAGAAGTAGGCGAGCAGTACAGCATCCCATACTATACGGATGCTGAAGAGATGATGAAGAAGCACAAGGATATCGATGTCATAGACATCTGCACAGGCGATTATACCCACCATTCACTCGCAAAAATGGCTGCCGAACACAAGATGCACCCGATTGTCGAAAAACCGATGGCTATCACTCTTCCCTGTTGCGATGTGATGATATCCACCTGCAAGAAGAACGGCGTCTATTTTGAAGTAGCGGAAAACTACTTCAGGATGCCTGCTGATAGGGTTATAACAAAGCTTGTTGCTGAAGGCGTGATAGGTGATGTAATGAGGGTATACTATATTGACCCGATTAAAGAAAGGCCATTATGGAAGGTGGGTTCTCACTCAGGAGTCTGTCTAGACATGGGTGTGCATAGGATGTCCCAGATTAGATTGTATGCCCAAAGCGAGCCGAAAAAGATAGTGGGAATTACAAAGCAATTTGTTCCTGCCGAAGGCAAAGTATACGAAGATTGGGGACACGCCATTATAGATTTTGAAAGTGGCGCAGTTGGAATATTTGAGTGTTCTGCTGTAGGAGAAAAGATGGTGAGCTACAGGCAGGTAATGGGAACGAAAGGAACGATAAGGGATTTTTCCCTGAGAGCGATAGTAAAAGGTGAGATGAGAGATGTAAAGATAGAAAGGGAAACTCATAAGGTAGATGGGATAGATGTCCTTACAAGGATAGTAGTCCATACGGAGCCTCAGATAGTGTATGAGAATCCTTTCAAAGAATACGCATTGGACGACTGGCACATCGGCATAGCAGAGGAGATAATGAGCCTCGCTAACGCTGCACTGACAGATAAGGAGCCTGAATATGGAATCGGCGGCAGGAAAGATGTGGAGATGTGCATGGCTAATTATGAATCTTCACTTTTGGGGATGATGCCCGTTGAACTTCCGATAACGACGATAACAACATATGAAAAAATGGTTCATGAAGACTTTTTTGATGCGTTTGGATACTACCCAACAGAGGCGTAAAGGAAGCAAAGCTTTAAGAAAAATAAAAACTGGAGGTGACTTAAATGAATAAAGAGGATTTGGTAAATGCTATTCATCAAAAGGCTGGTCTTTCTAAAAAAGACTCTGCCTCGGCAGTATCAGCAACTTTAGAAGCTATCAAGGAAGCCTTAGCCAAAGGGGAAAAAGTACAACTAATCGGCTTTGGCACATTTGATGTTTTCCAAAAAGCCGCAAGAACAGGGACGAATCCTCGAACCAAAGAGAAGATTATGATTCCTGCCAAAAAAGCAGTAAGATTTAAGGCAGGCAAGGCTTTGAAAGGTACAGTTACATAAGATTCCGCAGGATGATTTCCTGCTCATTTTGTTCAGTGGTTTACGAAGTAAACCACCTTACCATGTTGATTAAAGACTCGTATCAGAACGATACGGGTCTTTTAATTTCTGCATGAAGTAGAAGTTTCTTAAAAAAATTTATTGCAGAAAAGAAAAAATTTGAGTATACTTCTGACAAAGAAAAGATTAAAAACTACGCTTTAGACATACGCTTATGAATACAATAATCCATAAGCGCACTAAAATGATAGCGAAAAATGTAAGAGAAAAAGTGGCTTACGCCACATGAAGACTTGTAGCGCACCGTCGGGCTTGCGATGATTTCGCAAATCCCGACCCCCCTTCTCTTCCCCCTGCCTTCACTTCGTTAACCTCGTTCAGGCAGGGGGCTTCGCTTAAGCTTGGTTCGCCACGACATTAAGTCGTGACTCACAAGAGAAGGGGGGTCGGGATTGCTCGTCGTTTCAAACCACTCAGGCAAAGATAAAAGTTGCCTTCGTGGGAAACGACGGCAGCCGACGGTGCGCTACAAAGATAATGATGACATTTAAAACGAAACTTTGCACTAAGCAAGTGAGTTATGATTCTTTTTATCAGACAGCAAACACTTGACAAATTTACCGCTATTGTTATATTATATTTAACGAATGTGAAAAAACATTTTGGGTAATATATCATTCATTTGCTAAAAAAATAAGAGGGCATAGTTCATTCTATTCTTTTTATCGTTTGCCCGATGGCAACTTAAGAATAACCAAAATAGGTCTTAAACTTGAAATTCAATCCTGTTGGCTTAAGTATCTGAATGTGCCCATGTAGTTGATGAGGAGGGGCACGGGTAGAAAAGCTACTTAAGATTGTCTTACCAAATTACGGTTTGGTGGGGCGAACCAATAGGAGGGGATTAGAAATGTTTAAAACCATAACCTGCGAGGATTTCAGGAATCAGATAGAAGATTTCTATCTTGATAAGTTAGATCCTGTTCAACGAGCAAGGCATAGCCAGCATAGAAAATTTTGCTATCAATGCAATGAATCGGCAAAAAGATTTTCTGCCAAACGTTGGGAAACAGAAGGTCCATATTGGTTGATAGCTGCAGCGCCAACGACGCCTGAAGAATATTTTAGACGTCGGCATTGTCTTGCGCTTGAGACTATACAGCAATACGATGCAGGCGAGTTGACCGAAGAAGAGATGAAACTGGTCAATCAGCACCTTTATGACGAAGAGTGTGACATTTGCTTAGATTTAGTTCACAGGGAAAAACTGCGCATAGCCTATGAAGAACGGGAGAAACGCTGGCCTAACTTGGTTATGCTTGATTTCAAAAAAGCAAGTATCCAAAAAGACGGACAGCATATCGATCTTGGGGATGAATAGAAAGCTTGATTCTTCAGTTGTGCTTGAGCGAATACTAACAAAGTTAAAGCTTTCTTGAAATAGCTCTTTCATAAAATAAAAGAGTAAAAAGCAGATATAATATATCTGCTTTTAGTTTGGAAAATTTAAAAATTTCCCCTTTAATTTATTATTAGGGGAGTAATGAAAAGGCAAGATGAGTTTTGGTAAAATCGGAATTACTGGAAGGGAGATGAAGCCTTTGTGGCTCTTGGATGCCATCAAAGAATATGTAAGAAATCCAACTGATACAGGAGTACAAAAGCAACTTTATACCGTGATGAGGAAATATGCTATTCCTCAGATAAGGAGGCTCCATGATATTTACTTTCAACTTGATTCTAAATCCAAAGTATTCTACGAAGAAAGTGAAGATACTATCCCAGGTGGAAAGCCATCATTGTTGAAGACTAAAGTCATACATAATCAACGAGTTGAAAGCTTGTATGACTTAGTATTTACGTTGCTGGCCAAAAAAAAGCGTAAGTGGAGCAAAACATCAGCGGAAATGACTGCTCTTGAGTACGTTGTTGATGAGTACCCAAAGAAACGCCGAGAGAAATTGGAGAGGCTTAAAAAGCAGGAATTAGATGAAATAGTACAAGGCAGAAACTTTGGGGATTTATCGCAGAACGAAAAGGATAAATACCATGCAATAGAAGAGAAGTATCGGGGATGGATTAATGCCGACCCGAAACCCGAAAGGTTTTTATTCCGAAATCGAGGTTCAGCAATGATACAGCTCTTGAATGAGGAACTCGACCGAATTAGGAAGGAGGAGAAAGAGGAAAGAGAAGACTGGGAGGGAGAGTCATTATTAAATTTGTCTCGGAAGCTGCAAGAGAATGTCAAAAAGGCCTTACAGAAATGGGAACCAAAAGTACGAACCTCGACGGAACTGAAGCCTGTCTTACCCGAATGGGTGAATCCAAAATATCGTGGCAAGAAGGAAATATCGCCTCTTGAATTGAAAGAAGAATATCAGGAGATAGTATCTTTACCTCTTAAAAATCAGGAGTTAGTGAAAGAAAAGTCTGTTTCACCTCTCACAGTGGATGAGCTATACTTTAGCATTTCCGATGTCCGAACTACTCCCAAGCAAATCCGAAAAGCCTTGGAGGTTGCGAATGGTCCCCTTAATCGATGGGAAATTACGAGGATACTTCAAAGATTATGTAATCTCTTGTGTGAGCCACTTTGCTCTCCTGAAGATAGAGAAGAAATTGTGTCAGCCAACCAACCTGTGGAATTACTACGTTCTAAAGCGGCAGCTCCTGATTCAGGTCTAATATGGAAGGACGAGATGGTACTTGTCGCCCAATTGTTGAGTAACCTTGATGAGAATAAACGAAAGCATGAGAATAAGCAAAAGCTATGTCAGTTATTGAAACTGGAGTTTGAAAATAGTGGGGGAGGTCATAAAGAGAATCTTTTTAAAAAATTGGCACCCGAATTTGGGGTGAGTGAACAAACCTTAAGAGATTGGTGGGATGAGATTGGGGAGAGTATTGATAAACTATGTCGCGAGAAAGGTATATCTTATCCTGCCTTCATAAAAATCTTTTGGGAATTGATTAATCTATCAGATTAAGCGCTTAATCTATAGATAAACGGCTCAAACTGGTTCGAGTTTAAGTCTTACCTTATATTACCTACATGCGAGGAGGATGTTAAATGTTTACAGTAATTACCTGCGAGGATTTCAGGAATCAGGCAGAATATTTCTACCTGGATAAATTGGATCTTGTTCAACGAGCAAGATATATCCAGCACCGGAACAATTGCACTGAGTGCAGAAAGTGGAGTCGAGAATCTTTCATGTCAAGATGGAAAGCGGATGGTCCATATTGGCTATTAGCTGTAGCGCCAACGACGTCTGAAGAATATTTTAGACGATGGTGTCTTGGGACTGATACTATACGGCAATACAATGCTGGCGAACTCACCGAAGAAGAAGTGAAGCTGGTCAATCAGCATCTCTATGACGAAGACTGTGACAGTTGCCTGGATTTGATTCATAGAGATAAACTGCGCATAGCCTATGAAGAACGGGAGAAACGCTGGCCTAATTTGATTGTGCTTGATGTTGAAGAAACGAGCATTCAAAAGGGCAGACAACGCATTAATCTTGATTTTTCTTGGGACCAACAATCGTTCAAGAAAGCTGCTTCTGGACTGCGGTCAACATCTGTGTCACCTGTACGGGAAACGTGGAATCTTTTGATGACGTACGGAAAGGATGGGATCTCGCTAACCTTAGATTTTGTCGTGAGATATTCGCGTCTGCTAGTTGAACTAGTACAACAAACAGGAACCGAGCCCAGACCGATTGTGTTATTTTTTAGAGGAAAGGAATATACTATTCAACGGGGAAATTCTTTAATCCTCGTTGAGGAAAGGAAACTGGGATTTGAGTGGATTCCTTCTTGGGAGACAGTCAACATAATGAAGGCGAGTGTCAAAGTGGGTATACAGGATAGATAAGCTTTCATATGCATATCCGCTTTGGAGATGGAGGACAATTATCATGAGCAGTAATGTGAACTATTGGTTGCAAAACAAGCTTTTGCAGCTTGAGCAATTGCGTATTAGCGACTTACTCCAAGATGTAAATAAAAAAAGAGATTATAAGAATTACGTGAATGAGTTGCTAACATCTCTTAAAGGTGATGATGTATATCAATATTATCCTCATTTTTTGCAATGGGCTATTGCGGAGTTGAGAGAATATCAGAACATCTTGCATCAGATAGAAGACCCAAATTTGTTACCAATCGCAAAAGAAGAGATTAAAAGTGTTGTCGAAAACGTTGAAAAGGGTTTCGAAACGCAGACAAACAATCAAGTCGTAACATGCTTCCATCAAGTGGCGCGGAAAGCAGCTCGAGGTGAATACTGGAATAAGTATGACATCCGCGATGACCTTTATCAAGTTGCTCCAGCATCTTTGCGTTTAGCGGCAGCAAGCGAATCTGCCTTGATAGCTATCCCGAATCGATTTAAGCTACAAAATTATGAGCAGATTAGTGAGATTTTCTCCAAGGTGTTTGACGAGATTCCTCCACCCATAGCAAGGCATGAACCCATTTTT
>Ga0265296_1003683_pt1 | contig 13952 bp, 11 predicted proteins | sample MunlanPumphouse1_FD_189073 | JGI IMG/M metagenome (GOLD analysis project Ga0265296, IMG submission 189073) | Groundwater microbial communities from a municipal landfill in Southern Ontario, Canada - Pumphouse #1 | ecosystem: Environmental > Aquatic > Deep subsurface > Groundwater | place... | reverse complement strand
GTCCAGCGAGCCGTCGTCCTTGATCGGCGCCCATTTCAGCACCGCGCCCTTGCGCTCGCGCAGCAGGTGCCAGGGCACGATGTTGGAGTGGTGCTCCATCTCGGTGACGATGATCTCGTCGCCCGGCACGATGCTCAGGCCGATGCCGTTGGCGACCAGATTGATCGCCTCGGTCCCGCCCTTGGTCCAGACGATGTTCTCGCCCGACGGCGCGTTCAGGAAGCGGGCGACGATCTCGCGCGCCGCCTCGAACGCCTCGGTCGCCTCGTTCGACAGGGTGTGCAGACCCCGGTGGACGTTGGCGTAGCTGCCCTCCATCGACGCGACTAGGGCGTCGATCACCGCGCGAGGTTTCTGCGCCGAGGCGGCGTTGTCCAGATAGACCAGCGGCTTGCCGTTCACCTGTCGTGACAGGATCGGGAACTGCGCCCGCGCGGCGTAGGGGTCAAATGGTCTCACAGACACGCCTTTCAGAGTCTGGCCGTCAGCCATGCGCGCACAACCTCCTTCGCCGCCTCATCCTCGACGCGGTCGATGACCTCGAATAGGAAGGCCTGGACCAGCAGGGCGCGGGCCTCGTCGGCCGGGATGCCGCGCTGCTGGATGTAGAAGAGCGCGCTCTCGTCCAGCGTCCCGACCGTATTGCCGTGGGCGCACTGCACGTCGTCGGCATAGATGATCAGCTCGGGCTTGGCGTCGATCTCCCCGTGCTCGGACGCGATCAGGGCGTTGTGGGCCATGCGGGCGTCGGTGCCGTCAGCCCCGCGCTCGACGATGATCTTGCCCTGAAACACGCCGCGCGCCGTGTCGTGAACGACGCCCTTGGTCAGTTGGCTGGTCGTGCCGTCGGCAGCCCGGTGATCGACCACGGTCGTCAGGTCCGCATGGCGCGACGCCTTCAACAGATAGAGACCGTCCAGACGGGCGTCGGCGCCTTCGGCGCCGTGGCTCAGCTGGGTCTCGATACGTTGCAGCTTGGCGCCGGTCGTGACCACGGTCTGGCGATAGCGACCGCCGGCCTCCAGCCGCACCTCGGCGTTGACCACCGAGATAGCGTCCTCGGGCTCATCGATCAGGACGATACGCGTGACCTCGGCGTCGCGGGCCACGTCGATCTCGACCTTGTTGTGAGCGACATAGGCCGAGCCCTTGCCCTCGTGCGTTTCCAGCAGCAGCAGGCGCGCGCCTGGGCGAGCGACGATGCGGGCCGCCGCCGTGTGGCCGGTGCCGACCGCGTCGGAAATGAAGCGCAGACGCAGGGTCTGCACGCCCGAGGCGATGAAATCGGTGACGCCGACCGGGCGCCCGTTGGCGAAGACGATGGCCTCTCCGCCCAAGTCGTAGAAGGGCCCCGGCGCCCCAACCAGCGCCGTGCCGGACGGCTCAGGCGCTTCGCGAAGCCAACGCTTCAGGTCGCTGTATTTCCACGCTTCCGTGCGCCGCGAGGGAAAGGTGTCGGCGTTGGTCAGGTCGATCTGCGGCGCCGCGCTCATGCCGCAGTCGGCAGGAACTTGTCGTACCCTTCCGCCTCCAGCTCCAGCGCCAGTTCAGGCCCGCCCGAGGCGACGATGCGGCCGGCGGCCAGCACGTGCACCTTGTCCGGTTTGATGTAGTCCAGCAGGCGCTGATAGTGGGTGATGACCAGCATGGATCGGTCGGCGCGACGCAGGGCGTTCACCCCCTCCGACACGATGCGCAGGGCGTCGATGTCGAGGCCGGAGTCCGTCTCGTCCAGGATCAGCAGCGACGGCTCCAGCAGGGCCATCTGCAGGATTTCCATCCGCTTCTTCTCACCGCCCGAGAAGCCGACGTTCAGCGGCCGCTTCAGCATGTCGAAGTCCATCTTCAGCGCCTGCGACGCCGCCTTCACCTGCTTCAGGAAGGCGGGGGCCGAGACCTCCTCCTCGCCGCGCGCGCGCTTCTGGGCGTTCAGCGCCGTGCGGATGAAGGTCATGGCCGGCACGCCGGGGATCTCCATCGGATACTGGAAGGACAGGAAGACGCCCTTGGCCGCGCGCTCGGCGGGGTCCAGGTCCAGCAGGTCCTGACCGTTCCACGAGGCCGAACCGGCCGTGACCTCATAGCCGGGACGGCCCGACAGGCTGTAGCCCAGCGTCGACTTGCCGGCCCCGTTCGGTCCCATGACGGCATGGACTTCGCCCGCCGGCACTTCGAGCGTCAGGCCCTTGAGGATCGGCTTGTCAGCGACCGAGACGTGGAGGTTGTTGATCTTAAGCATCGGTCAATTCAGAAACTGGGGGTAAAAGACAGCGGTCACGTCCTTGGAACGAACGACGATCTTGTAGGGGCAATCTTCGTCCGCTCCGCACGTTTCTCGATCCACCGTTGGTTCGGATTCCAACAGTGAAAGCAACGCGCGTTGTACCGCCACCTCGCGATCATCGCAGGTGTAATTCATGCCAGAGGTCTTCAGCACCGCTGGATCGTCGCGTGTCGGAAGGTAGCCACTGGCTCCTCCGCATCCCCGCAACGAATAAGTCGTCCGCGATATGGACAGCATCTGCCCCTGCACAGCGTCGAACCCCGTCAGGGTCTTCAGCCTCCAGATTCCGTCCGATGGACTGCTAAGCTGCCCGTCAGCACGGGCAGGTTCAGTCTCCAACACGCGATCAGAGGCCTGACATCCGGTTGCAAACAGCGCCGTGGCTAGAAGGAGTCTGCGGATCACCCCACGCTCCCCTCAAGGCTGATCGCCACCAGCTTCTGCGCCTCGACGGCGAACTCCATCGGCAGCTTCTGCATCACGTCGCGGACGAAGCCGTTGACCAGCAGGGCCACCGCCTCTTCCTCCGACAGGCCGCGCTGCTGGGCGTAGAAGAGCTGGTCTTCCGACAGGCGGGTCGTCGTCGCCTCGTGCTCCAGCTGGGCCGAGCCGTTGCGGGCCTCGATGTAGGGAATGGTGTGCGAGCCGCACTCCTTGCCGATCAGCAGGCTGTCGCACTGGGTGAAGTTGCGCACGCCCGTCGCCTTGGGATGCACCGAGACCAGGCCGCGATAGGTCGAGTCCGACTTGCCCGCCGACACCGCCTTGGCGATGATCCGCGACTTCGAGTTCTTGCCCAGGTGGATCATCTTGGTGCCGGTGTCGGCCTGCTGATGCCCATTGGTGATGGCGATGGAGTAGAACTCGCCCGAACTTTCCTCGCCCTTCAGGATGCAGGATGGGTATTTCCAGGTGACGGCAGAGCCGGTCTCGACCTGGGTCCACGATACCTTCGAGCGGTCGCCGCGGCAGTCGGCGCGCTTGGTGACGAAGTTGTAGATGCCGCCCTTGCCCTCGGCGTCGCCGGGGTACCAGTTCTGGACCGTCGAGTATTTCACTTCCGCATCGTCCAGGGCCACGATCTCCACGACCGCCGCGTGCAGTTGGTTCTCGTCGCGCATCGGCGCGGTGCAGCCTTCCAGATAGGAGACGTAGCTGCCCTTGTCGGCGATGATCAGGGTCCGCTCGAACTGGCCGGTCTGGCTGGCGTTGATGCGGAAATAGGTCGACAGCTCCATAGGGCAGCGCACGCCCGGCGGGATGTAGACGAACGACCCGTCCGAAAACACCGCGCTGTTCAGCGCCGCGAAATAGTTGTCCGACACCGGCACGACCGAGCCGAGGTATTGCCGCACCAGATCAGGATATTCGCGCAAGGCCTCGGAAATCGGCATGAAAATAACGCCGACCTTGGCCAGTTCGGCCTTGAAGGTCGTGACCACGGATACGCTGTCGAACACGGCGTCCACGGCATAACGCGGCGCGCCCTCGACCCCGGCCAGCACCGCCTGCTCGCCCAACGGAATGCCCAGCTTGGCATAGACAGCCAGCAGTTCGGGATCGACCTCGTCGAGCGACTTCGGCCCCTCCTTCTGCTTGGGCGCCGCGTAGTAGAATAGGTCCTGATAGTCGACCGGCTCATACTTCACCGAGGCCCAGGTCGGCTCTTCCATGGCCAACCAGCGCTCATAGGCGGCCAGACGCCATTCCAGCATCCATTCCGGCTCGCCCTTCTTCTCGGAGATGAAGCGGATGATGTCGGCGTTCAGGCCGCGCGGCGCATATTCCGTTTCGATGTCCGAGGTGAAGCCGTGCTCATACTTTTCCAGAGCGGCGACAGCATCGACAGTTTCCTTAACAGCAGCCATGACTTACGCGACTTCCTTCACGCGCTCACACACGCGCGCTTGATGCTTGTTCCAGGCCGTGATCCAGGCCTCGGCGAACCGATCCCAGTCGCCTTGCGTCGTGCCCCACCCCCCGGAGACGCGCACGCCCCCGGTCGCCAGGTGATCCAGGCCCATGGCGCTGATCGTCTTGGACGGCTTCACCTTGCCCGACGAACAGGCCGAGCCGGCCGAAACCATGACCCCGACCAGATCCAGGGTGATCAACTGCTGCGGACTGTCCCAGCCCTCGACGGCCATGAACAGGGTGTTGGGCAGGCGCGGAGCCGCGCCGCCGATGATGGTCGCGCCCGCCGCCTTGACCTTGGCCTCGGCCGCATCGCGCCAAGCGGCGTGCGCCATGGCCGCGTCCAGATCGCGCGCGGCGCAATCCGCCGCTGCTCCAAATCCGGTGATGCCCGGCACGTTCTCAGTCCCGGCGCGCAGGCCGCGCTCTTGGCCCGCGCCATGCAGGATGCGCACGGCGGCGACGCCTTCCTTGAGCACCAGAGCGCCCACGCCCTGCGGCCCGCCCAGCTTGTGCGCCGACAGGGTCAGGCTGTCCGCATCCAGCGTGCCCATGTCGACCGGAACCTTGCCCGCCGACTGGATGGCGTCGACGTGCAGCCAGCCGCCCGCCGCACGCACCAGAGCCGCCGCCTCGGCGATGGGCTGGATCACGCCGCTTTCATTGTTCGCATGGTGGATGGCGACCACGGCCCGGCCCGGTCGCGCCAGCGCCTGGGCCAGCCAGACCAGATCGACCACGCCGTTTTCATCGACCGGCAACACCTCGACCGCCGCGCCGCTGACGGCGGCGGCTTCGGCCACGCAAGGATGCTCGGTCGCGCCGATGATCAGCCGCTCGCAACCCGCCGCAAGCGCGCTGGCGATGGCCTGGGCGTTGGCCTCCGTCCCGCCAGAGGAGAAGACCACGGCGGTCGAGTCGGCTCCGACCAGTTCGGCCACCTGAGCTCGCGCCGTCTCGACCCGCGCCCGCGCCCGACGTCCGGCGGCGTGGACCGCCGAGGGGTTGCCGTTGTCAGCCAGGGCCTTGGCCATGATTTCCTGCACTTCGGGCCGCACCAGACCCGAGGCGTTGTAGTCGAGGTAGATGCTCACGCCGCCGCCTCCATGCCGACGGCCGCGGGGGCCGCGCCCATGCGCGCCTGCCCCGTGCGGTTCTGGATTACGTCATCCAGACTGACGCTGGCGAGATAGCGGTGAATCTCCTGCCCCAGGTCTTCCCAGAGGTGGTGGGTGATGCAGCGCTCGCCCTTGATCATGCAGCCCTTGGGCGACCCGGCGCCGACGCAGCGGGTGGCGCGGATCGGCTCATCGACCGCCAGGACGATCTCGGCCACGGCCGTCTCATGCGCCTCGCGCGCCAGGCGATAGCCGCCACCGGGACCGCGCACACTCTTGACCAGACCGCTTTTGCGAAGCCGTGCAAACAACTGCTCCAGGTAGCTGAGCGAGATTTCCTGACGCGTCGCGATCTCGGCCAAAGACACCGCCCGGTCCGCGCCATTGCGCGCCAGATCGGCCATCGCCATCACGGCGTATCGTCCCTTTGTCGACAGGCGCATAGAAAGCCCTCAAAAATTTCACGCTTTTCGGGGCTCTTGTGTTAGAACCCGCGCCCTCGCAGACAAGTGCGCAACGCTGGCTCGACTTAGAAAGTCCTACTGCGTTGGTCAAGTATTGTCCGCCCGCGAAACGACAGTTGAAGACAGGATTCCGCTGATCCATGCCTGAAGTCATTCTTCCCGGCGCCTCGGGCCGCATCGAAGGCCGCTATTCGCCCGGCAAGCGCCCGAACGCGCCGATCGCCCTGATCCTGCATCCGCACCCCAAGGCGGGCGGGCATATGAACAACCCGGTGGCTGTGACCCTGCACCAGTTGTTCGTCCAGCGTGGCTTCGCCACCCTGCGCTACAACTCGCGCGGCGTCGGCAAGTCGCAGGGTGAGTTCGACAGCGGCATCGGCGAACTGGCCGACGCGGCCACCGCTCTCGACTGGCTGCAGGCCAACAACCCCGCCGCCACCCAGACCTGGGTCGCCGGCTATCAGTTCGGCGCCTATATCGGCATGCAACTGCTGATGCGCCGCCCGGAGACGGACGGCTTCATCTCGGTCTCGCCGCCGTCGAACATGTACGACTTCAGCTTCCTGGCCCCCTGCCCGGCCTCCGGCCTCTTCCTGCACGGGACCAACGACACTGTCGTGCCGCCGGTCGAGGTCGAGCGCGTGGTCAACAAGCTGCGCACGCAAAAGGGCATCGTCATCGACTACGAACTGGAAGAGGGCGCGAGCCACTTCTGGCAGGACCACATCGGCGCGGTCGAGCGTCGCGTCGGCGCCTATCTGGACAAGCGTCTGGAAGAAAACCCGGCCTGATCGGGGCCCCGATCAGAGCTATGTGTCGACCCGGGTTTCGGCCCGGGTCTTCCACAGCGACCACACGACGCCCCCGATCAGGATGGCGGCCGTCACGCCGAGCGATATCGCCGGCGGAAACTTCTCCAGCCCCATCAGCGGCGCGGCGATGACCTTCCCTCCGATGAAGACCAGCAGGATGGCCAGGGCCTGCTTCAGATAGGCGAAGCGGTGGATCACCGCCGCCAGCGCGAAATACAGCGCCCTCAGGCCCAGAATGGCGAAGATATTGGACGTGTAGACGATGTAGGGGTCGGTCGTGATGGCGAAGATCGCCGGCACCGAATCCACGGCGAAGATGACGTCGGCGAACTCGATCGTCACCAGGGCTAGGAACAGAGGCGTGGCGTGCCAGATCATTCGCCCCGCCACATTGAGCTCTCGCACGAAAAACTTCGAGCCGTGCAGGTCCTCCGTCACGGGCATATGTCGCCTCAACCACTTGACGAGACCCTGCCCCGTCGCCGCCTCTTCCGTGGGGCTGGTTGCGATCATTCGGCCTCCGGTGAAGATCAGGAAGGCGGCAAAGACGTACAGCGCCCACTCATAGCGACTGACCAAGGCCGCCCCCGCCGCGATCATCACCGCCCTCAGCACGATGACCCCCAGCACGCCCCAGAACAGCACCCGGTGCTGATGCAGGCGTGGAATGCCGAAAGCGGTGAAAATCAGTGCGATGACGAAGACATTGTCCATCGCCAGGCTTTTTTCGATGGCGAAGCCGGTCAGGTAGTCCAGCCCGCTGTCCGCCCCCAGCCGGAGCCAGACCCAGGCTCCGAACAGCAGGGCGACGCCGATATAGAAGGCTGACAGCAGCAGGCTTTCCCTCACCCCGATCTCGTGCGCCTTGCGGTGCAGGACGCCCAGGTCGAAGGCCAGTAAGGCGATCACGACCCCCAGAAAGCTCGCCCACATCCACGCAGGCTTGCCCATCCACTCGACCGCCAGCAACTCCATCAGCGCCTTTCGCCGGCTTGCATCGCCGCTCTCCCAATGGTTGGCGTGCGAGGTTCAGGGATCATTTCAACATCTGATGCAAAGCCAACGCCGCCGCAAAAACGGGGTTCCGCAAGGTCGCCATGATCCCGCCGTGATTTCGCCAAGGCGTCCCGTACGACCTGCGATGCAACCCGAAGCGCTTTAACGCGATTTAAGGTCAAGCTCGCCTAGACGCGGGCGCGGCGCGTTGCGAAACCGCACGACTTGAGGGGGACGCCTTCGTTGAAGAGATCGGAAGCGAGAGCGCGAGGTCTCTGGCGCCGGGGCGCGGGTCTGCTCGTCCTGACCGCTGCTGCGTCTGGCATTCTGACGTCAGCAGCGCAGGCTCAGGATACAGTGCCCTACAGCTTCGAAGCTGCCATGGCCCGGCTGGACGCAACCTCCAGCATCCGCAGGGCCTCCAGCGCCGACGTGACGGCGGCCGAAGAACAGGCGGCGGCGACGCGCACGCTGAACCGCCCGACCATCGCCGTCGACGCCCAGCTGCTGCGCTATCAGAAGACCTTCGACATCTCCCTGTCCGACGTCCTGGGCCAGGCCGAGGGCGTTGCCAACCAATTGCTGCCCGGCATCATCGGCGACCTGCCGGGCGTACCGGGCGACATTCTTCAGGCCATCAACGACCGGCTTGAAACCGCCCTGCCCGAGTTCTTCGCCAGCCTGCCCGGCAGCGTGCGGCTGAAGACCGCCGACACCATTTTCCGCCCCGTCGCCACCGCCGTCATGCCCATCTACACCGGTGGGGCCATCCCCGCCCTTCGCGACGCGGCCGGCGCCAATGTCGACATGGCTCGCGCCCGTCAGGCCGAGGCGGGCAATCTGGAAAGCGTCAATCTGGTGCGGGTCTATTTCGGCCAGATCCTGACGCGCGAGGCCCTGAGCATCGCCCGCGACACGCGCGACGGCTTCGACCTGCACCTGCGCAACGCCCAAGCCATGGAGCGCGAGGGCTTCCTCAGCGCCGCTCAACGCCTACAGGTTCAGGTCGCCCGCGACGCCGCCCAGCGTCAGCTGGATCGCGCCGAACTTGAACATGACACGGCGGTGCAGAACCTGGCCCGGATGCTGGATGTGACCGCCCCTGTCGCCCCGACCAGCCCCCTGTTCGTCAACTCGACGCCGCCCGGCCCTGTCGACGCTTTCATTGAGGACGGGGTCGCCGACCATCCACGTGTCGCCCTGGCCGGTGCCGGCCGCGAACTGGCTGACGCCGGCGTGGACCTGGCCCGGTCGAGACTGCGTCCATCGGTCTATGCCTTCGGGGCCTACAACCTCAACCGCGAGGACGCCCTGCCGACCGAACCGGACTGGGCCGTCGGCGTCGGCGCCCGCTACACCCTGATGTCCTCGTTGGATCGCGGACGCATGATCAGCGCGGCCCGCGCCCGGTCGCAGGCCGCCGAGCAGCTTCAGCGTCAGGCGCGCGACGAGGTCCGGATCCTGATCATCCGCACCTATAATCTGGTCGAGCTGTCGCGCCGTCAGTTCCTGTCGCTGGACTCCAGCCTGGAGGCCGCGACCGAGAACCTGCGGGTTCAGGACCTGTCCTTCCGCGAGGGCGAAGCCCCGGCCTCCGCCGTCATCGACGCGCGCAACCTGCTGGGCGCGGCCCGCTTGCAACGCGCGGCGGCGGCCTATGAGTATGAGCTGGCTCTGGCCGCCCTGCTGGCCGCCAGCGACCGCAGCGACGAATTCATCAGCTACCTGCAACGCGCCGACCGGGTGATCGCCCCATGACCGAGACCGCCCCCGCCGCTGATATTGCCGCTGATCCGGTCCCGCCGCCGCCCCGTCGGCGTAGCCGTCCGCCGGTCAAGACCCTGCTGGTCGGCGTCGCGGCACTGGCCGTGTTGATCTTCGTCGTCATCGGCCTGTTCCTGGCCGCTCGCCCGGCTCCGCCGCAGGTGCAGGGCATGGTCGAGGCCGAGACATTCACCGTCGCCACCAAGGCCCCCGCCCGCGTCGAGAAGATGCTGGCCTCGGCCGGCGACCGCGTCGCCAAGGGCCAGGTTCTCGCCATCCTCTCCAGCCCAGAGATCACCGCTGGCGATCAACAGGCCGCCGCCGCCTTGCAAGGCGCTCAGGCCGTTCAGGAACTGAGCCGCGTCGGCGCACGGCCCGAAGACATCCGCTCGCTGGAATCCATCTGGCGCAGCGCCCAGGCCGCCGCCCAACTGGCGGCCCAGACAGCTCGCCGGGCCGAGAACCTGTTCGCCGAGGGCGTCATCTCGGCCCAGCGCCGCGACGAGGCCGTCGCCGCCCGCGCCGCCACCGCCGCCCAGTCCGAGGCCGCTCGCCAGCAGTACCTGAAGGCCGTCGCCGGGACCCGAAGCGAAGAAAAGGCCATTGCCGACGCCCAGGTGGCCGCCGCCCGCGCCGGGGTTGGCGAAATGGCGGCGCTGCAAGCCGAGACCCGCCTGATCGCCCCTGAAGCGGGCGAGATCGCCGAACGCTTCTCCAACCCCGGCGAACTGGTGCTGATCGGGGTGCCGGTCTTCACCGTGGTCGATCTGGATCACTCTTGGGTCGCCTTCAACCTGCGCGAGGATCAGTTCAACGGCCTGAAGATCGGCCACACCGTGCGCGGCGACATTCCCGCCCTGAACCGCAAGGCCGTCGCCTTCCGCGTCAGCTTCATCAGCCCCCAAGGCGACTTCGCCACCTGGCGCGCCACGCGCCAGTCGCGGGGCTATGACGTCCGTAGCTTCGAGATCCACGCCAAGCCCGTGGCCCCGGTCGAGGGCCTGCGTCCCGGCATGAGCGTCCTGTTCGACTGGCCCGCCCAGTGACGACGCCGACCGGCGGCGTCTTCGGTCGCGCCCTGCGCGCCGAGATCGCGCATCTGGCCCGCAGCCGCTGGGACCTGATCCTGCTGGTCGTCATGCCGGTCGTGCTGATGGTCGTGATCGGGGCCATGCTGTTTCAGGGCGTGGTGCGCGACGTCCCAGTCGCCGTCGTCGATCAGGACCATTCCGCCTTCAGCCGCGCCGCTATCCGTAACATGGAGGCCAGTCCCGGCGTACGCGTGGTGGCCCAGCCCACCGATCTGGAGGCCGCCTGGCCCCTGATGCGGTCGGGCCGGATCTACAGCCTCGCCTACATCCCGCGCGGCGCCGAGAAGAACGCCTTTCGCCAGCCCGACGCGGTGATCGTCTATTACAACGGCGCCTTCCAGACCGTCGGTTCATTGGCCGCCTCGGCCCAGAGCGCGGCCCTGACCAGCGCCGCAGCCCCCCTGATCCTGGACCGGGCGCGAGCGCTGGGCGTGCCCGCCGCGCGGCTGAAGACCCCCGCCGTTCAGGTGACGATCCTGGGCAATCCGCAGCTCAGTTTCGAGCTCTTCCTGGGCGGGCTGATCATGCCCGGCGTCCTGCATCTGCTGATGGCCTGCGCCGCCGTCATGGGGGTGGGACGAGAACTGCGCGGCGGCTCGCTGAAGGCCTGGTCGCGTCGGATGGACGGACGGCTGGCGCCGGCGCTGGCGGGCAAGCTGACACCCTATGTCCTCGTCTTCACCCTGTGGGGCGCAGTCTGGATCGCCTGGCTGTGCGGCTGGCGCGGTTGGGGCGTCGAAGGCAGCCTGCTGATGCTGCTGGGCGGGTTGTTCGCCCTGATGGCGGCCACGGCCGGCGTCTCGGCCCTGCTGATCGCCCTGACCGGCGACATGGATGTCAGCTTCTCGGCCACGGCAGTCTATGCCGGGTCAGCCATCGCCTTTTCCAACGGCACCCTGCCCCTGCTGCACGGCCCGGCCTTCGCCCAAGTGTGGAGCGCCATCCTGCCCTTCACCCACTACTTGCGGTTGCAGAACGAACAGATGGTGCTGGGCTCGGACGTCGCCGCATCAATAGGGCCGCTGCTGATCCTGCTGGCTGTCGCGGTCGGGACCTTCGCTCTGTCCGTCCCCCTCGCCCATCGCCGCGCCCGACGCGCGCCCAAGCCGGAAGACCTCAGCCTGCCCCTCCCCGCACGCAGCTTCGGCGGGGCCTTCATCGGAACCTTCGCCGGCATCTTCAAGCATCGGCCCCTGTCCAGCACCATCCTCTTGGCCGTGGTCGCCTACGCCTTCTACTACCCGATGGCCTATGTCGGTCAGACGCCGGTCAAGCTGCCGGTCGCCATTGTCGATCAGGACCACTCGGCCCTCAGCCGACGGCTGGTCCAGGAAATGAACGCCACGCGCGCTCTGGACGCCTCGGTCGTCACCGCCTCGCCCGCCGAGGCTGAGCGGATGCTGCGCAACGGCGAGGTCGACGCCGTCATGCACATCCCGGAAAAGTTCGAGTCGTCGCTGATCCACGGCGACGCCAAGGGGGTCGGTCTCTATCTGAACGGCGCCTATCTGGTTCGCGCCACGGCCATGGGCAAGGCGCTGGGCGGGGCTGCGGCCGCCGCCGCTGAACAGGCCCTCACCCCGGTGATAGAGGCCACGCGCCTGCTGGAACGCGCGCCGACCGTGGTGCAACGCCCGCTCTACAACACCACGGACGGCTACGGCAGCTATGCAGTCCCGGCGGTCAGCGCCATCATCCTGCAACAGACCCTGCTGCTGGGCGCGGCCCTGTTCGCCGGACTGCGTCGAGAGACGCGCGCGCAACCGCTTTCGACCCGCAGCTTCCTCGGCCTGTGGGCCGCCCTGACCCTGATCGGCGTTGTCGCCAGCCTCTTCTATTTCGGTTTCGTCTTCTGGTTTCAGGACTATCCGCGCATGGGCGACCTGTTCGGGATCATTCTGGCCGTGCCGGTTTTCGCCGCCAGCGTCTCGGCCTTGGGCCTGGCCATCGGCAGCCTGTTCGACCGGCACGAGCGGGCCATGCAGATCCTGGTTGGAACCTCGGTGCCGCTCTTCTTCCTCGGCGGCGCCGCCTGGCCCCTGTTCCTGATGCCTCAGCCCCTGGCCTGGCTGGCCCGCCTGTCGCCCTCGACCTCGGCCATCCAGGCCTTCGTCAAGCTGAACGCCGCGGGCGCCAGCGTCGCCGAGGTCGCGCCGGAGCTGCTGACGCTGGCCGTGCTGGCGGTTCTGTTTGGCGTCGCGGCGTGGTGGAGCCTAACCCGTCAGAGGCGCGCCGACCTTATGCGCTCTGCCTCGGCCGCCGTCAGCGGCAGGCGTGCGAAGACGTCGTTCAGATAGGCGTTCAGAGGCCACGAGAAAGGCCAGTCTGACCCGGCGACAAAGCGGTCAATCCCGATGCGCCGCATCAAGGCGACCAGCCGCCGCTGGTCAGCCTCCGAGGTTTCCGCATCGAAGACCTGGGCGAGGTCGAAGGACAGGCTCCGGCTCGTTTCCGGATGCTCTTCGAGCGCCTCGGCGAAGGCCGTCATGGCGGCCCAGGTATTGTCATCCAACCCGCCCCAGCCCCCTGAATGGGCGATCATGACCGGCACGCCCTGAGCCTGAGGCAGCACCTGATCAAGGAAAATGCCCACATCCTTGGCCCCATAGTCCTCGGCTCGGGTCCGCATATGGATCATGATGGTCATCTCCCCTGCCGCCGCCGCGCGAAAGACCCGAGCCAGCGCCGCCACGTCGTCAGGGTCGCGCAAATCAAGGTCGGAATTGGTCAGGTGCAGCTTCACCCCGGCGGCGAAGGGATCATCCGCCCAGCGCGCGATTTCCGGCAGGGCCGTCGGCGTCAGCGGGTTGACGCTGACGAAGGCGCTCAGTCGGTCAGGGTGGCTACGCGCCAGATCGACCGTGAAATCATTGGCCGCACGGATCAGGTCGGGGGCGTCAGAGCGCGCGGGAACCATCATCGGGCTCTCGGCCAGATAGGCGGTCGACATCAAGAAGGCCCGCCTCACCCCCGCCGCATCCATGTCGGCCAGCAGGTCATCGACGGTCAGCGGTCGGGTGAAGACCTCGGGACAGGCGCTGATCCTCCCCAAGCTGCCGCAATAGGCCGGCAGGAAGTCCAGGATTGCCGGGGAATGGACATGGACATGATGATCCGTGGCTACCGGCTCAGCCATAGCGGGGCCAGAGGCAAGCATCATCGTGGACGCCGCCAGCGCGGCGGCGAGGTTCAAACGCATCTCGAATTCTCGGAAGAAAAAGGGGGCCGGTGTGACCGGCCCCCGTAAACGCATCGCGATCAGCGCGGCGTGTCGGCCAGAAGCGTCTGTTTCCAGAACTTCAGACTGGTCCAGAAGTAGTAGTCCTCGTTTTCCTTCTTGTGGAAACCGTGGCCCTCGTTCTGCGCGAGAAGGTGCCAGGCCGTGCCGCCGTTGGCGCGGACGGCGGCGACGATCTGATCAGCTTCCGAGGCCGGCACGCGAGGGTCGTTTCCGCCCGTCGCCACCAGCAGGGGGATGGTGATCTTGTCGACGCTGGTCAGCGGCGAGA
>Ga0265296_1003682_pt1 | contig 13953 bp, 13 predicted proteins | sample MunlanPumphouse1_FD_189073 | JGI IMG/M metagenome (GOLD analysis project Ga0265296, IMG submission 189073) | Groundwater microbial communities from a municipal landfill in Southern Ontario, Canada - Pumphouse #1 | ecosystem: Environmental > Aquatic > Deep subsurface > Groundwater | place... | reverse complement strand
GCGCGACGGGCTTAACAGCGGTGAGCCTACGCCATGGGACATTGAGGAAATCAAGCGCGAGGGCCGCAAAAGGAGAGCCAGCCGAATGAACCCCAGCCACGAGGCATAAATGCCGATCATCGTTAAGCGCCCGCTCGCCCGAAGCGACTTGGCCGAATTATGGGCTTATATCGCAGATGATAGCGAGGTAGGGCGGGAAAGCGCAGCGCATCCCGCCTTCAGGAAGTCATGCCTAAACGCGGGATGCGTTTCACTTTCCCGCCCTACGACCTGAATGCTTTTTTTCATCCCCGCGGTGAAACAATCTTTTAATTCATGGAAAAGTAACTGCTCGCTTATTCTGCTTGTTACAGGATTGGTTCTTATTTCAGTTTCAACTCCGTTATTGGCTGAACCCATGAACCGCGAAGAAATCCGGGCCAATTTAACCGCGCACCTTAAGTACCTCAGCGTCACCCTGGGGGAGCGCTCCCTCCACCGGCCCGGGAACCTGAAGAAGGCGGAAGATTTTGTCTTCCGGGCCTTTCAAGAGATGGGCTACGCGCCCCGGCGTCAGACCTTCACCTGCCAGGGCCGGGAAGTGAGCAACGTCATTGCCGGAGATCAGGCCCCGGGGGGCTACTATATCCTGGGGGCCCACTTCGACACCGTGGCCGGCACCCCCGGCGCGGACGACAACGCCAGCGGCGTGGCCGTGCTCCTGGAGGTGGCCCGCCTGGCCCGCAAGCTCAAGCCGCCTAAGCCCTGGACCTTCATCGGCTTCACCACCGAGGAGCCCCCCGCGTTTCTCACCCCGCACATGGGCAGCCGGGTTTACGCCAAACAGGCCCGGAAGAACCGGGAGCAGATCCTGGGCATGCTCTGCCTGGAGATGGTGGGCTACTACCGCCAGGAGCCGGGGAGCCAGGAATTGCCTTTCCCTCTGCGCCTCATGGGCTATCCTACCACCGGCAATTTCTTGGGTCTGATCAGCGATCGCCCCTCCCGGGGCCTCATGGAGCGTCTGGAGGCTGCCTTGAAACAGGGCTGCCGCCTGCCCACAGTCACCCTGTCCGTGCCCTTGGGAGGGCAGATCTTGCCGGAAACGCGCCTGAGCGACCACGCCAATTTCTGGGACGAGGGCTTTCCCGCGGTCATGCTCACGGATACCGCGTACCTGCGCAACCCCCACTACCACGGCCCCGGCGACGTCATGGCCAATCTGGACCTGGAGGCCATGACGGAGCTGACCCTGGGGCTGGTTAATTTCGTTGGGGAAGAAGGGAAATAGCAATGAGGGTTAAGAGGTTAAAAGGTTAAGAGGGGAAGGGTTTTTCTAATGACCTTTTGGCCTTTTCCCTTTTTAACCTTTTCCCCCTTCCCTCTCGGTCAGACAGCCTGACAGCCGGGGGAACGCGGCCACCAGGCCAAGGGGCAATGGAAAGGACCGCCCCAGCAGCAGGTGGCTCATCTCCAGGCCGTTGGCGATGGCCTGGCCCGTGGGGTGGTTGTTGAAGATCAGGTAAACGTCCGGGGCCTGGGCCAGGAGTTCCCGGGTGCGCGCGGCCAGATCCTCCAGCTCCCCCGGTCCATAGTAATAATCATAGCGGGCCTGGCGGTCCTCCCCGAACTTGAACCATTCATCTTCCCGCCGCCCGTGGCAACGGAGATACCCCAGAGAGCCGGTGACCCAGCGGGTCGCGCCCAGGGGGTAGGAGACCAGGGGCTGGTCCAGGTTGCAGAATTCCAGGCCTGCGTTTTTCAGGAATTCCTGCACCGCCCGGCTCTGCCAGGAGCGGTGGCGCACCTCCACGGCCAGGGGAAATTCCGGGAACAAGGCCTTGATCTCCAGAAGATAAGCCCGGTTCTCTTGGGTATTATGGAAGGAATAGGGGAATTGGGCCAGGAGCGCGCCCAGGCGCGCCGCGTTCAGCAGAGGCATGAGGCCTTCCCGGAACTGTTCCACCTCCGCCGCGGCCAGCTGCCGCTCATGGGTGAAGCGGCCCCACAACTTGGCGGTGAAACGGAAATCCGGGGCTGCCGCGACCGCGTCCAGCCAGCGTCCAGCCAACTGTGGCCCCAGGGGCCGGTAGAAGGTGACGTTGATCTCCACCACCCCAAACAGCCCAGCCAGATAGGTGAGGCGGTCCGTGCCCTGCAACCCGGGAGGGTAAACTATCCCCTGCCAGTCCTTATAATCCCAGCCCGCGGGCCCGATTCGGAGCATAGCGCTGCCTTGAGAGTTGATGCAGGGAAGGGGGCATATGAGTAATCAGTGATCAGTTTGTTCCTCTCCTGATCACTGATTACTGATCACTATCTCTCTCCGGTCCGTTTAACACCTACTGCACAACCGCCTTGGCCTCTTCTTCCCGGGCCAGGACCGCCTTCAGGGCTGCCAGGGCCACTTCCAGCTGGCTGTCGTCCGGTTCCTGGGTGGTGAGGCGTTGGGTGGCCAGGCCGGGCCAGAGGAGGACGCGGGCCAGGGGGTGATTCGGGTACTTGCCCCCCCAGCGGATGATTTCGTAGGAAATGGCCGCGATGGGGAACATCAGGGCCACCTTGATGAGCACCTGGATGAGGGTGTTGAAGAGGCCGGGACGGGTCAGGGGCGGAAACAGGGGAAAGAAAATGGTAAAGACCAGGAGGCTCACCAGGAGGACCACCAGGATAAAGGAGGTGCCGCAGCGGGGGTGGCAGGTGCAGTGCCGCTGGGCATATTCCACGGTGAGGGGCTCTCCGGCTTCGTAGGCGCAGATGGATTTGTGCTCCGCGCCGTGGTATTCGAAGACCCGGCGGATTTCCCGGAAGCGGGAGATCCCCCAGATATAGAGCAGGATAAAGAAGAGCTTGATGATGCCGTCGATGACGTGGAAGAGGAAGTCCGCCGGGGTCAGGGCGCGGCCCACCAGTAGGCCGGCCAGCCCGCTCAGATAGTGGGGCAGGAAGCCGAAGAGGAGAAAGGCCAGGAGGAACGCCCCGCCCATGGTCAAGGCCAGGCTCCCCCAGCCCAGGGAGGTTTCTTCTTCTTCCAGCGCTACTTGGGCCGAGAAGTTCAAGGCCTGGATACCGGTGACCAGGGCCTCCACCAGCACCACCGGACCCCGGAGGAAGGGGCGCTTGAGCAGGGGGTGGCGGGCCGCCACGGAGATGTACGGCTCATCCTTGAGGAGCACGGTGCCGTCGGGACGGCGCACGGCAATGGCCAGAGCTTGGGGGGAACGCATCATCACGCCCTCCAGCACGGCCTGGCCCCCCACCGGCAAGGAGGGTTCCTGGTGGTTCATTCTGCCTTGGCAGGGGCCTGTTTCTTTTCCTCCAGGTGGGCGTACTTCCGGCGGAACCGCTCCACCCGCCCGGCGGTGTCGATGAGCTTCTGCTTGCCGGTGAAGAAAGGATGGCATTTGGAGCAGATTTCCACCCGGATGTTCTCTTTGGTGGAGCCGGTGGTAAACTCGGTGCCGCAGGCGCAACGCACATTGGCCTGAACATAGTCGGGATGAATATCTTTTTTCATAACTGGGTCCATCTCCTGGGAAATATCCGCAGCCTTGGAACAAGGCGCCATAAGCTGATTTTTATTCGAATATATAAATTTATCTGAAATTAGAAAAAAAGCTACTGAAAAACCTGCAAAGGTTATTTGGGGCAGGGGGGGTGGATCGACTAGTCGCGCCTGAGCCGCCGGCTCACCGGCAAATTATTAATCTAGGGAATGGCTAGGTCCATAACCCCATGGTGCGTCTAGATGAAATTAAGACCTCTGGGAAAATGCCCTAACTTGTCATTCTGAGGGAGCGCCGCGACCGAAGAATCTCCCAGGTACCGGCAAATGCGAGATTCGCAACGAAGCTGCGCTGCTGTTCAGAATGACAGAAGCAGGACTTTCCCAAAGGTCTCAATTTCAGATCACCTGCCACCGTGGCATTATTGCCGGGCGGCAGCCTGAGTGGCGCCAGTCTTAATGCCTAGGGCGGCGAACACCCTGGCCTGAACTCTTATTTTTTGTTTCCTTCCGTGCCGCCTGACAAGCTACCCGCGGTTCCCCCCGACAAACCACCCGCTTTACCCAGGTCGATGATAGGAACGGCTCCGCCGGAGACTTGCGGTAAAATCCCGTTCCATTTCTCGATACCCTTGTACTGCACCAGGATGGGCGTAATCGACCGTGATAGGGCATCATTGGCTTTGGCTTGTCCCTGGGCCACCACGAGAATGGATTCCGCCTCTCCTTTGGCGGTGGCCACCTTTTGCTGAGCTTCAATCTCCCGTTGGGCCAAAACCTGTCGCTGCGTTTCCACCTGTTGCTGGGCTACTTGCTTGGCCTCGATGGCCCCTTCATATTCAGGAGAGAAGCGGATATTGGCAAAGTAGATGTCATCGACAATGATATGATACCTGGACAGGTTATCTCCCAACTTGGTCATGGCCCTCTTCCGGATCTCCTCCCTTTTGGGAAGAATCTCGCCGATGGGGTAGGTCGGCACCACCTCTTTGACGAAGTCGTTGAAGGCCGGGTCGATCACCTTGTCAGCAAAATCGAGCCCCACTTTCTGATAAAGGTCATTGACATAAGCCGGGTCGATATGGAAGTTCATCATCCCCGTCATTTTCACATTCTGGTATTCCTTGGAAGAGGCATCGATCTCCTTGAAGGGATGGGGTTGCACCTTGACATCCACTTTGATGACTCTTTCGGCGCCGGGCACTATGAAGTTGAGCCCCTCTCCCATGATTCTCTTCTCTACGCTCCCCCACCAGAGGACCACCCCCCGGTGGCCGGCCGGGACGATGACATAGGTGCTCCAAGCCACGATCAGGATGATGATGAGCAAGATGATAATGCCCACCGTCCGTGCCTTCAGATTTTTGAAATCAGCTAGGTTTACGACTTTTTCCACCATCGTTTGCTCTCCACTGGGTGTTTTAACCGCAATTGGGCGCTGCCCACCGAATCTATCCCCCAATCCTGGCCGGGACCTCTTCCCCTAAATTCAAGATAGATAATAACTCTTCGCGAAACCAGCCCTGCTCCTGGAGAGTATGATATCATGAAAATTTTTTAAAAAGCGATTTTCCTGGGGATTCGGGCCCAGGAGACAATGATTGACCGGGAATTATTGATTTTCGGCCTGAGAACCCCAGGCCGGCGCGCCCGGTACTGGTGCGCCAGGCAAAGAAGGCAGCGAACACCCCCCTCCTCTTTAATTCCCCATGAAAGCCGGCAGGGGGAACGTCTCCGCCCGGCGCTTTGGTCGGCGCCGGCTGGCAAGCCTGGGCCGCCGGGCCTTACCCCTGCTCCACCCATTCCTCATTTTGACACCGCGGGCAATAGAAGGTGCTGCGGCCTCCCTGGGAGATACGGGCGATGGCCTGGCCGCATCGGTTACAAAAATCCCCGTCCCGGCCATAGACCTGCAAATCCAGTTGAAAGAGGCCGGTTTCCCCATCCGCGTTCAGATAATCGGACACGGTGGTGCCGCCCCTGGCAATGGCCGCCTTTAAAATCCGCCGGGTTTCTTTCAGGATCAGTCCCCAGTCCGCCAGGGACAGGCGGCCTGCCGGCGCGGCGGGATGAATGCGGGCGGCGAAAAGAATTTCGCTGGCGTAGATGTTGCCGATGCCGGCCAGAACCCGGCCGTCCATGAGGAAGTTCTTGAGAGAGCGGGAGCGCCCCCGGGCTTGCTCTGCCAGCCACGCCGCGGTCACCTTGCGGGAGAAAGGCTCGCGCCCCACCTGGTTCAGGGGGGCCGGGTCCGCGCCCGGGGGGAAGACCAGGACCTGGCCGAAGCGGCGCACGTCCTGGAAGACCATCTCCAGGCCGCCCGACCATTGCCAGGTCAGGTGGACATGGGGCAGGGGAGGGGAGGGGGAGGGGCCCAGCAGCAGGCGGCCGGTCATCCCCAGGTGGATGAGCAGAGTCACCCCGCCTTCCAGGCAAAACAGCAGATACTTGCCCCGGCGCTCCAGGCTGAGCAGGACCCGGCCCGGCAACCATTGCTCCAGTTCCCCGGGAGAAGACTCCCGGCGCAGGCGTTTCTCCCCCACAGAGACCCCTAAAATGCGGCGGCCTCGCAAACGGGGGGCCAACCCCCGACGGATGACTTCCACTTCCGGCAGTTCCGGCATGATGGTGACTGTCCCCAAATTTCGAAAAATATAATGAAATTTTATATGTACGCTTAAGAATTTTTTCTTTTAATTCGATATAAGATTATGGAAGAATGCTCAGCAAAGGGCAAGCTCCACCGCGGCGAGTTGATGCAGCTAACAGAAGGGGCTATTTCAAGACCTGCCCCATCAGGTAATGTAGCAGTAATGAACAGATTCGCGCGCAAAATATTCGTCCTTCTGGTCTGCGGGCTCCTGACGGCGATGTTGGGTCCCCTGGGGGTAGAGGCCCGGGAAGTCCAGATGATGATGGCCCTGGACGTCTCCGGGAGTATGAAAACCAATGACCCGCAGCGCCTCTTGCCTAAGGCGGCCCACATCATGGTGGAACTCCTGGACGGCAAAGACCGCCTGGGGGTCCTCAGCTTCGATGAGGCAACCGCAACCCGCCTGGCCTCCGGCCCTCTCACCCCCGACCATAAACGCCGGGGCTTCCAAGCGTTGGCGGACCTGCAGCCCAAGGGTCTTTTTACCGATATCCATCAGGTCCTGACCGAGGCTCTGAAGGGCTTCGAACCTCCGGGAGAGACCCGGCGCGTCCTCCTCCTGATTTCCGACGGGGAGATGGACATCGACCCCGCCAAAGGGGACTCCAAGAAACTGGTGGAGCGGGTGCACCAGGAGGTCATTCCGGCCTACCAGAAGGCCAAAATCCCCATTTATACCGTGGCCTTTTCCCCGGCTGCCGATCAGGTTTTGCTGAAGGTCCTGGCCGAGAAGACCGGCGGGCAATTCTTACTGATCACCGCGGCCAAGGATTTGCACCAACCCTTTACCAAGTTTTACGAAGCTCTCAAGGGCCCGCAAGTGGCCCCGCTGGTGGGCAACCATTTTGTCATCGACTCCCAGGTCCAGGAGGCGATCCTGGTGGTCACCCGGGCCAACCAGGCCAAACCGGTGGTTCTGGAGACTCCCAAGAGACAGAAGCTCACCCCCGCCAGTAGCGGGGTCCGATGGTTTGCCGCCCCCACTTTCGACATGGTGACCATTCCCAAACCCGAGCCTGGCACCTGGATGGTTTCGGGCCACAAAGAAGGGGACGGCAAGATCATCCTGATGACGGATCTGAAACTGGAATCCCTCCTTCTGCCCGAGGAGGCGGGAGCCGATGAGGCGCTGACCGTGGGGGCTACCCTGATTAATAAAGGGCAAGCGGTATCCACCCCGGAAGTCTTGAAGCAGACCGTCTTTGTCGCGGAACTCAACGCGGAAGGGGGTAAGCCGCTGCAGCTGCAAATGGGGACGCCGCCACTGGATCAGAAGGATCTATGGCCCGCGGCGGCAAGAGTGGCTTGCTTTCCCGTGTTCAGCACCCCCGGGGTGTGGCACCTTAAGATCAGGGCCATGGGTAAGACCTTCCTCAGGGAAAGGAATTTTTCTGTCAAGGTCGTGGAGCCCTGGCTAAAAGCCCAGGCGGTCCCCGGGGCCGAACCCGCCCAGGTGGAATTCCGGCTGGCGTCCGGGCGGGAAGCCGCCGAGTTGGGGGGCTGGTTCACCATTACCGGCCCGGCCCGGGGCCTGGCCGGGGTATTTGTGTCCTCCCCCACGGGGGGCGGCTTCCGCTTTGCCTTCCCCCCCGAGCTTGCCGGGCCTCACCAGATCAGCCTGCAACTGACCGGGGCCACGGCCTCCGGCCGCCCCCTGGCGCTTAAGCCGCCGCCGTTGTCGGTGAACCTTACTCCCCCAGCGGCAGCCTCGGGAGTGGGGCCGAAGAGCGCGGCCGCGGCCTCGTCCCCCGGCACTGCCCCTGCCACCGTCTCCCAGAAGCGCAAATGGCTGCTGCTAGGTCTGGCCCTGGTGGTCGCGGCGGCGGTGCTGGCGGCGTTGGGGTATTTTTTCAGAAACCGGGTGCGTCACTTTATCCTGATGAGATTTACCGGGAACCTCACCCCCGATGAGATGTCCCAGAGAGAACATTACCTTCTGCTCCTGGCCCAGGTGGACAGCCTGCAAAAAGACAAGGGCAAGCTGCTGGCAGACTTAAAGGAAATGACGGAGGCCATGGGAAAGCTGGTCAAGGAAAAGGAAAAGCTGGAAGCCTCGATAACCCAGCCGGATCGGGAATATCAGGAAAAATCCAAGATGATCAAGGAACTGGAGCAAAAATTGGAGGAAGCCGAGAACGAGGCCAAATCAGTGCAAGAAGAATACATGGCCCTGTATGCCCGCAGCCAGGCGGAGAAGCAGGTAATCAAGAAAGGCTGAGGATCGGCAAAGGGGATGGGAAAATTTTCCCGGGTCGGCCTCTTTTCAAAGTTTCCCTTGTATTCAGAAGAGCATGTCCAGGAAGTGACTGTGGTATTCTTTTAATTCTTTGTGGCACTCGCCACAGAAAAGGCGCACCTCCCCCTGAATCTCCGAATCGTCGCTCACCGCGGAAAAGCTGCCATCATCGTTCTGCACGTAAAAAGTGGTAATGGTGACCCCTTCCGCCACTTCATAGAAATCCGCGTCATTGCCGCAATAAGGGCAGGAGATCTTCATTTTCCCGGTTCCTGCCGGTAGGCGGGGTTGTTGGGCGCCAGTTTCCGGGCCTGTCCCATTTCGATGGCGGCCCGCTTAAATTGCTGCCGGGAAAGGTTTTTCTTGCCTTGTTTCTGGTAGATTTCCCCCTGCTGGGCAAAAAGCCGGGCCAGGTAGAAATGGGTGCGGGCGTCCCGGGGGTTTAACTCATTGGAATCCTGGAGCTCCTGGCGGGCCTTTTTATATTTGGCCTGGTGAAAATGAATGATCCCCAGATTCCGGAGCAGCGCCGGGCGGTGGACCTTGTCTTGCACCGTCAACGCCTTGAGCAGCAAGATCTCCAGGCGGGCCATGGTCTTCTCATCGCTGAGCGCGGGATTCCCTTCGGCCAGCAGCCGGTCGCTGAGACCGGCGACCTCGGCGTTCCCCAGGGACCGGCCGCGCAGGGCGTCTTCCAGGAGAATCTGGTCGGGTTGGCCGGAAACCGCCGGGACCGGCGCGGGCGGCGGGGGCGTTTCTTGCACTGGAACCATGGGCCCACCCAGGCAGCCCGCCAGGAATGCCAACAGAAAGAGAAGCAGCCAAGTCCTAACTTTCGGCACGCGCAGTTATCCTCACTAAATGGAGTTCAGGGATTATTATCCCATCCCCGGGAGTTCCGTCAACCCCTTTGACTATCCGGTTTGGGCAACCTGTCAGAAAATAGGTACACTTCCTAGTCTATCGGCAAGATATGAATATGGCAGAAAAAAATCGTAAGAACAGGAAAGTGCCCCTATTTTTTTCCACCTTTAGGAAAATTTCTTAAAATTGTTCATTCGCCAGCCACCTTGACAGGCCTTTTCTCCTGGGTTTACAATTGCTTATTAACGGCAACCCATAAAGCCCAAAAAGCTAATATTATAAAGGAAGACTAAAACCATGGAATTACTATTTCGGCCCCGGCGGCTGCGGACCAGGGAACCCTTGCGGCGGATGGTGCAGGAGACTATCCTGCGCCGGGAGGACCTCATTTACCCCATGTTCGTGACGCCGGGCAAGGGAGTGCGCCAGGAAGTTCCTTCCATGCCCGGGGTCTTTCGCCTGTCCGTGGAGAAGCTGGTGGAAGAGGCCAAGGCCGTGGCGGACCTGGGGATTCCCGCGGTCCTGCTCTTCGGCCTGCCCCAAAAAAAAGACGAGACCGGCAGCGAGTCCGCTGCGCCCAAGGGCGCGGTGCAGCAGGCGGTGCGCCAGCTCAAGAAACAGGTCCCCGGCCTGGTGGTGATCACCGACGTCTGCCTCTGCGGCTATACCAGCCACGGGCACTGCGGCATCTTGGGCCCCGGGGGAGAGGTGGATAACGACGTCACCCTGGAGGTGCTGGCCCAGGCGGCCGTGTCCCATGCCCAGGCCGGCGCGGATATCGTCGCGCCCTCGGACATGATGGACGGCCGCATCGGGGCCATCCGGGAGGCCCTGGATGAAGTGGGCCTGGAGATGACGGCCATCCTCTCTTATGCGGTGAAATACGCGTCCAGCTTCTACGGTCCCTTTCGGGACGCGGCGGACTCCTCCCCCCAGTTCGGGGACCGGCGCTCCTACCAGATGGACCCGGCCAACGCCCGGGAGGCCCTGCGGGAAGCGGCCCTGGACGTGGAGGAGGGCGCGGATATGATCATGGTCAAGCCCGCCATGCCTTATCTCGATATCCTGGCCCGGCTCCGCCCGGAGTTCGATCTGCCCCTGGCCGCGTACCAGGTGAGCGGCGAATACGCCATGATCAAGGCCGCGGCTGAAAAGGGCTGGCTCAACGAAGACGGGGTCATGCTGGAATCCCTGCTCTCCATCAAACGGGCCGGCGCGGACCTGATCCTCACCTACTTCGCCAAACAAGCCGCGGCGCTGCTGGGGAAATAGAATTTGGGGGTGGGGCTAAGCGCGGATAAATAGTGAGCAGTAAGCAGTGAACCGCGAGCAGAAAAAGCAAAATTCACCGGGATACCTACTGCTCACTGCCACTGCTGCTGCTTACTCACTATCTGGGAAAACGAGTGAGTGATGGCCCAACCACCAAAAAGTTCAGATAGGACAAAAAGCCCTGGTGGCACAGGCTTCCAGCCTGTGCAGTCTTTTCAGGTAACTAGAAGGAATTTGCCTCACTGGCAAGAGCCGCGAATAATATGCGAATAATATGAACAGACACTATTTTTCCAAGTTCTTTACCGGAGAGAGCCTGGACCCCGTGCCGGGGTGGGCGCTCCCTACCTTGAAACAGTTCCTCTTGTCCCGGAGCTAAATGGTTATCAACAAGGAAGCCCGACTTTCTCAAGTCGGGCTTTTTTATTGACAAAATTTATTATTTTTGCTATATATATAATTCCAATTTTTTGACTGGGACTGCTCTTGGTTAAACTTTGGAAGGGTGGTTCCCAAGCCATTTTTGATTGCGGCGGCCAAGTCTGCTGCATAAAGGAGAACTCAGATGAGGAGGATATCGACAAATCTAATCGGTTTAATTGTTTTATCTCTCTGTCTAGGCGTGGCTCCTGTATATGCTCAAGGCTGGCAAGCGGTTGCTGGAGCCGGAGCGCGTTACTGTGCAAGGAACCCAAGAGTTTGTTGGCCCTCACCCTCAACCACACCAGGGCGCTTCAGCGGAGCTTATCAACGTGCTAGAAATCATTTTCGTTCACAAGGCCCTTTGAGGTACAACTCTAATGGCAGAAGTAATGGGAAGTACATAACGTCAGATGGCCGACGGATTCGCTAAATAAAAAGAAAGAGAAAATAGGGATAGCCCCTTTTTTTGTCAAGTTCTTCCCCTGAGAGAGCTTGGAGACCGTGCCGGGGGCGGCGCTCCCCGCCATGAAACAGTTCCTCCTGTCCCAGCGCTAAAAGGCTATCAACAGGGAAGCCCGGATTGACGTATCCGGGCTTTTTTATTTGACAAACATTTGTCTTTTTGCTAACCAGTGGTGAAAGGATTATATATTTGATGAGCACACCAGTTATAGGGCAGACGATTCTGGGGTATTGTGATTGTGCAAACAAGAAACGTGATGAGTCCCAACCTGTGACTGCTGCTCCTGTTCAAACAACTTGGGTCTGCAAAAGCTACTTCGTGAAGTCATGGTGTGAGCGAACAGGATGGTTTTCGTCTGTCCAAGTCAATCTCCATAACTATTATTGGGAGTGCTTAAATTGTGGGAAGAAGCGAGAAATCGGACAATGGGATAACTTTCATCGTTCTTACGGTGACTATCGTAGGTGATACGTAATTTGATGCTAAATAGAGACATTTCTTATTCGGGAAAAATAGGGACAGACACTAATTTTCAGTAATTAATGGGACAGACCCCATTTTTTTATTTTCTCAATTCCTGGGCGGTGAGGTCCGTCATGATCGCGCGTCTGGTCTCATCGGACAGCTCCACCGCCGCGAAATACCCTGCAGGATAAAGATAATCCTCGCCTGATTCGTCGATTATCCTGACATAATGATGTTTTTCCGCCTCCGGATCGGGAAGCTTAACGTAAAGCTTGCGCTTCTCCAAAGAGGCTGGATAATCATCATTGCGAATGCAGATAACGAATGGCTGTTTCATGCGCTTAACCTAGAAATCGCTTAATTTTGAATTCCTTCTTGCCGATACCTGTTGCTTCGTACCAATGAAAGTTCAACACGCCACTCGGAACCATCCATTAAGCGGACCGTGGCAATCCCCTTTCGTTTGCGCCAACGGCCTTGGCCAGATACTTTGTTAAGCCGGGACAGCTCACGGATGCCACGACCTGTCGCGAACGTTTCTGCTGAGGTTATCTCGCCGATAATCTCAAAATTCATGACTCGGTCGCAGCTTTCGTCAAGGTATTGGTTACTTAAAGAATATATCACTTTTATCGGAAAAAGCTAAGTGAGTGTTTGAGGGAAATGGGGGTAGACCCTAATTCTGTTAAAATGCTTCTATCACGTCGGTCATGTCTCCATCTCCACTATTGCTAAAAAAAGCCGGGCAGGAATCCTGCCCGGCTTTTCGTTTCTTTGGTCAGCTCCTGTTAATCAGGAGCTGACCGGGAGGCGGGGGGGTCAGGCCCCACCGCTACTGCTTCTTTCCTTACTTCACCGGTTTCTCCACCGGGTGTTCGGACGGATGTTCGGGCTTCTTGTCCACCTTCTTGTCAGGCTTGCCGTTCTTCTTGGTGGTGTCCTTGGCCTTTTCCTTGTCCCCGGCCTTGGGCGCGTCCTTGGTCACGGGCTTGGTCTTATCTCCGGGTTTGACCTCTTCCTTGGCCCCGGGTTTGGTCACCTCACCGGGCTTTTCCGGGGTCTTGGGGGTTACCTGGGTCTGGCCCGCGGGGGCCTCTTTCTTTACCGCCGGTTTTTCCGCCTCTTTGGTGCTGGTTTGCGCCAGTGCGGTCCCGGCCAAACCCAAAGCGAAGATCGCGGCAGTTAAGGTGGTGATGACTTTTTTCATGGTCTTTTCTTTCTCCGATTGCAGTTTAGTTGGTCGCCAATGGCGATTGCTTTTTATTAATGCATAAGCCTTGCCAAGTGCCAAACCGGCAAATAATTAGTAACTTACTATAATAATTGGTAATTTAATTAACTTAAATTTGCTCTGCATAGGCTGAAAATCTGGAATGTTAATTTGAGAGAAAGGACTTGATCACACGAAGGTTTACCGCAGCAGTGGCCGGGTTGCGCAAACCGGAGAAATCTAAACTTGAGAGGAAAGGCGAAAAAGGGGGGATTTGCTTCTCAAATTGACAAACCCAGGCAGACCGCGGGTTTCAACCATCTTCCCGTAGGGGCGAACCTTGTGTTCGCCCACTGCGCCGGGGCGAACACAAGGTTCGCCCCTACAAGTCCACGGTTTCTCAAAGGAAAATGGGTTAAGCCCGACGGTCTGCCAGGTATTTTTCCAGACGCTTAAGGGCCTCCGCCAGGTTCTCCAGGGAATTGGCGTAGGAGAGGCGCAGGAAACCCTCGCCCCCGGCCCCGAAGTCGATGCCGGGAGTGACCCCCACCTTGGCCTTCTCCAAAATATCGAAGGCCAGGGCATAGGAATCAGTGGAGAGGTGGCGGGCGTTGACAAAGACATAAAACGCGCCGGTGGGGGTGACGGGAATTTGGAAGCCCAGTTTCTTCAGGCCCGCCAGGAGAAAGAGCCGCCGGGTGTCATAGGTGGCCCGCATCTGCTCCACCTCCGGACCCGCCTGGGTCAGGGCCGCGATGCCGGCCCGCTGCACAAAGGGATTGGCGGAGATAAAGAAGTTTTGCATCAATTTCTGCAAGGGCCGCACAAAGTCCGGCGGGGCGATGAGAAAACCCAGGCGCCAGCCGGTCATGGCGTAGAGCTT
>Ga0265296_1003681_pt1 | contig 13955 bp, 4 predicted proteins | sample MunlanPumphouse1_FD_189073 | JGI IMG/M metagenome (GOLD analysis project Ga0265296, IMG submission 189073) | Groundwater microbial communities from a municipal landfill in Southern Ontario, Canada - Pumphouse #1 | ecosystem: Environmental > Aquatic > Deep subsurface > Groundwater | place: Canada... | reverse complement strand
TCTGCCGAACAACACCTCGGCCAGCTGCCAGAACGTGACCGACTGGGTGACCCGCGATGCCGGCGGCAACCTGACCCGCGTGTACACGCCCAAGCTCAACGTTGCCAGCCAGAACCTGGAAGCGGTGACGGTCAGCGCCAAGTACCTGCAGGACATGGGCCGCTTCGGTTCGCTGCAGTTCTCGGGCAACTACACCAACATGCTGAAGCGTGAAGTGACCCCGCTGCCGGGTGCACAGAAGCTGGATCTGCTTAGCGATCCGTACAACATGTGGTACTACGACAACTTCGCCAAGGTCCGTGGCGATCTGTCGGTAGGCTGGAACATCGGCAAGTTCACCACCACCGTGTATGCCAACTACGTCGGCAGCACCCCGAACTACCTGGCCTACACCGGCCGCAGCTATGACTACGTCCACTCCTCCGGCGCCAAGGCCGGCAAGTGGGGCTCGTACACCACGTACAACATGAGCCTGAACTACCAGGCGCAGGACGATCTGACCCTGTCGCTGATGGTCAACAACGTGTTCAACAAGCTGCCGGAAGGCCAGCGCTACAACTACCCGGGCAATGAATCGACCCCGTTCAATGGCGGCTTCTACAGCGTCTACGGCCGTCAGATCTCCGCCCAGGTGAAGTACGACTTCGGCAAGTAATCCCGTCGTTTTCCGGGTCTGATTCCGGACCAGGCCCCGCTTCGGCGGGGCCTTTTTTTTGGGCTGGACACGCCGCGCCAAATGCAGCGACGCCTCAATTGTTAATCAAGAAATATTTACACAACATTCATTCCGCCAAACTCGGCAAAGCATCGCAGATCCAGCAGGATGTTGTTTTTAAAGACATTTTCATTAACCTCACATACCAAGCCATTGGAGCGTTACAAAGCCGCGCAAATCAAGTTAAGCGTGTGTTACGTTCGAAAAACGCCGCCTTTCTGCGTCTGCAGGCTGCTGAACAATCCATGAGTTCCCAGGAAAGGGAAACGCGTCTCTCACGACCACACGGAGTACCGCATGTCTCGCAACGGCTTCCCGCGTCACCCGCTCACCCGCGCCGTCCTCAGCGGCCTGATCCTGGCCAGCAGCAGCGCGATCGCGCTCGCCCAGGAGAACACTCCCACCGATCTCGGACGCGTGACCGTCACCGGCTCACTGATCCCGCAGACGCAGATCGAGAACCACACGCCGGTCCTGACCGTCACCGCCGAGGACATCCAGACCCGCGGTTTCACCAGCGTGGCCGAGGTGCTGCAGCAGAACTCGCTGACCACCGGCGGCCTGCAGGGCGGCCAGACTTCCGCCTCGTTCACCCAGGGCGCTGAAGCCTCGGGCATGTTTGGCCTCAGCCCGAGCTACACCAAGTACCTGATCAACGGACGGCCGATGCTGTCCTACCCTGCCCTCTACAACGGCAGCGACACCTTCAACAACCTCAGCGGCATCCCGATCGACATCGTCGAGCGCATCGAGATCCTGCCAGGTGGCCAGTCGTCGCTGTACGGCTCGGACGCGATCGCCGGTGTGGTCAACATCATCCTCAAGGACCGCATGGACGGCGGCGTGCTGAACGTGCGCGGCGGCGGCTACACCGAGGGTGGCGGCAACGATTTCCGCGTCAGCGGCGCGCATGGTTTCAACGCCTTCGATGACCGCTTCCACGCGCTGGTCAACGTGCAGTACGAGAAGAGCAGCCCGATCTGGGGCTACCAGCGTGACCTGACCAAGCAGAACAACACCAAGGGCTATACGCCGCAGGTGCCGACCAACGACTTCCTGGTCTACCTGCCGGACCAGCAGAACGCTTACGTGATGATGGACCCGACCCGCTGCGCCAACGTGGCCGGTCAGTTCGGCGGCACCACCGTACTGGGCACGCGTGCCACCGGTGAATCCTGTGGCTCGCCCTTCAGTGCCGGCTACAAGACCCTGAAGAACGGCAAGGAAAGCAGCCAGATCTATTCGTCGATGTCCTTCGACGTCAACGACAACTTCCAGCTGTTCGCCGATGCGCTGTACAGCCTGGAAGAGGTCCAGTACAACGCCGGTTCGGGCTATGCCTTCTGGGGCAGTGATGTCGGCTTCGGTGCGTTCGTCGACCAGGCCAGTGGCGAATACATGAACCTGCAGCGCGCGTTCGCGCCAGAGGACATCAGCGCCGCCGGCTACCGCGACATCATGAGCACCGATCGCAACAAGGCCTACCAGGTCACCCTCGGCGGTCGCGGCAACGTCGGCAACTGGGACTACAGCGCCAGCTTCAGCCGCGGCGAGTACAAGCTGACCGAACGCAGTTTCGCGCGCTGGGCCAACGAGATCGACAGCTACTTCGAAGATCGCGTGCTGGGTCCGGTACTGGGCGTCACCGACGACGGCTACAACATCTACAACCCGAACTGGGGCGCGTTCTATTCGCCGCTGCCGGCCGGTGATTTCCAGACCTTCACCGGTTTCACCTACAACAAGAGCCGCACCTGGCAGAACCTGGGCCGCGCGCAGATCACCAACGGTTCGCTGTTCAAGCTGCCCGGTGGCGATGCGGGCCTGGCCGTGGTCGCCGAAGCCGGCAGCGAAGGCTGGTCGTATACGCCGGACCAGCGCCTGCTCGATGGCAGCGTGTGGGGCACCACCTCGGTCGCCGGCGCCGGCCATCGCAGCAACTACGCGCTGACCAGCGAACTGCGCATGCCGCTGCTGGAGTCGCTGACCGTGACCGCCTCCGGCCGCTACGACGCGTTCAAGATCGCCGACAAGACCGTCGACAAATCGACCTACAGCATCGGCGTGGAATTCCGCCCGATCGAAAGCCTGCTGTTCCGCGGCAAGTACGGCACCGCCTTCCGCGCGCCCAGCCTGTCCGATGCCTTCCAGGGCCGCAGCGGCTACTACGCCAACGGCTCGGTCGACTACTACCGCTGTGGAGAGCTCGGCTTCAACCCGAGCGACACGGTGGGCTGTGCGTATGCCAACGAATCGGTGTTCGGGGAACAGTCCGGCAATGCCGAGCTGGAAGCGATCACCGCCGACGTCTGGAACGCCGGTATCGTGTGGGCCCCCATCAACAACCTGTCGGTGTCGGTGGACTACTACAACTGGAAGATCAAGAACGAGGTCAACACCCTCAGTTCCGACCAGTTGCTGCTGGCCGAGTACTACTGCCGCAACGGCCAGACCAACAACACCTCGGCCAGCTGCCAGAACGTGAGCGACTGGATCACCCGTGACGGCACCGGCAAGCTGGAGAAGATCTACACGCCGAAGATGAACATCGCCAGCCAGAACCTGCAGGCGGTGACGGCCAGCTTCAAGTACGTGCAGGACATCGGCCGCTTCGGTGCGCTGCAGTTCTCCAGCAACTACACCAACATGATCAAGCGCGAACTGCAGCCGCAGCCGGGCGACGACTACCTGGACCTGCTGCGCGACCCGTACGCGATGTGGAACTACGACCAGTACGCCAAGGTGCGTGCAGATGGTGCGGTGGGCTGGGCAAAGGACAAGTGGACCACCACGCTGTACTTCAACTACATCGGCAAGACGCCCAACCGCATGGCCTATCTGGGCAAGGGCTATGACTACGTGCATCCGTCTGGTTACGAAGCCGGAAAGTGGGGCTCGTACACCACCTACAACCTCAGCGTGAACTACCAGGCGATGGACAACCTGACGCTGTCGATGATGGTCAACAACGTGTTCAACAAGATGCCCGACGGCCAGGCCCACAGCTACGCCGGCAACATCGGCGCGCCGTACAACAGCAGCATCTACAACCCCTACGGCCGTGCGGTCTACGTACAGGCCAAGTACGAGTTCGGCAAGAAGTAAGCGCCGCTCTCGCAGCAACCCAAGGGCCCCGCTTCGGCGGGGCCTTTTTTCATGCCTGCCAATTGAGACGAATCAAAGCAATAAGTCCCATAAATTAAATAATCAGAAAGAATCTGAAAGCGACCCCAAGCCTTTGATCCTGAAGACAAATATTGCTGTCGAAGCATACTGTTCTGCATCGCAACATTTTGAAACATTCCCAGACAAACCCGTTTATCCATTGATTACAAAGGAATTTCCCGGGAGCACGTGGCACATCCGTATGACCGCAGCATTCTGACAACGTGAACGTCGTGTTACGGTCCTGCTGAATGGATTGCAACTGAACAAATCATGAAGATGTCACGGAGGACATCAGCCAGACGACATCGCTCACACGGGGATCCATCATGTCTCGCCATCGCTCCACGCCATCGCGTCACCCCCTGACCCTCGCCCTGATCGGCACCCTGCTCGCCTCCGGCGCGGCCCACGCGCAGGACAACGCGCCGACCCAGCTCGACCGCGTCACCGTCACCGGGTCACTGATCCCGCAGACGCAGATCGAGAACCACACGCCGGTCCTGACCGTCACCGCCGAGGACATCCAGACCCGCGGTTTCACCAGTGTCGCCGACGTCCTGCAGCAGTCCTCGCTGTCGACCGGCGGCCTGCAGGGTGGACAGACCTCTGCTTCGTTCACCCAGGGTGCCGAGGCAGCCGGCATGTTCGGGCTCAGCCCCGGCTACACCAAGTACCTGATCAACGGCCGCCCGATGCTCTCGTATCCGGCGCTGTACAACGGCAGCGACAGTTTCAACAACATCAGCGGCATTCCGATCGACATCGTCGAGCGCATCGAGATCCTGCCCGGTGGCCAGTCGTCGCTGTACGGTTCGGATGCGATCGCCGGCGTGGTCAACATCATCCTCAAGGAGCGCATGGACGGCGGCGTGCTGAACATCCGCGGCGGCGCCTACAGCGAAGGGGGCGGCAACAGCTTCCGCTTCAGCGGCGCCCGCGGGTTCAATTCCAAGGACGGCCGCTTCAATGCGCTGGTCAACGTGCAGTACGAAAAGACCAGCCCGATCTGGGGCTACCAGCGCGACCTGACCAAGGTCAACAATCCCGACGGCTACAGCCCACAGTACGTCTCCAACGACTTCCTGGTACTGCTGCCGGCCAACAGCAACCGCTACGCGATGATGGACCCGAACCTGTGCGCCAACGTGGCGGGCCAGTTCGACGGAACCACCGTGCTCGGCACCCGGCCGACCGGCCAGGCCTGTGGTTCGGTGTATGGCACCGGCTACAAGACCATCAAGAACGGCAAGGAAAGCGGGCAGATCTACAGCTCGATGACCTTCGATGTGAACGACAACTTCCAGCTGTTCGGCGACGCGCTCTACAGCCTGGAAGAAGTGAAGTACGCCACCGGCTCAGGCTACACCTGGTGGGGCACCTCCTCCGGCTGGGGCCGCTTCTATGATCAGGACAGCGGCCAGTACATGAACCTGCAGCGCGTGTTCGCGCCGGAGGATATCGGCGGCGGCGGCTACCGCGACATCATGAACACCGATCGCAACAAGGCCTATCAGGTCACGCTCGGCGGTCGCGGCACGGTCGGCAACTGGGACTACAGCGCAAGCTTCACCCGCGGCGAGTACAAGCTGACCGAGCGCAACTTCGTGCGCTGGAACGATCCGATCAACGATTACTTCGAGCAGCGTGTGCTGGGGCCCGTGCTGGGTACCACCAGTACCGGCTACGACATCTACAGCCCGGACTGGGAAGCGTTCTACTCGCCGCTGCCGAGCGGTGATTTCCAGAGCTTCACCGGCTACACCTACAGCCAGAGCCGGACTTGGCAGAACCTGTTGCGTGCGCAGGTCACCAACGGTTCGTTGTTCAAGCTGCCCGGCGGCGATGCCGGCTTCGCAGTGGTGGTCGAAGGTGGCAGCGAAGGCTGGGACTATACGCCGGATGCACGCCTGGTCGATGGCAGCGTCTGGGGCACCACCGCGGTGTCCGGCGCAGGCCATCGCAGCAACTATGCAGTGACCACTGAACTGCGCATGCCGTTGCTGGAATCGCTGACGGTAACCGGCTCCGGTCGCTACGACGCCTTCAAGATCGGCAGCAGCACCGTCGACAAGGCAACCTACAGCGTCGGACTGGAATTCCGTCCGGTCGACAGCCTGCTGTTCCGTGGCAAGTACGGCACCGCATTCCGTGCGCCTACCTTGTCCGACGCTTTCCAGGGTGTCAGCGGCTATTACGCCAACGGCTCCACCGACTACTACCGTTGCGGCCAGCTTGGCTACGACCCGGCCAACACGACGGGCTGCCCGTATGACAGCGTGTCGGTGTTTGGAACGCAGTCCGGCAACCCCGACCTGGAACCGATCACCGCAGATGTATGGAACGCCGGCATCGTGTGGGCCCCCATCAACAACCTGTCGGTGTCGGTGGACTACTACAACTGGAAGATCAAGAACGAGGTCAACACGCTCAGCTCCGATCAGCTGCTGCTGGCCGAGTACTACTGCCGCAACGGCCAGACCAACAACACCTCGGCCAGCTGCCAGAACGTGAGCGACTGGATCACCCGCGACGCCTCCGGCGTGCTCGATGAGATCTATACGCCGAAGATGAACGTGGCCAGCCAGAACCTGCAGGCGCTGACGGCCAGCTTCAAGTACGTGCAGGACATCGGCCGCTTCGGTTCGCTGCAGTTCTCCGGCAACTACACCGACATGCTCAAGCGCGAACTGCAGCCGCAGCCGGGCGATGAGTACCTGGACCTGCTGCGCGACCCGTATGCGATGTGGGTGTACGACTCGTACGCCAAGGTGCGCGCCGACGGTTCGATCGGCTGGGCCAAGGACAAGTGGACCACCACCCTGTATGCCAACTACATCGGCAAGACGCCGAACTACATGGCCTACCTGGGCAACGGCTACGACTACGTCCATACCTCCGGCTACAAGGCCGGCAAGTGGGGCTCGTACACCACCTACAACCTCAGCGTGAATTATCGGGCGATGGACAACCTGACACTGTCACTGATGGTCAACAACGTGTTCAACAAGCTGCCCGACAACCAGCGGTACAGCTTCGCCGGCACCAGCGGCCAGCCGTACAACAACTACCTGTACAACGCCTACGGCCGTGCTATCTACGTGCAGGCCAAGTACGAGTTCGGCAACCACTGATCCGTCGATACGTTCGCGTACAGCAGAAGACCCCGCCCCGGCGGGGTCTTCTGCGTTGAGGCTCGCCCAGCCTGTCCGGCGGGGGGATTTCACGCCAAGTTGACGGGCGAAGGCTGTTCGTTCATCTTCAGGTCATCTTCCAGTCACGCTGCCAAGGATGCCCTGTACATGAAAGACGCCCGCCTCGCCGCCCGCCTGGGCATCGCTGCCACCCTGCTCGGCCTGGCCGTGGGCCAGGTGCTGGCCACCCCTCTGCCTGTCGACGACTTCGCCAAGATCCCGGCCATCCAATCCGTGACCATGAGCCCTGATGGCAAGCAGCTGGTTGCGATCATCGCCGCCCCGGGCAGCGACAACGGTGACACCGCACTGGCCAACTGGAACCTGGACAATCTGGGCGCCGGCCCGGTGGCCATCACGCCTTCCGGCGATCGCATGAAGTTCATCGCCGCCAGCGCCCTGAAGGCCGGCCGCAGCCTTGTCATCGGTCGCCAGGAACTGACCGCGCAGCTGGCCGGTTGCGGAGAAGGCAACTCGGTGGGAACCACCAAGACCTTTCTGTCGAAGGCTTACCTGACCGACACTACCCAGACCAAGTTCGACGAGGCCTTTGCCGACAATTCGCGCAAGCTCGGCATCAGCGAACAGACACAACGCTGCCTGGAGCTGGCAGGTACCGCGTCGCTGGTGCATTCGCTGCCGCTGGACCCTGACAAAGTCATTATTTCGCAGATCAACCAGTCAACGTTCTCTGCAAGCTACTACCTGTTCAACCTCAAGAGCGGCCAGACCGAACTTCTCTTCCGTGGTGATGCGCGCTCGACTCCGGGGCTGTTCCACCCCCGCAGCGGCGAGCTCCTGACCAGGACCCAGATCGAACCGGCCGGGTCGAACGAGTACGAACAGCAGATCCTGATCAAGGACAAGACAAGCGGCAAGTTCGAGAAGCACGATGCGCTGACGACCAAGCTCAGTGAGCGCTACACGATGGACGTGGCCGGCATCGACGACCAGACCGGCAAGCTCTACATCCTCACCGACAGATATTCCGAGCAGGTGCAGGCCCGCCTGTACGACCCGGCAACCCGGAGCTTCGACAAGGAGCCGTTAGCCGCACACCCGCAGTACCCGATCAGCGGCCTCATCCTGGGCAGCAAACCCAGCAACTTCAACCAGGTTCTGGGCTTCTATGTGGACGGGCCGCGACGCGAGGCGATCTATGTCGACCCGCAGATGAAGGCCCTGTATGACGGCCTGAAGCAGGCCTATCCGGGAAAGTACGTCGCTATCACCGGTTACAACGACGACCTCTCCCGCGTGCTCTTTACCACCAACGGCGCCAACACTCCCACCACCTATCACGTACTCAGCGACCGCAAGCAGGTGACGACCCTGGGCAGTGAACGCCCGTGGATCGATGGCAAGCAGATCGGTGAGCAACGCTGGGTGACCTACACCGCTCGCGACGGACGAAAGATTCCTGCCATCCTGGATCTGCCTGCTGGCTGGAAAGAAGGTGGAGAACCACTGCCCGCGCTCGTGCACCCGCACGGCGGCCCGTGGGCGCGTGACTATGCCGGTTGGGATGTCTCCGGCTGGGTGCCGTACTTCACTTCGCGTGGCTACGCCGTCATCCGCCCCCAGTATCGCGGTTCAACCGGCTTCGGTCGCGACCACTGGATCGCAGGTGACAAGCAGTGGGGCCTGACGATGCAGGACGACAATGACGATGCGGCGGCGTGGCTGGTGCAGCAAGGGATCGCCGCAAAAGACCGCCTGGCGATCTTCGGATACTCCTACGGCGGCTTCGCTGCAGCTGCAGCCACTGTCCGCAGCCCCTCTCCTTTCCAGTGCGCCATTGCCGGCGCACCTGTCACCGATCTCGGCAGAGTCGGCATGTCCTGGAGCGAGAACCGTCTGCAGCGCATCCTGCAGGGGCAGACCGTCAAAGGCATGGATCCGATACAGAACACGGCCAAGGCGAACATTCCGGTACTGCTGTACGTCGGAGATCGTGACGTGCGCACTCCGGCGTTCCATGCCCGATCCTTCTACAACGCCGTCCAGGGCAAGGTTCCGGCAAAGTTCGAACTGATTGCCGACATGCCGCACAGCATGCCGTGGTACCCGAGCCACTACCGGGCCACGTTGCCGCTGATGGCCGACTTCCTGGCCAAGGACTGCGGCCCCGGCGGCCTGTAAGCCACCCGGGTGGAAACCGCCACCCCGCTGGTCAGGCCAGTGGGGTTTTTCACGCCCGAACCCCTGAATTTCCCCTTAGCAACAGTGAGTTACACAACGAGGGTATTCATGTTGCATTTAATTTACGCTGTGCATACACTCCGTTAACCGAAGCATAACAAGTGGGGATCCGACACAATGCGCAAGACCAACCGCCTTATTACGCCCAGCCGCCTGCCGCTCGCCCTGGCAGTGCTTGCCTGCCTGCAGGCAGCTCCGGTGCTGGCCCAGGAATCCACCCGCGAGGAAGCAGCGGCGTCAAGTGCTTCGAAGTCTGACAAGAAGGCAACTGACCTTGACAAGGTCACGGTCACCGGCTCCCTGATCCGTCGGGCGGACTACGAGACCACCTCGCCGGTGTTCACCATCGACACCGAGCGCAATGCCGCCCAGGGCCAGACCAGCGTCAGTGAATTCCTGCAGAAATCGGCGATCGGCGCCGCCGAAACGCAGATCACCAATCAGTTCGGTGGTTTCACCACCAACGGTGGTACCGGCGTACAGACCTTCTCGCTGCGTGGCCTGGGCGCGAACCGCACGCTGATCCTGCTGGACGGCCAGCGTCCCGGCCCGGCCGGCACCCGCGGCGCGGTCGGCGCATTCGACCTGAACGTGCTGCCCACCGCTGTCCTGCAGCGCGCCGAGATCGTGAAGGACGGTTCGTCCTCGATCTATGGCTCCGACGCCGTGGCCGGCGTGGTCAACCTGATCACCAAGAAGAATTTCGAACGTCCGGAACTGACCATCAGCGGTCGCGTTCCGACCGAGGGCGGCGGCGAAGTGTTCTCCGCATCGCTGGCCAACGGCTGGAACTTCGACAACGGCAGCATCGTTGCCGCCGTGGAATGGTATCGCCAGAACGAACTGACCCGCGGCGACCGCGATTTCTTCAAGTGCGCTGAAGACATCGTATGGGACGACAAGGGCAACCGCATCGACCGCGTTGACCGTTCGATCCTGGCCGGCACCAATCTGGCCAACTGCCAGAACATGCTGCACAACGTCATCGACGTCGGCGCTACCCGCTACGTGCCCAGCACTGATGGCAGCACGGTCGGTCCGTTCCCGGGCTATCGTCCGCGCGCGAACCAGACCTATGCCAACGGCAATCCGCTGGCGACCTATCAGGAGCCGTACAACTTCCCGGCCTATGGTCAGAGCCAGATCATCAACCGCCAAGAGCGCAAGACGGTCTACTTTGCCACTGACTTCGGCTTTGACTCGTTCAACTGGAAGACCCAGTTCCTGTACAACAACCGCACCACGGACAACTTCGCCTGGCGCCAGTTCTTCCCGACCGTGCTGATCCCGGGCACCACCACCCGCGCCCAGCCGGTGCTGCCGTTCAAGTCAGCTTCGGAGACCGAAGTTGACTACTACTACTTCGCCAACAAGTTCGATGGCGGCTTCGGCAGCAGCACCTGGGGCTGGGAAGTCAACGCCAACTACAGCCACTCCAGTGGCAAGTACAGCAACCTCGGCATCCGCAACTCGATCAGCGGCGACATCGGCCGTCCGGGTACCGGCACCGCAGCGGCGAACTACTTCGATCCTGGCTATCTGAATGGCTCGAAGGTCGACGAGCTGGTCTCGATCCTCGGCGTCTGGGCCAAGGGCAAGACCACCTACGATCAGACCACGGTCAACGCCGTGTTCAGTGGTGAGCTGTTCGATCTCCCGGCCGGTGCCGTGGCCACCGCCGTCGGTGTCGAGTACCGCAACTACAAGATCGACGACCAGCCGGGTGCCGATTTCGCCGACATCTGGGGTTCGACCACTGCGGGTCGCACCAAGGGCGATGAGAAGGTGAAGGAAGCCTTCCTGGAACTGGACGTGCCGGTCATCAAGGGCGTTCCGGGCATCGAGTCGCTGTCGCTGAATGGCTCGGGCCGCGTCTTCAAGTACGACACCGTGTCCGGCTCGGACAAGGTGTGGAAGTTCGGCGTCAACTGGCAGATCATCCCGTCGCTGCGTCTGCGCGGCACCATCGGCACCTCCTACCGTGCACCGGGCCTGTACGAGCTGTATCTGGGTAACCAGACCGGCTTCCAGGCGCAGACCGCCATCGATCCCTGCATCCGCTGGGCCGAAGGCAACAACAGCAACGCAGCCGCCAACTGCGCCGCTGCCGGTATTCCGGGCGACTACACCGCTGCGGGCAACAGCAGCGCCACCGTCTTCACCCGCGGCGGCGCTGGCGGCGACCTGAAGCCGGAAACCTCGCGTGCACGCAGCCTCGGCCTGGTGTTCACCCCGGAATTTGCTGACCTGAGCATCGCGATCGACTACTTCGACTACGAAGTCAGCGACCAGATCACCGCGCTGAGTGCAGCCTCCATCCTGGAAGGCTGCTACGAGTCGACCACCTATCCGAACCGGTACTGCGACCTGATGCGTCGTAACCCGAATTCGGGTGCCAACGCCAACATGGTCACCGAGGTGTACGCGCAGTACTTGAACATCAACCGCCAGCGTACCCGCGGTTGGGATCTGACCCTGAACTGGGAACACGAGTTCAGCTTCGGCAAGTTCTCGCTGGATTCGCAGGTCACCTATACCGTTGAAGACACCGCCGAGCTGTTCGACAGCGCAGCTGCCAGCGGCCTGTCCTCGTCCGATCAGCTGGGTGATTTCGGTCGCCCGGACCTGGTCGGCAACCTGGGCCTGAGCCTGGAGCGCGGCGACTGGACCTACAACTGGATGACCCAGTACATCGCGTCGACCCAGGACCCGGACCTGTCGGAGACCTTCACCTATCAGGGTCGTCCGAATTCGTACCGTGACATCACCGCTGGCAGCCGCTGGTACCACACCGCCTCGGTGAGCTACGAGCAGGCCGATTGGCAGATCCTGGTGGGCGTCTCGAACGTGTTCGATGCCAAGCCGCCGCTGATCTCCAGCAGCGTGTACTCCTCGCGCTACGGCAACACCCACCCGTTCGCCACCCAGTACGACTACTACGGCCGCACCCCGTTCGTGCGTCTGAAGTACAAGTTCTGATCCAGCAACAAATGCAGTACCCCCGACAGACCCGGCTTTTGCCGGGTCTGTCTTTTTCCGGTGCCGGCAAGGCCCTTGCGCCCGGCCATGACCTTCGACACCCTTGCAGTGCGGGCCGGCGGCGTATCGTTCGGCCCACGGCCGTCACCACGGCCCTTCCCTGACTCACTCGGCCTGGAGGCCATTCAAGTGACCCGTACTCCCAAGATCGTGCTGCTGACCCTGGCCGTTTCGGCCGCGCTGGTCGGCTGCGGCAAGAACGAAACCCCGGCAAAGGATGCCACCGCCTCCACGCCGGCCGCGGCCGACGCCGCCACCACCTACAAGCTCGACGAGAGCAAGCTGCCCGCCTACAACGCCTTCCAGGCCAGCGATCTGGACAGCAACCTTGACGCCTGCACCGCCTTCGGCGACTACGTCAACGGCAAGTGGCTGGCCGCCAACGAGATTCCGGGCGACCGCACCAGCTGGGGCGCCTTCACCATCCTCGACGAGCGTTCGGTGGCCGTGCAGCACCAGCTGGCCGAGCAGGTCGCGAAGGTCAAGAACCCGGCCGGCATCGAGAAGATCGTCGGCGACCTGTGGGCCACCGGCATGGACGAAGCCAAGGTCAACGCCCAGGGCATCGAGCCGCTGAAGGCCGACCTGGCTGCGATCGATGGCCTGCAGGACAAGGCCGCCATCGCCAACTACCTGCGCACCAGCGCCGCCAAGGGCGAGAACGTGCTGTTCGGCTTCGGCGCCGAAGCCGACTTCAAGAACTCGGCCGTGAACATGGCCTACGCCAGCCAAGGCGGCCTGGGCCTGCCGGACAAGACCTTCTATACCGACGCGTCCAAGGCAGACAAGCTGAAGGCCTACCAGGCCCACGTGGCCAAGGTGCTGGAACTGTCCGGCGTCGCCGCTGCCGATGCTGCCAAGCAGGCTGAAGAAGTCGTCAAGTTCGAGACCCGCCTGGCCAAGGCATCCAAGTCCAGCGTCGAGCTGTCGCGCGATGTCTCGCTGTACTACCACCCGGTCAGCCTGGCCGAGGCCGATGCGCTGACCCCGAACTTCAGCTGGACCGAGTTCTTCAAGTCGCAGAACGTGGCCGCGCCGGAGAAGTTCTCGCTGGCCATCCCGGCCTTCCACCAGGAAGTGAGCAAGGCGCTGGGCGACACCGATCCGTCGGTGTGGCGCGCCTACCTGCGCTTCCACACCGTGGACAGCGCTTCGCCGTACCTGGCTGATGCCTTCGTGCAGGAAAACTACGAGTTCTACGGCAAGACCCTCAATGGCCAGAAGGAACAGAAGCCGCGCTGGAAGCGCGTGCTGGGCACCATCGAGAGCGACGCCGGCGAAGCCTTCGGCCAGCTGTACGTGAAGGTTGCCTTCTCGCCGGAAGCCAAGGCGAAGATGGAAGAGCTGGTGAAGAACCTGGCCGCCTCGCTGAAGGAACGCATCCAGGGCCTGTCCTGGATGAGCGAAGAGACCAAGGCCAAGGCCATCGCCAAGTGGGAAACCTTCACTCCGAAGATCGGTTACCCGGACAAGTGGCGTGACTGGTCGGGCCTGCAGACCAACCGTGACAGCTACCTGGGCAACGTACGCGCGGCCACCGCGTTCAACTACCAGTACAACCTGGCCAAGATCGGCAAGCCGGTGGACAAGACCGAGTGGGGCATGACCCCGCAGACGGTCAACGCCTACTACAACCCGCT
>Ga0265296_1003680_pt1 | contig 13956 bp, 13 predicted proteins | sample MunlanPumphouse1_FD_189073 | JGI IMG/M metagenome (GOLD analysis project Ga0265296, IMG submission 189073) | Groundwater microbial communities from a municipal landfill in Southern Ontario, Canada - Pumphouse #1 | ecosystem: Environmental > Aquatic > Deep subsurface > Groundwater | place... | reverse complement strand
ATTCATGTAACATGAAACATATAACATATAACAAAATTGTTACGTGTTGTATGTTACGTGTTATGTGGTTTAGCGGCTTCAGCCGCGGCCATTTCTCTTTCTTTCTGCTTCTTTTCTTTCTTGGTTAATTTCGCCATCACATCAATAACATCCCTTCCGGCATATGTTCCGCAATTCAAACAAACCTGATGAGGCAGGTTCATTTGTCCACACTTGGCGCAGGCAGTCAGATTAGTTTTCTTCAGCGCGTGGTGGGACCTTCTTCTATTTCTTCTACCTTTTGTATGTCTTTGTCGTGGTATTGGCATTACCCTACAAATTACGAATTTAACCGAATTACGAATATCTATTCGTATATTTAGTCTTCTATTCGCATCTTAGTGATTACTTCAATTTACAAACAAAAAACGACAATTAAATGTCATTCTAAGCGAAGCAAAGGATTACCTAAGAATTCTTCGCTTTGCCCAAGATGGCATTATTAAGAGAATAACAAATAAATAATATTTTGGCAATACCAAAAAACATGAAACATATAACACGCAACATGAAACAAAAATTCCCTCCTTTTGCGAAGGAAGGAATTACTCCTCCCTTTCCTAAAGGGAGGCTGGGAGGGATTTTTACAAATTCCGCGTTTTACCCAAAACTGCCGGCGCAAAGCAAGAGGAGAGATTGCTCAAATATCCGCGTGATTAACACTTGGACATTCAAGCCGCCTCGCGCCAACAGTCCTGGATAAAACTATGATGCTCCCTCCTTACAAGAGTAAGATTACTCCTCCCTTTCCTAAAGGGAGGCTGGGAGGGATTTTTACACCCTTTCCAAATCCGCAAAATCCTTGTTGCATGTTACGTGTTGCATGCATCGTGCTTGCGAACTTAGAAAGGGTTGGGAGGTTTTTTATGGGACCTCCCGATCCCGCCCGCTAATTCCTCAGCGGGTAAAGAGCTACTACCGACAGGGTCGCCGCAGTCCGAAGAACCGCTGCAACTCTTGCCCATAAGGAAGGCGAGATTCCTTGGGCTGCCGCAGCCACCAAAATGTATCTAAGGCGACCAATGACAACCCCGTCATAAAAATTAATGCCAGAAGAAACGGCCAGAACTGCTTACCGATATCACCGGTATCCAACCGTGAATCGGTTAATAAGGGCGCCTTGGCCGGCTCCAGGATACCCTGAACCCCCCACATCCGCCATTTGGCTGGCAGCCAAATAGTAGTGCCGGGTATAAGTGGAGTTTTCCAGGTAAGGCCTGGAAGATGCGTATTCCAGCGCTGAATAAGCCCAACACCGGTTGTCTTGGGCACTAAGGTTTCCACCTTACCGCCCTGACCAAGGCCAGATATAAACAAACCCATAACCTCGTCCAGCACCACCGGCTCCGAGGAAATCACGCGATACTCCACGAGTCCCGCGTGATCTTCCTCTGCCTTCGCCGCTTCCCACTTCGCCTCCGCCTGCGCCACCATCCCAGCCATTACAATTATAGCAGCCAGAATCATGGAAACTACCATAGCCGCCAAAATCATCCGTGAAGTTTTCATCTTTCCCCCCTCAATTCTTTTGGCCCAGGCGCGAGAAACCGCGCGGCCGGCCAACGATCCATGATTTCAAAAACTTTCCGCCAGATTTTTTCCGAAGCAGTCTTATATCCGGTAAGCGGTTTGTCTGCGAACAAATCACCATCCCGCTTCACGTAAAGATAAAGCAGGTTAAATCGCGGTGGGCCAACAATGATTCCTGCGCCCGACTCGATATCGCCAAAGTCTGCGCGACAGCCTGGCAACACCTTCGCCACGACCCTCTGGATTTCATCCTGTTCAGCAGTGTTAAAAAATGCTCCCGCTGCCTCTGCCGCCGGCGCATACACAGCGACAACCATCGCCAGTAAAATAATTACACCAGTTGCCGCAGGCGGCCATTTGGCTTTCACTTGACGATAAATCCACTTGCCGACAATGAATAGAACAAAAATCAAAATTACCCACCTCAGCAAGCCAAGCTCCCATAAGCAGCCAATCAGCCAAAGACCATGAAAAAAGGCGTAAAGACAGACCAAGACCGATGCTAATTCATCGCCCTTATAATCTCCCTTATTCGCCAAATACATGAACAAATGGATGATTGTCACTATAGTACAAGCCGCAGCCACCAGAATCCATCCGACAAGAATATTTAGACTCGTTTCGCCCATTTCTTCCCCCTTTATGGCAAAAGTGCCACCAGTTTCATCACCAGGATTAACGCAGGAATAGATAGAAAAGACACTCCCGCCGCCAATACGACCTCGCCGACTGCAATCATCATTGCTCTCATTGCTTCCTTCCTTATATATTTTATTTATTATTTAATTTACAAATTGCTTTCCTTTCTCTCAACACAACCTGCTAATTTTATCCCATCTTTTCTTATCCCTCCCTTTTACAAAGGGAGGCTGGGAGAAATTTTTACCTCCGCTATTCTACTCCATCTTTCAACTCATCATTATAAATGACGGGCTTAAAAATAGAAGGAAGTCACCCGAAAAACTTCCTTAATTTTTTTTTCTACAAAAGAACTAATACTTCGCGCAGGCAATTGCTACTAATGGAAAATCTCAATAACTTGCAATTCCCAGTAGTTCAAATCACTACAATACTACTTCAAGAGACATAAAAAATCCCCAAACCGAGCATGACTTATCGAAAAGCGTCGACCACATTCAGTTTCATAGAAATGTGTTTTCTCTTTCCAGCCTAGATAACGGCAAACAACTTTAACTTCAACCCTGTCAATGCTATGCAACGTCCTTGAAATCCCGCGGTACGTGTAGTGGACTTTCACTTTAAATTCGCGATAATCCACTTTTCCATACATTCCCCCGCTTACTTTTTCCCATGTCGTAAAATGCCTAGCAAATTCATCTAAAACAGACGGATGGCACCAGAATACCCCTTCTTCCATCTTTTCAGCTGAAGACATGATATTTCCTCTCTTTCATTTATTTAATAACACCACCGCCCTGGCCAGAATCGCGCAACATGAAACATATAACATGTAACAAAATTACGGCAAAAGCGGCGGTGTCATTCGGGTTTTATCAAAGAACTATTCGCATTACTCCTCCCTTTTCTAAAGGGAGGCTGGGAGGGATTTATAAATCCACCCTAGCCCTCCTTTGAAAAAGGAGGGAATCTGTTTCCGCTTATTTGCGGCAACATAAAAGACGGCTTCCCTTCACTACACGCTAAACACACATGGCGCCGCGCGTAATCAGAGGAAAGCCGCCTTTTAACTTGCAACAAATTCCAATTTATTTAAATTTTTATCGCCCGACCGCAATAACTGGATATATCCAAGCAAATTTTCACGCCGTATGGCAGATTTGGTCAGGCAATAAGAAAGCTCTCCTCTTTCTTAATTGTGCCTAGAGTATATCATATAATCTTAATCTTGTCAAGAGAAAAGCCGTTTTCCTCGCAAAAATAACAAAAAAATGGCTCTGTAAAGCCATTTATAAGAGATTAGTAATTAGTAACTGGCAACTAATATTTAAGGCCAGTTCGCAAACATCAAGAAAATCTCCAATTACTAGTTACTAATTACTTTTTTCACCGGCCTAAAACTCTTCCTATGAATCTCGCATGGGCCATGCTTTCGTAAAGCCAGCAAATGCTCTTTTGTCCCGTATCCCTTGTGTTTATCAAACCCGTACTGCGGGTATTTTTTATGCAGCTTCATTATCATTCTATCCCGCGTCACCTTAGCGATTATTCCCGCGGCAATGCAATTAAAAATCATATCATCCGCCCCCACAACGGCTTTTTGCTTCAAGCGTCCGATTCCCGGAATCGAACTATTATCAATTAACTCCGGGGTCAGACCCCGCAGTTTACTCCGGGGTCTGACCCCGGAGTTACTGGCCAAAGTAAAATTTCCGTCTATAATCAAAAAATCCACTGGCTCACCAAGCTTCTTTTCCAAATCCTGCACAGCTTTAACCATCGCCAATTTCGTCGCTTCTAAAATATTAATCTTATCAATAATTTTCTCGGAAACAATCCCCACTCCCCATTGAATATCCGGATGGCTGGTTAAAATTTTATACCAATTATCGCGTTGTTTCGCTGATAACTTTTTGGAATCGCGAATGCCTGCAAAACTTCCTCCCCTCAGATGAGGGGAGGTGCCCGAAGGGCGGAGGGGTGCTGAGCGATGAGTACTATATTTTAACACCACCTCCCCTTCAATTCCCCTCCTCAACTGAGAAGGGGAGGAAAAAGACAAAAACACGGCGCTCGCCACCACCGGTCCGGCCAAAGGCCCCCGTCCGGCTTCGTCCAACCCGGCAATAATTTTGTAACCCTGCTTACGCAATTTTTTTATTTCTCTAAACATATTGTGTGATTAAAATATATATGCTATCTATTAACCAAACGCACCTAAAACTATTTTTGGAGGAACAAAGCTGTGAAACAAATGACGGCGACCGTGCGGACTGTAACGGCTGAAGAAACTGAAGAGGCGGCGCGCCGCTGCAGGGAGTTTTTTGACGAGATGACCGTAATACTTATCGCTAGCGGCGAGCCGCTGAAAGTAATGTCAGACTTTCCCGGGCCGAAAAGCAATTCCATCGCCATCAGCCAGATTGGCTATCCGATTCCGCCGAAAGCCCCGGTTAGCGAATTTCCACCTATCCGAATTAAAATCCATGCCAACGGTACAAGCCTCAGCGCGTATCTGGAATTCTACCCGAAAGATGGCGACGGAAGCCCCGGATCAAAAAGACTGCTAGATGAAATCTTGTTGCAATTATGGCCTAATCGATCAGACTTCTCGCACGTCTTTTATAATGAGCCGCCCGTTTCGCCAGAATCAGCTGCCATTAAGCTTCTGGGCGAGGCACATGTCATGCGCGACATCTATGAAAAGCATCGCCAAGCATTCGGGCGGATATATCAAATGGAATTAGATTTCGCCGCCGAGCTATACGCCGACGAAGCGGAAAGAATCATCAGAAGCTTCAAAGTTTTTTAAGTCTCTGCCGGAAAATCCGGCTTTTTTTATTTCTTTAAAAATTCTATAAATAATGCTTTGCTATTCATTTGCATTATACCCTTGTGAAAGATATAATAAAAGAAAATATCGAAGCACGAAGCACGAAATCCGAAACAAATCCAAAGTTCTAATTCAAATTTTAAAAACGTTAAAATCATTAGAATTTAAGACATTAAATATTGTTTCGAAATTCGAAATTCGAAATTCGAAATTCAAATGCGTTTCACGCATTTACACGTCCACTCGCATTATTCCCTTCTTGACGGATTAACAAAAATCCCTGATTTAGTGTCCAAATGCGAAGAATTAGGCATGGATTCAGTTGCCTTAACCGACCACGGATCAATGTATGGCGCGATTGAATTTTATAAAACCGCCAAGAAAAAAGGAATCAAGCCCATTATCGGCAATGAGGTTTATGTCGCCCAGCGAACCCGTTTTGACAAAGAAGCGCGGATGGATGACAAACAGTTTCATCTTGTTCTGCTGGCAAAAAACCGAACCGGCTATGAAAATCTTATCAAGCTGACAACAAAGTCATATTTAGAAGGGTTCTACTACAAGCCGCGCGTTGATAAAGACCTGCTCAAACAGCACTCCGAAGGGCTGATAGCCATGAGCGCTTGCCTGGCCGGTGAAATTCCGAAAGCCATTATGGCGGGCAATATTGAAAAAGCTGAAAACCTGGCTCTTGAATACCAGGCGATTTTTGGCGAAAATAATTTTTATCTTGAACTCCAATACCATCCAAACATTGAACCGCAGGCAAAAGTTAATCAAGCCTTAATTGAGTTAAGCAGAAAATTAAAAATACCTCTGGTCGCGACACACGATGTGCACTATTTAAACGCCGACGATGCTGACGCGCAGGATGTTTTAATGGCCGTACAAACGGGATCTAAAACCGATGACCCGGACCGGCTCAGCATGAAAATTGACAACTTTTCGCTGCAGCCGCAGGAAAAAATGATTGAATGGTTCAAAGACACGCCGGAAGCAATTGAGAATACGCAAAAAATCGTTGAGCAATGCAACCTGGAAATTGAGCTGGGCAAAATCCAGCTCCCCTACTTTAAAGTCCCTGGCGGAAAAACTCCCGAAGACCGTTTGAAAGAACTTTGCGAAGAAGGCTTGAGCAAGCGGTATAAAAAAAGATTGCCCCAAGCTGAAGAAAGATTAACTTACGAGCTGTCGGTTATTAACCAAACCGGCTTTGCTTCTTATTTTTTAATTGTTTCCGATTTCGTCAACTGGGCAAAGAGTACAGGCATTGTCGTTGGCCCCGGAAGAGGCTCCGCCGCCGGATCAATTGTTTCATATCTTTTAAACATCACTGACGTGGATCCCATAAGATACAACCTTCTTTTTGAAAGGTTCTTAAATCCGGACAGAATTTCCATGCCTGATATTGACCTGGACTTCGCTGATATCCGCCGCGACGAAGTTATTGACCACATCCGCGAAACATACGGCGCCGACCATGTCGCCCAAATCATTACTTTCGGAACTATGGCCGCCCGCGCTGCCATCCGCGACGCTGGCCGGGCGATGAATTTTCAATATTCTCTTTGCGACCAATTATCAAAAATGGTTCCTACCGGCCTGACCCTGCAAAGGGCGATCAATGAATCGTCTGAATTAAACCACATGTATAAAACAGACGAAGGCGCGAAAAAAATTCTAGATATGGCGCTGAAACTTGAAGGAGTTGTCCGCCACGCCTCAACCCATGCCTGCGGGCTGGTTATAACCAGAGATTCTCTGGATGTCAGTTCGCCCCGCCAACACCCCTCCGGCGACGAAAAAACAATCGTCACTCAATATGAAATGCATTCCATTGAAGATCTGGGTCTTTTAAAGATGGACTTGCTGGGGCTTAAAAACTTAACAATTATTGAAAATGCCTTGAGAATTATAAAAAATACCTGCGGCAAAGAAATAGATATCAGCGATCTGCCGCTGGACGACGACAAAACATATAAGCTTTTACAAGAAGGAAAAACAACCGGCGTATTCCAGCTGGAATCAGGCGGGATGAAGAAAAACTTAAAAGAATTGAAACCAACCGAGATTGAAGATGTCATCGCCATGGTCGCCTTATACCGCCCAGGCCCAATGGAATTTATTCCGGAATTTATCGCCAGGAAACATAAGCTGAAAGAAATTACATATCTTCACCCCAAGCTTGAAACAATTTTAAAAAACACTTACGGCATTTGCGTCTATCAAGAGCAATTGATGGCCATTGCCAAAGAATTGGGCGGCTTTACTTTGGCGGAAGCGGACACCTTGCGGAAAGCGGTCGGAAAAAAAATCAAAAAACTGCTGGACGAGCAAAAAAGCAAAATGATTAACGGCATGATAAAGAATAAAATTCCCGAAAATATCGCCCGCGAGATCTGGCAATGGGCTGAACCTTTCGCCAGCTACGGATTCAACCGCTCTCACGCGGCCTGCTACGCCATGATCGGCTATCAAACAGCCTATCTCAAAGCCCACTTCCCCACCGAATTTATGTCGGCTTTGATGACCGCCGACCAGGGCGATATTGAACGCGCCGCGTTTCTTGTCAGCGAATGCCAGGAAATGGGAATTGAAGTTCTGCCGCCTAATATCAATGAAAGCCTGGCTAATTTCACGGTTGTCGGACCTAATTCCATTCGCTTCGGCCTGTCAGCCATAAAAAACGTAGGCCACAATATTGTCGCGGCGCTTGTTGACGAAAGAAAAACAAACGGACCGTACAAATCAATCGCCGACTTAATAGAAAGAGTCCAGTGCAAGGATTTAAATAAAAAATCAATGGAAAGCCTGACCAGATCAGGAGCGTTTGACGTCTTGGGCGAACGAAACCAATTCTTGCTCAATATGGAAACTCTTCTCTCTTATTCCAAGGAAACAAACAAATCCAGATCAAATGGACAAGCAAGCCTTTTTAGCTTAAACTCAATAGTAGAGACTCAGACATTGCGGCTAGCAGAAGTTAAACCAGCCACAAAGAAAGAAAAACTGGCTTGGGAAAAAGAACTACTCGGCCTTTATATCTCCGACCACCCGGTTAAAGAATATAAAGAATATCTTGAAAAAAACACCATTGCCTCAAATAAAATAAACGCCGGCATGGCAAACAGCCCGGTACGCGTCGGCGGAATCATTTCCAAAATTACGAAAGTTATCACCAAAGCAAGCGGCAAACCCATGCTATTCGTAACGCTTGAAGACGGACAAGGCAAAATTGAAGTTATTGTTTTTCCCAAACAACTGGAAAAAAATGCGATTATATGGCAGGAAGACAAACTTGTTATTATCAATGGCAAAGTTTCAGACAGAAACGATGAAGTTAAAATTATTTGCGACAAAGTTGAGGAAATAAAAGGGGTATAATGACTAATTATTCTAATTGGCCTAATTACCCTAATGAATAACCAATGACCAACTAATGACAAATGTCAAATTAATAAAAAAATTTAGGCATTAAGTCATTGGGATTTGATTTGAAATTAGTAATTAGAAATTAGAAATTTTTAGCACGATGAATAATGATAAACTAGAAATTTTAAGGCACAGCACGGCGCACGTATTAGCAGCAGCTGTCCTGGATATGTTCCCAGAAGCTAAATTTGGCATCGGGCCGGCGATTGAAAACGGCTTTTATTATGATTTTGATTTGCCGCGAACATTAATCCCCGAAGATCTGCCGCTTCTGGAAGAAAAAATGCGGAAAATCATTGAACAAAATCTTCCTTTTGAAAAGAGCTCCGCCGATATAAAAAAATCCATTGATCATTTTGAAAAAACCAAACAAGATTATAAAGTAGAACTCATAAAAGATCTAGCCGAAAAAGAAAAAATTAAGGAGGTTACCATTTACAAGACCGGCGGCTTTGTTGATCTTTGTTCCGGCCCGCACGTTGATTCAACCAGCGAGATAAAGCCAGATGCTTTTAAGCTCACCAAAATTTCCGGCGCCTACTGGAAAAGCAGCGAAAAAAATAAAATGCTGCAAAGGATATATGGCGCGGCTTTTGAAGATAAAAAAGACCTGGATGATTATTTGCACATGCTGGAAGAAGCGGAAAAAAGAGATCATCGAAAAATCGCCAAAGAGTTAGATTTGTTTCATATTGACGAAATTGTCGGGCTCGGCCTCCCTCTTTGGCATCCAAAGGGTGCTATTCTTTGGCGGGTCATTGAAGATTTTTGGTACGCGGAACACTTGAAAAATGGCTATGAATTAGTCCGCTCTCCGCACATCGGAAACCGGACTCTTTGGGAAACTTCTGGCCATTGGGGCTTTTATAATGAAAGCATGTATCCCCCGATGGAAGTAAGTCAAACTTTAAAAGACAGCCAAGAAGGGCAAAAAGCTAAAACACCTGAACAATTTCTTCTAAAGCCGATGAACTGCCCTTTCCACATTCAAATTTTCAACTCCAACATGCATTCCTATCGGGAACTTCCCTTTCGTTGGGCGGAGTGCGGCACAGTATACCGCTTTGAGAAAAAAGGCGAACTTTCCGGCCTCACCCGAGTCAGAGGATTCACCCAGGATGACGCGCACATATTTTGCCGAACCGATCAAGTTGAGGAAGAACTTGGAAAAGTTGTGGATTTTATTTTATTTATTTTCAAATCATTTGGCTTCAATATTTCCGACATAAATGTTTATCTTTCTGTCCGTGATCCGGAGAATAATAAGTATGCCGGCACCGAAGAAGGTTGGAAACTTACTGAAGAAACCTTAGAAAAAGTTGCTAAAGAAAAAAAGTTGAATATCACCAAAGACATAGGCGGCGCGGTATTTTATGGACCAAAACTAGATTTTAAAGTAAAAGATGCGATTGGCCGCGAGTGGCAATGCTCTACCTTGCAATTTGATTTTAACATGCCGGAAAGATTTGAAATGAGTTTTGTTAACGCGAAAGGAGAGAAAGAAAGGCCGTATATGCTTCATCGAGCGTTATTTGGATCATTTGAAAGATTTATCGGCGTTCTGATTGAACACTATGCTGGCGCATTCCCACTATGGCTCTCCCCTATTCAGGTTCAAATAATTCCCGTCTCTGAAAAATTCATTGATTACGCCAAAAAAATTGAGAAAAAGTTGCAAGAAAACAGCATCCGCGTTTCATTGAACAAAGCTGACGAAACTCTGGGCAAAAAAATCAGGGAAGCCCAAAAACAAAAAATAAATTACATGCTGATCGTCGGAGAAAAAGAACAAGCGGCAGAAAACGTCGCCGTGCGCGAACGGAATGAGGGAGACTTGGGAACGCTAAAGATAGAGGAATTGCTGACAAAAATTAAAAAAGAGATTGCTGACAAAAAATAATTAAACAGTTTTAATAAAACAAAATAATGTTCCAACTTCAGCCCCAATCCGCAGAAAGCCATTATTATCAGTGGATGGCACTCCTCATCGTAACAATAATTTCCGGAGGCGCGTCTTTATACGCCTATACGCAAATAACCAAAATTGATCCGCCAGTTTTTTTGGATATCACAAGGCCATATCCCAAAACTATTTTTATTGATTCCCCGAAAATAAACAGGGTTATCAGCAGCCCAATTACAATCGCCGGCAGGGCAAAAACATCGCCAGCCGGAGTTTTAACGATTGTAATTCAAGATAATCAGGAAAACATTCTGCAAAAATCCACCATCGGCAATATGTACAACAGCCAGCTCCTGCCTTTCAGCGTAAAACTACCCTACTCCAAACCGGCAACAACAAGCGGATTAATAAAGATTTTTGAAAGTATCTCAGACGGCGAACAAACCGGACAAACTGCCATACCAATAATGTTTTCCAATTAACCGCCCCCTGAAAACAGTCCTTGATTTAGAGGCTGTTTTTTTGTTACTATCCGGACAGTACCTGCATCTAAATGTACCCATTCCATTGAGTTAAATTACAAAACCGTTAAAATCCGACAGGGACTAAGCCCCTCTTAAGAGGGGCTTAGTCCCTAAACAACAGTTTCGTAATTCAAAGTGATTAATTATTCAAATCATTTAAATATCAATCAAACATTCGCATCACCCCATGAAATATCACATCATCACCTACGGCTGCCAAATGAACCAAAGCGATTCCGAACGAATCGCGGACATACTGCAAAAACAAGGCCACAAGCCGGCTAAAAATATTGAGCAGGCTGATTTAGTTGTGATCAATGCTTGTTCAGTGCGGCAATCAGCCATTAACAGAGTTTTCTCGCAAGTCCATAAATTCTATGCCAGCGACGGAAAAAAGCGCAAAAAAATAATCCTGGCTGGCTGTCTTCTGGAGTCCGATAAGAAAAAAATACAAGAAAAGATTGATGAATTCTGGAATCCTGATAAATATTTCTGCCCATCAAGTCAGTATGAGTCAGTATCAGGCCCACGCAAATCAGCGTTTGTGCCAGTCATGACCGGCTGTAATAATTTCTGTTCATACTGCGTTGTCCCCTATACCCGGGGCCGGGAAAAATCCAAGCCAACAGGTGAAATCATCAAGGAAATAAAGTCACTGATTAAAAATGGATGCAAAGAGATAACGCTTTTAGGGCAGAATGTGAATTCTTACCGTAGTCTTATAAAATCTTCCTCCCCTCAGACGCGGCTGAAAGACGATTCTACTCTGCAGGAGCGGGGAGGTGCCCTAAAAGGGCGGAGGGGTGCTGAAGCCTGCGAACACCACCTCCCCTCAATCCCCTCCTCAACTGAGGAGGGGAAGCAAATTGATTTCTCATCACTACTCCGCCTGATAAACAGTATTCCCGGCAATTTCACAATCAAATTTCTCACCTCCCATCCCAAAGACATGTCCGATGAACTAATTAATGCTGTCGCCGGATGCGAAAAAGTTGTCAAGGAAATCCATCTGCCCATCCAAAGCGGCGACAACACTATCCTGGAAAAAATGAACCGAAAGTATACTGTTGGCCATTATAAAAAACTGATTAAAAAAATCCGCGCCAAAATCACCAACGCCATAATTTCCACAGATGTTATTGTTGGCTTCCCTGGCGAAACCGAGAAACAATTTCAAAACACCGTTAGATTATTCAAAGAAATAAAATTCAATAAAGCCTTTATTAATAAATACTCTCCCCGCTTCGGCACCACGGCCTACAAAATGAAAGATAATGTCCCGCAAGACGAAAAAAAGAGAAGGTGGCAAGTTTTGGAAGAACTGGTGAATAAAAATAACGTACTAACCACGGTTGTCATTCCCGCGCAAGCGAAAATCCAAGAAAATATCCTGGAATTTACAAATAAAAAAGCCATCAAAGATGGCAAAACAAAATAAATAGATTATGGCCTAAGGTCTATTCTGGCTACAACTACACCGTTTTTAATAGAGCCATAAGCCTGCATATTTACTTCCACATTTCTCCAATACGGGCGATACTCCGCGGCAAGGGCAGCAAAAAACTCTCCGCGCCTATCTAACGGTAAGTCCTCAATTTCATCACGAAAATTCATGCCAAACCAGATCTGGCGTAACTCCAGGTCTTTAACTGCACAATCAGTGCTCATCAAAACGCCGTTAATAAAAGAGATAATTTTGTCCAAGAGTGTGTCGGTCTTCTCATCATACCGGAAAAACATATCTCGCGGATGGCAGGCTTCCTGTCCCATATAATACCTCCTGAAGTTAACATTAAGTTACCACAACTAATTAATATGTCAACCAGAAACAACAAACTCCTCGTCATCCTCGGTCCCACTGCTTCGGGAAAATCAGATCTAGCCGTGAAAATCGCCAAAAAATATAATGGCGAAGTTATCTCCGCTGATTCACGCCAAGTTTACAAGGGAATGGATATCGGGTCCGGAAAAATAACAAAAAAAGAGATGCTAGGAATGCCGCATCATCTTCTGGATGTAGCCTCGCCCAAAAAAAGATTCACAGTCGCCCAATTCCAAAAACTGGCAAGGAAAGAGATTAGAAAAATATGGAAAAATGGCAAAATTCCAATTCTTTGCGGTGGCACAGGTTTATACATTCAATCAATTGTTGACGGACTGGTTATTCCCGAAGTCCCGCCGGACGCAAAACTGCGCGCCAAACTGGAAAAATTTAGCACAGAAGAATTATTCAAAAAACTCAAAAAATTGGATCCGCGCCGCGCGGAGAATATAGACCGGCACAACCGCCGCCGCCTCATCCGATCTCTGGAAATCATCATCAAAACTGGACAACCTATGCCAACTGCCGGGTCCAGGACGCGGCAAAGTCTGCCGAGGACAGACCTCGACAGATTAAATATCCTTCAACTCGGCATTGCGCAACCAGGCGAAAAACTTAAAAAACTAATAAATAAACGCTTACATAAACGGCTAAAACAAGGCATGATCGCCGAAGTCAAAAAGCTCCGCCAGTCTGGCATATCCTGGAAGCGACTGGAAGAATTCGGTTTGGAATACCGAGCCATTGCCCTATATCTGCAAAACAAAATCAGCAAGCAGGAAATGATAGACAAAATCCAGCTAGAAAGCGAACAATACGCCAAACGCCAGATGACGTGGTTTAAACGAGATAAAAGAATTAACTGGATAAAAAATTACAAAGAAGCGAAGAAATTAGCTAAATCTTTTTGAACAAATAAAAAAAGCAACATATGTTGCTTTAAAGTGATTCAAAAGTAACGGTAAGCCAATCGCCCTCGTCATTAAAAGTCAGTTTAATCGGCTAGCCGGATTGATTTCCATAAAAATGGAGTAAGCTCCAAAATCTCTCCGAGAATGGGATTCGCAGTTGAAGTGAAGGCTTGCCTTTGCTGCTCTTTCGCTGTTTACTTTTCCTTTCCAGCTTTACCCTTTCTCCGGCAGCATGAACGCCATCTTTTGCAGCTCTAACATACACTTTATAGCCGCCCACAAAATCAATAAAAACTTCTTCAACCCCCTAAAACCACTCATGA
>Ga0265296_1003679_pt1 | contig 13959 bp, 13 predicted proteins | sample MunlanPumphouse1_FD_189073 | JGI IMG/M metagenome (GOLD analysis project Ga0265296, IMG submission 189073) | Groundwater microbial communities from a municipal landfill in Southern Ontario, Canada - Pumphouse #1 | ecosystem: Environmental > Aquatic > Deep subsurface > Groundwater | place... | reverse complement strand
AATATTATAAAGGTTTGAATTGGCTCTTAGTTTTCGTTGTTTTGGAATGTACTGCTCGTTCGGTCTTGCGACTTGACGAGTCATGTGTTTCTTTTCCATCCATCCACTGTTTAGTTTTCAAAGACCGGTTGTTTCGGGCCAGCGCCTTTCTAAGCGCCTCGGGTTCTTATGTTACCATAAACACATACTGTTGTCAAGCCAGTATATTCCTTTAAAATTTGTTTCCCGGTAACATCGTCCGCTCAGGCCGGAATCTTATTTTAACATTTTGGGGTCCAGCTTGTCAACAAGCTTTCACTGGTAATTAAAGGCACATTTTTCGGTTCCAAGGTTTTAATTCTCTTTCCCGGCAGGCCGTCCGTCGCAACCGGAATATCATCCTAACATTTCGGGTTCTGCTTGTCAACAAAGCATTTACAGGTAATATAAGGAGGATTTCCAGTTCCAAGCCCCTTTCCATTCCTTAAGACAGTTAAGCCAGGCGGGCGGAACCAACCTGGCTGCATGTGACATTTTGTTAAAGTTAAGACCGATTCCGTGAAATCTAGTCGCGCGGTTTCATTAAAGGGAACAGGATTACATCGCGAATAGAGTATGAATTGGTGAGCAGCATCACCAACCGGTCGATCCCGATCCCGAGCCCGCCGGCGGGCGGCATGCCGTACTCGAGGGCATTTATGTAGTCTTCATCCATCATATGGGCTTCTTCGTCACCGGCACGCCTTTTTTCAGCCTGGTTAACAAAGCGTCCTTTCTGGTCAATGGGGTCGTTTAGTTCTGAAAACGCGTTGGCCATTTCCCGTCCGTAAATAAACAGCTCAAAGCGGTCGGTAAGGTCGGGGTCTTCGGCCTTCCTTTTGGCCAGTGGCGAGATCTCCACGGGGTAGTCTGTAATAAACGTTGGTTGGATTAATTTTGGCTCAACCATTTCTTCAAAAATTTTGTTTAATATCGAACCTCTTGAATCAGAGGCCTCCGGTTCTATGCCTAATTTCGCCTGTTTCACAGCAAGATGCGCTTCCCCGGCTGTTTTAATGAGGCTGAAATCAATACCTGAGTGCTGCTTTACCGCTTCAAGCATGGGGATCCTGGCCCACTTCGGGGCAAGATTAATTTCGGTGCCCTGATAATCAATTATAGTAGTACCGAGCACCTCGGCAGCAACAGATGAAATAAGATCCTCAGTAATGTCCATCATATCGTTATAGTCGGCGTAAGCTTCATACAGCTCAAGCATTGTGAACTCAGGGTTGTGCTTGGTTGAGATGCCTTCATTGCGGAAGTTACGGTTGATCTCGTATACCTTCTCAAACCCGCCTACCAAAAGCCTCTTCAAATAAAGCTCCGGGGCTATTCTCATAAACAGGTTTATATCCAGAGCGTTGTGGTGGGTAATAAAAGGTTTGGCCGTGGCGCCCCCGGCGATCACTTGCATCATCGGAGTTTCAACTTCTAAAAAACCCCTGCCGTCTAATATATTACGAAAGGCTCGCACAATTTTGCTCCTGGTCTCGAATACTTCCATAACCGCGGGGTTAACGATCAAGTCGACATATCTCTGACGGTAGCGAAGTTCAACATCCCTTAGCCCATGCCATTTTTCAGGCAGCGGCCGCAATGATTTAGAGAGCAACGTGAGCTTTGTCAAGGCAACAGTTATCTCTCCCATGCGGGTTTTAAAAACGTTGCCATGGGCGCCTATAATATCGCCTATGTCAAGCTTGCCGAAAAGATCATACGTTTTTTCGCCAATGTCATTTAAACGTATATAAATCTGAACCTGGCCGGTCACGTCCTGGATGTGGGCGAAGGATGCCTTACCCATGCCCCTCTTTGACATAATCCTGCCGGCAATAGTCACAGGCTTGTTTTCCAACGCCAGGTAATTATTCACGATAAAACGCGCCGAATGGGTGCGCTCAAAACGGCCGCCATATGGTTCAATCCCTTTACTGCGCATTTCACCCAGTTTTTCCCGGCGAACCCGCATCATCTCATTAAGGTCCTCTTCCGGGTTGCAATGCGGGTCGCCCCCTGCGCTAAATTCAGCTTCTTTATTCTTATGTCCCAATATTACACCCTCCAGAAAATCACTTGCCGCAAATATCCATTATCTGATATTTTAGCTGCCCTGCCGGAACATTAACTTCAACCACGCTTCCCTTGGACTGGCCCAGGATGGCCTTGCCAACCGGTGATACATTGGAAATCTTATTTGCCTCTGGATCGGCTTCGACTGATCCGACAATAGTATATTTAACCTCATCGCCGCATTCCAGATCTTTCAGCAGCACAGTAGATCCAATGGAGACCAGTTTTGTGTCCAGGTTTTCGTCGTCAATGATTTTGGCGTTGCGAAGCATTTTTTCCAGAGTTAAAATGCGCCCTTCAATAAAGGCCTGCTCATTTTTGGCATCCTCATATTCCGAGTTCTCGCTGATATCACCAAACCCTATAGCCTGTTTGATCCGCTCGGCTACCTCTCTCCTTTTAACAGACTTTAGCTGCCCGAGTTCGTCTTCAAGCTTCTTCAGTCCATTTACAGTCAAAATTACTTCCTTTTCTTTCATCAACATAGTCTCCTTACCTCTGGAATACATTACAAAACAATATATGTCCCAGCCCTTTTATTATGCGATATTAGAACAAAAAGGCCCTTACTACACTTAAAGCACTGCAAAAAACTCCCTTTGCAGTGCTTGTATAGTGCAACGATAAAACTACCGGTACACCAATTTTTTCGCCGATAATTTCCGCCTTTCTTTTCCTAAACATTATAAGAAGATGGCCCCACTTTGTCAAGGCCATCTTACCCATAGGCATTTAATTGGCATTTGATTGGCATTTAATCCCTGTTTCTATTTTGCCAAAGCCGGGATAAGGCGAACGCCTGCGGCCCGCAGCTTGATTTCCTTAATTTCTTCACTTGTTACAGCTTTGCCGAAACTGCGAAATCCTCCTATTTTAAAGCCATGCTTTTTGGCGAGAACGGAAATTTCTTCAACCTGCTTGATGGTAAGTTCCCGTCCAAGGGTGTAGCTTTCATAACGCTTTTCCAGAGACAAGATCATGGTTTCCGCCATACAAGCATAAGCAGTGCCCGGCGGAAAACCAAAATTCAAATTAAAATTTACATCTCCGGGGACTTCAACCACGCCCCCCTCAATGACAAGCACATCATGGCGCACCTCAGCCACCCGCTTCGATACGTCCCTGGGGCGGGCTACATCACAAACCACGGCGCCGGCTTTAAGGTCTTCAGGCTCGATCACAGTATCAACGGCGCTGGTCACAGTAATTATAATATCTCCGGAACCAAGCGCCTTTTTGGTATCGGAAGTCACCTTTACGGCAAGCCCGGTATCATAAAGAATTTTTGACGCCAGATCCTCCAACTTGCGCTCATCCCGCGCCACCAGGGTCATATTGCGAACATCCCTGGCCAGCATCATGGCGCATACCCGCCCAATCGAACCTGTGGCGCCCAGGATCACAACTGACGCCTTTTTCAGGTCGTGACCCATCATCCCTGCCGCCGCCTTGGTCGCTTCAATGGCTGTTGCAACAGTATAGCTGTTACCGGTGGTCACAGGGATATTTAAATTGGCGGCTACGGTTATCCCGGCGTCGCCAACCACCTTGGTGAAAGCACCCAGGCCGAGTATTTTAGCACCCAGTTTTTCTGCCACACGGCCTCCCTGGATGATCTTTTTTATAACATACTCTTGTGGCAGGCTCATGATCAACCTGGTTGTCAGGGGGCAGGCGACAAACCATCCCTCTGTCTCTTCCTGGGCAGAGCGAATCCCTGTAATATGAGCAACTTTCATAGAGGGAAGCAAGGCAAAGGCCCGTTCAATTACCTGATCGGGTACAAACCTTGCAAATTTAAATTTCCTGGCTACATCTCCCGCGTTAGTCGGGTGAATCATGAAGGCAAAGTTCTGCAAGAATTATCCCCCTATCCTTTAATAGCCCGCACCAGTTGCACTATCTTATCTGTTTCAACGAATTTGTCTTCCTGAATGGGTGACTCACCGATTTCAAACCCGACCACTTCTTTATCCAGTACAGCCTCAAAAATTTTTATGCGCTGGTTGGAGCCTATTATTACCACCTGGTCAAAAGAATGGGCTTTAGCGATTAGTTCCATGACAGAGTCAAAAAGGTGTACTCCGCTCTTTTCCTTTATAAAATCCCAGCGCTCTTCCTCAGACATCAGGAAAACAAAGTCCACGCCTTCCCGCTCCAGCGCTTCTTCAACCTCTTTTTTATTTAGAATGGGAAACCCCACCACCGCCAACTTGCGGCCTTTTCTAATCTCCCCGAGGTTTTCCAGGCGGCAGACCAGGGTCCGGTCTACACCCAATCTTGCGGCAACTTCAGTCTGGGACAGACCTTTAGCCCTGAGGTTAAAGATTTCGCTTATAATCTGGTCAATTTTACGCCGGCTGATGATCTTATCTCCCAAGCGGATCAGTTCCATAGCGTCCCCGAATAAGGAAAGGGGACCCACCTCCCTCATTAGGATAATTCACAAAAAATTTCTTTCTTCCCACACATGCACACGAGTAAGGATGCCCTTAATTTAACCATTAAAAAAATACTTATGTGCACAGAGTTGTGTACATACAGATTTTATCAAAAAAATGTGGCCCATTTCAAGTGGCCACAGGTATTTTAATCATTAAATTTCTTACATGCTGACTACCGTAGGTTCATGGTTATCAACCTTCCAAGAAAAAAATATATTTTTTTCCTGCTCCATGGATCGGCTAATAAGCTAACATGAGGTGCCCTTATGGGCGACTCACGATACGGGTTTACAACATACTTGCTGTTTATGTTAACAAACCTGCCAGAACTTCTTTGATCTCCTCTTTCGATTTTGCTTTGTTGATTAACTCCCTCAGGCGGGCCGCCCCGCGCAGTCCTTTCATGTACCAGGCGGCGTGTTTGCGCATCTCCCGCACCGCCACGATCTCACCCTTTATTTCCACAAGCAGGTGAAAATGTCTGAGAGCTGTGGCCACCCTTTCTTTTAGGGTTGGACCAGGCAGTAATTCACCTGTCTTTAAAAAATGCACGGCCTGAGAAAAAATCCAGGGGTTGCCCAGCGCCGCCCGGCCGATCATAACACCGTCGCAGCCTGTCTGCTCCATCATAGCCAGGGCATCTTCCGGGGTCCAGATGTCCCCGTTGCCGATTACCGGAACATCCACCGCCTTTTTTACAGCGGCAATGATTTCCCAATCCGCTTTCCCCGTGTAAAACTGGGAGCGGGTACGCCCGTGCACTGTTACCGCGGAAACCCCCGCGTCCACCACCAGCCGGGCTAACTCTACCGCGTTAACGGAAGACTCGTCCCAGCCTTTGCGCATCTTAACTGTGACAGGCGCCTTTACCCGCTGCACAACCGCCCTTACTATTGCGGCCGCCTTCTCAGGATTTCTCATCAGAGCCGAACCTTCACCGTTTTTAACTATTTTCGGTGTCGGGCAGCCCATGTTAATGTCTAGAATCCAGGCGCCCCGGTTGGCCACGATTTCCGCGGCTTCAGCCATATAGCCGGGATCGGAGCCGAATATCTGCATGCTGACAGGACCGGCCTCACCTGATATGTTTAGCAGGCTGCAGGTTTTGGTATTTCCATATAAAAGAGCCTGGTCGCTAACCATTTCGGTGTGGACCAGGCTGCAGCCGGCTTCCCTTGCTAAAATCCGGAAGGCTCTGTCCGTGATACCTGCCATGGGGGCGGCTATCACCGGATTTTCCAGTTCAACGGAACCTATCTTCAACGCTGCACATTCCTCTCATAAATAAGCCGCAGTCCATACAGGGTCAGGAACGGATCGACCCGTTCAATATATAAACTCTCCCGAGCAATCAGCCCGGCCAGCCCCCCTGTTGCGACAACTTTAGTATTTTCACCCAGTTCTTTTTTCATCCGCCTGATAATTTCATCCGCCTGACCGACAAACCCGTAAAAGATCCCGGACTGCATGGCATTTACAGTATTTTTCCCTATCACTGCCGCCGGCTTTGCTATTTCAACCCTGGGCAGTTTGGCCGCCCGTTCAAACAGAGCTTCTGTTGAAATACTGATGCCGGGAGCTATGGCCCCACCCATATATTCACCTTTAGCATTTATGGCGCAATAAGTGGTGGCCGTTCCAAAATCAACAATAATCAAGGGGCCACCATACTTTTCTATACCTGCCACCGCATTTACAATCCGGTCTGCGCCGACTTCCCTGGGATTTTCGTACTTAATCGAAAGCCCAGTTTTTATGCCGGGCCCGACCACCAGTGGAGTCAGATTGAAGTATTTCTGGCAGACTCTTTCCAGGGTGAAAGTCAGCGGTGGTACAACAGTAGAAACAACCACAGCCTCAATCAAATTCTTCTCGATTCCTGAAAAAGAGAACAATTCTTTTAGCATGATGCCGTACTCGTCAGATGTACGGTGGCGGTTTGTGGACAGGCGCCAGTTAGCCGCCAATTTACTGCCTTCAAAAACACCTAAAACTATGTTTGTATTGCCCACATCGAAAACCAGGAGCATGGCCATCCCCGCTTTCCCCTATCGCTTTAACCCATTCTACCAAAGCGGCCAAGCCGGCGCAATATCAGCCCCGCGATGAATCAAAACGTTAACGGATAACGCTTATTCACCGCACTGTTTAATGGTTAAAAACTTAATCAGGCATCTTCTTTGGTATGGTGCGGGTGTTTGCGCACAACATCCAGGGCTTCAGTCAGAGCCCTGATGATATCGACTTTAAACTGCTGTTTCAGAGTTGGTCCTTTTGATGACCTCGCCTTCGGTAGTTACCACATAAATCGTCGGGAGCTTATTCAAGGCTACCGCACTCAGATCGAGCCTGCACCTGTCACAAGCGCATATATCCTTGTTGGCCCTGAGTATTTCATCAATAGTCTCATCTACCAGTATCTCCATCACATTTAAAAGGCGATACATTTAAAATCCACTCCCTTCTTCAAACTGTTCCGACTTTATTCTCCGTAAAACCGCTATTTTCCTTTTCCGGTTAAAAATCTATATTTGGGAAGCAACATTATAAAAGCAGCAATTAATAAGAGCTACCCGGTCGGGTAGCTCCATTTTATATACTTTCTTTTGGCCCTTGCTAAGAGGAAGCTGCCATCTCTTTATTGAATCTCATTTCTCCCGTTTACACCGTAGGCATTTAGCCTCCTGTAAACAGCCCTGGCTAAAATTGCCGCCGCTGCGGCCTTGACCAGGTCAAGGACGATAAATGGTGTGAACCCTATGGTTAGAACCGTTGCCGCTGAAACAGCTTTACCCAGGTAGAAATTAAGGATCATATAAAGATAGGGAAGGCCGACCAGGTCATAAACCACTACCCCCGCTGTCATGGCCAGAAAATAACGGACAAAACCGCTTTCTTCCCTGTTTTTAAGCAGTGTACCGATGACATAAGCGCCGGGTATAAACCCGAGCAGGAAACCGAAGGTGGGTTGCAATACATAGGCCGGACCGCCAAAAGGTGGTGAGGCAAACACAGGAAGGCCGATGAGTCCCAGCAGGATGTAAACTACTAAGCTCATAGCACCCAGACGGGCGCCTATAAGTCCCCCTGCCAGCATTACAACAAAAGGAAGCAGGCTGAAGGGAACGATACTGCCGGCATAACGCACAAGCATCGCCGCCACTACGGCTAAGGCAGAAAAAGCTGCGGTCATAGTAATGTCACGTGCGGAAAACTTGGACATTTTTTTCAACTCCTTATAATTACTTACTAATTAGACAGAATTAATAAGATTTATCATGATTAACAGGATTAAAACATCCATATAAATAAAGGACGACTTCAGTTGATTCTGAACTAAAGACATAGTATATAAAATTTCTTATTCTTTTCACATTAGAGATGTAAACTCAATAGCTATATCAGGTTAACAATTAAATTAAAAAAATTTGCATGTTTTTTAAAAAATAAATACTTATTTTACAATTTATTTTTGCGAGAATTATTTGTGTTAAAATAGATCTTATCCTGTAAATCCATTAAATCTTGTTAATCCTGTCAAATTGTTTTTACGTCAAGCGGAGGGATACTTCACCGGATATCACCCGTTGGAGTTCCCCGCCGGGCAGGCGCAAGAGCAGCGCTCCATCCCTGTCGATATCTTCAGCCCAGCCCTCCCATGACTTGTTAGGAGTATGTATGCGCACCGGACGGTTCAGGGAAATGGACATCTCCTTCCAACTGTCCAGAACAGGTGTAAAACCCTTTTCAAGCCAGATCCCGTACCAGCGTTCAAATTCTGTAAGCGCGGCCTGGATTAGCCTTACCCTGGCTATCTTCCTGCCTGACTCAGTTTTAAGTGAAGCGGCGCTTTCACGTAAATCTTCAGGAAAGTCTGTTTCATCCTGGTTGACATTGATTCCTATGCCTACCACCATGTAATTGATCCTCTCCATCTCAGCGCTAAGCTCAGTCAGGATGCCGCATATTTTCTTGCCTCCCACCAGCAGGTCGTTGGGCCATTTGATGCCAGCCGTAATCCCGGTCTCCTTCTTAATCGCCGACGCCACAGCAACAGCCGCCAGCATGGTTACCTGGTTGGCTTCGGGTGGAAGTACAGGGGGACGAAGAACCAGGGAAAACCAGATCCCCTTATATTTAGGGGCGAACCATCTCCTCCCCAGCCGGCCTTTGCCGCCCGTCTGCTCCTCAGCCACTACCAGGGCGCCCTCCCCGGCTCCTTTACGCGCCAGTTCCTTGGCCGTTTCGTTAGTGGTAGACACACTATCGCGGTAATAAATTTTCCTGCCCAAAAACCGGGTTGAGAGCCCGTCCAGGATCTCCCCGGGGTAAAGCCTGTCAGGAATACCGGTCAGTGTATAACCCGCCCGGGGACGCGCTTCAATTTCATAACCGTTTTCCCGCAGGGCTTGCATGTGCTTCCAGATCGCGGTTCGCGTTACATTGAGGCTCTTGCAGATCTCCTCCCCGGAAACATGCTCAGGACGTCTCTCTTTAAGCAGCCTCAGTATAGCGTCATTCAAAAGTTTCACCTCAGACATAATTTTACCTGAAAGCAATTTTAACGTCAACCTCTTTTGTAGCCAAGGTTAACCTTAACCAGTGCGGGATTACCCCAGTCAACCCAATTTAAAATCCCAAAATGTGGCGTTTAACTGCGTTGCAGGAAATGCTCCGGGCTCTGTCAAAGAGTAATAAAGACATTTTTCGAGGTTAGGAACGAATATGCGTCCAAATAGCTTTCTTTCTATAAATAAAAGGGTTTTTATTTTTCTGTTGGCGGGTCTCCTGGCTCTGCACGGGATTACTTCAATCGTAATCTCACAAAAATTCTCCCGTCCGGAAGGTCAGCGTATGCCGTCAGATGACCTGGAAACAATAGCTCTCTGGGTCGATCAGGTTAAAAAATGCAGCGGCTATAAAGTTGTCATACTGGGAGATTCGGTCATTCACGGCCAGGCTGTGGCCAGCGGCCTGGAAACACTGCCGGCATACATTGCCGGGGAACTGCGTGAACGCCTGCCGGACAGGGATGTACACGTATTCAACCTGGGCATGCCGGGCGGCGCCCCGGCGGAGGTTTACTTCATGCTGGATGCCCTGGCTGACTCAGGAGTAGATCTTTTTATCTATAACATAAACATGGCCTGGTTCGCCCGGGAAAACACGCTTGACCATCCCGCAGTTACCAGGCTTAAGGGTACTCCGCATGCTTTTGACCTGCCAGGTCTGGGCATACAACCGGAAGAATCAAACCGCACATCCGCTGAGGAATGGTTTGCGCAGCATGTTCTCAGCCATTGGCAGCCTTACCGTTACAGGATACTTATCAATTACTGGCTCTGGGGGAAACCCCTGCGGGAGAAAATTGAAGACGCCAAAAAAGACTCTCGCCTGCTCCTTCCCTTTGCTGAAGAAAAACTGCCGGAGACGCTTGAAATGAGGTCCCCCTGGCGCCAGAAGGACTGGGACGGTAAACTCGACCCGAACGAAGGCAGACTTGGCGCATTCCATCTGACAGGCGAGAACAAACAATGGGTTCTTTACAGGATGCTGTTGGATACTGCCAACAGGGAAAGCATGCCCCTGGTATTGTTCATTACGCCCCGTAACTACGAACTGCTGGAGCGTTACGATATGATAGACAGACCGGCTTACAGCAAAAATTTGTCTTTGCTTTTGAGCGTTACCGGCGCAGCGGGGTTCCCTGTCCTGGATTACGACAGTTCCATACCCTTCGAAACATTTTCCGATATTGTCCACCTGCTGCCTGAAGGAAATAAAATCTTAGCCCGGCAGATCGCCCTTGATCTGTTTGCAAAGGGGTATATTAAGAGGTAACCTATGGTTTGGAACAGTTCACTATACGGTGTTTATACAGTCCTGGTTTTTCTGACATACTGGTTTATGGTTCCCGCTTCATTTAGATCTGCTGTACTCCTGACAGCCAGCTACGGATTGCTCTTTTATCTCTTTCCGGCACACAGTATGCTGATCCTTACCGCAGCAACAGTGGTTTACCTGGCGGGTGAATGGATCTCGTCAGGACAAACCGGCTGGAAGGCGGTTTTTTTTCTTTCCGTGTTTGGCATACTAGGCGTGCTCGCTTATTACAAATACTTCCCTCTAGCGGTCCAGACCTTTAATCATATCAGCCTGTGGACCGGAAGCCAGGTCAGGTTTATTGTCCCCGAAATATTGATCCCGGTTGGTGTTTCCTTCTTTACCTTCCGTTTTATTCACTACCTGGTTGAGGTAAAAAGAGGCACTATTGTCAGCAGGGGTTATTTCAAATTTCTCCTTTACACTTTCTTTTTTCCGATTATCGCTGCCGGCCCCATTGAACGTTACGACCGTTTTGAATCACAGCGAGGGGAAATCCGGGAGTTCAAATGGGAAAACGTTGCCCAGGGTCTGCCCAGGATAATTATGGGGCTGTTTAAGAAAATCGTCATAGCCGATTCCATCGCCTTCCTGGCCGCGGACTTGAGCCAACCCGGCCTGCCTGACACCGCTTACCTGGTGGCTGTTTACAGCTATGCCTTTAAGATTTTTTTTGATTTTTCCGGGTACTCCGATATCGCCATCGGGACAGGCAGGCTGTTTGGCTTCCGAGTCATGGAAAATTTCAACGCGCCCTACCTGCAGCGCAATATCTCCCTTTTCTGGAAAGGCTGGCACATGTCGCTGACCGGCTGGTTCAGGGACTACCTGTTCATCCCCCTTGGGGGTAGCAGGGGCACGCTGGCCCGGACTGTGATCAATACCTTAATTGTGATGATGGCCACGGGCTTCTGGCATGGCGCAGCGTGGCACTTCATGTTCTGGGGCTTTTACCATGCGGTAGGCTTGTTGATTTACCGCTTTTATAACCTGCTGGTCGGCGCCCGCCTAAGTGACAGGTTTAAAAACAGCTGGCCGGTCAGGGCTTTGAGCGTTGTTCTGACTTTTAATTTTGCCGCTTTTGGCTGGGTTTTTTTTGTTAATGATTTTGCCCAGGGCATCAACGTGTTAAAGACCATCTTTCACATTTAAAGCATAACTGGCTTAACAATAAATAAAAAGGGAAGCAAAAAGAACGTCCCTTTGCTTCCCCATTTGCTTCCCCACTTTGCTTCCCCAGGGAGGTTTTCATAGTGAACGGTCTGCTGGCTGACATTTCTAAAGCCTGCTTTTGGCTGCTTCTGATCGCTGTAATGGTCCTTCTTTCAACCAGCGGTTTTTCAGAGTTTATCTACCGGGCCTTTTAATTTAATCTCTTTTATATCCAGGCTTATGTCCAACGACTTTACCGAGTGGGTCAACGCTCCCGCCGAAATCAGGTCGACCCCGGTCTCAGCGATGGCCCGTATTTTATCCTCGGTGACACCGCCCGACGCCTCCACCAGCGCGCGTCCGTCGACAAGGCATACAGCCTCACGCATCTGGCGCGGGTCCATATTGTCGAGCATGATAATGTCGGCGCGGGCTTCCAGCGCCTCTTTTACCCCGGCCAGATCTTCCACTTCAACTTCTATCTTTATTGTATGGGGGCAATTGTTCCTTGCCGCTTCCACAGCCGCTCTTACTCCACCGGCCACTTTAATATGGTTGTCCTTGATCAGCACGGCGTCATCCAGTCCGAAGCGGTGATTGTGCCCACCACCCATCCGCACCGCGTACTTTTCAATCATCCTCAAACCGGGACTGGTCTTTCTGGTGTCAACAATACGGGCATTGCCACCCTCAACCAGCTTAACCATCTGCGATGTTCGCGTGGCAATGCCGGAGAGATGCTGCAGGATGTTCAGGGCAAGCCTTTCTCCGGTCAGAATGGCCCTAGCCCTGCCGGCCATCTCCACCAGAACCTGCCCCCGCTCCACCTTTTGACCTTCACGGACCAAAGCCCGGTATTCTATAGATGGGTCAAGCATTTGAAAAACCATCTCCGCCATTGGCAGTCCGGCCACAACCCCGCTTTCCCTGGCCACGATATATCCGTTCGAGGTGGCGTCCGGCGGGACAATGCTGTTGGTGGTAATATCGCCCGCGCCTATGTCTTCACTAAGGAACCGTTCAAACATCTTTCTTAGTTCTATCGGGTTAAGATTCACAATATCGCCCTTTCAGTTAAATTACTTTAATCGGGGACATTCCTCGACCCTCATTCATTTTTCCGATCGGGGACATTCCTCGGCCCTATAGTCTGACCCAGAATAGAGGTGTGTCCCCATTCCGCTTTGGTGTGTCCCCGTTCCTTATATATTATATTTTTCTTTTAAAAATTTAACGGTAAAGTCTTCCAGGGAAGTTTTCTGCACGTCAAAGCCGTTAACCAGAGCCTGGGCGTACTCATGGTCAAAGATGTAGACACCCTCGCCCACATCTTGGGCTATGCCGGCGCGTACGTTGAGATAGCGGGCGAAGCCCTCCGTCAGGTTTACCTCAATCCAACCATCCCAGGTATAGGGAACATCTTCCTTGTATTTGTTCATCAGCTTTTCATCCTTTTTTAATTTCCCGGCCAGATACTTAAAGGACCAGCCACCGGTAAAGGTTCTGAAAAACTGGTGGTTAAGTTCGCTGAACGCCATCGCCCAGATTTTTTCCTGGCTGCTGTTCCACCTGATGGTGTAGAGAGAATCCTTTTCCCGGCTAAATCCGGAAGCGCCAATCAGCCGCATATTGATCAACAGCTCTAAAACATCCGGTTTCTCTTTCAGTTTGATTCCGGTTTCTTTCTCCATGAAAAGGACTATGTCAAAATCTTTATCTACCCTGGCTGTCGCAGCATCAGCCTTTTGCTTCATTAGCGGCAATACCTGGTTGTAGTGGGGCAGGGCATAGTTTGCGCCATACCAGGAGTAAAAGTCAACCAGTGTGCTCCTGTTTTTACTGAAAGAACGGTCATCCTTAATAAATTGGATTATTTCGTCCAGTCCGGCAGTCTGTTTCCCTTTTTGAATCAGTTTTTCGGACATTGGCTGAGGAAGATAGTTGGCCATAATCTCATTAAGCTGGGCGCGGCGGTGATCGTCCCATTTACTATAGGTATCGTACAGCCACCTGTAATGCGTGGCATAGCTTGCGTCCCGGTCAGCTTGTTCCCGTAGGCCCGCCCACATAGCCGGGCTCTTGACATTAGCCCGGTAAATCTCTTCCGAGGATTCAAACAAAAAAACACTAAAATCCTCTGCTTTTATGATCAGGGGCTTTTGGACAACCTTATTATTCTTCCAGGGAATACACCCACTAATAAAAAATGTCGTAGTTACCATGCTGATTAAAATCCCAATTCCCAGTAATTTAAAAATCTTTCTTTTCACCGCTCGCACACCCCCCCAATGATAAAACCACAGCTGTCACATGGGCAAATCCAAATTTTACAATCGTTATTTTATTTATGCCCTGAATGTCCAAACAATAAAATAGCGCTTTTTTAACT
>Ga0265296_1003678_pt1 | contig 13960 bp, 9 predicted proteins | sample MunlanPumphouse1_FD_189073 | JGI IMG/M metagenome (GOLD analysis project Ga0265296, IMG submission 189073) | Groundwater microbial communities from a municipal landfill in Southern Ontario, Canada - Pumphouse #1 | ecosystem: Environmental > Aquatic > Deep subsurface > Groundwater | place: Canada... | reverse complement strand
ATATTTTTTAATGCCGTCACGCTGTTCAGGTTATTAAATCCGTTGGCGACCATGACGACGGCGACGATTTCCTGAACGCCGGATTCACCAAATGTGGCAATCCCGTCGCCATTAGAATCGACCCACGGTTCCATCGTAAAAGGTCCTGTGGTCATCATAAAACGGCGGTCTGCCGGGTTGGAGTCCAACCAGCCGTTTGCCGTTTCCGGATCGCCGGAAAACATGAACTTCGTAGGCGGATTTGCCGGATTGGTACCTGTTCCACCTTCTGTAATCGGCGTGCCATCTCTCCAGAAACCGCTCATGTAGTTGTACACATCCATGCCGGAACTTGGATTTCCTTGCGGAGTATCGTTGTTATTGTAGAAAATGAACGATGTCATTTTCAACATCTTGCTATTCTGAAAAATCCTCCCATCCGGCAGGGTAACGACATTGCCGCTCGAAGGAACGATAGGTCCTTGCAGAAAATCGATCCCGGCCGCTGGCGGCGCTCCACCATAATTCTGGTCGTTATCGGTTGCATTGTAGCAGTAACCGAGACCTAAGGTCGAATCGCAACCGACAAGATCATCGTGTGCACCTCCGAGATCGGGATCGGACCAGATGGAAAAATACGTGTCGTCCCAGTTCTTTCCGCTTTTATTGACGATTAACCACTTCACAAAGATCATATCGCCCAGTGCGTCTGGGCGGTTATATGCCCATGCGGTTTGATGGACTTCAGCATTCAGTTTTCCGGTTCCGTACTGGGAATGATCAGTCAGGTCATTCCAGACACTGTATATCATCTGGTCACCTGTCATTATTGGTTGACCGTTAGTGCTCATCGGCGCGCCCTGATCGGCAGGCCAGTTGATCCAGTCGCCATTACCGTCCGATAACAGTTGATACCACCGGTATTTCGGCGCTGATGCATCGTCGGCGAGATCGGTTGAAAGAATCAGACCGGGCTGAAATTCCGTCGCAGAATGCTGAACACCGGCGACGCGAATATCACCATCAATTTTCGCGCCGATAAATTGTCCGGCGGCGAAGATTGGACTGAGTCCGGAACCTTTCGGCCATTCAAGGCCCCAGTCACCCAGAACGTTATCATAGAGCCATGTGCCGTTGTTCCGGAAGACGCCGTTCATTCGGTTACAGTTCATCCATACATCGCTAACCGTTGTAGCTTTTTGAAGAGCCTTACTCCGATTTTTATCGGATGGCGATTGAATCGATTCGTTTCCGAGAGCAGTGCAGATAACAGAAAAGACGAACAGAATTGCCAAAGACTTATTCATTAATCTGTAGATTTTCATGACCTCTTCCTCCTGAAAAATTTCTTTTTTGAAAAAACAGAATTTCTGTGCTGTAGATTTAATTCTCAATTTCAATTCCAATATATAGCTGGAATATTTTATTGTCAATAGCCGTAATGAGAAAAAGTCCGATATGTGGACATATATACATTTTGTTAGTGAGAGTTAGTTTGTCTTTGTTGTGAAACAAAAATCTTTCTCTTTCCGGTTATTCTTTGCAATTTTCGGCGTGTTTCGTATAACCAACAGGAGATGGAAAAAATGTTCAGATTACCACGACCGTTAAAAGTCGGCGATACGATCGGTATCATTGCTCCGGCGAGCGCCGCTAAACGGGATAGTCTTCAAAAAGGGATTCAATATCTTAAATCTCAAGGCTTCAAAGTCAAAACCGCGATAAATCTCAGCCGGGGGAAATTTTACCTCGCCGGTTCGGACGAAAGCCGAATCGAATCGCTCGAGGCTTTTTTCCTCGATCCGGCGATTGACGGAATCATCTGCGCGCGCGGCGGTTACGGAGTCATGAGGATCATCGATAAAATCGGCTATGATAAGCTGGCCGAGATTCCGCCTAAAGTGTTCGTCGGCTATTCCGACATCACAGCCTTACAAATGGCTTTGCTGAGCAAACTCGGCTGGATCACCTATTCCGGTCCGATGGTCGCATCCGATATGGGAAAAGAGTTCGATCCTTTTTCGGAAAACTGGTTGTGGAGAATGGTAATGGCACATCCATATCCGATCGAGTTGAAGAATCCGCCGGATCGGCCGTTGACTGTTTTTCGCGAAGGCATCGCCGAGGGAAAACTCATCGGCGGCTGTTTTTCGCTGATTACGCCGCTTTTGGGAACCTCCTATCTTCCACTGCTGAAGGACGCGATTTTGGTCATCGAAGACATCGATGAAAAAACCTATCATCTCGATAAACTGTTTCAGATTGCCCGACTGCACGGCGTTTTCGATCAGATCGCCGGGCTCATCGTCGGCGATTTCGTGGATTGTCTGCCAAAGAATCCCGCCAAGTGCTTTACCGTCGAGGACTTTCTAAGAGATTTCGTCGGACAGTATAAATTCCCGGTCATCACCAATTTTGCCTACGGACACATCAAGCGGCGTTTTACGTTGCCATTAGGAATACGCGTGAAGATCGAAACGAATCCCGCAAAGGTGACGTTGCTGGGGAATTGACAAATCTCTGGCACGTTTCTTGTCTTTAATAAATTAAGTTTTTTGGAGACGAATACGCCGAATCAGACGGATGGAATGCCGAACGCAGGATTACAAATTTCTCAAAAAATAAAAACCGGAAACCAGATATGAAAAAAAATCCCGTCGTCACGATCAATGAAAAATGGTGCAAGAGTTGCGGCATTTGCGTCCATTTCTGCCCGAAGAAAGTGCTGGAAATGGGGCAATTCAATGCCGTCGTCGTACACCCGGAGCAGTGCATCGGGTGCCGGATGTGCGAAAATCTTTGCCCGGATTTTGCCGTCACCGTCGTGATCGAAGAAGAGACCAAATAAGATGAATTGGAGCAATCGTGGATAATCAAAAACCAAATATACGGATGATGCAGGGAAACAGCGCCTGTGCGGAGGGCGCTATCGCCGCGGGTTGTCGTTTCTTTGCAGGCTATCCGATCACGCCGTCTTCGGAAATTGCCGAAGATTTGGCGACAAAACTGCCCGCGATCGGCGGCAGTTTTATCCAAATGGAAGACGAAATTGCGGCGATGGGCGCTGTCATCGGCGCTTCCCTGACAGGCGTCAAATCTCTGACGGCAACCAGCGGCCCGGGCTTTTCGCTAAAGCAGGAAAATATCGGTTTTGCAGCGATGGCGGAAGTTCCCGTCGTCATCGTCAATGTGATGCGCGGCGGGCCGAGCACCGGATTGCCGACGCATACGTCGCAGGCGGACGTGATGCAGGCGCGATGGGGAACGCACGGCGATCACGAAATCATCGCGCTTTGTCCGGCATCTGTCAGGGAAATGTTCGATATGACGGTCAAGGCGTTCAATTTTTCGGAAAAATTCCGTACGCCGGTCATTCTTTTGCCCGATGAAATCGTCGCGCACCTGAACGAAAAAGTCGAACTGCCGGATTACGCTTCGCTGGAAATCGTCAACCGGAGCAAGCCGACCGTTCCGCCGGAAAAATATCTGCCTTACGAAATGGTTGAATCGGATGTTCCGCCGATGGCATTTTTCGGCGAAGGCTACCGCTATCACGTCACCGGATTGGCGCACGACGAGACGGGATTCCCGACAAACGATCCGGAGAAAGTGGAAGAACAAGTTCGGCGAATCAACCGGAAAATCGAGCGTTACCGCGACGAAATCGTCGAAGTGGAAGAACTGCTGACAGACGATATGGATGTTTTGGTTGTCGCTTACGGTTCGACCGCGCGAAGTGCCAAACGCGCCGTTATGATCGCCCGGGAAAACGGAATCAAAGCCGGACTTCTGCGGCTGAAAACGCTCTGGCCGTTTCCCGACAAAGAGATCGAAAAAATCTACCGGCGCGCTAACAAGATCGTCGTTCCGGAAATGAATCTCGGACAAATCGCTCATGAAGTCGAATGGGCGACCCGCCGGGAAAAACCGGTCGTCCGCATCAACCGGGTCAATGGCGAGCCGCTGACGCCGAAAGAAATCTTTGAAGGAATTAAAGGCTGATTATGGACTATTTACATTATTTGCGAAAAGATAAAATGCCGCATATTTGGTGCGACGGTTGCGGCAACGGCATCATCCTCAAATCGATCCTGCGCGTCATCGACAAACTCGGCTGGAATAAAGACGAGATCGCACTGATCTCCGGCATCGGTTGCTCCAGCCGAACGCCCGGCTACGTCGATTTCAACACACTTCACACGACGCACGGACGGGCGCTGGCTTTTGCCACCGGCTTGAAAATCGCCAAACCGAATCTGCATGTCATCGTCGTTAGCGGTGACGGCGACGCGACGGCAATCGGCGGGAATCATTTCATCCACGCCTGCCGCAGGAACATCGACATCTCGATGGTGATCTTTAACAACAATATTTACGGGATGACAGGCGGACAGGTTTCGCCGACGACGCCGACGGATAAAAAAGCATCGACGACGCCCTATGGAAATCCCGACGCGCCGTTCGACATCAGCCGATTGGCGCAGGCCGCGGGAGCGGCGTTTGTCGCTCGGACGACCGTTCAGCAATTTGCGCGTATGGACAAATTCATCGAAATGGCGTTCACGCACAAAGGCTTTTCCATCGTGGAAGTGCTCACGCCATGCCCAACCTCTTACGGAAGAAGAAACAAAGAAGGAAACGGTGTGACGATGCTGGAATATCAGAAGCAAAATGCTGTCACGATCGAACGCGCCGCCCAACTTTCACCGGAAGAATTACAGAGCAAACTCGTCACTGGCATTTTCGTGGATCGCGACCAACCGACCTATCTGGAGCGATACGGCAACGTCAGAGACAAGGCGCAGAAAGCAATCCCACAGGTTCGGGACGGAGAAAACCATGCCATTCAGATATGAAATCAGACTCAGCGGTTCCGGCGGACAAGGACTTATTTTAGTCGGAAAAGTGCTCGCCGAGGCCGCTGCTATTTACGACGGATTAAACGCGACGCAGAGTCAATCGTACGGACCGGAAGCCAGAGGCGGAGCCAGCCGGAGCGAGGTCATCATTTCCGACGGCGACATCGACTATCCCAAAGCCGAAGACATCGATCTGCTTCTCGCTTTGACACAGGAAGCCTGCGATAAATATGTTGGCGATCTGAAGGAAACCGGCGTTCTCATCGTCGATTCTCAAATGGTCACAAAACCGCCGAAAGGCAACTACAAAGTCGTTTCGCTTCCGATCATTCAGTCAGCCGTCGAACGTCTCGGCAAATACATGGTCTCGAACATCATCGCGCTGGGAATCATCTCCAAAATTTCCGGAATCGTCTCGGAAGACGCCGTTCTCCATGCGATTCGCGCCCGTGTTCCGAAAGGAACCGAAGACCTGAACATTCAGGCATATAATACAGGCGTCGAACTCGCCCGGAAGTGGCTCGACGAACATCCCGAAACCCGATAACCGTTTCATCAAAACCGGTGAGCACGATATCCGATCGCTCTGTTTCTGACCTTCTTGCAAGAGCGTCGGCGCTCGGCAATCATCATCTGAAACACATTTTCAACATCGAGCGGAATTTCGATTCTCTCGCCTCGATGATTGAAAAGAACGGACTTATCGACCAGTTCCGGCTCGGCGGTTTGTCGCCGAATCCCGCGCGGGAAATGAAACTGATCGTCGATTGCGCCGACGAACGGTCGAAAACGCTGGAAATGCTCGGCTGTTATTTTTCGCTTCAATTCCTTTTCATGAACATCAAGGCGCTCGACATTCTGCAAATGGACTTGTTCGAAGTGCCCAATAGGTACGATGTTTTTCGCTCGTTCGTTATTCGTACCGGCAACGATTTTCGGCTCCTGTCCGGCGCCTACATGACGACGTTGATGGATATTTTCCTGCCGCAGAAAAAACGCCCCGATTTTGTCGTCTGTGGCGTCGGCACGCGCGTCGATCAGGATGACATCGACATGGGCGTGATAGACGCCGGACCCAAAGATCGTGAAATCCTGACGGCGGCTTTTGGAGCGTTGAATACCGAAATGCTGAAATATGCCTGCGCGCTTCATTTCCATCTTTCCGAACATGTCGGCATCAAACGCGGCTACTCGGCTTCGGTTGAGGAATATCATTTGCTTCTCGACGAGCAGATTCAGGACGTCGTCATTCTCAGTGAAATGCTCAACGCCGTTCCGATTCTTGGAAACAATCGGCTGTTCAACCGGTTTGACCGGGAAATTCTCGGTCGGTACTATTTTCGTAAAGGAAAAGACAACAAATATCACGAAGGATTTTTGCGCGGACTACTCGGCGAAATCCGTGACCTGATGACTAACGAACCGCCGGAATCGACGCTGAATCCCAAACGCGATGCGCTGAGAATGCTCAAGGCAACGCTTTTTGCCCAACGAACCGCCAAAGGAATTCGCGGACACACGTCGCTCGAGGTGCTCGGAAGCCTGATGATTGAAGACCGGGACAATCATGAAAATTATCAGCGCGTTTATCAGGCGCTGACATTTTTTGAGACTTTCCGGTTTTTGTATATGCTGTATGTAGTCCAGGAAGAGGAGATTTCATTCGAATCGGATGAGAATTCCGAAAATCTTAGAAAAGTCGCCTTTGCCATGGGATACGAGGATAAAACATATGTTAACGCGCAAGCGCAGTTGATGGTGCAATACCGCGATCATCAGCGAATCGCGCGGACCGGCGTCGAAAATCTCATTCGGGAGATCACGCGTCACCTTGATTGCATTACTGTATTTTTCCCTATGACGCATCCCAAACTCGACGGCGGTTATCGCGGCAATATTGCGGTGGATTTTCTGAAAACATCGCGGTTTTTCCGAGGAACACGGTTCTGGGAAGACATTCATTTTTGGATGGACAAAGACGACGAGTCGATGCTGAGCCGGTTTGTGAACGATTTTTTATCTCTGCCGTCTGCCAAACAGAAAGCGCTTGTCCGGTCTTATATTCATTGGAGCAACCAGACGCCATATCCGATTTTGGCGTTGATCACGATCCTGCTCAACCATCGTCCGCAGTTGGCGAAAACGCCGCTTTTCCGCGATCTGACCGACGGTTATATCCACAGTTTGGACGACACACTTCAGACCGTGACGCGCCTGAGCCAGATCGTCAATTACGCGCCGCAGAGGCTGAACGATTTCATCGCCAATTTATCCGAGGAGCATCTGAAAAGATTCGCGGAAATCGTTCGAAATCCGATCTGGCCGGCCGACGTCGAGAAATCCCGGCAGGCGCTGGATTCGCTTTGCCGGATGTATCTGCGGAGCAGTTATTATTTCAAGCGGTTCATTCATCGCGTCTTCCGGAATTATTCCCATTTCATCGGCTATCTGAACCGCGAGGGCGAAGTCCGGAATTTGGCCGACGGATTGTATCGAAGTTTGGACAACATCGATACACTCTGGGAAAAGCTCGATACGTTGGGCGATTATTACGATTTCGAATTTATGCGGCTTGGTGTCAGCCTGATCGACGGCACATCTTTGGAAGAGATCAATCGGGAATTCACGCTGGTTTCAGATATTTATATTAAACGGTTGTTCGACTACTGCCGCGAAGAAGCGGCGAACGAAATGAGGAAACCGGCGCCAAAAACGCAGGATATTCTGGCCATTTTTACCGCAGGCGGACATGCGCGAAGTCAGGCATTTGACGATGATTACGACCTGATCATTCTTCTCGATTCCGACGACCCGGAAATTCTGGAATTCTGTGACCGCATTATTCTGAAAATGAACAAGCGCATCATCCGGCGGTCGATCATGCCGCATTACCGGTTCGCCGACCGATTCAAACATTACGTCACGACATTCGGAAATATCCGGGAATTCTTCGATCATCCGGACGATCACGCTTTTATCGATAAATCGCAATTGCTCGGCGCGCGGATGATTGTCGGGACAACGCATTTCTACGATACTTTCATTCGGGAAATTATCCGGCCGTACATCTTTTCGCAAAAGGAAGAATATACCCGGCATCTTCAGTCAGAGATTGCTTCCCGGCAGACGAATGCATTCGATCGACAGGCAATCGACGTCAAGGAATCGCCCGGCGGACTACGCGATACGGAAAACTTTCTCTTCATTCTGAAAGCGCGGTTCGAGATCGGCAGTCCAATCTCGGCGACATTGATCGATCGATTATCGAAATTTCTTCCTTCCGAAAAAAGTCTGAAGATGAAAGCCCTGTTCCATGATTATCTGTTTCTCAAGCATGTGCGCGATCTGTACCGGCTAATGGTTTCCGATGACGATCGTCTACAAAAAATCTATCTGACGGTCATCTGCCCATCGCTTGCCAAATCTTATCGAACCGACGTAATGACAGGCGAGCAACTGTTCGACCGAATTCAAACCATTCTTCGGCAAAATGCCGACGGCATCGCGGAGGTTTTAGCGGTGAATGGCGATCGGGTTAATTGGGTAGATTAGGTAGATTAGGTAGATTAGGTAGATTAGGTAGATTAGGTTGATTGGGTTGATTGGGTTAAATAGGTTGAATGGGATTTGTCAGCTTCTGGTTTGTCTCTTAGAAGATGGTCTTAAAAAAATAAAAACCGGCCGTTCCGTTCGGAAACGATCGGCTGAAGATTGTAAAACGAGATTACAGGTTGGTAATCTTCAGTTCGACGAGAATGTCGATCGTCTCTTCCGGCTGAATCCGGATAGGAAACCACGGTATGATGACCGAACTCTGATAAACGCGCTCGAATCCCGCCTCGGAAAGCGAAACGGTCTCGATTGGAAACCGCCAGAAATCGACGGGAATTTGCGTCGTGATTTCCGCCTTGAATTTATCCCACTCATTGACGACGCCCAGCGTTTGGATGCCGGGCTCGATGCCGATGGAATTCAACGTGCCGGGTTCGAGTTTCTTCTCGCCGGAAATATAGTAACGATCCGGTGAATCACCGCCCAGTAAAGCGAAATTGAACTCGGGACCGAACCGGAATACGTTCTCACGATCGCCGGTGTTTGTCAGATGATACGCAACGTTGAGCGACGACTTTCTGAAAGTCACGACTTTTTTGATCGAGAATTTCTGCCAGTTGACCCAGCCGTCGCGAGAAAAGACGACGTTTTTCTTTTTCTCGTCAATCGTCGCGTCGTATTTCCCGCCGAGAAAATCGCTGTCTTCGTAATATTCACCGTTCCGGAACTGGTCGAGACTGACCGCCGGATGGATGATATGATCGACGAGATTTTTCCGCGGGTGGAAATCGTACTTCAGATATTTTTCCAGACCTTTTTCCTTGGAAAGAACGAGGTCGTGAATGCTTCCCGCTGTGTTGGAATTCTCTTCCTGATCCGCGAGGAAAACTTTCCGGTGGTACGATTCGCGGTAACGGCGGATATTGTTCAGCAGGTTGAAGGATTTGTCGAACAGCGACAGCTCTTCCATAACGGCGCCGCGATGAGGCGCAAATCCAGCGTGAATATTTCCGTTGGTGATTAGGATTTCTTCCATTCCGTCCGCGTCAACATCTGTCGATTCGGCGAGGAATCCGCTCTTTTTTTCGATCCTGTTCAGCAGATTTTCGCTCTTTAGGAGTTCGGAATAAATCGCGTGCCGAAGATGTGGCAGGTAGAGTCCGCCGAAGATGCCGTGCCAGTAAGCGCAATTGCACATGCCGCGCCAGAGATGTTCGCGCGCGGTATTCAGCATAGCGAGTTCTTTCGTCGCGAAGTCTTCCGGATTCAGCGCATGCAGACGATCGGACAGCCTCTGCATTTTTTTCTGCATCCAGTTGCCTTCGTCATACTTGAAAAGAAAATTGCGCCAGAATCCGCCTTTGATGAAAGGGCGAACTTCGTCGATTTTTTTCTTTTTCTCGAAGTCGTGAACCAGATCGCTGAATTTTTCGCCCTGTTCCCACGGCAAAGACCATTCGCTCATCTCGAAGTATGAAGCCGTCGGCAGGTAAATGCGCCCTTTCGGCGGATGCGCATCGTACCATTCCGAGAACGTCAGCGTCTTGAGCCATTCCTTGTTTTGCAGAAGAATATCGAAGAATTTTCTCAGCCAGTTATTGTCGAAAACGGCTTCGCGCGTGCCGGGCCAGACGCCGAATTTCTCGCCGTCGTCCGCCATGACGACTACGTTGTTGCCGTCTTCGGTGGTGAATTGTCCAAGATGATCGATCGTGATCTGCGGATCCTGAAACGGAATCGCATAGCGTAACTTTTGGCTGATGGGGAAAATCGAGAGCGTTTTGCCTTGCTCTTCCGTGATGAAATGTCCCGTCAGTTCCTTTGCCTGCTTTCCGGTGCTCAGAAAATGGTAATCGTCCACCGTGATGTACCGGATTCCCGATTCCGCGATCGGTTTGGCGAGCGACGGTTCCCAGACGCGTTCGGTCAGCCAAAGTCCTCTCGCTTCGTAGTGAAACCGGTTTCGGATGAAATCGTTCATCATCCGAATCTGCCCGACCTTATCGACGTCGGGAATGACGGCGAGTACCGGCTCGAAGAAACCGCCCGAGATGATTTCCACGTTTCCGCGGGCAACCAAAGTCGCGACCTTATCCAGATATTCCGGATGATGCGCCTCGAACCATTCCAGCAGACAACCGCTGAAATGAAACGAGATGTGGATTTCGGGATATTCCTCGACAATTTCCATAAAAGGCAGGTAACTGTCGTGATACGCGGCTTCGAATACAAAGTCAAAGTTGCCGACCGGCTGGTGGTTGTGAATTCCGAATATAAAATTAACGGTTTTCATGAGCGATTTGCCAGCGTATGATGCTTAGAACTTGCCCATCTTTTCGACGAGTTCGACGACGCGGCTGGAATAACCCCATTCATTGTCGTACCACGAAACGACTTTCACGAAGTTTCCACCGATAACCTGCGTCAACAGCGAGTCGAAAACTGAAGAGTGAGAATTGTCGATGATGTCCGTGCTGACGATGGGATCAATGCAATATTCCAGAACGCCTTTCATGGCGCCTTCGGCGGCGGCTTTCATCGCGGCGTTGATTTCTTCCTTCGTTGCGGCTTTTTCCAATTCCACAGTCAAATCAACGACTGAGCCGTCCGGAGTCGGAACGCGCATGGAAAAACCATCTAATTTCTTATCCAACGCCGGAATGACGAGCCCGATGGCTTTTGCGGCGCCGGTTTTCGTCGGAATAATCGACATGGCGGCGGCGCGGGCGCGGCGCAGGTCTTTGTGCGGGAAATCGAGGATAACCTGATCGTTCGTGTAACTGTGGATCGTGTTCATCAAACCGCGTTTAATGCCGAAATTGTCATTCAGAACCTTGACGATCGGAGCGAGGCAGTTCGTCGTGCAGGAAGCATTCGATACGAAGACGCAATCTTTGGTCAGCATCTCGTCGTTGACTCCCGGAACGATCGTGGCGTCCACATCTTCTTTCTTGTCGGCGGGAACGGTCAGGATCACTTTCCTGGCGCCGGCTTGAATGTGTTTCATCATTCCTTCACGACTGCGAAATTTTCCGGTCGCTTCGACGACGATATCGACGCCCAATTGTCCCCACGGCAACATTGCCGGATCTTTTTGAGCGAAAATCGGATACTTTTTTCCATCGACGACGATAGCGGTTTCTTCGGCCTGGATTTCGCCCGGAAATTTGCCATGGACGCTGTCGTATTTCAGTAGATGCGCCAGTGTTTTTGCATCCGTTAAATCGTTGATGCCGACGATCTCGAGATCGGCCTTTTTGTAAGCGGCCTTGAAAACTAATCTACCGATTCTTCCAAAACCATTAATTGCTACTTTTGTTGACATATGAACTCCTTTTTAAATGGTTGAACCAAAAATTTTTCCAAAAAACAAAAAGTCAATTTCACAGGTGTTGAATTTAATTTCCAGCCTGAACAGTTCCAAGTTTTTCCGCACCGACTTAAAATAGTAAGAAATTGGAGTGTAAAAAACCATTTGTTTAACGTTTGCCTGCTTCTGTAATCATATCCGGTTTTCTATTTGTCCGTGGGCGAATCGGTCTTCATCGCCTGAGGAATGGCGTAGCCTGCCGCGCGGATCTTCGATTCGTTTTGTCGCAGAAACTTCTGAATGGTTTCCATCGGGACGATATGCGTGATTCCATATTGGATTTCCACCTGTTGATTGACAAATAAATCGCCATGATACGGCAGATGATCATCGTATTTCGTCAGATCGAAATGCTCGGGTGGTTTGACCTTTAAATCGTACTCCGCGGCAGCCGACCGCGCGATGCCGACCCACTCAAAATTCGGGACGCCGTCCCGAACAGCGAGAACAATTCCGCCGCTGAACCCGCGATTGAATAACGCATCGAGTAAAAAACTGCCGTCCTTTCCGCGGTTCGGATCGCTGACAATTCCGGTCGTTACCATTTTATAACCGCGGGGAAAACCCAACAAATAGACAAAACTTCCCCATTCAAGTTCTTTTGCCTTGCCAGACGGATAGTTAAAAACCGGAATGTTATGGAATTTGCCATCGGTAAATTTTTGACCCAACAAGGCGATGTCCGCGTTTTCATCCGAGGCAACGATCTCAAATTCGCCGGAACTCGGCAAGTCGGATGCGTAATTCGTCTGTTTTTCTTTAAACGAAATGCTCTGGACGAACTCTTTCTTCAGGTTATCGCTGTTCTGATATTTGATAATCGTATCCGGAAAATCGATAATGTGCGCGCAAGTTAATAGCAGAAGTTTACTGCCGTCATTAAAAATGATGCATCCCGTTCCGGAGGCGGTTTTGCTGAAATAAATCTGCTGAATCGTTTTGTCTTTTAGCGTATTCTGATTGATTTCTGTCGGACGGATGCGGCTGTTTTCCGGGAAGACAAAGGATTTGTAATAAGCGACGGAATTCAGGAGTTTGATCGATTCGACGATGTCCTTTAATTGACGGGAAACGTCCCGGTTGGGAAACTCCGAATCGTACCGCCCATCGGAAAGAATAGGAATTGCCGTTTGGGTCATGTGTCCGCCGCAGGAAATCCATCCCAACCACAGTGAAACCAGAAAAACCGTTCCTCTTGACATCCTCATTTCAACCTTTTCCCGATTCAATATTACAGTAACAAGATAAGACGAGAAAAGAAATAAATCAAATCCCTATTTTTTGCCAAAGATTTTTCTATCAACAGACGATCTTTCCTACCGGAATTTTTCTTGGAAATCTGTCGATTGATTGATAATTTCACAGGCTTTTTTTCAGGGTGCATAGCTCAGTTGGTAGAGCATCGGCCTTTTAAGCCGTGGGTCGTAGGTTCGAATCCTACTGCACTCACTTCCAAGCCTTCCGTCGTGAAAACCAAATTTACGCTTTGCATTCATTTGTCAATTAGCGAAAGCAGTGTTGTAAATCTTAGCATATTTTGGTAAATATTCTCCGTCGGTAACTTCGGTATCCGAAACAGTGTACCGAAATCGCGTATCCAAATCGACGGGAGACGCGCTTTTCTCAGACGTTCCGAAATCCCTATCAAGCAATGAAACATCGAATAAAGCGTAACACTCAGTCGTTTTAACCGACCTATGCCCAAGCAAACGACTAACCCGAAAAATGTCTCTTGTCTGGTAATAGGTCATCGTCGCAAAGGTGTCCCGAAGGTTATGGAAGTCCCGACAGTCGCCGCCCCTTGTCTTGTAAAGCCCAAGGCTAATTAGAATCTTGTGAAATTTCTTAGATATACAGTGATCATCCCGCTTGTCGGTTTGCGCCTGTGTGTAAAACCGCGTTACCGCTTCACTGATAGGAATTGACCGCGCGTCGCCGTGTTTGACCGGATTGAACGTCTTGATAAAACCATTATCCAAGTAACTTGACCGAAATTCCATCAGCCTTAAACCGGTCTGCCAGTGAAGGTAAATCCGCGCAAGTAGCAACGGATCGCTTTTCGCTTTGCCCAAAATCAGATTCATTTCAGCGTTGGAATAATACATCGCTTCTTTGCGCTTGATCTGAAACTGTCTGATTTTGAAAGGCAGACGCTCTAACCGCTTATTTTCAACCGCCCAGTTTAAAAAGGCTCTAACGC